>Ga0116223_10000286_pt1 | contig 64923 bp, 54 predicted proteins | sample Sb_taG_3_FD_90092 | JGI IMG/M metagenome (GOLD analysis project Ga0116223, IMG submission 90092) | Peat soil microbial communities from Weissenstadt, Germany - Sb_50d_a_PC metaG | ecosystem: Environmental > Terrestrial > Soil > Wetlands > Peat | place: Germany: Weissenstadt | collected 2010-09-21 | reverse complement strand
GAATGGCTGGGGCGCATCGAACGATGCGGGACGCGACCCGACGTGTATTTTGATGGAGCGCACAATCCGGGGGCGGCGAAGGAACTTGCGACATTTCTGGAAGAGAATTTTCGCGGCCGCAAGGTGTACCTGGTGTTTGGAGCGATGCGCGATAAGGCGGTGGATGAGGTTACGGGCGCGCTATTCCCGCATGCCTACGAAGTGCTGTTCACGGAGGCGCGAACCCCGCGCGCGATCAGCGCGACGCAGCTTGCCCGAATGGCGGGGCATCACGCGGAACGCTACACGGTGTATCCGGAGGCGGAGCGGGCGCTGGAAGCCGCGCTGGAAAAAGCAAAACCCGAGGACGCGGTGTTCATCACCGGATCGCTGTACCTGGTGGGGCAGTTGCGACGGGCGTGGAAGCAGCGCGGAAAAGTCGCATCGGGCTGAAAAAGCCCGTAATATAGAGGCCTATCGCGATTCTAAGCCGGCCAGAGGGCCGGCGTTCTCGTTTGGGAGAGAGGGACGCATCAGGACGGAAAGCGAGACAGATGAAAAACAATGCAAGCGTTGAAGCAGGTACGCCACAGACGGTTCTCGTGGGCGTGATCATGGGGTCCCCGTCGGATTGGGAGACGATGGAGCACACCGCGAAAACACTGGAAGAGCTGGGCGTACCGTTTGAGACGCGGGTAATCTCCGCGCACCGCACGCCGGACGTGCTGTTCGATTACGCAGCGGCGGCGGAGCAACGCGGGATGCAGGTGATCATCGCGGCGGCCGGAGGCGCGGCACACTTGGCGGGCGTTACCGCGGCCAAGACGCTGCTGCCCGTGCTAGGTGTGCCGATGGAATCGCAGGCGTTAAAGGGGCTGGATTCGCTGCTTTCGATTGTGCAGATGCCGGGAGGGATTCCCGTGGGGACACTGGCGATCGGAAAACCGGGAGCCATCAACGCGGCGCTGTTCGCGGCAGCGATTTTGGGAGTCAAATATCCAGAGTACCGCGAAGCATTGCGGAAATTCCGGGCGGCGCAAGCCGCGAAAGTGTTGGCGAATCCGGATCCCTCGAAAGGAAGCCCTGTCGCCACCGCAACAAAGAGTGCGGAGGGGAAGAAGCACACGTAGAACTGGTACTGCGGCGGTTTCCGAGTTGCCGGTGATTCAGGCGTTTTCCCCAGGGAGTGCTTTGAACGCGAAGAGTTCCTCGCCCGGGATCAAGCGAATCGTTTGAACATCCTGAAAGCCTGCATGATGCAACTGGCTGATGAGTTCGTGCTTGCTGGGCAGTCTCCCGCCAGTCAATGTTGCAGCACCCCAAAGATTGAGAACTTCCACCCCTAGGCTCCCTCCCTGACAACATGTGATCAGCAATAGAAAGCCGCCCGGCTTGATGAAGTGCCTGATATGTTGGAGCAGCGAAACTCGGCTCTCAACTGGGAAATAGTAGATATTGTTGTAAAGCGTGACGATGCTGAAACACTCGTCCGGAGCCTTCAGCCGGATATCTCCTACTTCGATTCTCACTCGCCCTTGCAGACCCCATTCTGAGATGTTACGGCGAGCGACATCGGCTACATTTGGCTGCAACTCCAAACCCAAGGCCGCCAGAGACGGATTTCTGTTTGCAGCGTACTTGATGTAAAAACCAGAGCCACAGCCGATCTCAAACAGGCTGGCCACTCCGGAGGCTGGGAAGAATCGATCAATGGCCTCCGTTTGGAATGCTTCCATGATTCGCGATGACCTTGCGATGATCTCGCCATCCTGATCCTCGAGGTTCCAAAGTTCCCCGTTGCGAAGTTTCCTGACGGTCTGTGAGATCAAGTTGGAATGGAGTCCCGCCGCTTCCTGAAGCAAGGCCAGCGCCGCATCGTTCTGGGGCAACGCCAGTTTTTTGGCCAGCCCCTTGAGTGCGTAGCCCCTGGTATCCAATCCCAGATAACCAAGCTGAACACCCAGACCCAGCCAAGCCCCCAGAGCTTCCCGAGCCTTGTTATCTGCGCAATAGACTCCAGCAAGCTGTTCAAAACCTTTTGGCGCGTCTAGTAACAGCTCGAAAAGACCGCACTCTTTGGCTGCGACCAGGTAATTGAGTTGATAGAAGGGTTTAAGCAAGGCATTGCTGCCTGTCAACGCCAGGAGCTGATTATTCATCATGAGCTTGAGAAACGGCTTGATTGACATGGTTCCTCTGAATCACCAAATGGGCAAGCTTATGTGGATTGCTTGATCCCCTTACGAACAGAATATCCTCAAAGAGCCGCCTATTCGATCCTTAAGCGACAAGCAAGTTGAGCCTGGATCGTCGACTACTCGGAAACTGACCCACTAGCGTAGAACTTGGCAACTCGCTCTCACGGGTGCAAACTGGGGGCCATGAACACAAAATGGCTGTGCCTTTTCATCTTTGTTTCCCTAACATTCTTCTCCTCCACTGCGCCAGCGCAGCAGCATGACGCGCCGGGAAGCTTTGCCCTACACGACGGCCAGTTCCTTCTCAACGGCAAACCGTTTCAGATTATCTCCGGTGAGATGCACTACACGCGTATCCCGCGAACCTACTGGCGTGACCGTTTTCGCATGGCCAAAGCCATGGGACTTAACACCGTTACCACGTATACCTTCTGGAACGCGCATGAACCGCGCCCCGGCGTATACGATTTCACCGGCAACAACGACGTCGCCGAATTCATTCGCGAAGCGCAGCAGGAAGGGCTGTACGTCATCTTGCGCCCTGGCCCCTATGTCTGCGCCGAGTGGGAGTTCGGCGGATATCCCGCCTGGCTTCTGAAAGATCATTCCCTGGTCATCCGCAGCAGCGATCCCAAGTATGTTGAGCCCACCGCGCGCTGGATCAAGCGCCTCGGGCAGGAGCTGGCCCCGCTGCAGATCGGCAGTGGCGGGCCCATCATCCTGGTGCAGGTGGAAAACGAGTACGGCTCCTTCGGCGACGATCACGCTTACGTGGAGCAGCTTCGCCGCACGCTAGTGGATTCGGGGTTCACCCAGTCGGTGCTGTACACGGCCGATGGGGCGGAGGAGATTGCAGCGGGTTCTCTTCCCGACCTGCCCGTCGGCATCAACTTCGGGGGATCCGATGCGGGCGCGGCACAGAGAAGTTTCGCCATTCTGAAAAAAATCCGCCCCAACGGCCCTTTCTTCAACAGTGAGTATTGGGACGGCTGGTTCGATCACTGGGGCGGCAAACACGCCAAGACCAACGCAGCCAACGAGGCCGCCAACCTGGACTGGATGTTGCGCCAGGGCTATTCCGTCAGCCTGTACATGTTTCACGGCGGTACCAGCTTTGGCTGGATGAACGGCGCCAACAGCGACGGCAAGAACTACGAGCCGGATGTCACAAGTTATGATTATGATTCCCCGCTCGACGAGAGTGGCCGCCCTGCGCCGAAATACTTCACCTTCCGTGACGTTATCGCCAAGGCGACGGGAACCACGCCGCCTGCTGTGCCGCCTTCGCCGCCGGCCATGAAAATACCGGAGTTCAAGCTGGAAGAAGCAGTCTCGCTCTGGAAGGTGCTTCCGACTCCAGTCCATTCCGAACAAGTGCTGAGCATGGAAGACCTGGACCAAGCCTACGGCTACATTCTTTATCGCAAACATCTCGACGGACCTGTGGAGGGCGAACTTGCCCTCGACGAGCTCCATGACTATGCGCAGGTGTTTCTGGATGGAAAGCTGGCGGGCAAAGTCGATCGCCGCCTGGCGCAGAACCACCTTCAGGTAAAGGTGCCGCCATCTGGCGCGCGGCTGGACATCCTGGTGGAGAACACGGGGCGGGTCAACTTTACCGTTGTGCTACGCGGCGAGCGCAAGGGCATCACCAAGCAAGTCACACTGGCTGGAAAGGCGCTCCTCGGGTGGGACATCTACCCTTTGCCCATGGCGGAAACTTCAAAGCTGCAATTTGCGCGCACCGCCTGTGAGGGTGCCTGCTTCTATCGCGCCACCATTCAGGTCAATCTGCCGGCAGACACGTTTCTGGATACCAGCGCTTTCGCGAAGGGCGAGGTCTGGCTGAATGGTCGGCCCCTCGGCCGGATCTGGAACATTGGCCCCCAGAAGACGTTGTATGTCCCCGGCCCCTGGCTCCGTGCAGGCAAAAATGAAGTCGTCGTATTCGACCTCAATGGCCAGCCGGGGCGGACGCTCATCGGAAGGGACCATCCCATCCTCGACGGCAGCCCGGCGCAATGATCTTCGGGCGGGGGCAGCCGCCCTTTTGCACCCGAGCGGGGAATGAATCCTGTTGGAACACCCTAGGTGGGCGTCTTGCCTCTCCTAGAGGGCCCGTTGCTGCCCTTCCCGCCGAGATGTTACGATGCTGGATTCTATGATGCTCAGCGGCCCCAACCGACCGAGGATTGGCATCCCCTGGCGGACCACGCAGGAGGAGAGCGAGGGGAACCTGCCGAAAATCCGCAGTTACATGGAAGCCGTGAGGGAGGCTGGCGGCGAGCCGATTTTGCTCTCCCTGGCTCATCCTGAGGCCCTAGAGAGCCAATTGGTGGGGCTGGATGGTTTTGTCCTGCCCGGAAGCCCAGCCGACGTTGAGCCGGACGAATACGGTGCCGTGAATCATGGCAAATCTGCGCCGGCTGACCTGCCACGGGAGCTCACGGATCGCGCCATCCTCAGTCATGCGCTAGGATCGCGTAAACCGGTCTTGGCCATCTGCTACGGGTGCCAACTTTTGAATGTGTATTTTGGCGGAACGCTGATCCAGGACCTGCGCAGCGAAACCGGCACCAGCATCGCGCACCGCAAAAAGGACGTTGTGCCCGAGGCGCCAAGAGATCCGGAGCACGAAGTGCGCTTTAGCACGGACAGCCAGTTGGCGAGGTTGGCGGGTTCGTCCCACGCCGTGGTGAACAGCTCGCACCACCAATCGATCGAGAGGCCCGGGCGCAAGTTGCGGGTCACGGGTCTGGCAGAGGACGGTATCGTGGAAAGCGTGGAATGGACCGGCGAGGCGAATTGGGTGGTGGGGGTGCAATGGCACCCGGAGCGCATGCCGGGAGATCCACTGGCGCGCAAGCTTTTTGAAGAGTTTGTGGCGGCGGCACAGGCAGCGCGTGGCGTTGCGCCGGCGCGATAGTCGTTGCAAACGGAACCTCAAGGCCAACCACGCACGGAATTTATGAATCTGAGAATGGGGGAATCATGATTTCACTGGCAGGAAAGGCGGCATTGATAACAGGAGGATCGCGGGGAATCGGGGCGGCAACCGTGAGGCTGTTTGCCCAGGCTGGAGCGGATGTCGTGTTCAGCTACAACTCCGCCAAAGAAGCCGCCAAGCTGTTGGAGCAGGAAACCGCGAAGCACGGCACGCGCGTGGAGGCATTCAAGGCCGATGCCGGGAAGCAGGCGGACAACAAGAAGCTGGTGGAGCACGCAATCACCAGGCTGGGACGCCTGGACATTCTAGTGGCCAACGCGGGCGTGTGGAATGTGGAAGACCTGCCCATCGAGAATATGACTGAAAAGCAGTGGGACGACATGATCCGCATCAACCTGAAGAGCGTCTATTCGGTGATTCACTTTGCGGTGCCGCAAATGATCAAGCAGAAATCGGGGAGGATTATCACGATGAGTTCGACGGCGGGACAACGCGGCGAATCGTTGCACACGCATTATGGAGCGTCGAAGGGCGCGGTCATCAGCCTGACGAAGGGACTCTCCACGGAGCTGGCGCGCCACGGAATTCTGGTGAACTGCGTTGCGCCGGGCTGGGTGGCCACGGACATGTCAAACCCCGTGCTGGACACGAAGGCGGGACAAAAAATGGCGGCCAGTGTGATTCCGCTGGGGCGGCCGGGGACTGCGGAAGAAGTCGCGGGGCCGATCCTGTTTCTTGCTTCGGACCTGGCAAATTTCATGACCGGCGAAATATTGAACGTAAATGGAGGCTCGGTATTGTGCGGATGAAGTTAGCAAAATCCTGCCTGGGGGTGGTCTTTGCCCTGGTCCTGCTTGCACCGGGCGCGAAGGCGCAGAACCCGGACATGTGGGATCCGGAGAAAAGCACCGCGAAGGCGAAGCAGCTTCTGCAGCAGGCGATTGAGGCGATGGGGGGCGCCGCATTCCGGGATTACGGCGAACTGGAGTGCGATGGGCGCCAGGCGCAGTTTGACCATAGCGGGGCTTTGGGCGGGTACGCAGGTTACCGGAGCTATTGGCATTTTCCCGACAAATACCGCAGCGAGTATGTAGTCAACAGCACGAAGGGCGGTCCGTTGGCCGTGCTGGTGGGAGTACTCCCCGTCAAGGGCGGCGTGTTTATCCAGGTTTTTTCCGGGAATGAGGGATGGACGATGGATAAGAGCGGAGTCAACGAAGCGCCGGCCAGCACCGTCTCTGATTTTCAAGCGGCGGCGAAGCGCCAGCTTCGCAATGTGATGCTCCTGAAAGTGAAAGAGCAGGATGTGTTCCTGCGTTACACGGGGACGACAACCGCGGACCTGCGCCAAGTGGATTGGGTGGAGATTACGGACCGCGGAGAAGAAGGCTCCATCCGCCTGGCCCTGGATCATGCCACGCACCTGCCTTCGCGCATCGTGGTGACCAGCAAGGATGCGGATACCGGCCAAATGGATGAGGACGTGACGATTTTCACGAACTACCAGCCAAATGACGGCGTCCAGATGCCGATGCAAGTGACCCGGCTGCACAATGACCGGCGAACCTACCAGTTGTTTTATGATTCCTGCAAAGCGAATCCCAACCTCCCGGCGGACTTCTTCGCGAAAGAAGGACTGGAGAGGCGCTACAAAGAATCCAAAGGGAAAGTGACAGACAAGAAGTAGAATGCCGGTGATCCGGCGTGGCGGGCCCGGGGAAGCAGTGCAGCTCTGCGCGGGGCCACAAGCGTGGACAAGGCTGTAAATAGCTAAATAACAGCCAGAAGGATAGAGGCTATCTATGGGGCCCGAATCCTGCTAATTTAGATGGTCCCAGTCCAAAATAGAGCAGGATTTCGCACCGCAGGGCGATGGACGGTATGGTATTGCATGAAACGGCGCATGTTCCACCCACAATCCGCGCCTTGGGGAGAGTTCGGGTTCAGCTTGACCGAGCTGGTGGTGGCGCTGGCGGTGGCCCTGATTTTGATGGCCATCGGGCTGCCGTCGTTCCTCCGGGCTTACCACTCGTATTTGCTGACGAACTCAGCGACGCAGATGGCGGATATCCTGCGGCTTTCGCAGTACGAGGCCATTCGCTTGAACAAACAGGTGAACTGCCAGGTCCAGCCCTACGCCAGCGATCCGACAATGACAATTGTCTGGGCCGGGAACGGGCCGCAGGGCACCGGGGACAAGATGATACTGCTGGGTTCGTCGGGGAATCTGGTGGATGCGAGTACTGTTCCGCAAACGGGCACGCTGCTTTCGCAGGCAGTCGGCGGCACGGTGCCGGCAACGCCATCTCCGAGTAGCGCGGTGATCACATTTGATGCGCGGGGCGCGGTGACTTCGGCGAACGTGAACGCTTTCTATCTGAGCAGCGCGATTGCGCCGGATGCGGGCTATCGAGCGGTATTGCTGATGCCGGCGGGTTCCATCCAGATCTGGACGGCGGATGCCACGGGATACTGGCAGCAGGTGCGGTAAAGCGGAGTGGCATGAAACGACGATGCAATTCGAGGAATGCCGAGCGCGGGTTCACTCTGACGGAAATGTTGATCGCCACAGCCATAATCTTGGTGGGGCTGGTGACGGTGGCGGAACTTGTACCGGCGTCGGTGATGTTGAACTCGAACAATCGTAACGATGCCACGGCACTGGTGCTGGCGCAAAGGCAATTGGAAGCGATGCGGGAAGCCCGTCTGGCGACAACAACGTTCTCGGATCCGCTGGGGGTTTTGTGCCCTCTGAGCGCGACTTGCTATCTGGGAGATCCCACCCAGCCGCTGCAGATTGTTGGAAGCCCCGTAGTCCTCGATAACTACAACACGCCGTTGATCGATTTCTCCGCCTCGCCCGTGAGCGGGTACAGTTTCACCTACGTTGACACTAACGATCCCTCCGGAGCGACGAACGATGTCCGCTGGGCTGTGATCACTTTCACGAATCCGGTGAACAACGCCGTGACGGGAAGGCGCATCATTCTCGGCGTATTCCGGCGCGGCATGAGGACCCCGACCCTGCCAGTCACGCTGGATGTATTGGTGTCGAAATGAAGGAAATGACGCCAGCCCGGAATGCGCGTGGATTTTCGCTGGTGGAACTGATGGTGGCAATGGCGATTTTCCTGATTATTTGCGCCGCCATGTTCGAATTGCTGCAGCTCTCACAGGAGAGATACGCGAGTGAGAGCCAGCTCTCCGGATCGTTTCAGGAAGCGCGATTGGCCCTCGATCAGATCGCGCGGGACGTGAATGACTCCGGGTACCCCTCACTCGGAATGTTCTCCAACATCCCCACGACTGCGACGGCATATGTCTACAGCCCGGTAGCGTGGAGCCCGAGTTACCCAACGAGTTCCTGCCAAGTGGGTACGGCGGGCGGTGGCACTTGCTTGACGCCCGGTGATTTCGATCTGATCCTGGAAACCACCGTGAACGGCACAGTCAGTTGGATTCGCTATCAACTCCAGGGAACCACGCTGAACAGAGCCGTGGTAGCAAAGACCGGCAACGATCCGTGGGGGCCGACTTCGGCGCCTGGGGTGATGGTGCCATTTCTGACAAACGTGATGAACAACGCAACCGGCCAACTCGCGCAGATTACCGCTGCCCATCCGTCCATGTTTCCAGGCGGGCTGCCGGTACCTATCTTCCAGTACACGTGCGACACGTCTTCAGGCCAGGCGGCCTGCCCCCTTGCGGGAGCCAGCAATTCGCCCGCGAACATCCGCGACGTGGACATTACTCTGATCGTCATGACGCAACAGCCCGACGCGCAAACGCACGCGCTAAAGCTCGTGGAACTGAATGGGAGAGGACACCGCGCGAATCCGTCGTATTAGACGCAAGTGGCAGGAAGATTGGCCAATGAACGAGGAATGCAAACTCGAGAAGAGACGCCCGGAAGCTGGAGCAGCGCTGCTGATTGCCATTTTCGCATTGCTCTTGATCAGCGTGGTGGCGATCGCGCTGGTTGTTTCCCAAGGAACAGACAGCGCGTTGACCGGAAACTACCGAACTTCCACCAGCGCTTATTACGCGGGAATTGCCGGCCTCGAGGAAGGCCGCGGTCGGCTCCTTATGAAAAATGCGAATTATTTGAACATCTCGGGCAGGTACCCTGGTTTGTTCACGCCAGGTGGGGCTCCCAGTTTTGGGCTGAAGGACGTGCTCTATATCATCAACCCTGCCAGCGGCGAGGCGGTGGATCCAACGAGTGCAAACCCGGCGCAGTACCCCGATAACGAATATCAAACGGAGTTCACATGGGCACTGAGCGCCGCAAATGTGTATCCTGTCGACTCCGTTTTTCCCGTGGCCGGACTTCCCGGCCCGCTCTACAAATGGGTGCGCATTACGCCAGCAACGGAACAGTCTCTATCGCCTCCTCTAGGGATTGATGTGGATTGGAACGGTTACATCGACAATGGAACAACGCTTAATTATGACCCCGCCAATCAAGCCGCAAGCGGGGCGCTTCAGCCAGGCTTAATTGTGGGATCGACCCCGACCTCAGGCCAAGCGCTGGAGGTTACCGCGTTGGCGGTTTTGCCGAACAACACCCAGAAACTCGTACAGTATCTGGTGGCACCGCTCTATTACGGTGTGAGCATTCCCGCGACTTTGATACTTTCGAGCTCCGGCACCGCCTCTCCTGGGATTATCTTCCAGGTGCCCACTAGCGCCTCTACCCCCACTTTCTTTATCAACGGGAACGACGGCTCAGGACCCAATTCGGCAGCGCCCAACTGCACCCCGACAGCCATACCCACCTGGGCTATCGGGGTTACGGATATGCTGTCGCCCCCCGCCGATTACAACGTTATCCAGAATGCTATTACTGCCCTTCCCTCGGCTCTGCAGGCAGACTATACAGGAGAGACCCATCGTCATCGCCGCCATATGACCAGCTTGAGCGTAGAGGATCAGATTCCTCTGAGTCCCGTTATGATGAGCCCGACCAACCCAAGCGACCCGACAAACCTAAACGAAATGGTACAGACCATTTCGCAAAACGCGGACCTCGTGTTGAACAGGAACGCAAGCGATTCCGACATGCCGGCGGCGATGTCCGCGACAAACCCGATGACCGTGGTGGTGAACGGCAATCTCACGCTGACCAATTTCACCGGGTATGGCCTGTTGGTCGTGACCGGGAATTTTGTATCGAATCCAAATGCAGGCTGGCGAGGGGTCGTTCTGGTCGTGGGTGCCGGGAATGTTACGTTCACCGGCGGGCCCGGCAGTGGCAATGGTGAATATGACGGCGGAATTTTTGTCGCGCAGACATTGGACTGGACCGTCTCCCCTCCAGTTCAGCTGGCGAATATGGGCACGGCCAGCTTTGATGCATCAAATGCCGGGGGCAACGGCATCTTCTACAACAGTTGCTGGATCAACGCGGCCCTGCAACCGCCAACCTTTCAGGTGCTTTCTTTCCGCGAAATTCCCACCAATTGAAATGCCGCGGAACGCGCGGCGCGTCCTATGACCGGAATCGGGCAACGCGGTATACTTACGGGATGAGACATGCCTCCGGGGAGCCGCGGAGACACGGCACGACGGTGCTGTGTGTGCGGAAAGAGAACAAAGTGGTGCTGGTTGCCGATGGTCAGGTGACCCTGGGCGATCATGTGTTGAAGCACACAGCGCGGAAGACGCGGCGGATGTTCAATGACAAAGTGGTTGCCGGCTTTGCCGGATCAACGGCGGACGCGCTTTCGCTTTTCGAGCGGTTCGAGGGGAAGCTCCAGGAACATTCGGGGAATTTGCAGAAGGCGGCGGTGGAACTGGCCAAGGAATGGCGCAAGGACCGCGCGCTGCGCCATCTGGAAGCGTTGCTGATCGTGGCCGATGCGAAGGCGACGTTTGTACTCTCAGGCAACGGCGACGTGATCGAGCCGGACGACGGCATATGCGCCATCGGTTCGGGCGGACCGTATGCGCTGGCCGCGGCGCGCGCCATGGTGAAACACACGAAGCTGACGACGAAAGAGCTGGCGCTGGAAGCCATGCGCATCGCGAGCGAAATCTGCATCTACACGAATGAGAATTTCACGGTGGAAGAAATCTAGAGCTTGTCTCACAAATGGATTCAGCGGGAAGGGAAGAGTTTCCTCAGGGGCTGAAGCCCATTCTATCGGGCGTCTTAATGTCGGAGTTGAAGCTCCGACCCCCTGGGAAGCATTCATGAGATGGCTTGTAGCAAGACGAAGACATTCCATTCGGCAACAGACGGAAAGGGCGCCTGCGGCTGAAGCAGCCCTGCGCATGCAAGGAACCGAACGTATATGGCAATGAAGCCAGAAAAAGAAATAACCCTGCTCCCGGGCGGAAATGGCACGGGCAGGACGGAAGATCCGGCGTTGCTGCCGGCGCTGGACGACATGACGCCGCGGGAAATCGTGGTGGAATTGGATAAATACATCGTCGGGCAGACAGCGGCGAAGAGAGCCGTGGCCGTGGCACTGCGCAACCGCGTACGGCGACAGAAGCTGGAGCCGGAAATGGCGGAAGATGTTCTGCCCAAGAACATCCTGATGATCGGCCCAACCGGTGTGGGCAAAACGGAAATTGCGCGGCGGCTGGCACGGCTGGCCGGGTGCCCTTTCGTGAAGGTGGAAGCTTCCAAGTACACCGAGGTGGGCTACGTGGGGCGCGACGTCGAATCCATGGTGCGTGACCTGGTGGAAACTTCCATTGACATGGTCCGCGAGGAGAAGCTGGATGAAGTGGCGGATCGCGCGGAGCAGGCCGCAGAAGAGCGCGTGCTCGATTTGCTGCTGCCTCCACTGCCCCCCGCCCCGGCGGGAACAAGCGAGAGCGAGCTGGTGGCGCAGCGAGAACAAATACAACGCACGCGGGAAAAGCTGCGCGCGCAACTGCGCGAAGGCAAGCTGGACCAGCGCATGGTCGACCTGGAAGTACGCGAACGCGCCATGCCTTCCTTTGAGATTATCTCCAACCAGGGTATTGAGGAGATGGACGTCAACCTGAAGGACATGTTGAGCGGCTTCTTTGGCCAACAGAAGAAGAAACGCAAGATGTCCGTGGCGGACGCGTTCGAGTACCTGATTCAGGAAGAAGAAAACAAGCTGCTGGACATGGATCAACTGACCCGCGTGGCCGTCGAGCGCGCGGAGCAGATGGGGATTATCTTTATCGACGAAATCGACAAAGTGGCAGGCCGCGAAGCTGGCCACGGCCCGGATGTTTCGCGCGAAGGCGTGCAGCGGGATATTCTACCGATCATCGAAGGCACGACCGTGAACACGCGCTACGGGATGATCCGCACGGACCATATCCTGTTCATCGCGGCGGGCGCGTTTCACGTGACCAAGCCCTCCGACCTGATTCCGGAACTGCAGGGGCGGCTGCCCATTCGTGTGGAGTTGCAATCGCTGAAAGAGGAAGATTTCGTGCGGATCCTGACCGAGCCCAAGAACGCGCTCATCAAGCAGTACGTCGCGCTGCTGGACACGGAAGGCGTAAAGCTGCAGTTCACCGAAGATGCGGTTCAGGCAATCGCAAAATTCGCGACGAGCGTGAATGAACAGACGGAAAATATCGGCGCGCGGCGCTTGCACACGATTCTGGAAAAGGTGCTGGACGAGCTGTCGTTCGAAGCGCCGGACCTGAAGAAGAAATCGGTAAAGGTGGATGCCGCTTACGTGAACAAGCAGCTGGCGGACATCGTGAAGAACCAGGATCTGAGCCGGTATATCCTGTAACGGCAGACGATTGCAGATGCCAATCCCAAAGGTGGCGAGACGCGCAGCACCCAGGCAGCCAGCGCCGTATTTTTTGATCCTTCTCTTGGTGATTCTCTTCGTCGCGAGCGGGTGCGGCGCGCCGGGAGAGCCGCTGCCCCCATCCCCACCAATTCCCGTGGCGATCAGCGACCTGACGGCACAACAAGCGGGAGACGCCGCGCTGCTGACATTTACGATGCCCAAAAAGAGCGTGCGCGGGGAAAACCTGAAGGAGGTACCGACGCTGGAGGTTTTGCGGGGCAGCTTGAAGGCTGATGGCACACCGGACGCGAAATCCTTCCGCGTGGTGGACACGGTTCCGGGCTCGTTGATCGGCAACTACGTGCAACAGGGCAAGGTGGAATTCCGCGACCCCGTTTCCGCAGATGAAATCAAGGGACATGCGGGCGAAACCGTGGTGTACCGGGTGCGCACCAGAGTTTCCGACAAAAAGACGTCCGGGGATTCGAAGGAAGTCTCTCTGCGCTTGTATGCCGTGCCGGCGCGGATCGCGTCTCTTGACGTGCGCGTGACGGAAGGCGGAATCGAGTTGAAATGGGGGGCGCCGGACAAGACGTCCGGGGGGGAGCCGCTGGGCCAGATTCAGGAGTTCCATGTCTATCGCGGCGAACTGGATGCGGCGAGCGCGGCGGCGGCCGCGAAGGATTTGGCGCACGCCGCGTGGAAGTCGCGACCGCTGCAACTTGCGGCAACTACGGCGCCGGAGTTTCTGGATACGGGGTTCGACTACGGCAAGACTTACGCCTATCTGGTAAGGAGTGCTGTACTTGCCGACGGCGCTCTGCATGAATCAGGGGACTCGCCGGACGCCCTAGTGACGCCGCGTGACACCTTCCCTCCAGCAGCCCCGCAGGGAGTTGTTGCCGCTGTAATTCCGGGGAGCGCGGCGGGCTCGTTAGTGGTGGATCTGTCCTGGTCCATCAACGTGGAAACGGATTTGGCCGGCTATCGGCTGTACCGGAGTGAACAAGAAGGCACGCGGGGCCAGCTTCTCTCGCCGGATCTCTTGCCCACACCTGCTTATCGTGATAACAGTGTTGCGTCCGGGAAACGCTACTGGTACATGGTGACCGCTGTGGACCGCGCCGGGAATGAGAGTGCGCCGAGCGCCGCGGTGGCCGTGGATGTGGCACAACCTTCTCCGTAGTCCCGGGTTCGAAATAAGATAGAGCATTTGGTAGGGGAGTCCAGCACCCATGCCAGAGTCCGTTCATCTACCTGGCTATCGTTGGCTGATGTTTTTGCGGAACGTACCGGTGCGCATGGGGATCTACACCGGAATCTGCCTCTCACTTGTGTTTGCGATGTGGCTGGTGCTGGCCAATCGGGCGCCGCTTCTGGAGCGGCTGGCCTTGGGGCGAAATATCATCGCAGTAGTTGGTCTGGTGTTGTTTGCAAGCCTTCCGATACTGAGGTTTTACCGTAGCCCGGGAGATTTGATGGTATCGGGGCTGCTGGCGTGGACACTGTTGAGCATCACCTACCGCTTGCTGTGCATGGTCTTTGTTTTGCTGGACGAAAAATTCAGCGCCTTCCACGTTTTCGTGCTGGGGGCGGTGGTTTACCTGATTTTCGCGACGCTTTCGTGGATTGGCATGATCATCTGGAAAGTGCGATCCGCGGATATTTCCCATCCCCATCACTGAACGAGCCTGCCGCGAATGAGATTCTGCCGCTTTCTACCTACCACTAATTTGCACGGACATGCCGAGGCTTCTTATGGCCTGCTCGAGGGAGATGCCGTCCGCGAAATCGACGGAATGCCGTGGCAGAAGTGGACAGCGGGCAATCGGACGTGGCTGGCGAAGGAATGCCGTTTGCTGGCGCCTGTGGAGCCTTCCAAGATTGTTTGCGTGGGACGCAATTACGCGGCGCATGCCGCTGAATTTGGCAATGAGGTTCCCAAAGAGCCGCTCATTTTTTTGAAACCGCCTTCTTCCATCGTTGGCCCCGAAAAGCCCATCGTTCTGACGCGCTACTCCAATCGCATAGAGCATGAAGGCGAGCTGGGCGTGGTTATGGGCAAGGAATGCGCGCATCTGGGAGACGAAGACGATCCGCATTCCTATGTACTGGGTTACACCTGCGTGAACGATGTGACCGCGCGGGACCTGCAGAAGAGCGATGTACAGTTCACGCGCGCCAAGGGATTTGACACGTTTTGCCCGGTTGGACCGCACATCGAAACGCAACTTGATCCACGGAACGTCCTGGTCGAGACGTATGTGAACGGAGCACGCCGGCAGTCTGGCAGCACATCGCTGATGGTGTATCCCGTGGCCTTCCTGGTGCGCTGGATATCGCGAATGATGATGTTGCTGCCCGGCGATCTGATTGCCAGCGGGACCCCGGCGGGAGTGGGGCCGCTGGTCGCGGGAGATACGGTGGAAGTCTCGGTGGCGGGTGTTGGCGTGTTGCGCAATCCAGTGCATCCTCCACGCGCATAACTTCGCCGAATCGCACGCCTTTCTGTAAGATAAAGGGTCGTGGGGATTCAGCAGGTCTTGCATAAGCCAGGGTGTGTTGCTGCAAGGCGTGCCTTTCTGCTGGACATCAGTCCCGAATCTTTCATCCGTAAGGGGTAGAGCGTTGAAAGAGCTGCTCGCCGATTGGAAATTGCTGCTCGCGCTGGCGGGCGGATGCGCGGCGGCAATAGCGCTGATTGTTTATGCGTTCGTGCGTCCCGCCGTGGATCCAGAGGCGGAGGAACGCAAGCGGCGGCTGCACTTGAACCTCATCGGGAGAATCGCCGAGGGCCAGGTAGTCGAGCTCGCGGAACACCCGGCGGCGGTGGTGGAAGCGCGGTGGAGATTGCTGGGGTCGCGGTCACGCCCGCTGGCAGACAATGGACCACGCCATCTGGTGTCCTATAGCTACTCGATATCGGGCGTGACGTATCAGACCGCGCAAGACGTTACCGGGCTGGAAAGCCAGGTGCGCTTCGAGCGGCTGGCCGCGGGACAGCCGGCCAGCGTGAAATATGACCCATCAAATCCCAGTGATTCGATACTGGTTGCGGACGATTGGTCCGGCTTGCGCTGAACTGCCCGCCTTCCGGCGCTTCTTACCTAATCCAAATCAGCAGGTTTCGTGAGCATTGTGCAGAGCGGCCATGCTGCCCCGCGGCGCGTTCAGATTTTCGGGCGAATGCGCTATGCTTTGGCTGCCGTTTAGCCGAGCTCGCCCGGCGCTTATGAAACAGGTGCTCGCCTCCATTCTGACGACATTGATGATCGTGGCCATGACGCTGAGCGCCATGGTGATCCTGGAACGCGCCACGGTCTACGTGACGTCGATTGCCTCGCCTTTTCCGCGCGCGGGCGCGATCGCCGCGGAAATCCTGCTGGGCGTGGTTCTTCTTTTAGGTACGGTGTGGCTTGCCACGCATCTGGCCGTGCTGATCTTCGCTCCAAAGCACAACTCGCCTGAGGGAGGAACGCTTGGCTGACAAAAATCATGTGACTTGGGACTCGTCCGTGAATGCAGAGCGCCTGGAGCAGCTTCGCAAGATGTCCGCGGAGGCGGAAGCGGGCGGCGGCGCGGAACGCCGCGAGCGCGAACACAAAGCGGGCAAACTCTCGGCGCGGGAGCGCATACACCTTTTGCTGGATGAGGGCACCTTTGAAGAGCTGGACAAATTCGTGCGCCACCGTTGCGGGGATTTTGGCTCGGCGGAAACGCGCCCCATGGGCGACGGATTTGTGACCGGATTTGGCCGCATCGACGGGCGGTTGGTGTACGTTTTCGCGCAGGATTTCACGGTGTTTGGCGGTTCGCTCTCCGAAACCAACGCGCAGAAAATCTGCAAGATCATGGACCTGGCCATGCGCAACGGCGCACCGGTCATCGGCCTGAACGACTCCGGTGGCGCGCGCATTCAGGAAGGCGTGGCGTCGCTGGCGGGATATGCGGACATTTTCCTGCGCAATACGCTGGCCAGCGGGGTAATACCGCAGCTCAGCGCGGTCATGGGGCCGTGCGCAGGCGGCGCCGTTTATTCGCCCGCGATTACGGACTTTATTTTCATGACGCGTGACACTTCCTATATGTTCGTGACGGGCCCGGACGTGATCAAGAACGTGACGCACGAGGAGGTCACGAAACAAGAATTAGGCGGCGCGATGACCCACAATGCCACCAGCGGCGTGGCTCATTTTGTCGCGCGGGACGATGCGGATTGCTGCGCCATGCTGCGCGAGCTGATGGGCTTTATCCCCTCGAACAATCTGGAGGATCCGCCGAGGCGCAACACTCCTGACCCGTGGGACCGCCGCGAAGAGCTATTGAATTCGATTGTTCCGGAAGACCCGCAGAAGCCATACGACATGAAGGATGTCCTCCACGCGGTGGTGGACGATCATTATTTTTTCGAGGTACACGAGCATTTCGCGAAAAACATCGTAGTGGGCTTTGCGCGGCTGGACGGGCGACCCGTAGGAGTGGTTGCGAATCAGCCCGCGTTTCTTGCCGGAACCCTGGACATCAATGCTTCGGTGAAGGGCGCACGTTTTGTGCGTTTTTGCGACGCGTTCAATATTCCTTTGATTACCTTTGAGGATGTTCCGGGTTTCCTTCCCGGCACGCAGCAGGAATTCGGGGGCATCATCAAGCACGGCGCGAAGCTTTTGTTTGCCTTTGCGGAGGCGACGGTGCCGAAAATCACCGTGATCGCGCGCAAGGCCTACGGCGGGGCTTACTGCGTCATGGCGTCCAAGCACATCCGCACCGATGCGAACTTTGCGTGGCCCAGCGCGGAAATTGCGGTGATGGGACCGGAAGGCGCGGTGGATATCGTCTACAAGCGAGAATTGAGTAATGCTCCCGAGACGGAGCGCAGCAAACTGCGCCAGGAAAAGATCGCGGAATTCCGCAGCCGGTTTGCCAATCCGTTCGTTGCGGCGGAGCGTGGCTACCTGGACGCCGTGATCGAACCAGCGGAGACTCGCCCCCGCATCATCACCGCGCTGCGGGCCCTGGAAAACAAACGGGACACCAATCCCAAGAAGAAGCACTCCAACATTCCGCTGTGACTATGCTCGCGGGTGTGGATAGCCGCAAGGCTGGATGGATCGTGGCACGAAGCCGTTCGTGGCCGTGCCGCTACTCCACTCACTTCAATAGAAACTCCTGCAGGAACTCGACGTAGGCGTAAAACTCGTAGTCCTGGTTGACCTTTTTCTGGAAGCCGTGGCCTTCGTCTTTTGCCATGACATACCAGACGGGTGTGCCCTGTTTCTTCAGGCCGGAAACGATCTGGTCGCTTTCGCTGACCGGCACCCGCGGATCGTTTTTCCCCGCGACGACCATCATGGGCTTTTTGATCTTTTCGATGTTGTTCATGGGGGCGATGCGCTCCAGGAACTCGCGCATCTTCGGGTCGCGCTCGTCACCATATTCGACGCGGCGCAAATCGCGACGGTAGCCTTCGGTGTGTTCGAGGAAGGTGACCAGGTTGGACATACCCACGACATCGATGGAGCAGCGGATGCGATCGCTGTAAAACGTGGAGACGGCCAGGGTCATGTGGCCGCCGTAGCTGCCGCCGGTGACGGCGATGCGATTCGCGTCGAGATCGGGCCGCGTGGCGATCCAATCGAACAGGGAGTTAATGTCCTTATAGCTATCCTCACGAAGGAAGCCGTTGTCGAGCATTGTGAAAGTCTTGCCATAACCGGTGGAACCGCGGACGTTGGGGGAAATGATGGCGATTCCCAGTTCATTCACGAAGTAATTCCAGCGCCCGAGGAAGTCCGGGCGAGACTGTCCTTCCGGCCCGCCGTGGATCTCGATCAGGACGGGGCGCTTGCCGGTGAATTTGGCGGGAGGCCGGTAGAGAAACCCTGAAATCGGCTTGCCGTCAAAGGCCTTACAGCGCACCAGCTCCGGCTCGCGGAAGCCGTCGGTTTTGACGGCGGTTTCACTGTAGGTCCAACGGTCCAGTTTACCGGCGGTGACATCCAACGAATAGCAATCGCCCGGGGAACTCGCCGAACTAATGCCGAAGGCAATTTCGCGGTTGTTCTTGTGCCACAAGAGCCCGCTGACCAGGCCGACCGGGAGTTTCGGAACAGGCAGTTCTTTGCCGGTGGCCGTGTCCAGGAGATGAAGCGCGCTGAGGCCATCTTCATTGGTGATGAAAGCGATCTTCCGTCCATCCCAGGAAAGAGCAAATTCATCAACGTCCCAGGGAATGCCGCCGCTGAGCACTTTGGTTTGCTTGCTGGAAAAATCGAGGTAGGAGAGCCGCTGAAATTCGGAGTCTTTGTCGGAAGTAAAGTAAACGCCCTTGCCATCTTTGCTGAATCTGGCGTTGGAATAGGCGACCTTTTCCGCGGTATTGCGCGGCGTGAGTTCGGTTTTCTCCCCTGTGGCAGCGTCAAACAGCCACAGGTAGGTTTCGTTGACTGAAATCCCTTCCGTTACAAGGAGTTTGGAATCATCCGGCGACCAGTCGGCGGGTTCCCATCCACCTCCAGTGAGCTTTGTGAGCAGGCGATCGGATTTAACATCGAGCGGGTCGATGACCCACACATCAGTATCCTGGCCAGTGCGGCGCGTGGAGGTATAAGCGATGCGGTCGCCCCTGGTGGACCAGGGTCCCACGATGTTTCGGGATTTCCCATCGGTCAGTAGAGTTGTGTTCCCTGTGACAAGGTCATAGCGGTACAGCTGATACCATTCGCCGCCACCGATGTCCTTTTGAAAGACCATGTATTCGCCGGAGGTTGGCTGAAACTTGCCGCCATAAACCGGTTCATTGAAGAAGGTGAGCTGCTGGCGGGCTCCCGCTGGCATTTTCACCAGATGCGCTTGATAGGTGTTGGCAAAGCGCGTGCCAATCAGCAATTCACGCCGCTGCGGGTGCCAGTCGGTGGGAAAGGCGGAGCGATTTTCACTGTAGCGCCCGGCCAATTCGGCAACACTCGTCGGAACCGGCGGCACGCCCTCGACCACCAGGTTTTCCGGCGGCGGGACTGCCGTTTGCTGACTAAAAACCTGCGTCACGAGAAACAGCAACAGGCCGGCGACGCACAAATAAGTCTTCTTCATAGGTCCCCCCAGACGCAATATGCGCCTCTTTTCATACACCGCCAACGATACGACACGCAAGCCCTAGCAAACCGCTGGCGGCCACGGCCCGCATGCTACACTCGCGCAAGCTGAAGAACGCGCTATGTTCAAGAAAATTCTTATTGCCAATCGCGGGGAAATTGCCGTGCGGATTCTGCGCGCGTGCCGCGAACTGGGCATAAAGAACGTCGCGGTATTCAGCGAAGTCGATCGCACGGCGCCGCATGTGCGCCTAGCCGACGAGGCTTATTGCATTGGCCCGGCGGCTTCCCGCGAGAGTTACCTGCGGATCGATAAGCTGATGGACGTAGCGCGCCGAACGGGTTGCGATGCCTTGCACCCGGGCTATGGCTTCCTGGCGGAGAATCCCGCGTTGCCCCGCGCGTGCAGCGATGAGGGCATAACTTTCATCGGGCCGTCGGCGGAAGCGATGGAGCTGATGGGCTCGAAGACTTCAGGGAAGCAACTGGCGCGCCGCGCCGAAGTGCCCACGGTGCCCGGCATAGACGAAGCCATCGAAAACCCGGAAGAGGCACAATCCCTGGCGCGCAGCATGGGCTATCCCATATTGCTGAAGGCAATTGCGGGGGGCGGCGGCAAAGGGATGCGCGTGGTGCCGACCGAGGCCGAATTTGCGTCGGCCTGGCGCGATGCGGCCTCTGAGGCGCTCAACGCGTTCGGCGATCCGCGCGTATTTCTGGAGAAGTATTTGATCGGGCCGCGGCATATCGAGGTTCAGATTTTCGCGGATGCGCACGGGCGTGTGGTGTCGCTGGGAGAGCGCGAATGTTCCATCCAGCGGCGTCACCAAAAAGTGGTTGAAGAAGCGCCTTCGCCGGTGGTGACGCCGGAATTGCGCAAGAAGATGGGAGACGCGGCGGTGCGGCTGGCGCGCGCGGGCGGCTACACCAACGCCGGCACGGTGGAATTTCTGGTGGACGCCGACCTGAATTTCTATTTTCTCGAAGTGAATGCGCGATTGCAGGTGGAGCACCCGGTGACGGAGCAAGTCACGGGCCTGGACCTGGTGAAGCTGCAGATCGCGATTGCCGCAGGCCACCGTTTGCCCTTTGCGTGGGAGGCGATCACGCCGCGGGGCAACGCCATGGAAGTTCGCTTGTACGCGGAAGATCCCGACAACAACTTTTTCCCCTCTCCGGGGAAGATATTGTCGCGGCATGCGCCGACGGGTCCCGGGATTCGCCTGGATGAAGGTGTGTATGAAGGCTACACCGTGCCGCTGGAATACGATCCGCTTTTGAGCAAACTGATCGCCTGGGGCAACAGCCGAAAAGAGACCATTGCGCGGCTGCGGCGCGCTCTGGACGAATACACCATCACGGGCATCCGCACAAACGTGAGCCTGTTCCGGCGGATCCTGACGGAGCCGGAGTTTCTGCACGGCGAATTTCACACGAAATGGTTGGACGAATTGCTGGCGCGGCCCAAGCCGCCGGTCACACCTCCCCGCCCGGGAACCGAGGAAGCTTCGGTGATTGCGGCAGCGCTCTGGCACACCGCCAGAGCAAGCAGTGCCGCGAATACCAACCGGACCACTTCCGCCGAACCTTCACGCTGGAAATCGGAAGGGCGCCACCAACAATTGGACCGCACGCCATGAAACTCGAAGTGCACCTCGAAGGTGTATCGGGAGCGCAGACGCGCGTCGTGGAATTGCAGCGCGAGGGCGAACGTTACCAGATCATTCTCGACGGTCAGCCCGTAAACGCCGATGCCATCGAAATCGCTCCCAATACGATTTCCGTGATACTGGATGGGCAGTCCTTCGTCATCCATGCAACTCCTTCACTGGATGGCAAACTCAAATTGCAGTGCGGCCCGCACGAGTTCTCCGCGGAGATCATCGATCCGCGCGTCTGGAGAGGGCGAAAACAGGGGGCGCTGGAAGCCGAAGGGCGGCAGCAGATTGTTGCGCCCATGCCCGGAAAAGTGATCCGGGTGCTTGTGGTGGCGGGGGACAGCGTGGAAGCCGGGCAGGGACTGATCGTTGTCGAAGCGATGAAGATGCAGAACGAGATCAAGTCGCCGAAGAACGGGAAAGTGGAACGCGTGCTGGCGAAAGAAGGGCAGAGCGTAAATGCGGGGGACGTCCTCGCCTGGATCGAGTGAATAAACCGGATTCCTCACAAACTTCGATTCATTCGATTTTCAAGTTCAGCAAACAATGGCCATCCCGAGGCGATCCGATGAGGATCGCCGAAGGAGTTCAATTGAAATTTTGCACGATGTGTCAGTTGAGGTCTTTCGGGGCGCAAACGGCGCGCCCCTCAAGATGACAGGGTGCTTCGGCGTTTGAATAGCATGAAAATTCAGATGGTGAGAAAGTCCGCTTAAATTCATTTGAAGGTTGCGGGAAGCCGAGCGTTCCTTCGTCTCCAGTTAAAAGGGCCTTCTGTGCAGGGGGAAACTTAGAGTTTTATTGTGTGGACTTGCCAGAAGCCGCTGGAGCAGGAGCCGTGGATTTCGCGGCGTCGGGCAACTTGCCGGCGGCTTCGACAACTTGCTGGGCCAGGTAGTTGGTGACATGGGCCTGGTCACGGCCCACCGCGAGATAAGCAGAGCGCAGCAATTGTTCCTTGCGATTGCGCAGGGTGTCGCGGATGGTCTGCTGAACTTGCGGATCATTGACGCCACGCAGCCCCGCGGCCTCGCGCGCCACAAGTTTCAAGATGCGAGTGTTGTCCTTCAGGACGATCGGCTGGCTGACCTGCCCGGGTTTCAACGCGAGCACGGTCTTCTTCAGCGTGGGGTCCGACTGATTCAGAGCTGATTCCGGAATGTAGCCCAGGTCACCGCCGTTTGCCGCAGTGTTCATGTCCTCGGAATAATCCATGGCCAATTGGGCAAAATCAGCACCGCTGTCCAGCTTGTCCATGAGCATTTTAGCCTTGCGTGCCGCTTCCGCCTCATTGGTGGCGTCGTCGTTCTTGCGGTTGCGGATCTGCGCATCCTTGCGAGGCGTGATCACGATCTGCGAAATGCGGTATTGGGGTTCGGCAACGTTGAACTGGTTGCGGTTGGCGTTGTAAAAATCCTGGACGTCCTGATCGGTGATGGTGACCTTGGCGGCAACTTCACGGTTCAGCAGCTTCTGGATGGATAGCTGGCGGCGGAGATCGCGCTTCAGGTCGTCCACGCCCATGCCGCGCTGTTTCAATTGCCGCTGGAACTCTTCTTCGGTGAAGGGGCTTTTCAGCTCGGTGAACTTGTCCTCGACTTCACCGTCGCTCGCTTCGAGGTTCAATTTTTTGGCGCGCTCGAGGAGAATTTCGTTGTTGATGAGCTGTTCGAGGACATTCAGCTTGAGCGAGAGCGCTTCTTCCTGCGAGGGTTCCTGGGCTTCCGGATTGACCTGAGACTTGTAGTATTTCTCGACCTCATCGCGCTTAATCTCCGTGCCATTCACTACCGCCCAAACGTCCGCGGAATGGTGTTCCGGGGCGTTGCAGCCGGCCAGGACACCGAGAAGCATGCCGGCAAAGGGCAACACGACAGCAGCGTGGCGGAGCCCACGGTTTGTTCGTTCGCTGATTGGGTGAGTCGGAGGAAAGCTCAAGATATTAGCTCAGGCTGCTTTCTTCACACGGCCCAAACGGATGCAGCCGGTGCACACGCGCACCTGCTTGCGAACTCCGTCCACGACCGCGCGGACCCGCTTCAAATTCGGGTTCCAGCGGCGACGCCGTGTGTTATTGGCGTGGCTAACCACGTTTCCAAAGTGCGGCCCTTTGCCGCAGATTGCGCACTTCAATGCCATGACTTCACACTTCCTGCTCTTCAAAGGATAGAAAACAGAACGTTTAATCATAGCAGAGATGCCGGGAAACACAAAACTGGCTTTTCGGCATTCCCGGCGCGAATTGTCAGGAAGAACAGCAAGCACTGCCGCTCACCACCAAGTCACGAATTTCGCCAAATTCGAAGGATTGGAAGCGTTTTAAGCGGGTGTTACGAGGCCTTTTTCCGAGTCCTTTGCTATACTGAAACGGTCCCGACAGGATACGTTACGCCGTGAATTCGCTCCGAATCTCCATCGTGCAATATCTGAATACCGCCCCGCTCGTCCGAGGCTTCACGCACGGAGCTTTGCGAGGGAAGTACCGACTGTCGTTCACCGTTCCCTCGCAATGTGCCGATGCTCTCCGGACGAACGCGGCGGACATCGCCATCATCCCGGCGATCGAATACGCGCGGATACCCAACTTGGTCGTTCTTCCGGGATTGTCGATTGCATCGAAGCGCGCGGTTCGCAGCCTGCTGCTGGTTTCCACGAAGCCGGTGCGGGAAGTCACGCGCATGGCGCTGGACCGCAGTTCGCGAAGCACGCAGGCCCTGGTGCGCATCCTCTGCCGGAAATGGTGGGGTATCGCGCCTGAATTTCTTGAGACTGAACCCGATCTGCCTGCAATGCTGCAGAAATCCGATGCCGCGCTTTTGATTGGCGACCCTGCGCTGCGCCTGGCGCTTAAGGCCGAACCGCACACCGAGCGCGATCGCGCTGGCGCGCTGCGGTGTTCCGGGGAATCGGTCGGCTTTCCAGGAATCGCCATGCTGTATTTGTACGACATGGTCGAGGAATGGCGCGGCCTGAGCGGACTGCCGGCGGTCCTGGCGGTCTGGGCGGCGCGGCCAGAGGTGACTACGCCGGAGGTGGTGCGCGACTTTCAGAAGTCGCTGGCGCAGGGATTGCTTCAGCTCAACGAGATCAGCGCCGAAGCATCGCGGGAGATGGGGCTGCCTGCGGCGGATTTGCGCCGCTACCTCTCGGAGAATATTGATTACGGGCTGGATGAAGAAAATTTGCAGGGGCTGCGCCTCTTTTTCAAGCTCGCGGCGGAGCTTGGATTGATTCCAAGCGCGCCGGAAATTGTGATGGCTCGTGCAGCAGGAATCTCCGAACGTGACTCGGAACTTGCGGTGGGGCGGCGGCGTTGAGCTTGGCACGGGGAGAACTCTGACGTGGCGATCGGCAAACAGGAAGCGCTGGAATTGCTGCAGTCCGATGACCTGGTGGGCATCGGCATGGCCGCGCATCAACTGCGCCTGAAGAAAAACGACCCGCGCGTGGCCACCTACCAGATCGATCGCAACATCAATTACACGAATTTCTGCACGGAATACTGCTCTTTCTGCGCGTTCTACCGCCCTCTGGGCGCCAAGGACGGTTACATCCTTTCGTTTGAGAGCATCTACCAGAAGATTGACGAGATGCTGGAACTTGGCGGCACCGGGATCCTTTTGCAGGGCGGGCTGCATCCGGACCTGCAAATCGGCTACTACGAGAATTTGCTGCGCTCGTTGAAATCGCGTTACCCGCAAGTTCATCTGCATTGCTTTTCGGCGCCGGAGGTGCTGTGCATCGCGGAAGTCAGCGAGCTCAGCTTGCGAGACACCATCCAGCGGCTGAAGGATGCGGGGCTGGATTCCATCCCCGGCGGCGGCGCGGAAATTCTGGACGATGAAATTCGCGGGAAGATCGCGCGCTTGAAATGCACGAGCGACGAATGGGAGCAGGTGCACCGCATCGCCCACTCGCTGGGACTGCGCACCACAGCCACGATGATGTTTGGCTGCGGCGAGGAACTCCGCCACCGCGTCAATCACCTGGATCGCATTCGCCGCATCCAGGAAGACACCGGCGGCTTCACAGCGTTTATTCCGTGGATTTTCGCGGCGGAGAATACGGCGCTGGGCAAAAAGGTGCAGGAAACCACGGCGGTGGATTACCTGAAGACGCTGGCGGTGAGCCGCCTGTATCTCGACAATGTGGAGCATATCCAATCAAGCTGGCTGACGCCGGGGATCAAGGTTTGCCAGATTGGCCTGCAATTCGGCGCCGACGACGTCGGCAGCATTTTGATTGAAGAAAATGTGGTCTTCGCGGCGGGCGTGAGACGGCGCACCAATGAAGGCGAATTGCAGCGCATTATCACGGATGCTGGCTTCATTCCGGCCCAGCGCGACACGCTTTACCGTACGCGCACGCTGAAGCCGCTACCCGAACTTCAAGCCACCGCGTGAAATAGTTGGTTGTGGGCGAGTTTCCGATTACCGCATCAATTTGGCACTGGCGGGGTGGCTGTGGGTACTTTCTGGAATTATTCAGCTTCAGCGCGTATAAGTACGAACCTATTTCGGTTCAGGGTTTTGGCTGCGTGGGCCTAATGGGACCAAAAGAACGGATGATGCGGTTAATCTCAGGCTGAGTGACCCTTGCACCAGAACGAACATCGCCAAGAACACTGATTTGAAACCTGCGGTCTGTCTTATCAAACAAATTTACCGTTACGTTTTGCCAGTCGTGCGATAGACCGCTAAGTTCAAATCCTCGGTAGTCATTGGTCTCGAACGAAAAGATATCTGGTGCTGCGGGATTGTGCTCGAACCAGAGTCCCTTAATACCCAGGAGAATCCGAACGCGTGCAAATTCTTTGTGCGACCGAAACGGTGACCACTGGGAGGGCGTCGTCGAGACAATAGCCCTGAATTGGTCATATTTCGATTCGCGGATGCCTGTTCCGAAGGCCTGAGTGAAATAGTCGGCATCATCTTGAGCGACGTGACTATTGACCGGGTTGTCTTGGAAATACTCGGGGTTGCTAAATCTTATGACCTGTCCAGTTTTGAAACGGATTCGGACCGTTCGTCCCTCGTCCCATTCCTTGTCGATGTCATCCCAAGGGACCTCAAATCTGTAGCCGTAATACGACAGTACGCTGCCCTTAGCAGTCGAGGCTATCGCGTCATCAAGTGGCCGGGGAGCGGAGCTCCAACCGCGAGGTGAAGAATCCGGAGGACGGAAAACCGTTGAGCGTAATCTGCAATAGCTGATGGTTTGAGGGCCGAAGTATGCGCCTGAAGCGAGAACGATGAATACAACAGTACAGCAGACAAGAACGAGCCCGCTGCGCAAGTTTACGGGTCTGTCTTGCCGGGATTCGGGAGATTCGTCCACAGTCCTATTAGACACCATCGCACCTGCCTAAGTGCCCCCAATTGGCCAGCCCAAGTGGCGTCCGCGCCAACTCGGGTTAAGTCCCCTAATTGGAGGCTGAGCTACTCCCAAGAAGTTGAAGTGCCTGACGGCCGGCATTCAGCCAGCAGTTACAGTCGTCACGCGACTACTTGCGCATGCGCAGCATGATTTCCACGTGCGCGCCATCGGGCAGGTCCAGCGGCTCTTGTGGTTGCAAGACTCCATCCTTGTAGCAGGCGAAGCAGCGGATTGTGGGGGGCTTGGGCGGAGCGTTTTCAGCGGTGTTTGTGGCGCCGCCAGCGGACTTCGACGTTTCGTTCAACGCTTGATTGGCCAGGGCGTCGGCTTCGCGATTTTGCTCGCGGTAAACGTGATCGATACGGAAGGATTCGAGGCCCTGCGCCATCTTCCTGGCGCGTTCAAACAGAGGCCGCAGGTCGGCACTTTTCACTTTGTATTGCCCGCGCATCTGCTTCACCAGGAGTTCGGAATCGCTTGCGACGCGGAGCGCGTGAATCCCGTGCGTTTGCGCGTAGTCCAGCGCCGCAATCAAGCCGTAGTATTCCGCGACATTGTTGGTGTTCTGGCCGATGTATTTCTTCAGGCGCGCCACGACTTCGCCCCGGGCGTCGCGCACAACAACGCCATAAGCCGCCGGGCCGGGATTTCCCCGGGAGCCACCGTCAATGTTCGCTTGAAAGGCAGGCGTGGGCTTGTGCTCCCGCTGATGATCGCCGAACAAGCAGGCGCCTTTGGGGAGAGTGGGACGCTTGTTCATTCGGAGTGAGTCGTCCCGTTAGCGGGTGCAGCCGCCGCATCCGCAGCCGGGGCCGCGTGGGGAATGGGTTCCAGGGTGTAGAGAATGCAGCCGCACGTTTCGCAGCGGAAAACCTCTTCGTTGGTTTCCGTGCGGAGAACCTGAACGACGTGCGGCAGGACGCGCATGCCGCAACCGCGGCACTGGTTGTCGCGAACCTCCGCCATCACCGCGCCCGGGTGTTTGCGTGAGATGCGACTGTACAATTCCAGCAAATCTTCCGGCACCTTTGCGGCGAGCAGCGAGCGCTCCGCGGTGGCCGTTTCCAGCAACTTTTTCTTTTCGTTATATTGCACTTCGATCTGCTTTTTCTCTGCCCCGATGGCGGTGTCCGCTTCTTTCAAGTCCGCTTCCGCGTGCTTCACTCGGTGCTCGACCTCTTCGGAGGCCATCATTTGTTCCAGAACCAGGTCTTCCAATTTTGCCGCCTCGCGCTCCGCATTGGCGATTTCATGTTGCAGGGCCTTGTAGGCCTCATTTGTTTTTACGGAACTGCTCTGCTCGCGGTATTTCTTGGCGCGCTCTTTCCACTGCTCCACATCCAGCTCGAGTTTTTTCCGCTGTGTCTGGGCGTGGGTGTGGGCTTCCTTGGCCGCGGCCACGGCGGATTTCGCGCCGGTCAGCTTGGCATCCGCTTCGCGAAAGCGTTTGGGCAGGCCGTCGAACTCGGCACGAAGCGCCGCGATCCGCTGATCGAGTTGCTGGAGGTCCACAAGATGAGGGATTGCGGGATGCATGCCGAGAGATTCTAACACACGGACAAGGCGCGCCCTGTCGGCGCTTTGATGCTGTAGGCAGGTGCGCGTGCCATTGACTAAAACCTGTCTGATCTAATTTCAGGCTCTAGGCTACACCCTCAGGGGTTAAAACCCCTGAATCCACGGGGCCATTCGGCACGGCTGAAGCCGTGCCCTCCCACGAACTGTTTGTGAGATGACTTCTAGAAGCGGACGGCCTGAGATTCGCTGGGAGGATACTTCCGAGATGAGAAGAGGCGCGGCTTGCCAGTCGGGTGCGGGTGACGGGAACCTCGCCGCGCGGAAGGTTCGCAGGCAGAATCTTCAGGAGGCTTTCAGATCGCGGTGAATCATCGCCGCATCTAGGAAGTACCCGATTCCGACGGCCAACGGCAGGATGCCGAACGCGGCCGCAACCAGGGTCTCATGTTCGCCCACGACTCGAGCGATCACGGCAAACATGGTGATGAATCCCAAGCCGCCGGATACCAGCAAAACCCCGGCACGACGCGACTTGGCGTACTGCGAAAGCTCCGGCTCCATGGGGATGGCCGCACCGCGAGCCAGAGCCGCCAAGCGCTCTTCGGTCCGCAGTTTGCGGACCCGGTAAAATGCATAGATTAATGCCAGGGGAATACCGCAAGTCAGTGCCACTGCTACGAGGCCGATCACACTCCCGTCCATAGTCCACTCCTTCTCGCAACCGCTGCATCTCTGGGTGTTGCGCTCTCACCTAGAGTTACGCAGGCGCGGGCGGAATTGTTCCCGCGAAAAAGGACAGGATTGGAAGGATGAAACCCGAGATTACTGAATTTCCCGGATTTCCATCGTGGAATCGATGGCCAGGGTAGGGTAGCGGATCGCCACACCCGCGGGCGGGGGGGCCGCGTGCCGGGCGACAACGCGGAAATCCGACCCGGAGCACTCCACTTCATAGGTGTAGCCGTCGCGCTCGCGCCGGGCCATGTTCATCGTTCCGGTAGTAGCCATTTCGTCCAGCGAGGCGCAGCGGCTGTTCAGGGCGATGTTCCCGCGTTCTGCCTGCGCGATGGACAGCAGGTCGCTGCGCACACCGGTAAGGCTGATGGCCTGGGTGGGCGAGGTGCCCGCATCGGTGCTGGGCATTTGCTTCAAATAAAGATAGTAGATGCCGATGGCTAGGGCGGCGGTAACAAGGAGACCAGCTAGGGCTTTCATGGCTTTATTGTTTCGCCGTGTTCGTGCTGGTTCAAGCGATTCCGCGACCTGGCGTGCAATTGGTAACACCCCCCGGAGATTATGTCTGGGCCATACCCGCCGTGTGCTACGCTCGAATTGACACCGCCCTCTCCCGGTGAATTCTCCCCTCCGGATGAAACCATGCCTGTTCTTACCCAACCAGACGAACTCCATGCGATCGAGAAGTTGCGCGAGCAGGAGCTCGAGGAAGCGCGTGCCATCCAGGGCGTGATGCTGCCTGGGCAGCCATTACGGACCGATTGCGTGACGATTTCCCATGAGTTCCAGCCTGCTGCGGAAGTAGGTGGGGATTTCCTGGATTACTTCCTACTTCCCGACGGCAAGATCGGCCTGTACCTTGGCGACGTATCCGGGAAAGGTCTGCCGGCAGCCCTCTATGCCGCTCTGGCGGTTGGGACGCTGCGCGGCGTCCACAAGGACGGCCAGCCCCCAGCCCGGGTCCTCTCCGTCCTGAATGAGAGGCTGCTCCTCCGGGGCATTCCAGGACGCCACTGCGCGATTCAGTACGCTATCTTTGACACGATTCGCGCGCGGACGCGCATTGTGAGCGCCGGCATGCCCGGCCCGCTGCTCATCCGCGGTAAAGAATGCCGCGTTCTGCAGCTTGCGGGCATTCCCCCAGGCTTCTTCAGCGGTGTAGTTTACGACGAGTTCACGTTGGACCTCGAGCCGGGCGATTCCATATTGTTTTGTACCGATGGACTGACCGATGCGCGGAATGTCCAGGGGCAGGAATTTGAGCTGGAGGGGCTCCAGGAAGTTTGCCGCAGACATGCGGGCGAGGCCCCGATTGAATTATTGAACCACGTCTTCGCGGCGATCCAGGAATTTTCCAAGTCCTGCGGCCAGTGGGATGATATGACCGCCGCGGTGCTCCATTACGCTCCCTCCCCGGCGGAGGGAGGCGTGCGCCCCATTGCTCAATGAGCAAGCGCGTCGCTCTTTTCATTTGACCCTTGCAGCCTTCTCCAGTAATAACGTGTGATAACTTTCGCTCGACCCAGAGGAGTCCTTAGATGAAGACAAAATCCCCGTTCCCCGTGGCCTTGGTATGCCTGATGTCGTACGCGATTGCCATCCCTGGTGATCTCTGGGCAACTCCGGCACCCCCCGACCAGCGGGCCGGTGAGATTTCCCGTGTGATCCCGGCGGTAAGCATCGCACGTGGTTCCAAATCCATGAGCGCATCGGCCAAAACGGTTGTGGATTGGCAGGATGTGGTCAATACGCAGGCCAATGCACGCGCCAGGGTCTCTCTCGATGATGGTTCAGTGCTGAATGTGGGCTCGGATTCCTCTATTCACGTCGTCAAGCACGACGCGGGGGCGCAGCAGACCGACCTGGAAGTGAGTTTTGGGAAGATGCGCTCGCAGGCCCAGAAGATTTCCCAGCCGAACGGCACGTTTGAAGTGCATACGCCTGCTGGGGTGGCCGGTGTGGTGGGCACGGATTTTTATGTGGCCTACGAAAACAACGTGATGACGGTGATCGTTTTTGAAGGTTTTGTGCGCGTCTGCAACCTGGCGGGCGTGTGCGTGGTGGTCAAGGCCGGGCAGACAACCACGGTGCGCAACGGCGATTCTTCAGGGCCCGCGGCCCCGGCGCAAGCATTGCTCGGCATGCTCACCGATGCCGTCAACAGCACGAATGTGGGCGATGGCCCCGGCGTAGAGCCTATTCACCACATCGGTAAAGGGACTGCCATCACCATCGGGATCCTCGCGCTGGTCCCGATTATCGTGATCCCCGTGGTGGCAACCCGCGGCTCGAGTGGCACTGCGCCTGTGACGAACCCCAATTGCAATCCAGCTACTGGGAAATGCCCGTGATTCAGATTTGTTAATCGAAAAGTCGCCCGGCGTGTGGTGTTCCGCGAGGCGGCCTTTTTCTTAGCCATGCTTCGATAAGAAGTGGTGACTTGGCCGCACGCGCCAACGGCGGGCAGCGAGCCAGTCTCAGGTCAGTGCGTGGTCAGCCGCGAAGAGGATCCTTGCGTTCGCTCAGCTCAGCGACCAGCCAAACAGTGTGAGCGTCAGAAACAAGGTGAGCGCACCGAGGCTGACGAGGGCGAGAGTTTTCCCTTTGCCAAGAAGGGAGTCGCGGGTTTCAGCTTTGACACAAAGAACCACTGCCACAATGAGCACGCCGCCCCAGGAAATGGCGCACGGCAAGCCGGGATACTGCGAGATCGCGGCAAGCGCCTTGTCCGATGGCTGATTGGCGGGAATCCACCAGGGAAGGATCGGCGCAAAACCTGCCGCAAGCACAAACGTGAGGATCTTGCGGCTGACCCACCCTTTAATCTTGGTTACGGGTTTCGCTTTGCGAATCTTGCGCCAGACAAGAAATTCCCAAAGGAGGAGGGCGACGGCCAGGGGCATCCACCCGTACAGCGAGCTTTCCCGGTCGGCCCACAACCAGCCGCGGAAAAAAAGATCAGACGAGTGCGTGGCAGACAATTTCGGCAGCAGAAACATGCCGGCAACCGAATTGCCGAGCGTTGCCAGGAGGAGTACGGCCAGACCGAACAGTTGAATCCACTCGTGCAACGGCGCCCGGCCACAGCGAGTGCACACAGGCCGCTCAGGGAAGATCTTTAAACCGCAATGCTCGCAATACACGGCGACCTCGCTTCGTTCCCCAGTGACGACACCCCGCAAACCCACAAAGCCTATTCCAAAGCAAGCGCGCAGCCTACTGGTCCGAAGTGCAGGACATTGCAACCGAAAGGACAATGGACAATGGGAGGGGTACCGTTTTTCGGACGGCCTGATAATTTTGCCAGGGTCACGGTCGTCATCTATTATCAGAAGCCGGGCATCCACATTTACTTTCTCTGGCCAGGAGAAAAAAACCTTATGTCTTCCAAGCACTTCCGTGCAGCCACACTTTTTCTCACGACCCTGCTCGTGCTCTTCTTTGCAGCCTTCACTGCGATGGCTCAGGCGCAACGGCCTCCGCTTACCGCGGAATGGATCTTTGGCAAAGAAGGCGCCAGTGTGGCGGAAGTCCCAGAGTTCAAGTGGTTGGCCGACAATTCCGCCATTTTTTATGACACTCGCCAGCCCGAAGCGCAGCGCACTTTTGAGCGGCTCGATCCGCTCACTCGCGAACGGCACCCGGCTCTCGACATGCGCAGGCCTTCCTTAATGAGCTCATCGCGAAAGGTATTCTCCACGAAGTGATGATCTATCCCATGAGCAAACACGGCATCGCCGATCCGCCGGCCACCATTCATCTGGTCCGCACCATGCGCGAGTTCTGGCGCCGGAATCTGTAGCGCGCCAAAATGTAATACGATACGAGCATGAAAGAAACTTGGCGGTGGTTCGGCCCTCCGGACCCGATTCAGCTCGATCAAATCAAGCAAGCGGGCGCGACCGGTATCGTCTCCGCCCTGCATCACATTTATCGCGGCGAGGCTTGGCCGCTCGACGAAGTCCTCAAGCGCAAAGCGGAAATCGAGGCCGCCGGGCTGGTGTGGTCCGTCGTCGAGAGCATACCGGTTCACAATTCCATCAAGCTCCGTTCCGGGCCTTATCTCCAGTACATCGCTGCGTGGAGGGATTCTCTCGCTGCCATCGCCAAGGCAGGCGTACCGGTCGTCTGCTATAACTTCATGCCGCTCGTGGACTGGACACGGACGGATTTGAAGTGGCGTCTGCCCAGCACGGGCTATGCGCTGCGGTTTGATGCTGTGGATTTCGCGGCCTATGACTTGTTCATCCTCGAACGCCCGGGTGCCGAGCTCGATTACCCGCCTGAGCTCGTTGCTGCCGCCCGCGCCCGTTTTCACTCGATGTCTGAGGCGCAGCAGGAGGAAATCGAGCGCGCCATCCTCGTGGGACTCCCCGGCGCGGAATCATCCTACAATCGAAAGCTGTTTCGCGAAGCGCGCGCGGAGTGGAAAGGAGTCACGCCCGGCGATCTGCGTTCCTCCCTCCTCGCCTTCCTGCAGGAAGTGGTGCCCGTGGCGGAAGAACTTGACGTGCGGCTCGCGATTCACCCGGACGACCCGCCGTGGCCGCTCTTCGGCCTGCCTCGCGTCGTTTCGACGGCCGGCGATGCGCGATCAATCCTTGCAGGCGTTGACAGTCTTGCTAACGGCCTCACTTTTTGTGTGGGTTCTTATGGCGCCCGCGCGGACAATAATTTGCTTGCGATGGTGGGCGAATTCGCTCCGCGCATTCATTTCGCACATCTTCGCCAGGTCGTTCGCGAAGCGGATGGCTCATTCCATGAAGCCGAACATCTCAACGGCAGTTCGGATATGGTGGGCGTAATCCGCGCATTGCTTACTGAGGAATCGCACCGGCGGCGCGCCAGCCGAGAGGATCATGAAATCCCCATGCGGCCCGATCATGGACACCTGCTCGCCGACGACATCAACAAGAAAACCAACCCTGGCTACTCCTATGTCGGCCGCTTGAAGGGGCTCGCCGAATTGCGCGGCGTGGTGGAAGGCCTGAAGTACACAACCCCAGAATTTGCTGACTGAGCTTTCGCGCGTGTCTTTTGCCATGCAATTCCCGCAAAGATTCGAGGAAACTAGGCGTTTCTCTCTAGCAATCGGAGGAGTAGACTCCTCACGGTCTTTCGTTGCCTGCTTGAGGACAATGATGGAAGGCAGGATTTTTTCGCCACCGGTTGAAAGTGCTTCCAGGAAAACTAAAGAGGGAATTCACGCATGAAGGAATTTGAAGGTAAGGTTGCCATCGTCACTGGCACCACTGGGATTGGCCGGGCCATTGCGATGAGGCTGGCATCGGGCGGTGCGAGCGTCATGGCCTGTGGGATAGACGCAGCCGCGAACCGCGAACTTAAACAGGAATCCGATGCGAAGGGTTTTGCGCTTCGCGTGGAGCTGTGCGATGTGAGTCTGCCGGAGCAGGTGCGTGCGGCGGTCAGCAAGACTGTTGCGCAATTTGGCGGACTCGATTTCATCGCAAATTCCGCCGCCATTCATCCATTTGGGAATGCCGTGGAAACGGAGCCGGAAACTTGGAACCGTTGCATGGCCGTGAATCTTGGCGGCGTGTATCTCCTGTCCCACTTCGGTATTCCGGAAATGAAGAAGCGCGGCGGCGGAGCGATCGTGATTGTCGCGTCCGTGCAAGGGCACGCTTGCCAACACGGGGTTGCCGCCTACGCGGCATCAAAAGGCGGTCTTCTCAGCTTGACGCGCTCTCTCGCCTTGGACCACGCGGCTGATCGCATTCGCGTCAATTCCATCAGCCCGGGATCCATTCGCACACCCATGCTGGAACGCGCGGCCGCGCATTTTTCGCCGGAGCTGCCCGTCGATACGGTCGTCGAGAGGTTCGGGGCGGCACACCCGCTCGGCCGCGTCGGCACCGTCGAAGAAGTTGCCGAACTGGCGGCGTTTCTCCTGTCCAACCGATCCGCATTCTGCACGGGCGGAGACTATCTGGTCGACGGCGGGTTGCTCGCAGGGATCGGAGTGCAATGATTGGGGAACCAGTTTGTGTTGCGCCCACGGGCGACGTCTGCGGCGAAGGCGCCGTCTGGCACGCCGCGCACAACGCTGTTTATTGGACGGACATCAATCGCTTCCTGATCCACCGCCTGAATCTGGCGGACTCCTCGGTCCGCACCTGGTTGTTCGATGAACCGGTAACGTCTCTTGCATTGACCGATCGCGAAGACTCGCTTGTTGTCGTGCTGGGCTCGCGCGTGATTCTTTGGGAGCCAGCCCGAGATGCGCGCCACGATCCGCTTTTCCTGCTCGACGGATGGCCGGCGGTGCGCTTGAACGATGCACGGTGCGATCCACGCGGATCGCTCTGGATTGGGTCGATGCGCAACAACGTGAATGCGGATGGTTCCTCGTGTGAAGGCGGGGGACAAGACGGCATTCTTGTTCGTCTTGATCCGGATGGCACGGCGACTACGTGGCGAAAAGGAGTCGGAATCGCCAACACGCTTGCATGGAGTCTCGATCGCCGCCGCTTTTATTTTGGCGACACGCTCGCGAACGTGATTTGGGTTTACGATTACGATTTTTCAAGCGGTGCGATCTCGAATGAGCGCCCTTTTCTTCAAGGCTTCGCGCGCGGATTTCCCGATGGCTCGGCGGTGGACTCGGAAGGCTACCTTTGGAACTGCCGTTTCTATGGCAATTGCATCGTGCGAGTTGCACCGGACGGAAAGATCGATCGGGTGGTTGAAATGCCGGTGAAAAATATTACCACCTGCACATTTGGCGGCGCCGATCTTACAACTCTCTTTGTCACGACTGCCTCCGCCGAAGCTCCGCGCGGAAATCGCCTGGCCGGAAGCCTCTTCTCGATGCAAACGGGAGTACGCGGCCAGCCCGAAAATCTCTTTCGCTTTTACGGTCGCGGGAAGTAAGAAATTGAGGCGAATCTCTGCCGCTATTCTGCCGGGGCAATTTCGTTGTGCCCAGGGTGGAGGCAAGATACGATGTGCGCGTTAAAGGTCAAAATCGCAGATTCCGGTTAGGGAGCGTGAGTGATGGGGAAAGAAAGCAATGATCGAACAGGATCACCGGCCTCAACTCCAGCAGGTTTGACTCGTTTCACGCGTCGCAGTCTGCTTAACTCCGCCGCGGCAGTTGCATCTGCCGCTATCTTGCCTTCTGGATTTGCGAGCGCCGCATTCCTGGGGCCGGGCAAGTCTGCAACTGAATACAGTTTGCTGCAGTCCCAGACACCCGCGAGCAATCCGGCCTGGTACGGCTTCAATCTGCTGGAATACTTCTCCACCGATCCCGACTGGATGAAGTACTTCCCTTACAAGAACGACGGGATCTTCCTGGAAGATGATTTTCGCTGGATGCGCGATTGGGGATTCAACTGGGTGCGCTTGCCCATGGATTACCGGTTTTGGACCGACCCCAATGATCTGATGAAGATAAACGAGAAAGCGGTCGAGCCCATCGACCGAGCCGTCCGCCTGGGTGAGAAGTACCGAGTTCACGTCAACATCAGCCTGCACCGGGCGCCTGGTTTCTGTATTCTCGATGGCCTGGATCCCGTCGTAACCGGCATTCATGTCACTCCGGAGAAAACGAGCTTCTACAAGGATCGTGCCACGCTTGAAGCCTTCGTTCATCAATGGACCTTTTTTGCGCAGCGCTACAAGGGCATTTCCAATGAGCGTGTCAGCTTCAACCTTGTGAACGAGCCCGTGCTGCCTCTTACAGCAGAGGAGAAAACGCAATTGACGGAGCGGCGGAAAAGCGAGTCCCAGGAGGCCATTGACCAGGAGATGAAAGTCCGGGGCGCGAAAGAATATGCCCGGGTGGCTCGGGCCGCGATCGAGGGGATCCGGGCTGTCGACCCGCAACGGTTGATCGTCAGCGACGGCTCTTCGGGTGGGGTAACTCCAGTCGCCGACCTTTTCAGCACCGGGGTGCTGCAAAGCCCGCACGACTACTATCCTGGGGATCTGACTCACCATCAGTGTGAGTGGGCCCGCGGATGGGTGACGGGCACGGAGCCTCCGACGTGGCCGCTTAAGGACAGCCAGGGCAAGGTGATTGCCGATCGGAAGACGATTGAAGACTTCGTACAACCCTGGCGAGGAGTGGAGCAACAGCGCATTACGATCCACTTCGGCGAGATGGGTTGTTACAAGCACACTCCGCCCGAGGTGGTGCTGGCATGGTTCAACGACACGCTCGACACGATCGGTGAGTTGAAAACCGGCTGGGCCTTATGGAATTTTCGCGGGCCATTTGGCGTACTCGATACAGAACGCCCGGGAACAAAGTTCGAGGAATGGCAGGGACATCAGCTTGATCGGCCACTACTCACACTGTTACAGAAAAAGATGAAGGCCTGACCGGGAGCGGACAAGCGAAATTAGGGCATCGCCACATCGAGAGCGTAAATTTCCTGGATGCTAACGTCGCGGACAAACAACGGAGATCCGTCTGGGGCAAGGCCGCTCCAGTTTCCGAAGGCTCCGCCTGCCGCCTGAAACCCCTTAAGACTGAAAAGGCGCTCGAGTTTGCGGTCGGAGATTTGCACGCGGAAAGAGCCCTCTTGGTTGTCCAGAATCCCGTCAAAATACAAATAGCGCGCGTCTCGGGACCAGGTCGGATAGGCCACGAAAATCCTGGCGAGCTCGGTCCATTTCCGAGTGGTGAAATCAAAAAGCATGAGCTTGAGAGAATCCAGCGTAATGGCAGCAATGTAGCGTCCGTCAGGGGACCAGCGGGGAGAATACAGGCCGTCGGATTCCGGCAGCTTCGAGGCTTTCCGCGTTTTCAGATCGAGGACGTAGACCGCTGAGCCCTGATTGTTCAGTGAGTTCTCTCCGAAGGCCAGCGATTTGGCGTCCGGCGACCAACTGGGGTCTACGTAATTGCTTGCACCTCGATAGATCCGTTCGGGAGAACCTCCCTCGGCCGGAAGCACATAGAGTTGCCATGGTTCGCCGGGCGGATGACCAGAGAAGGCGATCTGCTTGCCATCGGGAGACCATCGGGGCAGATACGCCTGCATCGGCGGGAAAACAAGTTGCAGCTTTTGGGTACCGTCGACCTTGCTGCGCCACATGGTGCCATCGGAGGCATCATTGTAGGTGACCCACTCTCCATCACGAGAGAAGTCGAGTCCCATGGCCGATATTCCTGAAAGGTAAGGGGCGAACTGCCCTGATTTGGCATCGTAGCGCACCAATTCCCCACGGGGCTGCCAACCCTGGACGAAGAGTCTCTTGCCATCGCGGCTCGGGACGGGATTACCTACATTCATTGGCCCGGTCGTCAACTGAACCGGCTCCCGGTTGGTTGACCGGAAAAGGCCAGCATGTTCGTTCAAGGCCCAGACGTTTGCCGTTCCATCGCGTATGGCCTGGAAGACGAAAAACCTTCCGTCCGGCGTCCATTTGCCGCAGCATTCGTTGGGCATGTTGTTCCACCCCGGAAGCAGGGGATGAAGATTGCCGCCGTCCGCAGAAACTTGCCAGATGGAGCGGTTATTCGTCTGGGGATCGTTCAGTGTAAAACGCAAATTCGACCCGTCGGGCGACCAGCGGAGATCGTTAGAAGTTCCAGCCGCCAGCAAAAGCCGGCGTGGTTCGCTGCCATCGCTGTTCGCCAGGAATATTTCGTTTCCTGTGCAGTAGGCCATTCTCTTTCCATCCGGCGACCACGCTCCAGCGTGGCCCTCGAGATTGCCCAATCGGCGAGGCGAACCGCCGAGCACAGGAACGCTCCAAAGAGGGCCGTCGAGAGCCGTCCCTCGGGCCGTATTCATCAAAAGGACGGTGCCGTCTGGCGAAACATCGAAAACGTTAGAAAAACCAGTGTCCTCCAATGAGGTAGGTATGGGAAATGTCTCACCACCCGTCACGGAAGTTTGGGAAAGGCCCGATTGTCCCTCGATGAAGTAGAGCCGCAAACCGTCTGTGACGATGCCTGATTTCGGCCGATTCGTGTTGGTGAGCTGGATAGTCCGCAGCACGCGGGGCGGCGCCACCGGGCGCGAGAAGACATACCCGAGAAATGCCACGATGACGATGAGTGCGCCGCCGGACGCCATCGCCCAGGCGTGCCGGCGACGATGCCGGTGAGTTTCGCGAACCTCCAGGAACGCGCCCGATAGAGCAGAAGTCGCCACGGAGCGGCCGGAGTCCAGCTCGCGCTTCAAGCGTTTCAGGTCGTCGCGAAGTTCCGCGGCGGTTTGGTAACGGAGACCCGGATCCTTCTCCAGCGCTCGGTGGATAATCCGTCCCAACTCGGCGGGTATGTCAGGATTCAATTGTCCCGGGGGCAGCGGAGCGCGGTTCAGGATCGCGTCGAAGATCAGTCCGGTACTTTCAGCGCGAAATGGCGTCACGCCTGTGGCCATTTCGTATAAGACAACTCCGAAGGAGAACAAATCGGTGCGCGCGTCCAGTTCCTTGGCCCGCACCTGTTCCGGCGACATGTAAGCGATTGTGCCCAGCGTAGATCCCGGACCGGTCAGATGCTCCGACGTCGTGCCCCCGGTCACCTCACCAGAACCTGTCGTCGTGTCGGCCGCGCGATCTCCCGTCAGCGACAACTTGGCCAGCCCGAAGTCGAGAATTTTGGCGTGTCCCCGCTTGGTCACGAAAATATTGGCGGGCTTGATGTCACGGTGAATGATGCCTTCGGCGTGAGCGGCGTCCAAGGCGTCGGCAATCTCAATCGCAAGTGTGAGAAGGAGTTCCGTCTCGAGGGGCTTCCCGGCGATGAGATGCTTCAGCGTCATCCCATCCAGAGACTCCATGGCGATGAACGCCTGCCCATCCTGCTCGCCGATGTCGTAAATCGTGCAAATATTGGGGTGATTCAGCGCGGATGCGGCTTGCGCTTCGCGTTGAAAACGAGCCAGTGCCTGCGGGTCGCTGGCAACTTCCCGCGGCAAGAACTTCAGCGCGACGAAGCGACGCAGGCGCGTGTCCTCAGCCTTGTAGACCACGCCCATGCCGCCCCCACCAAGTTTCTCTAGGACGGTGTAGTGGGAGATAGTGCGACCCACAATCGAGGAAGTATCTGGCATTGGAAATGGAGTTTACCCCAGCGCCCCCACGCAGGCAAAGGGGCGACGTCCCTAACGTGCAACATCCAACTCGGCCGCGCGCCTCGGTTCTGGTAATTGGAAACTGACCTGCAACACGCCGCCCGCCACGCTTTGTCCAGAGTGCCCTCTGACGTACACTGAAGACTCACTGTTTTCGTCTAATTCAGAGTGAGGCATCCTTTGAACCATCAAACTGGAGCACTATCGCAGATGCGTCCCCACCGGCTCATCTTTGCGGCTACCACTCTTCTCGGCGCAACTCTCCTCGCGCTTCCCGTGAGATCGGCTGATCCGCCTGACGGCGCACCCAAAGCCTCGCCTCTCTTCGACGTCATGAAAACGGAGCTTGACCGTTCGCTGAAGACCCTTGGTGAGCAGGATCCTGCTGCCTATTACATCGGTTACACCGTTACGGACTCGCAGCGCGCCACGGTATCGGGTTCCAATGGGGCTCTTTTGAGCAGCGATGAGGCGCGGAATCGGTGGTTGGAAGTTACGGTGCGCACCGGCAGCTACGAACTCGACGACACTCACAAGGACGATGGCCGAACGCCGCCGAACGGTGGCCCTGGCACCAACGCCCCTCTGGACGACGATCCGGAAGTGTTGCGCCGCGCCATCTGGCTGGAAACCGACAAGCAGTACCGCGCCGCCGCCGAAGCGCTCATCAAGATCAAGACCGGCAAGGAAGTGAAAGTACAAACGGAAGAGGGCCGCGCGCCTGATTTTTCGCGCGAAAAGCCGCAGACCTACACCGGACCCTGGGTGTCGTTCACACTCGATCGCAAGCCGTGGGAACAGAAGGTGCGCGATTATACGCGGTACTTCCGTGAGTCCACCGCGGTCATCAATTCCATCGTCACCTTTACCGCGGATGCGGAAAACATCATGCAGTTGAACACCGAAGGCACGCATCTGCAGTTTGGCCAGATCCGCTATCGACTGGAATTGTTCATCCAAGGCAAAGCCAGCGATGGCATGGACATTGACCGCTACTATAACTTCGATTGGGTGAATCCTTCAGAGGCGCCCAGTGACAAGGCGGTATACGCCGCCGCGGGACAGCTTCGCAAGGAGATGGAGGGCCTCGTCGCTTCGCCCCTGAACGACCCAACGGTGGGGCCGGCGCTGTTGACAGGCCGCGCTGCCGCCGTGTTTTTCCATGAAGTCTTTGGACATCGCGCCGAGGGCCATCGCCAGAAGGACGTCAATGAAGGCCAGACCTTCGCCAAGAAGGTGGGCGAACCGATACTCCCGGAATTTCTGAGCATCGTTGATGACACGACCATGAAGAAGCTGGGCAACCAGGACCTGCTCGGGTACTACCAGTTTGACGATGAAGGTGTGGCGGCACAGCGCGTGGTTTTGGTGGATCACGGCGTCCTCAAAAATTTCGAGATGTCACGCTCGCCGCTGGAAGGATTCCCGCATTCCAATGGACATGGCCGGCGGCAGATCGGCACAACGCCGGTCTCGCGGCAAGGCAACCTCATCGTGGAAAGCAGCAAGACGGTGACAAACGAGCAGCTTCGCGCAAAACTCATCGAACTCGTCAAGCAACAGGGCAAGCCCTATGGCCTGCTGATTGATGACATCGCCGGAGGTTTCACGTTTACGGGCCGCGGACAGCCGCAAGCTTTCCAGGTGCAACCGCTGGTGGTCTACAAAGTGTTTGCCGACGGGCGCCCGGACGAACTGGTCCGCGGCGTAGACATTGTCGGCACACCGCTCGCCGCCTTGACCAAGATTGAGGCCACCGGGGATACACCGGAAGTTTTTAACGGCTATTGCGGCGCGGAGTCAGGTTCCGTTCCGGTCTCCGCCGCTTCTCCCGCCATCCTTACAAGGGAATTGGAAGTCCAGAAAAAGGAAACATCCACGGACCGGCCGCCGATCCTGCCGCCGCCCGCGCACGACATAAAATCGGGAGGCCTCCAGTAATGCGTACCCTTCGGTTCGCGGCCATTTTCTTCGCGATTTCCACCGCCACCGCCGCCCTGGCCCAGGCTCCTGCGGACAACGATCACACACTGCAGGCCATGCGCGATGAGATGGCGCGCTCCAAAACGCGGCTGGAACTCCAGATCCCGCAAGCGGATCATCCGGTTCGCCCCTACTACGTGGAATATCGCCTGCTCGATATGGACATCCGCGAGGTTGTGGCCGAATTCGGCGCCTTGATTACTTCCGCTCACGACCGCGAACGGCGTATGAGCGTTTCCGCGCGGGTCGGGGATTACAAATCGGACAGCTCCAATTTCATCAGCGAGGAAGGCTTTCGCGGGTTCATCGGCTCAACGGGGACCGTGGGAATCGACCGCGACTACGATTCCCTGCGCCAGGATCTCTGGATCGCCACGGATCAGGCCTTCAAGGAAGCCGTCGAAACGTATTCCCGCAAGCAAGCCTATCTCAGCAGCCTGGCACGCCCTTCCGACATCGACGACTTCGCGAAGGCCGAGCCCGTCCAGCACATCGATCCGCTGGCGCCCTCGGACTGGTCCAACCGCAATTGGGAGCAGGAAGCGCGCGACACTTCCGCCGCCCTGCGAGCCTTCCCGCAGATCTACGAATCCCGGGTCACTTACTATCTGGTGTACACGACCGAGTACCTCTTGACGAATGAAGGCACCGAGATTCGCGCCAATCATTGCTTCGCCGCCGTCGAAGCGGGAATGAACACGCTGGCCGCCGACGGAATGCAGGTGAGTCACTATTATTCCAGTTACGCGCCGCGGCCGGCCGATCTTCCCAATGTGGACACGGTCCGCAAGGGCCTCAACGTTGCCGGGAGCGAATTGATGGCCATGCGCGCGGCTTCCACGGCGCCGGATTACACGGGCCCGGTTTTGTTCGAAGCGCGCGCGGCGGCTCCACTGCTTGCGGAGGTTCTTAGCCCGTCATTAAGCGGGGCGCGGCCTCCCCTGGCGTTCCAACAGGTTGTGGATCAGTTGATGAACAGCCTGGGCGCGCGCAGCGAATGGAGTGGCAAGGTGGGCGCGCGCGTTCTTCCGCTTACGGTTTCTCTCGTGGATGATCCCTTCGTGAAAGACTACAAAGGCACGCCGCTCATCGGCAGTTATTCGATCGATGAGGAAGGAGTACCGGCGCAGAAGGTGAGCCTCGTCGAGCAAGGAAAACTGGAGAATCTTCTGATGTCGCGCCGCCCCGGCCCCGACTTCGGCAAGTCCAATGGCCACGGGCGCTCAGCCTTTCTCAGCGACCCAAAGCCAACCATGAGCAATCTCTTCTTTGCCTCGTCTGAAACGGTTACCCGCGACGACCTGAAAAAGAAATTCCTGGATGCTTGCCGTGCGGAGAAGCTGAGCTACTGCCTGGTCGTGCGGCAGATGGACAATCCTTCGATCAGCCTGATGCACCAGGAGGACTTCACGGAACTCCTGGCCAGTTTTGCGGGCAATGCCGCCACGGAGCGTCTGCCGCTGGTGGTGTACAAGATCTTTCCGGAAGATGGCCACGAGGAAATGGTGCGAGGGGCCCGCATTACCGGTTTCAGCCCGCGGACTCTGCGGAGTATCAGTGCGATCGGCGACGATAATTTCGTCTACAACTACATGCAGAGCCAGGTCGTGGGCGTTTCTGGCACGGCACTCGGGGCATTCGGGACGGCGCAGAATGGCCTGCCCGCCTCGGTCGTCGCGCCCTCGCTGTTTTTTGAAGAGGTCGAGGTGCGCGGCGCGCGCGGGGAGCCCAAGCGTTTGCCTCTGCTGCCCGTGCCTCCGATGACGCCCAAAACGCACAATTAATAGGTGAGTCCAGGCCGCAAGCAAGAATCGCCCTCGGATTCAAGATAGGCAATTCGGGGAAGTGGTTGCTCTTGTGTGAACATCGGCCTGCCTCAGCTCACTCAGAGATGCTGGCTTGTTTAGAGGAGCAGCTCGCTTTATTGCTTCACGTCGGCGAGATCGTCTTCCATGTCGTTGATGGAGATTTTGCCAACCCCTCCGGCCATGGAAAAGTTGATCGATTCTTCAGAGTGTGTCGCAGCAATCGTTCCCACCCGGACGGTTTTGTCGCCCGTATGCGCATATAGGGGCAGGGCATCCTTCCAGGTGTCCGGCACGCCGGTGCGCACTAGCTCGGCGGAGATGTTTGTCTTGCCGTCGGCAGTCGGCGTCAAGCTGGCGTGCAGCGTGTATTGAGGAATTCCCGTCCCGTAGACGTACTGGTTGAAGAACCAGTCCATTTTGCGATTCTCGTCCAGGTCCATGGCGCGCGTCATGTGTTTTTCCACGATGGCCTTGAAGTCTTCTGTGGACGCCGGTTTGTTGTCGAACGTCCTACAGTAATCCTGCATAGTTTCTTTGAAGACATGCTCCGGGTCGGGGTTCCGCGGATCCATCATCATTTGCCGGATCATTTGCAGCACATAAGCGCCCTTCGAGTAAATCAGGTTCTGATACGACCTCCCATCGGTAATCGAAGAGCCGATCCTTTGCCCCATCCAAATGGGTCCTAACGTCTCTGTTTTATGTCGGTTCAGGTCCTCCCGGGACAACAGCTCTTTGTCGAGCCGGAATTGCGTCAGCGATTCCTTCATATTCTGCCGGTACTGGACGTACAGCAGCCCGGAAAACTCCGCGAACCCTTCCGAAAGCCACTGGTCGTGGTAGCTCTTCCATCCGACCCGGTGTCCCCACCACTGATGGGAACTTTCATGGGCGCGGAAGAAATCGGATACCTGGGTCTGATTCCTTATCCCTAAGGCATTCCGTTGGGTGGAGTCCAGGAACGTAAACCATCCAAGATAGAGAAGCCCCGGCCAGCCCTGACCGTAACTTCCGATAATGTTTGTGACGGCCAGGGTCTTGTAGGGATAGGGTCCGTAGTAGCTTTGGAAAACCTTAAGGGTGTTCGCGGTTTCAATGTTGATCGTCTTGCCCAACGCTGAGGGCGTCAGGTTCCCGATCGCAGCCATCGCGCCCACGTGCGAGCCGCCGCCCGGTCCCAGTGCCAAGTCATCCAGAGGATTATTGAACGCTCTCTGGATGCTTTGTAGGAGCTCATCCGGCTGGACGTTGGTATAGACCTGAATCTCCACGTCTCCCACTTTGTCGGTCACCACCTTGTAATCGCCGAAGGCAAAACCCGCCGCGGCAAGAGGAATATCGCTTTTCCAGGTGGTAATCAGTTCTTTGCCATCGGTCGTCTCACCTATTTTCTGGCCGGTGGCCACAAGTTTGTAGCGCTTCGGGCTGTGAAATATCAGGTCAAAGTTGGACCGAAAGGCAAACACATCCACGCCGAGTTCCGGTGAAAAAGCCGTGGGGTACCAGCCGAAGCTACGGCAAAAATAATTGCCGTTGCCCACCTTCTCCACGACATGCTTACCCTCGTACTGAAATTCCAAAACTTGCTTTTGGCCCGACTGGGTAGGCTCAAGGAGCGTCACCACCACATAGTCACCGTAGGATTGGCTGCGCTGTTTGCGTTCGCGCGGCTGCTGGAATGTGAGATTCTTTCCCTGCGCGTCCTTGACGGTACCCATGCGCAAATTCGAGTCCAGGTGGAACAGCAGCACGCGTTCGCCCGAATATCGCGGTTGTACTGTCACGTGGGCGGTTGCAGATAGCTCTGCCCCTTCCGATAGGGAAGTGTTCAACTGGTAGTCTGGGATCAGGAAATCCTGCCGGGCCGTGGGATCATCGTAGGCATGCCGCGGGTCGCGGCCATCGGCAGGGAAATTCATCCAGTAGTCCAGCTCCTTGTAGCCTCCCACATCTACCCAACGCCCCACGCGCATTTCCTCAGGTTGCATGGCGTCGTAACGCACTTCGACCCAGGACTTATCCTTGGTCTTCAGGTCGGCGAGGAAATAGGCCGTGCGCTTCCGGTCGGGCGCCATCACGCTCTTAAAGAGCCTGGGAAGATATTCCGCGCCGACGTCCTCCCGCTCTTGTTGTCTCTTCGCATAGAGTTCATCGGCTGCCCCGCCATCCTTCCACTTCACTTGTTTGCCGACTTCATCCAGAAGCTCGTCCGTAAAGCTAAAGGTCGCCTCCGAGAACGTCACGTCCAGTTTGTCTTGCTTGGTGAACAAGCGGAGTTGCTGAGCTTCGGTGGGATTGGGAGGCTCGACCTGGAGACGCCCCTCCCCGTGGAATACGGCGCCAAAGACGACGCCATTTGCGGGTTGCGCAAACTGGATAGTGCCGTTGACGAGCGTGATTTTTGCGCGATCGCGGACAATCTGCACGTTTTCTACCGTCGCCTCTTTTTTGACATCCATGGCTGGCGCCGACAGAGTATTCCAGACGCCACCGGTGTCTGATTGCGCTGATACTCCCGCCGCGCTGCTGGCCGCCAGCAGGGCCAAAATCAGGATTTTTCTCATGGAGGCTCCTCGGGGGTTCGCGGAAAAGCGTAGAGGCTCAGCACCAGAGATGCAAGTGCATAGCTCACAATGTTATGGCTGAGTTGCAGATCCGCAACCCCCAAGTGAATTCCGGCAACTCACAAAGAGTTGAGGTAGTCTTTAGGCATGCCTTTTTCCCAGAGGCTTGACGGGGATGTCCAAGAAAAGAAGCGCGCGGCCCTGCTCAGCGTGGGTTCCGCGTTGCTGTTGCTCTGCCTGAAGACATTCCTTGTCCTGCGCACGGGCAGCTTGGGAGTGCTTTCGGAAGCGCTCCATTCGGGGCTCGACCTCGTGGCAGCGGTCATCACGTTTCTTTCCGTGCGCGTTTCGGACCAGCCGGCGGACGAGCGCCACCCTTACGGCCACGGCAAATTCGAGAATTTCTCCGCATTTATCGAGACCGGGCTCCTCATCCTCACCGCTTGTTACATCATTTATGAAGCTTTTTCGCGGCTATTCTTTCACTCTGTGCATATTGAGCCCAGCCTCATCGCCTTTGTCGTTTTGTTCGTGGCTCTGGCAATCGATATGACCCGCGCCCGCGCGCTGACCGTTGTTGCTCGAAAGTACCGCAGCGAGGCCCTGGAAGCCGATGCGTTGCACTTTTCCACGGATGTTTGGAGCACGGTTGTGGTCATCGCCGGAATTGGCCTGGTGTGGGCAGGCAACACTTGGAATCTGCCGTGGCTGGTTTACGCCGATGCTCTTGCAGCCCTCGCCGTCGCGGGCGTGATTCTGTGGGTCAGTTCGCAACTGGGCCGGCGCACTGTGGATGCTCTATTGGATGCCGCCCCGGCGGGACTGCAGAGCGAAATCATCGGCGCGATTGGACAAATGGAGGGAGTTCTGGATGTCGAGCGGGTACGCGTCCGGCGCGCCGGCAATCGCCATTTTGTGGACGCTACAGTTTCCGTTCCCCGCACCACCAGCCTGGAGCAGGTGCATTTGCTCACGGATGCCATAGAGAAACGCATCGGCGACATCGTGCCGGCGGATGTGATCGTGCATACGGAGCCGCGCGCCCCACAAGGCGAGCATCTTTTTGAATCGATTCGCGCCGTGGCGCAACGCATGGGCCTGGCCATTCACGATCTCTCCGCGTTTCAGCAGGACGGCCGTCTTTTCGTCGAACTCCATTTGGAAGTGGATGAGAATCTCAGCCTGCGCGAAGCCCATCGCCGCGCCACCGAACTTGAGGAAGGCATTCAATCCTTACGCAATGGCAATGCCGAGGTGAACATCCACATCGAGCCCCTCGGCCGCCACATTGCCACGCCCGATACACGCGTAGGAGAAATGCACCGGCTGGAACTGGCGGTCGAATCTTTCCTGAACAGCCTGTCCCATGACTACGACGAACTGATCAACTGCCATGACGTACGCGTCCGCCAAGTGGAGCATCACACGCTCGTCTCTTGCCACTGCGTCATGAAGAGCGATCTTCCCATCACGCGCATCCACGATGTGACTGCCGCGCTCGAAGATCGCGTGAAGGAACGCTTCCCGCAAATCTTTCGCGTCACTATCCACCCCGAACCGCCGGAAGAGCGCTAGCTGCTACCTTGCTCCGACCTGCCCGTGGATATCCGAAAGCGGAAATGCAATAGGTATGCATTGGCGAAAAAGAAAGAACGAGGGAATTGTCTGAGCCGCCTTGTTGAGGACACCGCGCACAACTCAGGCCGCCTTTGTCGCCTTGAAAAAACGACAGTCGAGCCACGTCAGCAGGAACGCGAGCGAGAGCAGGGGCACGAGCCAGATGACCCGAGCTTGGTAGCGGTCCTCAAGATTGGAGAAATTGCCTGTCACGGCTGCATTCGCCAGTACGACGTAGGTTACAACCACGGTCAGGCCTGCCAGACGGCAAGACCACAGGCGGCGCCCGAAAATGACCCACAGGCCAATCACGAAGAGAGAGACGAACACAGCCCAAGCTTGCACCGAACTGAAAAAGTCCTCATCAAGCTTGCCCTGCGCCTGTCGGCTGCGCCGATACTCCCCGGCCTTGCCGGGCAGCACCGCGTCGAAACTCTCCAGGATCCACGCATTGGCGTCGTAACTGTACACTCCATAGCTCAAGAGTTGTTCCCAAAAGTGAGCCGCAGAAATGCGTATTTCTTCCCGGGGATATTCGCGCAGAGCCCCAAAGACCACGGCCATCTCTTCGCGCCTCAGTTCTTTTTGCTCCTCCGGCGAAGCATTGGCCCAACCGTGGGCTCCCCACAGAAACTCTTCCGCATCGTCAGGCAAATCCTGCAACTGATCGCAGATCACCAGCACAGAGTGTCCGCAATGCTTTTGGAGGTACCACCGGCCGGGACCATCGGCAAGCACACGCGCCAGAAGGTACGGAGGGCGATTCCCGCTGAACGATAGTTCGCGATAGAGGTATGCGTTCAGAGCCACCTGGGCCAGGACCGCGAGAAGGAGAATCCCTGCCACCGGCCTCATGGCTCGCATGCCTTGGCGCAGGCTGCGCCCCTGAAAAACCAGCACAATCAGCAAGAGGGGACAAAGGCCAAGCGTTAGCAATAGGTGACTCCCATGCGAGACGATTCCCCACCAAGCGATCGCCGCAACCCCCACGCGCTCACTTGCGCCAAGCGTTTCACTGGCAAACACCAGGAGGAACACCGAGAGGTAGAGCAGAGGGCCTAAGAGGTCCGGCATGATCCAGCCCACCAGCCAGCCCAGCCCAGTAAACAGGCTTAGGACAAGAACAATGGTCAAGAAGTGGAGCAGCGTGCGCTCTGGAAGAAGCGATCGCACAAGCAGCCAGAGGACGTAGCTCGTGAGCAGGGCGTTAACGGCAACGATGGGCCACGGCGTGATGTGCCAGTGCAAAGGGAGGATGCCGAGGCTGTAGATGAGGGAGCGGAATCCGTAATAGTCGGTAAATTCCTGGTGGAAGAGGGCTCGTGCCACATTCGAGCCATCGCCCAGATACGAGATCGAATCCGGGTACAGCAGGGGATACCGGTTGTAAAACGCAGGCCACGCCAGGACTACCGCTGCGAACAGGATGGCTCCCACATGAGTGGCCACGCGGCCCGCACCCGCTGAATTATTCATGGCGCACTCGTTGCGATGAGGGCGGAAGCCGCGCAGAAGAGCAATGTAAACACTTTGACGAGGAGGGCCAGATACGGCCTAGACCATTCTTCCGCCGGAAGTCGAAAATGAGCATTGATTCTCCCACGGTTCACCTGTCTTCCATAGCTACTTCCGGGAGTTTTCGTCGCGGCTGGCGTGGCCTTACCTCGCAAAGGCCAGTTGGGTGCCCTGCCCTCTGCATCCTTTGCAGCAGGGAGAGGGGGCCTTACCCCATCCCCACCCCTGGTCTCTCCGTGTCTTGTGTGTCTCCGCGGCCAATTCGTCCTCGCCCCGCCGCCACCTGCGCCCCGAACGCAATCAATGCCGGGAAGCACACCAGCACGTACCGCGGCTCCGGTGTCTCCAGCGTCGTCAAAAAGGCCGTACGCACCACAATGTAGAACACCAGAAGCATCACTGCGCCGCGCGACCTGCGGAATTTCCATAATCGCCATCCACCCCAGATTCCCAATCCGATGTACAAAACGTTGAGGAAAAAAATCAGGATTGTCATGCGCTGGTCAACCGGATCTTCTTGGGACATATACGCGAGAGGGAAAACGTCTCCGGACACGGGCAGCAACTCGATGCGCGGGGTGAACCAGATGCGCACGGCACGTCGCAAGGGAATCCAGAGGTAGGTTCGCAGCGGATGCCGCGTGGTCCGCTCCCGCGCCAGTTGTGCGAACACGGCATCTTCCTCGGTGGTGAGTGTCAGGTCCTCGTTATATTGTTCCAGCACTGCAGCGACACGATTGCGCTCTTCCGGCGTGTCGAATGCCGCCGGCGGAATATCTTCCAGGTGAATCGCCTCGTCGTTGAGCTTCCATGGCACCAGATAGCAATCGCGTACACGGAACAACCAAGTGCGTTCCCACGCCATGAAACCCTTGGGGTCCACTTCGCCGGGCAGCATCGTGTCCTTGGGCGCGAGCGGCTGGAATTCATGAAGCGTGATGGCATTCCGCACAGTCCAGGGCACGAGCGGCAGGGCACAAGCGCAAACCATGAGCACGGCCGATAGAACGAAACGCTTGGTTTCCCCCCGCCACCACATCCAGAGACCCAGCAGAATCATGGATGTCACCAGCAGTAGCGGAGTTTCGGGGCGGAATAAGGTGCCCACACCCACGACGAGCCCACCCAGGGCAACCCACTTCCAATACCCTTTCCCCTCGATCCATTCGCGGCGCGGCCACTCCGGCCCTTCTGCGCGCACTTCCGCAGCCACCATCACCAAGATCAGCAGCGCCAGTGCCGTCAGAAACGTAGCCCACACCTCCGTGAGCGGTACCGCAACATAATTCGCCGTGAACGGGCACAACGCCGCGAGCCACAAGCCCACGAGAAATGCCCATTGACGGTTTGTCTGTCTGGAGCCAAGGGACGCCAGTACCGCCGCCAGTGCCGCGATTGCTACGCAACACGCCAGGTCCACCAGCACTTGTGCCAACATCACCGATAAGCGCGCGCTTTCACCGCTGCGGCCGGTCAATGCGTATATGAGCGCCAGAAACGCCGGATATCCTGGCATGCGAAGATCCACCGGCACCGGCTGCCCGGCAATGTCAATCGCGTATTTCCCATGTTTCAGCCAATTCGCCGCCAGTTGCTGATAGATAACGGAGTCACCCGAGGCCGCCGGAAACTTCAGCACGAAGAGCATTCGCAAACAGGCACCGGCCAGAAGGGGGAAAGCAGGACTGGAGAAAATTCGCTTCATACTTGATTCGCATCTTACAATAGACAGGACGGATTTGATTCCACGGAGTATCGTCCTTCCGGCGCGGCCACCCGGCGCCGCGGGACGGCCACGCTACATGAAAGAACGCAAGCCGATTTTCTACGATGCGGAAAGAGTCCGCTGGCGGCATACGCGCCGCATTCTAGAAATCAGCGGCGCCCTACTGACCCTGCTGCTCGTTTATTTCTTCATCACCGTTGCTGGCAGCGTAGAACTTCCATCCGCCCTTCTCCCGGACACTCGCCCCTCGTACCATTCCGCCAAGAAGAAGAATCTGAAACCAGTCAGTTTGCGCGAAGGGCGTCACACGCGCGTGGCGCATATCGGGCAGGTTCCCGCCACATACGATCCTTTGCGCGCCGCGTTTTTTGTGAGCTGGGACCCCAATAGCCTCGCTTCTCTGAAGAAACACTACAAGGATCTCGACCTGCTGATGCCCGAGCAGCTCCACGCCGTTACACCGGATGGGGCGCTTACCGTGGTCGACTACGAGGTGTACCAAACCGTAAGAGCGTCACCGGCCGAAGCGCTGTACCGGCTGAAGCAGGACAAACTCCACCAGTGGTTGCGCTCCCTCAATCCGCCCGTTGATCTCCCCATGATGGGCGTGCTCAACAACTATGACGGTGTGGTATGGCGGGTCAAGGAGCTGGAAGACATGCTGGGCAATCCCGCCGCGCGCCATCACCTGATCGCGGATGTCGTGGAATATGCCGTCGCAGCGCATCAGGCCGGCATCGTGGTGGATTTCGAAGGAGTGCCGCTGAAAAGCCAGCCGCATTTTCGCGAATTCACCGGCGAGCTGGCGCTCGCGCTTCACTCCGCCGGACTGAAAGTCATGATTGCCCTGCCGGCCCGCGACGACGAATACGACTACGCTTTCTTTGGCCGGGAAACCGATGCCATCATCCTGATGAATTACGACCAGCACTGGGTGACCTCGGAGCCTGGTCCGATCGCGGCGCAGGACTGGTTCATGGAAAATCTGCGCCAGGTTCGCCAGGTTGTTCCCGCTCAGAAAATTGTGGTCGGCATCGCCAACTATGCGTATGACTGGACCGAAGCTTCGAAAAAGTTAGCGCGGCACGCCGAAGAGTTCAGCGTTCAGGAAGCGCTGTTGCATGCCGACGAATCGGGAACTGATGTCGAATTCGATGCTGCCTCGCTGAATCCGCATTATTCCTACGAAGACGAGCAGAACCTTACGCATCAGGTCTGGATGCTTGATGGCGTTACGGCTTACAACGAATTGCGCGCCGGCGAGCGGCTTGGTGTTCAGGGCACAGCGCTCTGGCGACTGGGTTCCGCGGACAGCTCGATCTGGCCGGTCTGGGATGTAACACACCCCGACAATTCCATTCGCGATAAACTTCGCGACATTCCCCCCGGTCCCGATCTCATCCTCGAGGGGGCGGGCGACATCTGGCGGATCATTGATGTGCCAAAGCCGGGACGCCGCAGTTTCACTTACGACCCCGGCAGCGACCTGATTACCAGCGAAGAATACGATGCCATTCCGCTTTCTTATGACATCGACCAAATTGGCGCGGCGAAAAATAAGATTGCGCTCTCCTTTGACGACGGGCCGGACCGCCGCTGGACACCGTATATCCTGGACATCCTCAAGGAGAAACATGCCCCGGCGGTGTTCTTCGTCGTTGGCGAACAGGCCAATGCATCGCCCGATCTGTTGAGGCGCGAATACAACGAAGGCCACGAAATCGGCAATCACACGTTCACGCATCCCCAATTCGACGAGATTTCGCACACGCAAATCAAGTGGGAGCTCAACCTCACGCAGCGGCTGTTTGAAAGCACACTCGGCGTGAAATCCATTCTATTCCGCCCGCCGTATGGCATCGATCACCAGCCTGAGTATGCCGAGGAAGTGGCGCAACTGCCCTACCCGCAAGATTTGGGTTACATCATCGTGGGACAGAAGATCGATCCGGACGACTGGCGCATGACGGAGGACAAGCACCAACGCCCGGCGGAGGAGATCGCCGACGATGTGCTGCGCCAGGCCAAGAACGGCAACATTGTTCTTCTCCACGACGGTGGTGGAGAACGCGCTCAGACCGTGGCCGCCCTTCCGCTGATCATTGACCGGCTTCGCGCGAATGGCTACGAACTTGTGTCCGTCGCGGACCTGCTCGGCAAAACACGCGCCGACGTGATGGTGCCGCTCTCCTACCGCGAAAGGCTTTCGGCGCACGCGGATGGCTTCATCTTCGCGATGTTCCAGTGGCTGCGTTTCGGGATTGCCACAGTTTTCATCCTGGGCATCATTCTCGTAAGCTGTCGTGCCATGGTCATCGGAATTCTGGCCATCATCGAAAAGCTCCGCCCCGATCACGACGTGCTGGCGAATCCCATTCCGGCAGTGACCGTGCTGATCCCAGCGCACAACGAAGAAAGCGTCATTGTCCAGACCGTGCGCTCGGTTTTGGCGTCCGATATTCCGGATATTCGCGTGGTCGTTGTGGATGACGGCTCCGGGGATCGCACGCTGGAGCTTCTGCAATCCAATTTCTCGTCCGAAGCCCGGGTGCAGATCATTCACCAGATCAATCGCGGCAAAGCGGCGGCGTTGAGCGTTGCGCTTACGCATGCGCAAACCGAAATTGTCGTGACCATCGACGCCGACACGGAAGTCGAGCCCGACGCGATCCGTCAATTGCTGCGCCACTTTTCCGATCCGCAAGTCGGAGCAGTGGCGGGCAACGTCAAAGTCGGCAACCGTTCGCGTTGGCTAACGCGTTGGCAGGCGCTGGAATATATCACCAGCCAGAATATGGAAAAGCGCGCCTTCGATCTCCTGAATTGCATCACCGTGGTGCCCGGGGCTCTGGGCGCGTGGCGCCGGCAAGCGATTGAAGCGGCGGGCGGAATCACCGCGGACACAGTGGCGGAAGACGCCGACCTCACCATCGCGATTCGCCGGCTGGGCTGGCGCGTCACGTACGACGAGTATGCGATTGCCTGGACAGAAGCTCCGGTAACGCCCGGGTCGCTGATTCGGCAGCGATTTCGCTGGACGTTCGGGACGCTGCAATCTTTCTGGAAGCACAGCAGCACATTGTTCCGGGCGAAGTATGGCGCGCTGGGCTGGGTGGCCCTGCCCAACATCTTCGTTTTCCAGATCGCGCTACCGCTGATTTCACCGGTCATTGATTTGCTCTTTCTTGGCAGCTTGCTGCTGTGGGGTTTGGCGCAGCTGCACATTACGCAAATCCCGCAGCTCTGGACCTCAGCGGACGTGGAGCGTTCGGTGATCTTCTTCCTGGGATTCCTGATCATCGACGTGTTTACGTGCATGATCGCCTTCGCCCTGGAACGCCACGAGGATTGGACGCTGCTTGTTCCCGTGCTGCTGCAGCGCTTCTACTACCGGCAGCTCATGTACATCGTGCTGTTCCGCTCAGTGAAGGAAGCGGTCAGCGGCCGCGCCGTGGGCTGGCGAGGCGTGGAAACCGAGCCGCCGCGGCAAACCCCCGCTGCTGTCGCGTCCTAACATTTGCCTCCCCTCTCTTGGGTTTCACTTGTCTCTTTAGGACCCACCTCCATAAAAGCCGTGGAGGGGAAGGAACCCGCCGAAAAACGGGAAAAGAAATAAAGCGCGCCGTGACTGAGTCAGGGCGCGCTTAGAAGTTGGATGAAAGACTCTGGTCGGCGATCAGGCCATCAGGCGCGGGCGGGCCAGCGGCAGAACGTTGCGGGAATGCATGGGTTTGGCGTAAAGATTCGGGCGATGGGCAAAGGTCGGCAACTGCGGCGCGGGTGTACTGACGGGCGCGGGCAAAGGCTGCATGGGATTGCGCGAAGTTTCCCGCATAAGCTCCATGCGGCCGCGCACCTTGAATTTGGCGAGCAGGGAAGAAACGTGGAACTTCACCGTGCGTTCGGAGAGGTTCAGCTCGGAAGCGATTTCCTTATTCGCCAGGCTGCGTAGAATGCCGTCGAGGACTTCTTGTTCGCGGCGGGTGAGCCGCACTGCGCTCTTCACCTTGTGTCCAGCTTGCAGGAGTTCCTCGGCTTTCTCCTCCAAGGCGCCCAGGCTTTCCTGGGGCGCGGGGACCATAATCACGTAGTCGCTGGGGGACTGGCCCCGGACCAGGCAATGCATGGCGAGGAGTCCGGCAGCGTGGTCCACGGGGAGTTCGCCAGCGGGCCCGGCTTCGACATGGAAATGCGCAGTGCCAGAGGCTTTTTCGTAAAAGAGGTACACAAAGGGTGAGGGAGCGGGTTTGGATTGGGTGATAGGATGCGTTGCGACTGATCTGCGGATCAACTTCACGTGCACTCCTCCGGTCGCGCTTCGCGGTGGGTAGCGAGGCGCTCCTTGCAGATTGGACTTGCGTTAACCTCCCGAGGAGGTCTCCCGGAATCACTGGGCAAGCGGACAGGGCGCAAGCTATGTCAGGCTGAGCTCCCCCCATGACGTGAAAAGCTAATTTCGCCACCAAGGGGTAAGCGAGAAGGAGTCGCCGTCATAACGCTTACAAGAATCAGACCTGACCGAGGCAATGACTAGCATCCGGGGTTCCGCTGAGGAGTAGTTTTATGATGTAACTTTTCAACGACTTAGGCAGGGGGAAAAATGAAAAGTCGATGAAAGCTGGGTAGAAATTGCGTGCGCGGGGCATTTTTTTCGCATTTCGCTAGGGGGACGACGTTTACGGGGTGAGGATGCGGGTCTGCTCCGGGGAAATCAGCTCATAGTCGATACCCCGCCAGCGAAGGCGGCGACCGAACGAGGACAGAAAATTCAGCAGGTACAGAAAGGGAATAACCATTGTCAAGAGGATGTACATCCAGGATTGGGCCATGATCTGCGACTTGAAAGGGGGAAGGGCTTCAGTGGCACCGATGACGCGTACGGCACCGCGAATGGCCGCGAGCAAGAAGGGCAGGACCAGCAACGACATAACGTGGAAGGCGGGACGGGAAGCGATGGTGAGGGTGAGGGCAAGGTACAAGCCCACTACCGCAGTCAGACAATAGAGAAAGTGGGCGGCGAAGGCGGAAGCCCACATGTTGTGACGATAGACACGGGTGACGGTGACCTGGCGGTTTGTAAACTCAAGCAGACCTGAATAGTCCGATTGGACGTAGGAGACGGTCAGGCATTCTGGGAGGAAGACGATGCCGCGCCCGGTGCGTTCCACCATCATGGTCAGAGAGTAGTCGTCGCTGAAGGAATGCTGCCAGACATCGAGCATACCGATCTCTTGAAAGAGCTTGCGGCGGATGGCGGTGCCGCCGCCCCAGCAGAAGTTCTTCTGGCGATCGCCCAGCATGGTGACGACAGAGGCGTTCCAAGCGGCGAGGAGTGCGGTGGGCAGATCACTGTGATTGGGGATGAACCAGCGCATGGTGGTGGTGGCGCCGATGCGGGAATCCGTGAGCGGGGCGACGAGATGGTGCAGCCAGGTTTTGCCGGGGCGGCCATCGGAATCGGTGAAGACCAATACCTCAAATTCAGGAGGAAGTTGTTCGACGACGGTGCGGAGGTTGTTCACTTTTTCGCTGCAATTCTGCGGTTTGCCGGCAATCACGACTGTGGCCTTGACGCGGGAGGATGCCGCGACACGTTTTACGATGCTATAGGCCGGATCGGATTCCGAGGCGAGAACAAAGAAGACTTCATAGTTCTGGTGGGCGAACTCGCACAAGGAGACGAGATTGCGTTCGAGGCCGGGTTCCATGCCGCGGCACGGGCAGATGACGGCGGTATGCGGGGCAAAAAACCCCGGGTCGGTTCTCAAGCGGCGACGCACGTAGGCGAGCCACTGAATACCCTGCCAAAGAAGGTAGAGGCCCGCGGCAATCTGAACGATCGCCAGGATTTCAAAGAGAGTTTCCACGCAAGCCGAGCATAGCAGAGAGAAGCGGTGTGGGAATCGGGATGTCCAGAGGTAGAATCGCAGGGGTAAACATCCGCCAGCGGAGGGAGAGAACAGACATGACCGGACGAGTGGATAGTTCGATGGTGACAACAGGAACCGAACTGCAAGGGTATCGGGTGGTAAGGAATTTCGGAATCGTGAGGGGCATCACGGTGCAATCGAGGAGCGTGCTGGGCAACCTGGCGGCGGGGATCCAGACGATCGTGGGGGGAAACATCACAGTGTTGACGGAACTCTGCGAGAAGGCGCGTGAAGAGGCTTACGAGCTGCTGCTGCAACATGCAGCACAACATGGCGCGAACGCGATCCTGGCGATGCGCTATGACGCGAACGAAGTGATGCAGGGAGTGACGGAAGTGCTGGCGTACGGGACGGCAGTGCAGGTGGAAAAGATCAGCTAGGGTTTTCCGGGAGTTCGCCGGAGCATTTCAGATTTTCCGGGCAGACAAACCGGTGCTTGCAACGAATGCGCTGGAGCTTTAGCGCGTTGTTGGGCTTTTTGGGTCGGAAGGAGCTTGGAGAATTTCCTGAGCAATTTCCGTGGTCAGCGTTTCAAGACCAGTGAGCGAGCGGCTGGCCGCAACGCGCGCTTTTTCCAGGAAAGAAGAATCGAGAAGGAAGGCGCAACGGTCCACGAAGGGGTGATTGGCCACCTCAAACGGCTTTCGCGCGCGGCGGGAGGGACCCGCCTTCGCCAAAATCGCCCGATACATCTGCAAGTCCGCCTGGAATTCTAAAGCGTCGCCGGCATTCCAGCGCTGCTGGCGTGTGAGTGCGGCCAGGTATTGCAGTTGGAAGGCAGCGGCGAATTTGCGTCTGGTGCGCACGGGAACGTTCGCGCCGCCCGAAGCGGCAGCCGATTCGGCAATTTCCATGGCGCGCACAGACATGGCCAGCAAGGCTTCGCGCTGCAAGAGGGTAAGGAGGTCGCGGTAGAGCGCTGCGTGCACTTGCAAGCCGAAGCGACCGTGTTCAACGACATAGGAATCCACGAAGCGCGGAACGATGCGCTCCCGAAGCAGAGCTTCGCCCAATCGCTGCGCCAGAAGGGCGGCGAGATCGGCGGAGGCGGATTTAGGGTGCGCCTTCAAGACGAACCAATGTTAGCAGGAGTTTGGAACTGTCGTGGCCACGCCACGGGCGAACTCGCGTCCGTTCAGTGTGAGCGAGCTCCAAAAAAGGCAAAGGCCCGGCGGACAGCGCGCCGGGCCTTTGGTGATCAAAGAGGAGCGTCAGTGCACGGCTTGGGTTGAGTCGCCAACACCGGGGGCCGGAGGTTCGGGCTCGGGGACGACGGGGGCGATGGGATCCTTTTCGAGGGCATGTTCGAGAACTTCATCGAGGGTGCGCACATAGGCGATCGTCAGGTCGCCCAGGATTTCGGGCGGCAGGTCGGCGACGGCGTTGGGCTCGTTGTCCGCGGGCAGAAGCACATGCTTGATTCCGGCGCGCTTCGCGCCCAGGACTTTTTCCTTCACACCGCCAATAGGCAGCACCACGCCGGAGAGGGTCATTTCTCCCGTCATTGCCAAACGATTCTTGACCGGGCGGTTGGTCAACAGGCTGACGAGCGACGTAACCATCGCCGCGCCAGCAGACGGGCCATCCTTCGGCACCGCGCCGGATGGCACGTGGATGTGAATGTCTGACTTACGGAAAAAGTCCGGGTCGATGCCGTAGCGTTCGGCGTTGGCACGAGTCCAGGTCAAAGCAGCGGTCATGGATTCCTGCATGACTTCGCCGAGATGACCGGTCATGGTGAACTGCTTGCCACCGCGCATGCGGCTGGCTTCGATGAAGACGATGTCGCCGCCCACGGGAGTCCAGACGAGGCCGACGGCGACGCCGGGCTTTTTCACGCGCTCCTCGACTTCCTTCTCCGTGCGAAACTTCGGCACACCGAGGAATTCGCGCACCACCTGCGGCGTGACCACCATCTTGTCAGGCTTGCCCTCGGCGATACGGCGAGCCTGCTTGCGGACGAGGGTGGCTATTTCGCGTTCGAGATTGCGCACACCCGCTTCGCGCGTATAGCTATGGATGATCTCCCGCAGCCCTTCCTCGGCGAATTCGAGCTGTTCGCCTTCCTTCATGCCGTGTTCCTTGGTCTGCTTCGGGATCAGGTACTTGCGCGCGATGTGGATCTTCTCCTCGCCGGTGTAACCGGGGAGTTCGATGACCTCCATGCGATCGCGCAGAGGATCCGGGATGGGATCCATCCAGTTGGCGGTGGCGATAAAGATGACTTTGGAAAGGTCGAAGGGCACATCCAGATAGTGATCGCGGAAGGTGTTGTTCTGCTCCGGATCGAGGACCTCCATGAGCGCGGACGATGGATCGCCGCGGAAGTCGCGGCCGAGCTTGTCGACCTCATCGAGCATGCACACGGGGTCATTTGTTTCGGCGCGCTTCAGGCCCTGAATGATCTGGCCGGGCAACGCGCCAATATAAGTGCGGCGATGGCCGCGAATTTCGGCTTCGTCGTGCATGCCGCCAAGGGCGATGCGGACGAATTTGCGGCCGAGGGAACGCGCGATGGATTTACCCAGCGAGGTTTTGCCCACGCCCGGAGGCCCAATGAAGCAAAGGATCGGCCCCTTCATGCCGGGCTGGAGTTTCTTGACGGCCAGGTAGTCGAGGATGCGCTCCTTCACCTTTTCCAGGTCGTAGTGGTCCTCGTCCAGAATCTCGTGTGCTTTCACGATGTCGATTTCCGCGCTACCGGAGGACTTGGACCAGGGCAGGGAGGTCATCCATTCGAGATAGGTGCGCGAGACCATGTATTCGGCGGAAGCGGGCGTCATTTTGGAGAGGCGCTTGAGCTCGCGGTCGCACTCCTTCTTGGCTTCTGCGGTCATGCCGGCTTCTTCCACCTTTGTGCGCAGCTCCTCGATTTCGGCTTGTGCGTCGTCGATGTCGCCGAGTTCCTTTTGAATGGCCTTCATCTGCTCGCGCAGAAGATACTCGCGTTGGTTCTGGCTGACCTGTTCCTGAACCTGTTCGTTGATCTTGCTGCGGAGTTCGAGCACTTCCATTTCCTTGGAGAGTTCGCGGATCAGCGTTTCCAGACGCTTGCGCACGTTGGCAGTTTCGATCAGCTCCTGGCGCAGCAGCGTGGAGAGACTGGGCAGCGTTCCGGCAATGAAGTCGGCCAGGCGCCCAGGATCGTCAATGTTCAGGGCCGCGTTCTGCAGATCGTCGGAGAGCTGCGGCGAGCGGCTGACGACATCGCGGAAAAGCTCCTGGGCGTTACGCACCAGGGCTTCGAGCTCGGCGTCCTGTTCGCCAAGGAAATCGGGTTCCGATTCAATGGAGGCGCGGAGGAAGGGGCGCAGGCCGAGCAGTTCGACGATACGGATACGCTGAAGTCCTTCCAGAAAGATGACGACATTGCCGTTGGGCATCTTAACGGTCTTGTGGACCTTGGCGAGAGTGCCGACTTTATGGAGATCGGCCGCGGCAGGATCCTCGACCCGCGGATCCAACTGGGCGACAACGCCGAGCAACTTTTCATCGCCAGCAAGCGAATTGACGAGGGCCAGCGAGCTCTCGCGGCCTACAGTCAGGGGGAGGACAGCGCCAGGGAACAGCACTGTGTCCCGAACCGGAAGGATGGCAAGCGTTTCCGGTACAAAATGCTTTTTATCAGCCATAGTTTCCCTCAAATCCAGCGGCAGGATGCGCCGCCATGCCGGGTTAGATGCAAGAGCAGGCAAAAGGGTGCCCGACAATGCAAGTCTATCAGGCAGATATCTTTAGTCATTTACGCTCACATATTAGCCTATCTCTAAGCAAGAATCAAATCAATGCCTATTTCATTGAAAAAAAACAATTTATCATACTGTTTGCAAAGCCATGTCGGCCCCACTTGTCTTTATCGGCTATTTCCAAGCCGGGGATAGTTCTTTTTGATGAAAAGGACCGCCTGATCCTTGGTCAGCAACTGACCTTCGAGTTGGGCGTCCTCCAGGGCAGTCAACATTCCCTGGAAGTCGGGCCCGGGCTCATATCCCATATCCTGCAAATCGGCGCCGGTCAATAGGCGCGGCGGGCTAACTTGCTCGGCAGGGGTTTCAGCGAGGAAGTTCTTAAGTGCCTGATAGGCTTCAAGGCGGCCGTGGCTGGACAGGCAATCGAGACGGTGCAACTCCAAGTGTTCGGGGAAAGCGGGTAGCCGGACAAAGCGCTTGAGAGTGGATTTGCGCATCTGGGCGACATCCTTGAATTTCATGTGGTTTGCGACGAGCGCGAGAATCTGCAGAGTATCGTCGTTGGAAAAGCGCAAGCGATGGCAGATCGCGGTGGCCATCTTTACGCCGACTTCCGCGTGGCCATCGAAACGGATGCGGTCCCCAGTGGCGGATGCCGGGCGAAATGTAGGTGGCTTGCCGACGTCGTGGAGGAGAACACCCCAAGCGAGTGAGGGGGAGACTCCAGCAGGCAAGCCTTCAAGCATCAGGCGGGTATGAATCCAAACGTCGCCTTCAGGATGAAACTCGGGGGGCTGCGGGACACCTTTCATGGCAGAGATTTCAGGCAGGAGTTGCTGGAGCAGGCCGGAATCGTTTAGCAATTCGAAGCCGCAGCGCGCGACGCCTTCGGTGAGGAGCTTGGTCAATTCCTCTCGTATGCGCTCGGGAGAAACGACGTGAATTTCCGAAGCGTGTCCCTGAATGGCTGCGAAGGTGGCGGGCTCTATGGCGTAGGCGAAACGCGCGGCAAAGCGAATCGCGCGAAGCATGCGCAATTTATCTTCGGTAAAACGGCGTTCGGGATCGCCGATGGCGCGGACGAGCCGAGCGTGAAGATCGCCCTGGCCGCCGACATAGTCGAGGACCTCCCCGGTATCGTGGCGCATCAGCAGGCCGTTGATGGTGAAATCGCGGCGGGCGACGTCTTCCTGAGGCGTTTTGGAATAGAGCACGCGATCGGGATGCCTGCCGTCGGAATAGCCTACATCGGAGCGAAAGGTGGCGACTTCGACCTTGGCGGCGTCGCGAAGAACAAGAACAACGCCGAATTGGGCGCCTACCCCGATGCCATCGGGGAAAAGCTGCAAGACGCGCTCCGGAGTGGCGTCAGTGGTTACGTCGTAGTCCGCGGGTTCGCGGTTTAGGAGCAAATCGCGGACACAACCGCCGACGAGCAATGCTTGATAGCCATGGCGGCGGAGCGCATCGCAGATCGAATTGGCCAGCTCGCGGGAACTCACGGTCTGATTATGCGCCAGGCGCGGCGAAGGCCGAACAAGAAATGAGAGGAGGGAGGAGCGGAGAGTTTATTTGCAGCGGAGAACAAGACAGGTGATGTCGTCGGACTGGCGTGTGGCGCCGACGAATTGTTCTACCTGCTGCATAAGATATTGCATGGTTGCCTGGGCGGGAAGATTGGGGATATCGCGGATGAGATGGAGCCAGCGCGCGTCGGTGAACTCTTCGCCAGCGGAATTGAAAGCCTCGACGACGCCATCGGTGAAGAGAACGAGAGTGTCACCCGGCTGCAGATCGACGGAAACGCCGACAAAGGTTGCTTCACGGAGAATGCCGAACGGCAGGCCACCGGATTCGAGGCGCTCGATGCCACCGTTGGTGCGGCGAACGACAGGGGAATTGTGGCCGGCATTCACATAGACCAGGCGGCGTGTGGACGGATCATATTCGCCAATCACTCCGGTGGTGAAGCGGCGCCCTTCGAGGCTGTGGGCGCAGGCGTAATGATTCAGGCGCTCGGCAAGCTGCGTGAGGGGAAGGCCTTCGGAAGCCAGGGTGTGCAGGCTGGCCTGGAGGGTGGCCATGAGAAGCGCAGCAGGGACGCTTTTGCCCGCGACGTCCGCCATGACGAGCAGCAACTTGCCGCCGGAGGCCGCGTCATCCGTGGGATAGAAGGCGTCGTAATAATCGCCGGCGACGGAATTTTGTGGGCGGGTCCAGAAGGCGACTTCCGCGCCGGGAATGGCGGGGGGCTCCGAGGGCACGAGCCAGGATTGGATTTCGCGGGCAATCTCAAGGTCGCGCTTCATGATGACTTTGTCGGCGAGTTCGAGAGCAAGCAGAAAAAGGAAAAGCAGGGCGGCGAAGAACTCGTAGTGGGATTTTTGGCTGGAAAAAAGAAGCAGAGCGAACGCGACGAGAAGGAGAACGCGGCGCGCGGGGGTAAGCTTGCTCACAAGCGCCCAGAAAAACTGGCTGATAACGGGCCAAGGCCGCTTCCATCGGGGGAGCTTGCGGATTTCACTCCAGTCGACGTCTTTGCCGTAGAAGCCGTAGCTGGAACGTGCGTCGGCGGCAAACTGAGACCAAAGATCTTCGACGGCGCGGCCTTCGCTCACACGCTGCCAGAAGTTCTGCACGCGCACGATGGGAGTGGGACGCGCAGACGAAGTGCCCGGAGATGTGGGGGCGGGAGCGCTCATGAATCGCCAGTATAGGACATTGGGGAGAAGCGCGCAGCCGGACGCGGAGAATCAGGAGTCGTCGCGGCGCAGAGAGCCGCCGAATTGGACGGAGCCAAAACCGAATTTGTCACGGAGACGGTCGGTGGCCTTGGTGAGCTTTTCGAGTTTTTCGCGGCGCTCGGCTTCGAGGAGTTCGAGCTGCTCGGTGCCGTGGGAAAGTGCGGAAAGAGCGACGCCGAGGAGGCGGATCTTGCGCTTGGCGTCACGATGCTCGCGGAAAAGATTGAGGAAGACGGCGAAGATGTCGTTGTCCAGGCGCACGGGATCCTGAAGCGTCTTGGAGCGGGTGTGGGTTTCGAAGCCCGCGTAGCGAATGGTGAGAGTGAGCGTGCGAGAAGAGAGGCCGGCTTCGCGCAGGCGCTTGCAGGCTTTCTGGGAGAGATGACTGAGCAGGGATTCCAACTCCTGTACGTTGTCCGTGTCTTCCCCGAAGGTGTGATTGTGCGAGATGGACTTTGGTTCGGCGTCAATCAGGAATTCGTAGGCGTCGCCGCCGCGCGCTTTGCGATAGAGAGCGGTGCCCCACTGGCCGAAAATCTTTTCCAATTTTTCCTGGGAGTGAGAAGCAAGCTGCTCGACGGTTTCAATGCCCAGGGCGCGGAGAGCGCGCTCGGTGACTTCGCCGATACCGGGAATTTTGCGGATGGGGAGCGGCGCAAGGAAGCGCGCTTCCATGCCGGGTGCGACCCAGACGAGGCCGCGGGGCTTGGCTTGTTCGGAAGCCACCTTGGCGACAAGTCGCGTGGTGGCGAGGCCGCCGGAACAAGGAAGCGCGGTGGTTTGCGTGATGGAGCGGAGGAGCTTATCCGCTGCGGCAAGGGGCGGGCCATGAAGGCGCTCCGTGCCCGCGAGATCGAGATAGGCCTCGTCGATGGAAACCATTTCCACGATGGGAGAAAATCTGGCGAGGATGGAGGCGACACGATCGCTCCATTCGGAATATCTTTCGTGATGGCCATCGAGGAAAACGGCATGGGGGCACAAACGCGCGGCGGTGCGCAAAGGCATCGCGGACTGGATGCCGAACTTGCGTGCTTCGTAGCTGG
>Ga0116223_10000284_pt1 | contig 65158 bp, 53 predicted proteins | sample Sb_taG_3_FD_90092 | JGI IMG/M metagenome (GOLD analysis project Ga0116223, IMG submission 90092) | Peat soil microbial communities from Weissenstadt, Germany - Sb_50d_a_PC metaG | ecosystem: Environmental > Terrestrial > Soil > Wetlands > Peat | place: Germany: Weissenstadt | collected 2010-09-21 | reverse complement strand
TGTGCTGCTGGTCGCGATGGCGTTCATCACTCTTTATGGTTTGGCCGGACAGTTCGCCGTCTTTGTCTTTACCTCTGAAGTTCACTCGCAGTTGCGAAGTCTCGAGGCGGCCAATGCGGCAGTAAGCAACGAGCTTGCCGCTCGTCTTGAGCACGGGGAGAATCCCGCCGCTGAATCGCTGGCGGGATTGAGGAAACGCGATCCTGCCTGGGCACGGCGCAAGGTCTGCGCCTGGTATGGCGAAAAGCCGTTGCCGCTGTGCAACGAAACCACCGGTGCGGCGCTCACCCGGCCGAGTTTCGTGAAAGGCAGGTTTCGCGATATCGTCCGCGACCACGACACACTGCATCTACGCGTCGTCACTTCGCTTTCGCTGGGATCAAGCAGTCTGACAGTGATCACCAGCGAGCCCTTCGACAAAGAGTTGGTCGGGAACATCGCGGCCGATCTGGGCGAGATTACGCTTTTAGCCTCCCCGGTTCCCGCCCAACAGCCCGCGACGCCGAAAGAAAACAAGGCCGGAATTGTCAGCAGTTCCGGCCCGCAAGGCACGACCATGGAGACCGATCGGCAGGTTCTGCGGCCCTCGTTTACTGTGGGCACTCTTCCCGTTGCGACTGGCAGCTTCGACCAGGAAGTTTTGTTTCCCACGCCGCTTCAGGTGGTGGACTGGGATACGGGAAAACAGTGGCCGGTCGGAGCAGCCGTCCGGACCCGTCCGTCGGTGCTCTACGGCCATTTGTTCGCAGCGCTCGGAGATTTTGTCGAAACCGTGAGATTCGGCCTGCTTTTCGTGGGGATTTTCTTCGCCATCATCGAACTGATCGCCCTCATCATCGGCACGCGCATGACGCGCACGGTGACGTCTGCGGTGGCTCAGCTTCACGACGCCACCAAACACGTGGACCGCGGCGACTTCAGCCATCGCATCCCGGTGAAATCGCACGATCAACTGGCGGATTTGTCGCGGTCTTTCAACTCGATGACCGCCTCCATCGAAAAGCTGATCCAGGAGCAGAAGGAAAAGCAGCGGCTGGAAAACGAGCTTGCCATCGCCCAGGAAGTGCAGGCGCAGTTGTTCCCGCGCCAGGTGTCGGACCTGGAGTCGCTCGAAGTGCATGGATTCTGCCGTCCCGCGCGCACGGTCAGCGGAGATTACTACGACTTTTTGACCGCCAGTTCGCACAAGCTGATCCTGGCGGTGGGCGACATCAGCGGAAAAGGAATCTCGGCTGCGCTGCTGATGGCGACCATCCACTCGGCGGTTCGCGCCTATAGCGTAGAGAATTTGCCGCAAATGCGGGAGCCGGTCGCCGTAGGGGCAGTCGCGGGCGCGGGCCGGGTAATGGCGGCATGGCCCGAGGGCGTGGAAGTTTCTCCCGGAGCATTGCTCAGCCTGCTCAACCACCAGCTTTACGAGAGCACTCCGCCGGAAAAATATGCCACGCTGTTCCTGGGCATCTACGACGGGCGATCGCACCACCTGACCTACAGCAACGGCGGACACCTGCCGCCGATTCTGATTGGGGAGGACGGCGCTGTCCGCAGGCTGGAAGCCGGCGGAACGGTCGTGGGCCTGTTCGACAACATGTCGTACGAAGAGGGCGCAGTCGAGATGCATCCCGGGGAAATCTTTCTGGCGTACAGCGACGGAGTGACCGAGCCGGAGAACGACTTCGGCGAGTTCGGCGAGCCGCGGTTGATTGACATTGTCCGCGAGAACCGGCGTCTGCCTCTGGCCCAGATCAGCCAGATCGTGACCATGGCAGTGGATGACTGGATCGGCGACAAGGAGCAGCCTGACGATGTCACTTTGGTGCTGGCCAGGGCGCGATGAAGTCCTCCGACCAAACCCTTGAATCACGACGGGCACAAAGGCACACGAAGGAAAAGCATGGTATTCCTTCGTGTGACTTCGTGTCTTTCGTAGTTGATCGGTCCTTAGGCGTTACGCGGCTGGCGAGGCGCGAGCCACGACCTCTTTCGGTTGACAGAAAAAGTGCCATGCAATACCTTGGTGCGTCGTTGTTCAGGCACTCACATGCGGGAGTAGCATAAGCACGGCAATGCGCCGGGGCTCCATCCCGGAGATGACGGTTCGATACCGTTCCTCCCGCCCCAGTTCCCTTCGAACGTCTGGCCTCAGATTTTCTGCTTTTTCCAGCGCCCCTGCTTGAACAGGATTGCGCTAGCCGCCGCCATCGCGCTCTCGGCAATCGCAATCGAGAAGAAAACCCCATTCGACCGCATGTGCAGCGGAATCGCCAGCCAGTAGGCCAAGGGAATCTCAAACAACCAGAAGCCGAAGAAATTCACAATCGTGGGAGTCACCGTGTCACCCGCGCCGTTAAAAGCCTGCATCATCACCATGAAGTAGGCGTAGCCGATGTTTCCGTAGCTTACGATGCGCAGGCAGGCGGCCCCCAGCGGTACAACCGCGGGATCATGCGTGAACAGACGCACCACCGGCTCAGCAAAGAACACGAACAGGACTCCCACCGTTCCCAGGAAACTCACGTTGTACAGACCAGTGCGCCACACCGCAGTTTCCGCTCGCTCAGGCTTGCCTGCGCCCAGGCTCTGCCCGACCAGCGTTGCCGCGGCATTGCTCAAGCCCCACGAAGGCAGAATCACGAAAACGACGATGCGAATGGCAATCGTGTATCCCGCCAGCGCGGCCGATCCGAAAATGCTCACGATGCGCACCAGGCCAATCCAACTGGTGTGAGCGATCGCGAACTGCAGGATTCCGGTCAGTGAAACGCGGACCAACCGCCAAAGCACATCCAGGTGCAGACGTATCTGCCGCGTCAGAATGCGAATCCGCTCCGTGCCCTTTAGCAGGCGATAGAACTGGTAAATCACGCCGATGCTGCGCCCGATGAATGTGGCCAATGCGGCTCCGGTCACGCCCAGCCGCGGGAACGGTCCCCAGCCAAAAATAAGGCAGGGATCGAGGACCAGGTTGATGATGTTCGAGACCCACAGCAGGCGCATGGCAATAGCTGCATCTCCGGCGCCGCGGAAGATGGCATTATTAAGAAACAGCAGCAGCACCGCGCAACTGCCCCCCAGGCAGATTCGCGTGTAGCCGCTGCCCACCGAGACAATCTCCGGACTCGCTCCCATCAACTGCAGAAGACGCGGAGCATAGAGCAGACACGGCAGTCCGATGGCAAGCGAAACAACCAGGCCCAGTGCGATCGCCTGCACGGCAGCTACGGCCGCGCCCTCCGGATCCTTTTCGCCGATGCGACGCGCGACCATCGCCGTCGTGGAGAGGCTAAGCCCCATTCCCACGGCGAACACCAGGCTCAACATGGATTCCGTCAGCCCGACCGTGGCCACGGCGTTGGCGCCGAGGCGTCCGACCCAGAACACGTCGACGACAGCGAACAGCGACTCCAGCACCATCTCCAGGACCATGGGGACGGCCAGCAGAAGGATGGCCCGGTTCAGGCTGCCCGCAGTGTAGTCCTGATGTGATCCGCGAACAGCCTCGACCAGCGAGGCCCACAACGAGCGCTGCGGCTCGGCGGCAGTGGTGGCGACGGATTCCATAGAGTCCAAGCTTTCCGCAACCGCATCCGTGCGATGGTGCACGTAAGCGGATGCTCGCAAAACAAGCAGTGAGTCAATCAGGGAGCCCGCACGGCGGGCACAGCAGGACGGCGAACTAGCGAGGCATGAACATGGTAATCCTCGGCGCAGAACGTTTGGAAACGCGGGTCAGGAAATGGATGATCAAATCAAAAGGATTCTACCCCGAAGCGGCGGCGGCTGCCAACAAGAAACAGTAAGAGCGGCGGATGGCCGGAGGTGGCCACCCGCCGCTTCCTCAGGAGGTGTGAGTGATGTTCCGTCTCTGGAACAAGGCCATACTAACTCCTCCGGCTCGCGAGGAGTGAGATCACGGAGGTACTCTCAGAGGTCACTTGGCGGGGAAAAACTCCCTTTCGGGAACACGTCCCAATACGGAATCTGCAGCGCGGGCCGACACTGGGAACTTCTTGGCCAGACTACTTCTTGGGCACAACCACGGCCCGTGCAGTGATCGCCTGATTTTTCAACGTTCCGCCAATGATCATGGGCCCAATCGGCGTTGACAGAATTCCACGGCTGTCGAAGCGCGCGTCGAACGTGTCTTCGCTGATCGTGTCCCAGCGGTTGGCATGCACTTCGTAGGCGAAGGTCACGCCGGAAAGCTCGGCGGGCTTGCCCTCAGAGTCCAGCCCTTTGAAGTCATGCGGAGTGGTAGCCCCGCCGGAGAAAAGAATCTTGTGATCTTTTTCACCCGCGCCGGCCTCAATGCCGAAACGCGCCGGCCCGGGATGTGCGGGTAGTTTGCTCCACACGATCTTGTTCGGATCTTTATGATCGATCTTGCCCAGCCAGCACTCGTCGGACGCGAGGTACGGGCTGCCGGCCGCCGTATTCTTCTTCGCCCCGTCGACGAAGACGATGGCGTCTTCCGCGAGTCCCCCGGCGTGGCCATAGACCGGCGTCCCGGGAAACGGAGTGGCCTGGCTCCAGGTGTTCTTTTCAGCGTCGTAAACTTGCACATTATTGACCGGACCGCTTTTCGACCTTCCGCCGACAAGATAGATGTAGCGATCGTGATTCACGCCGATCACGCCGCTATCGACGGGCACCGGAATGTCTGCCGCGCGGTACCAGCGATGGTCGTCGGGGAGATAGGAGTTAACATCACCCACCGTGATTTCCGTTCCCTGCCCGTCCACCACATATCCACCAAAAAGAAAAACCTGCCCCTTGACGCCAATGGCGGAGGCACCCAGCCGGCCCGCCACTCCCGGCACAGCGCGGCCCTCGCTCCATTTCGCCCCTGCGAGGTGCAGGATGTAAACCTTATTAGTAATGTCATCCCAGGTTTTCTTGGGGCCGATCCCCATCAGCGAATAAACTTCCAACCCACCTTTGAGAGCTGCGACGGCGTTATTCGTAACCGCGGCGGGCATGGGTGGAATCTTCGGTTGATCCGCAGCCAGCAAGAAGACGGCGCACAACACCGGGAGAAAGAAGACAGGCAGTTTTCTCATCGCTGAGCATATTACGTCTTCGGGTGCGCGGGGGCAAAGGGCGAGCGCCGGGACTTCGGGTTCCCTCAGGGAGCGGCTCTCAGAACGTGGTTCTCAGAGCGTGCTTTTCAGAACCAGGTCTTGCGCCGGTACTCGCGGTAGGCGTCGCCAAAGGCTGCTTCCAGCACATGCGCTTCGCGGCGGGCGCGGATCGTCTGCCCGACCACCACGACAACCAAGAGGATCCAGAGAGCGGGCCTCTGCAGCACCAGGATCAGCCCCGTGATCATCACCATGCCGAACACGTAAATAGGATTTCGAATCTTCGAGTAGAGTCCGGTGGTAACGAGTGCGCGAGCCTCGGCCCTGGCGGAAAACGACTCGCCGAGTTGATAGCGGGCGACCCCGATGAAAATGACGCCCACAACAGCCAAAATCGTCCCGACGTAGCGCTCCGCATTCCATGGAGCGGCCCTGGTAGCAAGGATCCAAAACATAATACCCACCGCCACGATCTGGACCGCGGTGAATACGTAGAGCCGTGGACCCTCCATGTGATTCCTCTGTTCTTCTGCTCGACGGGCTACTTGACCAATCCCTGGCGCACTCCGTGAATGAAGTCCGTGTAGGCGGGCGTTTGTCCGCTGGCGCGCATGTGGCTGGCAATCTGCCCCCGATGGTAGGCCGAGTGCATCACGACGTGGGTTAGGATGTCCACAATCGCGCTGGTCCACTCCTCGCCCTTGCTGTTCTTGTAGGAAATCGACTGAGAGACGTCGCCCGCGGTGATCAGATCGAGAAATTCGAGCCACCGCCCGCCCAGTTCAGCTGCCTGCGCCTCACACTGCTCAAGATCGGGCTTCGGCCACACAGGGACGCTCTGCGGTTGCTGTTTCAGCCGATCCAGCCAGACCTGCTCAGCAGCAAGAATGTGTGCCATGAGTTGCAGCGACCGGTCGTTCGCGCTGCCGGTGGCTCGTATCGCGGCCAGAACTTCCCGGTTGGCCCACTCATCGTAGGCGAACTCACGGCGCACATAGTCAGCAAGATTCACGAAACCGCCCTCCGTCGCTGCCTGCTGCGACTCAACCAATGTAATTCGGTGGCGCTGCCCCCGGCAACGTTGTAACGATCCTTTCACATTTCAGGACTACACTGCTTGCTTGAGTTGCGTCCGGAGTTCGGGACGTTCTCACAGCAACACATCTCTCTGATGCCACGCAAAGCGCCAACGCCCCGAAAAATTTCTGCCGAGGAAGTGGAGGGTGGTGCTAAGCCGCGTCCAGCCAAGATCACTGCCGACAGTGCCGCAGACGCGAAGCTGGGTGGCGTTGACGATCTGACGCGCCTCGCCCTGAAAGCCTGCCTCATCGCCCGTGATGCCGCATTTAACGTCAGCGACCTGCTCACCCATTCTTCCCGCATGGCCTTCCTGGCCATCAAGGATTGCGAAAAAGAACTCGACCTGATCGAACGACAGATTGACGAGCGGTTGCCGGCAGCCATCACGCGGGTGAACGAAGCGCGGGCCCGTCAGCTTCTTTCGAGCCTGAAGAGCACGACCGATCTGGAGCGCATTGGAGACCTGGTCATGAGCGTCGCAATGCGGGTGCAGGCCCGAACCTCGAAGATGCCCGCTTCCGATGTGCGCCAGTTAGTGGAAATGTCTTCGGTGCTGCGCGAGATGCTGGATCTGATTCACAAAGGCTTCTCCACTCTTGATCTCGAGTGCGCTCGCAAGGTGCTGCAGATGGATAAGGAGATCGACCGCGTGTGCCATGCGTTGTTTCAGAAGCATCTGGCGGAAACCGTGGCGCAGGGAGACTTGTCCGGCTTCGAAGTGCTGCTCATGGCGCAGGCTCTGGAGCGTGCCGGAGACCACACCACCAACCTCGCCGAAGATCTCTACAGCCTGATCGAAGGCCGCAGCCTGCGGCATGCGCCTAAGAAGAAGGCGGCGAATTAGGGGAGCAGTTCTCAGTTCTCAGTTCTCAGTTCTCAGTTCTCAGTTCTCAGTTCTCAGAAGAGGCAAAACCAACCCCACCTGCCTGTCAAGCACGCCCGTCTCAAAACCCGCGAAACTGCCGGCGCGATTCGTTCGCTAACTGAGAACTGGGAACTGAAAATTGCTTTACAAATTCATCGTTCGTTAACAATAGGGAAACATTCGCGCAACATAATCTCAATAGAGTCTTGCATACGTCGTTCTACCCTCGAAGAGCTAGGACTTCTTAGGCACTCTGAAGCGAAAATGCACCTGCCAGCCGAATCTTACGAACGGACGGGAGGCAACGGCCGGACTGAGTCCGTCCGTCCGGTCATCTTTGTAGTGGAGGACGAGGAGGACATTGCTCGCCTCATCTCGCACAATCTGCAGGCGGCGGGGTTCGAGGTGCAGAGCTTTGTGAGCGGCGCTTCGGTGCTCACCGAAGCGGCACGGGAAATGCCGGCGCTGTTTCTGCTCGACGTGATGTTGCCTGGCACTGACGGCTTCGAATTGTGCCGCCACATCCGCCAGACCCCGGTCCTCTCGGCGACTCCCATCATTTTCCTCACCGCCAAGACGGCCGAAGCGGACCGCGTTAAGGGCCTGGAACTGGGCGGCGACGACTACATCACCAAGCCCTTCAGCCCGCGGGAACTGGTGGCCCGCATCCGCAGCGTGCTGCGCGGATTGGGTCAGGCCCCGGCAGCCAGCGAAGTGTTGCGACTGGGCGAGTTGGAGATTGACGTCTCTTCTATGACCGTGCAGGTGCAAGGCCGTAATGTCCTCACCACGGTGCGCGAGTTTCGCCTGCTGGAACATCTAGCGACGCATCGCGGCCGAGTGCTGACGCGCGATCAACTCCTCGACGCCGTGTGGAAAGAAACGCCCTTCGTTACGCCGCGATCCATCGACGTATACATCCGCCGCCTGCGCGAGAAAATCGAACCCGACCCTCGCCATCCCCAATACCTGAAAACCCTGCGCGGCATCGGCTACCGCTTCGAAGTACCGAGATAGGCAGACGTTTCCGGGAAACCCCTTCTTCGTGTCATCCGAGCGAACCTGAACACCTACTCTTTATAGTCACGCGCGTCCCTCGCGTCATTTATTCTGTCCTACATCCTTATTTTGATGGCCACGAGCAAGCCCAAACCGCTGTGGAGAGCCGACGACCAGGCTGCCCGTCTGGCCGAACTTACGGCCCATTCGGACGAACCGGCGAAGGATCATCCCCTGCGCAGAGATGTGCGCTCGCTGGGCGCGGTCCTGGGACAGGTACTGGTCGAACAATCGGGGAAGGAATTGTTCGATTCGGTCGAGGAACTGCGGCGGTTGCTGATCGAGCATCGAGAAACCGCCCGACGGGAAACGCCGCGGCACAGTCCGGCGCAGGCTACCACACCCGAACTGATGCTCAAGGCCCAGGAACTCGTATCTAGTATGGACTTGGCGCGCGCCTACCAGGTCACCAAGGCCTTCGCAACTTACTTCGAGCTGACGAATCTGGCGGAGACGAACCATCGCAAGCGGCGGCGCCGGGCGGGCAAGTTGGATCGCGAACATCCTCCGCTCCCCGGATCGTTTCGCGGAACGCTCTTGCGTATGAAAGACGCTGGCATTTCCGCCGACGATGCCGCCGCAGCGCTGCGCCAGATCGCGATCACGCCGGTCTTCACGGCACATCCCACCGAGGTCGCGCGGCAAACTGTCCTGCTGAAGCGCCGTCGCATTGCGCGGCAGCTGGAGCGGCTCGACCGCCTTCCGCTTACGGCCGAGGATGCCGAAGACTGCGAAAACAACATCCGCGCAGAAGTCACTTCCCTGTGGCAAACCGACGAAGTGCGCATGGCGAAGCCGACGGTTGACGACGAAATCCGCATGGGGCTGCGATACTTCCAGCTTTCGTTGTTCGACGCCCTGCCGAAGATTTATGTCGAAGTCGTGGAATCGTTTCGCGACGTCTACGGAATCGAACTCGACGAAGCCACCCTGCCCAACTTCGTGCAACCAGGCTCGTGGATTGGCGGAGACCGCGACGGCAATCCGCTTGTAACGCCCGCCTGCATTCGCGGCGCGCTGGAAATGGCACGCGCCTTGATCCTGCGCGAATATCTCTACGACGTGGAGTCCCTAAGCGACCGTCTCAGTTCCTCGCGCCGGCAAACGGGCGTTGCGGAGGAACTGCTGTCGCGCCTCAAGCACTATGAGCGCACAATTCCGGGAGTGCATCTGGCATGGGGGCCGCACAATACGTCCGAGAGCTATCGCCGCTTTCTGTCTTACATGTTTCACAAGCTGCAGCAGAGTCGCGACGCCGTGGACGCTCCCGCCGCCTACTCCAGCGCCGCAGAGTTCGAAGCCGATCTCGCGCTCGTGCGCAACAGCCTGCAAGCCAATCGCGGAGAGCGGCTGGCCAATGCCTACGTCGGTTCCCTGCTGCGGAAGGTGCGCACCTTCGGCTTTCACCTGCACACGCTCGACATTCGCCAACACGCCAGCGTGCACGCGCGGGTGATCGAGGAACTTGGACCCACGCCCGATCGCAGTACAAATTCCGCCGAGAGCCGCGAGCTTCTCGAAACCTTTCGCACCATCGCCAAATTGAAACGCACGTATCCCTCTCACTCGATTCGTCAGTACATCATTAGCGGCGCGGAATCCGAGAACGACGTGCTGACTGTCGTCCGCCTGGCGAAAGTGGGAGGAGTGCAAGTCGAGGGCTCCGAAGATGATCCTGGGCTAATGCCGGTGCCTCTGTTCGAATCCATCGCCTCGTTGCGCGCGGCGGGAGGCGTCATGCGCCGGTTGTGGGGCGATCCCGAGTATCAACCTCTGCTCGATTCCTGGGGACGCTGGCAGGAAGTGATGCTCGGCTATTCCGATTCCAACAAAGATGGTGGAATGCTTACGAGCACCTGGGAGCTTTATAAGGCGCATCGCGAGTTGCATCACGCGGCGGAGGAACATGGCGTGAAGCTCCGCCTGTTTCATGGCCGCGGCGGCACCGTGGGCCGCGGCGGAGGCCCCACGCACGCCGCCATCCTCGCCCAGCCACCCGGATGTTTCTCCGGCCAAATTCGCGTCACGGAACAGGGCGAAGTTCTCAACTGGAAGTACTCCGACCCGGTGCTTGCGGAATGGAATCTCGAACTGATGATCGCGGCCAGTCTGGAAGCGCTCACGCGGCGCGGAGAAGCCCAAGCCGCGCAGCCCACCCGCTGGGAAGAAGCGATCGAGGAGATGTCGCAGGAAGCGTATCGCGTCTATCGCCGTGAGATCGCCGACAATCCCGACGTGCTCGAGTACTTCGAGCAGGCGACTCCGGTTAATGAATTAGAGACGGCGCGCATCGGTTCGCGACCCTCGCGACGCAGCAAGGGCCGGCGGCTCGAAGACCTGCGCGCCATCCCCTGGGTTTTCGGCTGGATGCAGAGCCGCCACGCCGTGCCCGCGTGGTTCGGCGTGGGCCACGCGTTAGAGCAATTCGCGAAAGGTGGCCCAGGGCACGAGCAACTTTTACGCCAGATCACACGCGGCTTCCCTGTGTTCTCGGAGCTCATCCGAAACGTGGAGTTGGGCATGGCCAAAGCCGATCTGGGGATCGCGAGTGTCTATTCTGGATTGGTCAAAAATGCGGAGCTACGGAAGCGGGTTTTCTCGATGCTGGAAGACGAGTTCCTGCGTTCCCGGCGCATGATTCTCCGCGTTACCGGCCAGCGCGAATTGTTGGGCCGCAATCGCGTGCTGGCGCGGTCTATCCGCCTGCGCAATCCGTACGTGGATCCCATGAGCTTGATTCAGGTGGAGCTCTTGCGGCGCAAGCAGCGCGGGGAGCAGAGTTCGGAGCTGGAGTATCCCTTGGGTGCGACCATCAACGGGATTGCCGCCGGGTTGCACAATACGGGATAGGAGGAAGATTGCAGATTGTTGATTTCAGATTGCAGATTGAAGGCTCAGGTTCGCGAGCATGTCGTCAATCTGAAATCTCAAATCTGCAATCTGCAATCTGAAAATCTGCAATCCTTGCGCGCGCTGCCCTCTATTCCTTCGTCACGTCTTTGGCGGGGCTCGCTGCGGTTTGACTGACGTCGCTGGCGGTCTTCTTCTTGGCGGGCTGTTTCGCTGCCTCGGCACGTTTCCGCTCCTGATAACGGCGGTCATGCAAGTATTGATCGGACGCTTGTTTCTTCATGCTCCTATCATGTCACAGATTCGCGACAATTCCCGGCTAACCTCCCGCTACGCTGCCCGTCTGTAGTATGTTGTCTGCTTGGGCCGGAGTGTGTCAGTTCGGCCCTTTCGTACGGAACTTGCTTCTCCCCATATGCGTAACTTCCTCCGGCGCAGTTTGCTCAATCCAACATCCATGACTTTCCCAAGAAGAGGATCTATGTCCATCTCCCGGTTTGCGGCTGCGTTTGCATTGCTCTTGAGCGTGTCCGCAGCTCTCTCTGCCCAAAGCGCACCTGCCCAGTTCGTTTCTGCCAACTCCGCCTCCGGCGCACCCGCCGACGAAGCCAAAGAGCCCCAACTCCAGCATTTCGATCCCAACACGGTCGACAAAACGCTCGATCCCTGCAACGACTTCTACAAATACGCCTGCAACAAGTGGCTAACCGCCAACCCCATTCCTCCCGACCAGGTGTATTGGAGCACGGGCAGCGGCCTGCAACTTTGGAACGAGAATCTGCTGCGCGAAACGCTTGTCGCCGCCAGCGCCAACGATCCCAAGCGCGATGCCGTGCATCAGAAGATCGGCGACTACTGGTCCGCCTGCATGGACGAAAGCGGCATCGAAGCCACCGGCCTGAAACCGCTGCAGCCGGAGTTAGAGCGCATTGCCGCTCTGAAATCGAAGAAAGAAATCACGCTGGAGATTGCGCGTCTGCATCATCTCTACCCCGGAGCCTGGCAGCAGGGCGACAATCAGACCAATTCGCCGTTCTTCGGCTTCACTGGACAGCAAGACTACGACGACGCATCGAAAGTCGTGGCGCAGATCGATCAGGGCGGACTGAGCCTTCCCAATCGTGACTACTATCTGAAGACCGACGACAAGTCGAAGGAACTGCTCAGCAAATACCATACTCACGTCCAGAAAATGTTCGCCCTAGCGGGAGAGTCTGAAACCCAAGCCGCAGCCGATGCTGGCACGGTCATCGACCTCGAGACCGCCATGGCCCAGGCGCAGATGGACAACGTCAAGCGCCGTGACCCCAAGAACGTCAACAACAAGATGACTCTGGCGCAGGTACGCGAGCTCACGCCTTCAATTGACTGGGACGCCTACCTGAAAGCGGTGAAGGCCCCCACCAGCGACCACTACATCGTGACCTCACCCGATTTTTTCCGCGCCGAAGAAAGGCTCCTTAGCGAGCATCCCCTCGATCACTGGCAAGCCTACCTGCGCTGGCAGGTCATTCACCGTTCGGCGCCTTTCATGACCAAAGCCTTTGTGGACGAGAACTGGAACTTTTTCGCCCACACCTTAGCTGGCCAGGAAGAGAACCAGCCACGCTGGAGACGCTGCGTGCGCAACGCCGACCGCGATCTGGGCGATGCCCTCGGCCAGGCCTATGTGGACCGCGCCTTCCCGCCCGAGAGCAAAGCCCGCACGATTCAGATGGTGCACTCGATCGAGACGGCGTTGGGTGCAGACATTCAGAACGTTAGCTGGATGTCCGCTGCCACCAAGGAACAAGCCATCACGAAGCTAAAAAGCATCGAAGACAAGATCGGCTATCCCTCGCACTGGCACGACTATTCCAGCGTGACGGTGGCGCGCGACAGCTACCTGCACAATGTCGCCCGAGCTACCTCGTTCGAATTCGAGCGCTGGGCCGCCAAAATCGGCAAGCCTGTCGATCGCAGCGAGTGGACCATGACTCCACCCACCATCAACGCGTACTACGATCCGCAGCTGAACACCATTAATTTTCCCGCCGGAATTCTGCAGCCGCCATTCTTCGATCCCACAAAAGACGACGCTGTAAACTTCGGCGCCATCGGCATGGTCATTGGACACGAAATCATCCACGGGTTCGACGATCAGGGCCGCAAGTTCGACGCCCACGGCAACCTGCGCGACTGGTGGACCGCCGATGATGGCAAACAGTACGACGAGCGCGGCAAGTGCATCTCCGACGAGTACACGCAGGACGTACCCGAAGCCGGCGAGGGCGTGAAGCAGAACGGCCTGCTCACCCAGGGCGAAGACACTGCCGACAACGGTGGAATCCATCTCGCCTTGAACGCGCTCGAGGCCGCGCTGAAGCAGCAGGGCAAGTCGCTGGATGACAAAGGTCCGGATGGCTGGACTTATCGCCAGCGCTTCTTCCTCTCAAACGCCTACTCGTGGTGCGCGAACGTCCGCCCGCAGATCGCGCGTATGATCGTCACCACGGACCCACATTCCCTGCCGGTTTTCCGCATCGACAACGTGCTTTCGAACATGTCGGAATTCCAGCAGGCCTTCGGCTGCAAAACCGGACAGAAGATGGTGCGAGCGAACGCCTGCCGGGTGTGGTAAGAGGACCTCGTGGAGGGGCGGACGCCTCGTCCGCCCCGCGGAGCGAAGCGACGCGTGTACAGGCGTCGATCTGAGCGTACGGCATTTTCGGCGTACTTAGAAGGCAGTTCTCGCCGCCTATTGCGCGCATACGCGCGCAACCCCGGACGAAGGCGTCCGGGGCTCCACGTTCTCGTGGTTCCACGTTCTGGTTCCGGCTAGGACGACTTCCTACCGGTTAATATCCTCCTTCGCCTGCAACCGCTTCAGATAATTCTCCAACGCAGTCTTGTTAGCATCAGGAGCTCCCACCATGGAGAGCTTCATTTCCTTCACCGCATTGTCAAAATCTCCCTGCGAGCTGTACACGCGGGCGAGTCCAAGGTGCGAAGTCCAGTAGTCGGGAAACTTCTTGGCATTCGATTTGTAGATCGCCAGCGCCTCATCCTGCTTCTTGTCTCCCTGCAGCTCCCGTCCATACACATAGAGTTGCAACGCGTTCGCCTTGTCTAGTGCCTTCGTGCGATATAGGTTGGCATCTTCTTTGCGCCCGAGTTCCACCAGAATCTTCGACTTGTTCATCAGGTTGTCGTAGCGTTCTTCGGCCTGAATCGACTGGTCTTCGTCCTTCAGCGCTTCGTCGAGATCGATCTTGTTGGCCAGGAAGTATCCGGCCGCGTCATCCCAGCCCTCCCAGTAATATTGGTTGAGCCCGTGCAATTGCCGGTGGATGCTGGCGGTGACCAGGTCGTTCACCTTGACCTCTACTTTGAACGGCACTGCAACTTTGTCCCAACGCATGGTCACGACAGTGGAGTCCGGCTTCACGTCGTCGAAATCGTAGGCCAGCGCGTCGTGGGCGTCGGCGGTTTGCGGCTTCACGTTGACGCGCAGCGCGTCGTCCTCCTGCTTGTAAGTGAAGCTTCCCCAATCCTTCGAATCCTTGGAGAAGATCACAGTCCACTGGGTCTCTCCCGGAATCATGTGCAGGCCATACGTTCCCTTGTCGAGCGGCTGGCCTTCAATCGTAACCGGATCGCTGAACGTGATGGTCGTATTCTCGTTCGCTCCGGCGCGCCACACCTGCCCGTAAGGCACAACCTTGCCCCAGATCTGGCGGTCTTTGGCCAGCGGCCGGTGATAGTTGACGGTGATGTCAGTAATGCCGATGCGCTGGCTCACCAGCGCATGCTGGCTCTGCCGGGGCAGATCGAGCATTAGGGTTTCGCCGGTCGCGGTTTGTGCGTGGCTGAGACTTGCTACCAACAAGACACCTGCAAACAAAACAAGCAGACGAACTTTGTGCATGGAAGCTCCTTCTCGCTGCCGGAATCAGGCAGCCAACTAGTCAGAATCTGGATTTGGAAATCGCGAATGCCCCACATAGATCGCGACACTGTTGGGCTTAGACGGATGGAGGGAGGGGAAGTGAGCGAGAGGGCACGGATAGCGAGGCGGGGTAATCGCAGTGTTGGGAACGAATATCGCGCTACTACGGAATCAAGCCCTTTACAGCTTTGTATTCGAGGTAGGTAAACAGCAGAAGGAGAATCCCGCCAAAAATGTAAAACGGAAGCACATGCTTTGGGTGCCACAGTTGCATCAGTGGCGGTAACTTCTGCTTCGTCGCTAGCAGCCATCCACCCTGCTTTTCTGGCCAGTCTGACTACAAGATTGCAGCGCAAGCCACTACTATCAGCAAAGCAAGATACAGGATCGAAGCACCCAGCGGCATAATCCACCCGACGATTGAGTATGCCACAAGGCGTCGTTGTTGAAACATCGCCTTAACACTCATAACAGAATATAAGCCTGTCTTTACCTCCCCTCTTGACAATCTGCCCCCTCAAGAGCAGAATTCTTAAAGGCGAATAAAAAGCGAAACTTATCGCCGATCGCCTCCGCGGCTCCAGCCCCGGCGTTCCCTGAAATCTTCCGAGGAATCTTATGTCTTCCGCAGTGGTTTCCACTTCGGCGGCCCTGGGCCGCCCTTTTGTCTTTGAGGATGAAGCAGATCCGGAGATGGGCTCGCTTGCGAGCGCCAGTCGAGCTGCGCTCGACCGGACAGCCCCTTCGACTCCGCTCAGGGCAGGCTTAGGCGGCTGTCCCCACACAAACCTGCAGGAATCTCGCGTCGCCCGCCTTCAATCAGCCATCAATAATCAACCATCAATAATCCCCCCGGCCAGCGTGACCCCAGCCTCACGACTCGAAATCCGCCCCGCGCCGGAGATGGTTTCGAGCGGAATCCCCGCCATCGATAGCATGACGGGCGGCCTGCCCCGCGGATGCCTGACCGAAATCTGCGGCCCCGCCTCCTCGGGGCGCACCACCTTGCTATTAGCGGCTCTGGCCGCCGCCACCCGTCGCGGAGAATTCTGCGCCGTGGTCGACGCCAGTGACGCGCTCGATCCCCAGTCCGCCGCAGCCGCCGGCGTGGACCTGGAGCGGCTGCTGTGGGTGCGCTGCGGAGACGATCCGCCCAAAAAAGAAAATTCACCACAGAGACACAGAGTCACAGAGAAACGCGGAAATCAGAAAGACGGGTGCCCCATTTCTCGCGCGTCTTCTGCACAAGAAGCGGGGACGCGAGAAGCGCGGACTTCTTCCCAGGTTGCTTTCGACTTCGACCGTACTGGGGGGAAGAAAAATGGATGGAAGGAAAATGCATCGCGCCAATCCGAGCACCGTCTGGAGCAAGTCCTCCGTGCCACCGATCTGCTGCTCGAAAGCGGCGGCTTCGGCTTGATCATCCTCGATCTCGGCGATCTGCCACAACAAGCAGCGCGCCGCATTCCCTTGACCACGTGGTTTCGCTTCCGCCGCGCCGTCGAATACAAACCCACAATCCTACTGGCGATCGAACAACACCCCATCGCCGGGAGCTGCTCCTCCCTGCTGCTGAAGTTGGGATCACCGGAGGATCAGGAAGCGGTGGGATGGAAGCAAACAGACTCCAGCCGCGCAGCGGCGGCATTCATTAACCCCGGACCTAAGTCCGGGGTAGCTAAGGAAAAATGGAATGAGTCCCGGAGGGACGGCACCTCCTCGACCGTGCACCAAACTTCGCAAAACGTTGAACCTACTCACGCGCAATTGCTCACTGGTCTGGATATCACCGCGGAGCTAGTCCGTTCGCGCCTGGAACGCAAGCCCGCTCGCTCCGCTATGGCATTCGCCAGCAAAACCGCGTGGGCCGGATGAAACCAGTTGCCAGTACCCAGTTGCCAGAAAAAAACATACCTGGGTACTGACAACTGGGTACTGGGTACTGATCCCATGCCGTTCGCCTGCATCTACGTGCCGAATTTTCTGGTGGCGGCTGCGCTCCGCGCCGAACCGGAACTGAAGGCGCACGCCGTCGCCATTCTCGAAGGCAAACCTCCGCTGGAAAAAACCATCGCGCTCAATGAAAAGGCCGCCCGCCTGGGCATCGCGCCGGACATGACCAGGGCCCAAGCCGAACTGTGCGCGGAGCTCGCCGTACGCGCACGTTCTCCTCTGCAGGAATCCGCCGCGCACGCCGCCCTGCTCGACTGCGCCCAATCGTTCTCGCCCTGCGTGGAGGACGCTGCATGCGACACTGCCCTGCTCGATCTCGCGGGCATGGAATCCCTTCTCGGGTCATTGCCCGAAATTTCTCGCGCCATCTACAACCGCGCGACTGCGCTAGGACTCGAAGCCAACGTTGCCGTGGCCTCCAATCCCGATACGGCCGTGCTTGCGGCTCGCGGTTTTCCCGGCGTCACCGTGATTCCCTCGGGCAAAGAAGCCGAGCATTTAGGAACTCTGCCAGTGAAAGTTTTATTTGAGGATCGCTTAGAGAGCGAACAGAAAAAGCAAGCCGATTGCCTGCTCGAAACTCTCGGCCGCTGGGGCATTCGCAACCTGCGCGCCCTGGCCGTGCTGCCGGAAGTGGCGCTCAGCGAGCGTCTCGGCCAAGAAGGTTTGCGTCTGCAACAATTGGCGCGGGGCGCCGCTTCGCGCACTCTGGTCCCGGTGGAACCACCGCTAGTATTTGAAGAAGCCGTTGAGTTAGAACACCCGATCGTCCTGCTCGAACCGTTGGCCTTCCTGCTGAACCGCCTGCTCGAGCAACTCTGTGCACGGTTAGGTTCTCGCGCCCTGGCCACGCAGGAACTGCGCCTTACGCTAAAGCTTTCAAACCTTACCGGCATCGACGACGAAAACATCGGCATCCCCAGCGAGAGTGATGAAGATCTGTGGGGACAGCCGCCCCTTCGACAGGCTCAGGGCAGGCACTCGGCTGTCCAGCGGAGCGAAGCTCCGCCGCGATGCTGCCGGCAAACTCAATTCCACCGCACGCTGAGTCTTCCCCTTCCCATGCTCGACGCCAAAGTGTTCCTGAAACTGCTGCAACTCGATCTCAACGCGCATCCTCCCGGAGCACCGATCATGAAAATTCATCTAGCCGCTGAACCAGCGCGCCCACGTTCGGCGCAGGGAGGCCTGTTCCTGCCACCATCCCCCGAACCGGAAAAACTGGAACTCACCCTGGCCCGCATCGCCGGCATGGTCGGCGAAAACAAAGTGGGAGCACTGGAGTTGCTCGACACTCACCATCCCGATGGCTTCCGCATGCGCCGCTTCGTCGCCGAGGTCGCTCGCAAAGCTCCGCAGAAAAAAACTCCCGACTCATCAGAAATAAACTCCGCCGTCACTGCCCTGCGCCGTTTTCGTCCGCCATTGCGCGCCAGCGTGACCCTAGAAAACGGCCACCCCGCGCAAGTGGCATGCGTAAAGAAAAAGGAAGTGCAGGGCGATGTGCTCTGGAGGGCTGGCCCCTGGCGTGCCTCCGGCGACTGGTGGGAACGCGAAGCCTGGTCTCGCGACGAATGGGACCTCGCCTTGCGAATCGGTGAAACCGTCTCTTTCTACCGCCTCGTTCACGATTTGCTGGGCGGCGGCTGGTTCGTGGAAGGAACATATGACTAAGAAAGGGATCAGAGGTCAGGGACCAGTAAGACGACCTGCCCCCTTGCCCCTAACCCCCGGCCTCTGATGTATGTCGAGCTTCACGCCCGCTCTGCTTTCAGTTTTCTCGAAGGCGCTTCCCTGCCCGAGGAACTAATCGCAGTCTGCGCGCAGCTCAAACTGCCCGCCATGGCGCTGCTTGATACCGACGGCGTTTACGGCGCCCCGCGCTTTCACCTGGCCGCGAACAAAGCAAAGATTAAAGCCCACATCGGCGCCGAAGTTACTTTTTCACCACAGAGTCACAGAGCCACAGAGACACAAATTGGCCACGGATCTTCGCGGATTCTCACGGATTCAATCAATAATCAGAAATCAACAATCAGAAACTCCTCTGTGTCTCTGTGCCTCTGTGGTGAATTTCGATTGTCCTTGCTCGTTTCGAATCGCGCCGGACACCAAAACCTCTGCCGCCTGATCACCAAAATGAAGTTGCGCGCCAAAAAAAGCGAAGGCGCAGTCTGCGCAGAAGAACTCGAAGAGCACGCCCACGGCCTCATCTGCCTGACCGGCGGAGCGGAAGGCCCGTTGGCGGCAGCCTTGCAACAAGGCGGCATCGAAGAGGCTCGCCGCCAAGTCGATCAACTGGTCGGCATCTTCGGTCCCAAAAACGTCTATGTCGAACTGCAGCGCCATTTCCAACGCGAAGAAGAATCCCGCAATCGCGCCGCAATCGACATCGCTCGCTCGCTGAATCTTCCTCTGCTGGCGACCAATGGAGTCTGCTACGCCACCGCGAAAACCCGCGAACTTTGTGACGCATTCACCGCGATCCGCCATCACCGCACTCTGGCCACCGCCGGACGCCTGCTCTCTCGCAACTCCGAACGCTACCTGAAATCCACGCAGGAAATGCAGCAACTCTTCGCCGACCTGCCCGAAGCCATCAACAACACGCTCGAACTTTCCTCTCGCCTGGAATTTACGCTGAACGATCTCGGCTACGAATTCCCGCGCTATCCCGTACCCGAAGGCGAGACCATGAATTCCTTCCTGCGCGAGCGCGCCTGGGAAGGCTTTCACCAGCGCTACGGCCGCGCCACACCGGATATGCAAGCCCGCGCCTGCCGCCAAATCGAAAAAGAACTGGCGCTCATCGAAAAGCTCAAACTCGCCGGATACTTCCTCATCGTCTGGGATCTGGTCCGTTACTGCCGCGAGCAAAATATTCTCGTGCAAGGCCGCGGTTCCGCCGCCAACAGCGCCGTCTGTTACTCGCTCGGCATCACGGCAGTCGACGCCGTGAGCATGGAACTGCTCTTCGAACGCTTTCTCTCCGAAGAGCGCGGGGAGTGGCCTGACATCGATCTCGACCTGCCCAGCGGCGACGAACGCGAAAAAGTTATTCAGTATGTCTACCGCCGTTATGGCGAGCGCGGCGCTGCCATGACCGCCAACGTCATCACGTATCGCAACCGCATGGGCGCGCGCGAAATGGGCAAGGCGTTGGGATTCGATCCGGAAATGCTCCAGAAAATTTCGGCCGCTGTTGCCACCTGGGAATTTCGCGACGAAAACGACGCACTCGACCGCCGCTTCCGCGACGCCGGACTCGACCTCAACCATCCGCGCCTGCGCAAATATTACGAGCTATGCCTCGCCGTGCAGGACATGCCGCGTCATCTCGGCCAGCACTCCGGCGGCATGGTCATCTGCCAGGGACAACTCGACTCCGTAGTCCCGCTCGAGCCAGCCTCCATGCCCGGTCGCGTCGTTGTGCAATGGGACAAGGAAGATTGCGCCGACATGGGCATCGTGAAAGTCGATCTGCTCGGCCTCGGCATGATGGCCGTGCTCAAGGATTCGATCGAACTCATCCGCGACCACTATCACGAAAAAGTCGATCTCGCGCATCTTCCGCAGGACGATTCGCAGGTGTACTCCGCGCTGCAGCAAGCCGACACGGTGGGCTTGTTCCAGGTGGAAAGCCGGGCGCAAATGGCATCGTTGCCGCGCCTGCGTCCCGAGCGCTTTTATGACGTAGTGGTGCAGGTTGCGATCATCCGTCCCGGCCCGATCGTTGGCCAGATGGTGAATCCATTCATTCTTCGCCGCCAGAAACGCGAAGAAGTCACTTATCCGCATCCATCGCTTGAACCTGTGCTGAAGCGCACGCTCGGCGTCCCGCTTTTTCAGGAACAACTGCTGCGCCTCGCCATGATCGCCGCGAACTTCACCGGAGGCGAAGCCGAAGAACTGCGTCGCGCCATGGGTTTCAAACGCTCGCAAGCGCGCATGAAAGAAATCGAAGCTAAACTTCGCGCCGGCATGACGCAAAACGGAATCGCTCCTAAAGCGCAGGAAGAAATTATTCTCTCCATCACGTCCTTCGCGCTCTACGGATTCCCCGAATCGCACGCCGCCAGCTTCGCGCTGATCGCCTATGCCAGCGGATATCTAAAGTGCCACTACCTGGCCGCCTTCACCGCCGCGCTCCTCAACAATCAGCCCATGGGATTTTATTCGCCGGCGACCATCGTCAAGGATGCGCAGCGCCACGGCCTGAAGCTGCTGCCAGTAGACGTAACGCTCTCAGAGTGGAATTGCACGCTGGAACCAGTACCGAGTACCGAGTACCGAGTACCGAGCAAAAGCGAGGTCGTTGGTCGTCGGTCGTTGGTCGTTGGCCCTGAAGACAACTACACAAGCTCAGCCGCGGAGCGGCAACAGAATGCAGCCCACGGCGCAAGCCGTGGGTTAGCTGCTAGAAATGGAGAAGCCCCGAAGGGGCGAAAGAATGCTGATGGGAACCACATCGAAACGTGCGAATCTTCGCACTCGGGGCTCGCAACTCGCAACTCGCAGCTCGCTCCTGCGCTCCGCATGGGCTTGCGCTACGTCCGCGGCCTGCGCGAAGAAGCCGCGCGCTCCCTTGTTCTCGAACGCACAATCGCGCCCTTCACCTCCATTCACGACCTCACCCGCCGCGTCCCCGAACTCCGTAAAGACGAACTCACCACGTTGGCCGAAATCGGCGCGCTGAATTCAGTTGCCAGCAGCCAGTTGCCAGTTGCCAGTAAAACCTTTGTCATTCCGACGCCCGAACGAACGCGAGGGGCGGAGGAATCTTGGTACTCGGTACCCGGTACTCGCAACTCGCAACTTCACCGCCGCGACGCCCTCTGGCAAGTGGAACGCGCCGTCCGCGGCTCCGGACCTCTGCTCGAAAGTCAGCCCGAGCCCGACTCCCCTTCGCCCCTCGCGCCCATGAATCACGAAGAGCGCCTGGTCGCCGACTTCCACGGCACCGGACTCACCGTCGGCCCGCATCCTATGGCCTACCGCCGTGCCTGGCTCACGGCCATGGGAATTCGCCGCGCCAGCGAACTGCGCGACATTCCCAGCGGCAAGCGTCTCCGCATCGGAGGCTGCGTCATCACCCGCCAGCGTCCGGGTACCGCGAAAGGTTTTGTGTTTGTCAGCCTGGAAGATGAAACCGGAGTAGCCAACGCGATCATCCGGCCTGACCTGTTCCACCAGAACCGCCTGCTGCTGGCCAGCGAGCGCTTCCTTGCCATCGAAGGCATTCTGCAAAATCAGGACAACGTGATCTCAGTCAAAGCCGAACGCGTGCTGCCGTTGTTCGTCACGAAGGCCGAAACCGTCTCGCACGACTTCCACTGAGAGGGTCAGGGGCTAGAGGTCAGGGGTTAGTCACTGATCCCTGACCCCTAACCCCTGTTCTCACTTCCCCACGTAACTGACTCTCCAGATTGAACCCGACCCGTCGTCGCTCACCAGCAGCGACCCATCGGGCGCCACCGTGATCCCCACGGGACGTCCCCACACATGCCCGTCCGGCAGCACGAATCCGGTCAGAAAGTCCTGATACTCGCCCGTCGCGTGCCCCGTCTGATGCAGCGGCACGCGAATCACTTCATAGCCCACGCGCACGGCCTTGTTCCACGACCCGTGCTCTGAAGCAAAAAGTTCTCCGCTGTATTCCGCGGGAAACTGCTTGCCCTGATAGAAAGTGAACTCCAGCGATGCATTGTGAGGCTGCAGCAGCACGTCAGGAACGATCACCTTGTCCTTCAACTCCGGATGCTTCCCCTTCTGCCGCGGATCCTGATGCGCCCCGATGTACCACCACGGCCAGCCATAAAATCCGCCCTCCTGCACGTGCGTGATGTAGTCGGGCACAAGATTGTCGCCAAGCGCGTCGCGCTCGTTCACCGAGCACCACAGTTCACCCGTCTGCGGATTCACCGCGATCCCGCCTCCGGCATTGCGAATACCGTAGGCATACACCGTCAATTCACAGTTCGGAGGATCACACGTCAGAATATCGGCGCGATTTTTCTCGCCCGGATGCGTGTCGGTATCGTCATCATTCGACGCCGAGCCGACCGCCACAAACATCTTCTTGCCATCCGGAGAAAATTCGACCGCCCGCGTCCAATGGCCTCCTCCAGCCGGCAGATCGGCGATGTGCTGCGATGCACCGCTGGCCTTCAAATCTCCATTGTGATACGGAAAACGAATCACCTCGTTTGTGTTGCCGATATAGATCCACTGCGGCTCGGGTCCGGGCGGATAAAACGCAATCCCGTACGGCTGCTTCAGGCCGCTGGCGAATACCTGCATCTGTTCCGGCTTGCCGTCGCTAGTCATTCCCCGAAATACGCGAATCCGCCCAGGATCGCTTTCCGCCAGAAAAATGTCTCCATTGGGCGCAGTTCGCAGCCAGCGCGGATTGTCCAGCCCCGCGGCATAGAGCTCCACCTTGAATCCTGCTGGAGCCACCGGCCACGCATTCTCCGGACGCGCCACCACCTCGGGTCCGTTGTTCGAAGACTTCGAGACGTAAGGCTCAGGAAGGTCCGCCACTGTGATCTTGCGAGTTGTGCCGGGCGCCTCGTAGCGGAAATCCGTAAATGGTTTCTGCGGCGCGGGATCTTTTAGCGGCGACGCAGTCCCTGCGGCCGCGGGAGCGGGGCTCGCCGCCGGCGCGGCCTTGCCCGACACCAGTGAGGTCACATATGTCACAATCTGCCATCGCTTCTGCTCCGGCAGAAACGCCCAGGCTGGCATTCCGTTATCTGCACTCCCCTTCGTGACGAACCAGAACATCTCACCCGAGGACACGCCTTGCAGCTTGCCATCCACCAACGAAGGCACATTGCCCGTACCCTTCCCCGTCTTTCCGTGGCAGGCGAGGCAGTTCCGCGCGAAGAGCGCCTTGCCCGCATCGGAAGCGTCTTGCTGCCCTTCGTACGGGTTCTTGAGGGTTTTCGCCGAGTCCGGCGCGTCATGAAACTTCTTATCGACCGCCTGCAAAGTCGCAATAGGAACGAGAGACAACAGAACGGCTGAAAAAATCGTGCTGGCACCGAAACGCATAAGGGAATCCTCGCAGGAAGTTGTCGCGAACTTAGACTAAACGTTCTGCGGAAAGGATGCGAATCGAAGGCTGTTGGTAGCGCTACCGGGAATCGAACCCGGGTTTGAAGATTGAGAATCTTCCGTCCTAACCCCTAGACGATAGCGCCCCGAAGGTGAACCAAAATTATAACAAAGCCTCCGCGCCTTTCGGCACGCGCCATTGCCTAGGACCGCGCGCTCGTTCGTGACTCAGTTGTCTCGTTTTGGAATTCCTGCACGTCCCCATCGCATTTTTTTGTACAACTTGCTCCCATCCACAGGCTGGCTCGTCCTATACTTAAGGACAACTTCGCAAGCGACAATTGACCGTAAACCAGGCAATCGCAGGGGCAACGTGTATGTTGTTCATTCATCAACAGATCCAATCTTTCCTGAACCTAGGAGAATGTAAGGAGTACCCGATCATGGCCAAGCCGAAATTGCCCAAGAAAAGTAACGACGTGAAGGAAGCAGCCTCCCAGACCGCGCTGCCCGCATCCAATGCGGACATTCAGGCATCGACAGCGACTGCAGCGCCGCTCCCCGCAACGGAAACAAGAAAGACCGAATCCAGAAGAACACCGAAGAAGCCGGAGATCGTGAAAACCGAACCCCGCGCCAATCTCATTCCCATCAACCTGGAGGACGAGGTTCGCCGCCTCGCTTACCTTTTCTCGGAGCGCCGCGGATTTGAAGCCGGCCACGAAACCGAGGATTGGCTGAACGCGGAGCGCGAGGTTCTCCAGCGCTACCACCAACAGAGCGCCTAGAAGCAGGTCGCTCCCGTAACTTGTCTGGCGGCCGAGCCCCGGCCGCCGCTTCTTGGCGTAAACGTGTACTCAGCCATTCTCTTGTGCCCTGCTTGACTCCTCACCGCCCCGCGTTCAGTTCTCTTTACTCCCAGTCTCCGATCGCAACCTGTCCGTTCCGCCGATGTCCTTCCGGCATCGTCTTTCCGCCTCGCTCCGGTTGCCACTACCGTGGGTTTCTGAAAAAATACGTTGGGGTTCCCGCACATGGCGCAAATTGGTAGTTTTGCCTTGCTCCTCGCATTGGCGCTGAGCATCTATTCGTTCGCGGCTGGACTCTTCGCCTTGGCCTCTCCTGGCCCAGGTTCCGAGCGGGTGGGCGAGACCGCTCGCCGCGCCGGCGTGGCCGTTTTCGGTGCGGTCGTTCTTGCGGCGATCGCGCTGGTCGTTTCCGCCTTCCGCGACGACTTCTCCATCGCCTACATTTTTCATCACAGCAACCGCGACCTCCCAGGTCCTTACAAGTTCGCCACGTTGTGGTCTGGGCAGGAAGGTTCAATCCTCTTCTGGGCGCTCCTCTTATCTGGATACGGCTTCATTCTCCGCTTGCGGTACAAGACCGATCCGCGCCTGTTCGCCTACGCGTCCGTCGTTCTCGCCGGCGTGCAGATCTTTTTTCTCGCGTTGGTGAACTTCGCCGCCAACCCGTTCGGCCTGCTCGAAGGCCCGTTACGCGCTGACGGCAGCGGCTTGAATCCTCTTCTCCAGTATCCCGAGATGGTCATCCACCCGCCCATGCTGTACCTGGGCTATGTCGGAACCACCGTGCCCTTCGCCTTCGCGCTGGGCGCGCTCATCATGAAGTATCCCGGCGACAAATGGATTCACATCACTCGCCGCTGGACCATGGTGACATGGGGATTGCTCACCTGCGGTATCTTCCTCGGCGCGCACTGGGCTTATTCCGTGCTCGGCTGGGGCGGCTATTGGGGATGGGATCCGGTCGAAAACGCTTCGCTGATGCCCTGGCTCTTCGGCACAGCCTTCCTGCACTCGGTCATGATGCAGGAAAAACGCGGCATGCTGAAAGTCTGGAACATGTGGCTGGTGTTCGGCTCGTTCTGGCTCGCAATCTGGGGAACGTTCCTCACCCGCAGCGGCATCATCGCCTCGGTCCACGCCTTCGCGCAGTCTTCGATCGGCACTTGGTTCGCGTACTTTCTCGCCATCATCTTCGCGGTCTTCATATTCTTCTACATTAAAAACCATGAGCATCTGCGCAGCGAGCACAAACTGGAATCCTTGATCTCGCGCGAGTCGAGCTTCCTGTTCAATAACCTTCTCTTTGTGCTGCTCTGTTTCACCGTAGCGTGGGGAACATGGTTTCCGAAGATTTCCGAATTGGTTCAGGGCAACAAAGTCACTGTTGGAGCACCTTTTTACAATCGGGTTGCGATCCCGGTCGCGCTGCTGCTCCTGATCCTTACCGCCGTCGGTCCGTTGCTGGCATGGCGTAAGACATCCCTCGAAAGTCTCAAGCGGAATTTCATGTGGCCCACCGTCGGCGCGGTGGTTGTCGCCATCATCCTGATGCTGACTCCGCCTTCCTGGGGAGGACCGTTCGGCCTTCGTCCCTGGACTGACATTTCCTACTTCTACTCGCTGATGGCGCTTAGCCTCGCCGCGCTCGTCACGCTGACCATCGCCAGCGAGTTTTATCGAGGCGGTAAAGTCATTTCCGGCCATACCGGTCAGGGCATGTTCGCCTCCATGGTCCAGCTTACGCATCGCAACACTCGCCGCTACGGTGGCTACATCGTCCACTTCGGCGCCGTGGTCGCCATTGTCGGATTCGCTGGCTCGGCTTTCAACCAGGACAAGGAAGCGAGCAACGGATTGGCGTACGGCGACAAGATGACCATCGGAAACTACGAGCTCGTCTGCCGCTCCTACACGCAGGACGACGCCCCCAACGTTGCCAGCGAGTGGGCGATCATGGACATCTACCAGAACGGCAGGAAGGTGGATACGCTCACTCCGCAGCGGCTGTTCTACAAAGCCAGCCAGCAAGCGTCCACCAAGCCGAGCATTCGGTCGAATTTCCAGGAAGATCTTTACCTGGTCTACGAGGGCCAGAACGAAAAAGGACAGCCGATCATCAAGGCACATCTAAACCCGCTTGTAATCTGGATCTGGATCGGCGTCTGGATCATCCTCGTTGGAACAGGCCTGGCCCTGGTGCCCAACGCCCCAGCCCCAGTCCGCGTTACATCCGCGAGACTGGTAGAGCACGCGGTTCCGGCGGTTACGGGAGACTAGATCGAAAATGTGGGGACAGCCGCCTAAGCCTGCCCTGAGCGAAGTCGAAGGGGCTGTTCGCCGGGCACAGCCGGCCGTTCTTGATTACGAAGACAAATGATGACGAGACCCAAACCAATTCTCCACCGCGCTCTGCGCTGCGCTCTCATCGGTGTCGCCGTCTTCGCGCTCGCCGGCGCCGGCGATCCTGCCACGCGCTTCAACGAACTTGGCCATCAACTGATGTGCATCTGCGGATGCAACCAGATTCTGCTCGAGTGCAACCACGTTGGCTGTCCCGATTCCGACGGCATGCGCAACGAACTGATGACCGCCGTCAGCCGTGGCGACAGCGACAGCCTGGTTTCGCAAGCCTTCGTGCAGAAGTACGGCCCCACCGTTCTCGCCGCCCCGACCGGCACGGGCTTTGATCGCACCGCCTGGATCATGCCCTTCGTAGCCCTGATCCTGGGGTTCGGTCTCGTCATCTTCGTAGTGCGCGCCTGGAAGAACCGCCCCGCGCCCGCCATCGCCGACGGACTGCGCCCCATTCGCGGCGCCGAACTCGAACAATTCCGCGATCAGGCCGGCAAGGAGACCGACTTATGACCTTCGAACTGGCATGCTGCCTTCTGGTCACCGCAGCCACGCTCTTTTATGTTTTCTATCTTCCCGGCAAACTTTATCTCGGCCCGAAGAAGACGCGAGCCTCGTACCTGCGCGAGCGCAAAGATGCCGTCTACGAAAACCTGCGCGACCTGAACTTCGAGTACAAGGCCGGCAAAGTCCCCGACCTCGACTACCAGTCGCTGAAAGCGTCTTTGCAGGACGAAGCCGCCACACTCCTGGCTGAAATCGCCCGCCTGGAAGCAAGAGCCGCCGCTGCGCCAAGAAAAGCGAGACCATGAAAGGAACTGACCCTTTGAAATCCCCTGTCATCCTGAGCGGAGCAGGAAGTGCGCGAAGCGCAGTTCCTGCGAAGTCGAAGGACCCCGGATCTGCCGGTAACCGTGTATACCCTCTAGAGGCGTTCTCACGCGCTCGTGGACTTTGCGCCGTGGTACTTCTTCTCCTGCTCTCGTCCTTCGCCTCCGCCCAAACCCTGACCGGCACGGTGAAGAACTCCACCACCGGCAAGCCCGCCGCCGGCGACGAAGTCGTCCTGCTGAGCCTGGGCCAGGGCATGGAGGAAGCCGGCCGCACGAAAACCGACGCCAAAGGCAATTTCAGTTTCAAGCTCGACAACGCGCAGGGACCGCATCTCGTCCGCGCCATTCACCAGGACGTCACCTACCACCGCATGGCTCCTCCGGGAACAACTTCCGTCGAGGTCGAAGTCTACGACGTCGGTAAGAAAGTGGACGGACTCGAAGTCGTCGCCGACATCATGCGGGTTCAGGTCGAGCAGGGACAGCTTGAAGTCATGCGCGCCTTCGCTGTCGAGAACAAGTCCCAGCCTCCGCGCACACAGATGAACGAACACAACCTCGAGTTCTACGTCCCCGAGGGCGCAAAGATCGTCGAAGGCTCGGCCATGACCGCGAACGGCAATCCCATAAACTCCGCGCCCGTGCCAGAGGACGACAAGAAGACGCGCTACGCTTTTCTTTTCCCGCTCCGTCCCGGCACCACGCAATTCCAGGTCGCATATCAGCTTCCCTACACCGGCAGCGCGAACATCGATCCCAAGAGCCTTTATCCGCTGCAACATTTCGTCGCGATCGTGCCCAAGGCGATGCAGTTCTCCGCCGCGCCCGGCACGAACTACCAGTCGATGAACGATCCTCAGCAACCCGACGCCAATGTACAGGTGGCCTCCGGCGCGCAGGCAGGCCAGTCGCTGGCTTTCAAGATTTCTGGGGAAGGCACACTCCAGGCCCGTCAGGAAGGTGCAGGCGCGCCCAGTGAAGGCGGCGGGGCGCAAAGCGACAATCGTCCCGGAGGCGGCCTCGGCCCGCCCATCGATGCTCCCGACCCTCTGCAGAAATACCGCTGGTGGATTCTCGGTGGCTTTGCTGTAGCGCTGGTGGCCGGCGGCGTCTTCATCGCCCAGCGTCAACAAGCCGCCAGCCGTGCCGGCCGCTCCAAGGGAAAGGGCGCTCCGATCACAGAACTAGAAGATGACGAAGACTTCGAAGCCGTCGAAGCTCCCCCAGCGCGCGAGGCGCGTTCGAACGAGCTTCGGCGAAGCGACGCTCGTCCAGGCGATGGGCGGACAAGCGAAGGTCGTGCAAGTGAGGTTCGTCCGCAGCCCGCCGCTTCGCGCAGTTCCTCTTCTATGCTCCTCGAAGGATTAAAGGATGAACTCTTCGAGCTCGAAGTGGAACACAAGCAAGGCCGCATCACCCAGCAGGAATACGACAAAGCCAAGTCCGCCCTGGACCACACCCTGGAGCGCGCCCTGAAGCGCGAGTCCGCCAAGCAAACCTGATTTCAGCATTGGGACAGATTCAGGGTGGGATAGATTTGGTGTGGAGATAGATTCAGTGTGAGGACAGCCGCCCCCGGCTCTCTGCCGGGCGAAGCCCGGCAACTCAGTTCGATCCGTCAGTCGAACTGGCCGGCCGCAGGACGGCTTCAGGCGCCTCGAATTGGATGGGGCGGTTGTAATCGGAGTAGGAATAGTGGCCGCCGCCTTCGTCGGTCATCTCGTTGTCGAAGCCGCTGACATCCGCTGTCTTGTCCCGTAGGAGACTGCGTCGCAGCCGATGCCAGCAGTATTGTCCCGGAGGGACATCTGAAAATAGCCCGGCGCTTCCAGCGCCGGGTAGCTGGCCAGGAATGGAACGGCATCCCGGAGGGATGCCTGAAACGTCGCCGCGACGTCGTGGGCGCGTTACGGCCAACGGTCCCTTCCCTAGTCAGCGTTTCAGTCCCGCGAAGCGACTTTTTCAGAGGCGCTCAAGGTGGTCCCAAACAAGTGCGGTCTTCCAAAAAACTGACACCCCATAGTGAGCCCCAGCCGCCAAACCGACCTAACTCCTTATTCCGCAAGATTTTGCCCGTAACTCATTGGGTTCCATAGATCATTTCGTCAATTTCGCGCGACGATTATGCATTGTGTGTCAAGTGCATAATCATCCAATAGACCAGGGGGAGGGGGGTACCCCCCCGCGAAACGCGTTTTCCCAAAACGGACCCGAATGCATCTCCCCACTCGGCGTAACATCAAATGAGATAGTTCCACCAAAATTATGGGAAACATGTTTAAGACCGCGTTCCTGCTCACTTTGATGACGCTGCTGCTGATGTTCTTCGGGCGCTATTTCGGTGGGCAGAACGGAATGATCATCGCCCTCGTCTTCGCCGTCGTGATGAACTTCGGCGCGTACTTTTTCTCCGACAAGATTGCGCTGGCCACTTACCGCGCGCAACCCGTCACGCGCGAGGAACTCCCTCGCGCCTACGCGGCCGTCGAACGCCTCACGCAGAAAATCGGCATTCCGATGCCGAAGATCTACGTGATCCCAACGGAATCGCCCAACGCTTTCGCCACCGGACGCAACCCGAAGCATGCTTCCGTTGCGGTAACCCATGGAATCCTCAGTCTGCTTACCGACGAAGAACTCGAAGGCGTCCTCGCCCACGAACTCGGACACGTCAACAACCGCGACATCCTGATCAGTTCCGTCGCCGCCACGCTCGCGGGCGCCATCACCATGCTCGCCAGCATGGGACGCTGGGCCATGATTTTCGGCGGCTACGGAGGCGGCGATCGCGATCGCCGCAACGGCGGAGGTTTGGTCGGACTCCTTATGCTGTTCGTCGCGCCAATCGCCGCGGGACTGATTCAGATGGCGGTGTCGCGATCGCGCGAGTATCAAGCCGACGCCACCGGCGCGCATTTCACCGGCAATCCGTATGCATTGGCCAGCGCGTTACAGAAGATTGATGCCTACGCGCGCCGTCTGCCCATGCAGGCGAGCCCGTCGACAGCGCATCTGTTCATCATTCAACCATTCCTGGGAGTGAGCGCCGGAGTTTTCGCGAACCTGTTCTCGACGCATCCCCCGATCGCAAAGCGCATCGAACGGTTGACCGGAAGGCCCGCGGAGTTTATGCAGTAAAATCGCTCTTGGCTCTTGGCTATTAGCTCTTGGCTTTCGTTGTTGAGGTTTCTTCAGGGCTTCACCCGACTTGGACTCGCAAGGTTCTAACGTTCGGTCGTTCTGACATCGGTCGTTTTCAACGAATTGATTGTCAGCGCGATGCAGCCTGAGGTAAAGGCCAGGAGCCAAAAGCCAAGAGCTAATAGCCAAGAGCGTAGTACGTCCGTAACTCCGTCGCTGCGGAACCGAATAGTAGAATCCACACAATGTCTCCTGAGACCGCCATCGCCGTTTCTCACAAAGCCGCCGAACTGGAAAAGGCCCTGCGCCGCGTGATTCGCGGCAACGATGACGTGGTTCGCCTTGCATTGGTCAGCATTTTCGCGCGCGGCCACCTGCTCATCGAAGGCGTTCCCGGAGTCGGCAAAACCACGCTCGGACAAGCTCTGGCCCGCGCCATCGACTGCACCTTTCAACGCGTGCAGTTCACCAGCGACATGCTGCCCTCCGACGTGCTTGGCATCTCCGTGTATTCGGCGCTGGAGCAGCAGTTTGAATTCAAGCGCGGTCCGGTGTTTACCAACGTTCTTCTTGCCGACGAGATCAACCGCACCACGCCTAAGACGCAGTCCGCGCTGCTCGAGGCGATGAATGAAGGCCAGGTCACCGTCGACGCGCATTCTTACGACTTGCCACAACCGTTTCTGGTGATCGCGACCCAGAATCCTGTAGAGCATCACGGAACGTATCCTCTGCCCGAGTCGCAGCTCGATCGCTTTCTGCTGCGCGTGCGCATGGGATATCCCGACGCGCAGGCTGAACGCGAAATCCTGCGCTCTGAAGCTGGTGCCGCACACCTTGACGACCTTCACCCGGTTCTCACCGGCGCTGATGTGCTCGAGATGCAGCAAGCGGTGAAGCAGATTCGCGTGGACGAATCGCTGGTGAGCTATGCTCTGGAAATCGTGCGCCGCACGCGCGAGTCGGAATTTCTCTCGCTGGGCGTCTCGCCCCGCGGATCGCAGGCTCTCTATCGTGCCGCGCAAGCCATGGCATTCCTCGAAGGCCGCGCCTTCTGCACTCCCGAAGATTTCAAGCCGCTGGTCGTGCCGGTCTTCGCCCACCGCATCGTCGTCAACGGCTTGTACGCTTCGACGCTGAGAAAGTCCGAGCAGTCGGATCAGGTCCTGCGCGAGATCATCGAGAACGTTCCCGTGCCAGTGTAGGAGCAGTTCTCAGTTCTCAGTTCTCAGTTCTCAGTCCCTCAGCGTCCTCTGTGGTGGGCTTTTGTGGCCTGGCGCGAGACTATAATTCTCTCGTCATGTCCTTCTTGCGTTTCCTCATGCTGCTCTCTCTGATCGCCTGGATTGGTGGGCTGATCTTTTTTGCGTTTGTGCTTGCGCCCACGGCGTTTCAGGTTTTGCCCAACACGCATCTCGCGGGCAATGTGGTCGGACGCGCGCTCGGGAAGCTGCACTGGATCGCCATCGTCTCCGGATTCGTCTTTCTGGCGAGTTCCCTGCTCTACAGTCGCCTCACAGATGGAACCGCGCATATGTTCGCGATGCGGCACGTGCTCATCTGCGTGATGCTTGGCCTTACGCTGCTCTCGCAGTTTTGGATCATCCCGCGAATGGACACGCTGCGCGCGTCGGTCGGCGACTTCGCTGCCGTCACGCTGGACAATCCCGCACGCGTGCAGTTCGACGCGCTGCATGTGTGGTCCACGCGCGTGGAAGGCGCGGTGCTGTTGCTCGGATTGGCTGTGGTCTATCTGACCGCGAACATCTTTCGCCAGCGATGACAAATCTCAAGCGAGCCACGATCCCTCAGGGCTAAAGCCCGGAATCTAGCGCGGTCTTGAGCGGCACGGCTGAAAGCCGTGCCCTTCCCAATGTTCCAGATGGTGTGAGACCGTGAGCGTTCAATCCTCACGTCGCACGGCTGACGGTGAATCTTCTCGCTAAGCAGTCGACTCGACTGAGTCAGAGTTTATAGCGGAAGCAGTCGACGACGTGATCGTTCACCATGCCGACCGCTTGCATGAAGGCGTAGCAGATGGTCGATCCGACGAAGTTGAAGCCGCGACGTTTGAGATCCTTACTCATGGCGTCGGATTCTGTGGTGCGCGCGGGAACCTGCTTGAGCGACTTGGGCGAATTCACTCGCGGCTTGCCGCCGACGAACTGCCAGATGTAGCGGTCGAAACTGCCGAACTCTTCCTGGACGCGAAGAAACGCCTTCGCGTTTTCAACGGCCGACGCGATTTTGAGCTTGTTACGGACGATACCGGGATCGCGCAGCAGTTGCTGAATCTTGCGGCGATCGTAACGGGCGATGCGCTCGGCGTCGAATCCATCGAAAGCCTTGCGGTAATTCTCACGCTTGTTGAGTATGGTGTTCCAGCTCAGACCGGCTTGCGCACCTTCGAGGATGAGGAATTCGAAGAGCGTGCGGTCGTCGTGGACCGGCACGCCCCATTCTTCATCGTGGTAGCGAATCGCCAACTCGTTGTTGGCCCACGCACATCGAACTAGCTGACGATTGTTGGTACGGTCTTCCGTCATTGGAAAAGGATGCTCATCGCTGGGAGACTCGCGCGTCTGTGGGCAAAAGAAAATCTAACCACAGAGGACGCAGAGCTCACAGAAGCCCAGTCCGAACGACTCGCGGCGATTTTACTCCAGCGATTTGGGGTCGGACTTGTTGATGGGCGATTTCGCGTCAAGCAGCGCGACCAATTTCTGCGCGCACGCCGGGATGCCGACCTTGCCTCCGCGGATAATCTCTTTTGCGGTCAGCTTTCTCTTGTACAGCTTTTCGTTGGCGCTGCCGTCGGAACGGAGGGTTGAACCTTCCAGAGAGATCCCAGCGAACAAACCCTTGTTGCGCGAGTAGGAGAGAATCTCGGCGCTCATCACAACGTCAGTGGCGCCTTCCGCAGTGCGTCCCTTGGGACCGGCTGCGGCTGAAGCGTCCGCCCCGAGCTTCACTTTGCTGTAGAGCAGCGATTCCGCGCCCTTCGGGTTCATCACGAGCAACACAAAATCGGTGGCTTGGCCGCCGAGTTGGAATCCGATACTGACGCCTTCGAGCGCGTACAGCGCGGGAGCGCCCCACTTGCCTTTGTAGTGCTCGCCGCTACGGCAAACCATGATGCCGCGTCCGTAGCTGCCGCCGATGCCAAACGCTCCTTTCTTCACGGAGGGCAAAATGATCAGGCACTCGGCCTTGTCGAGCAGGTCCTGCGGAATGTCGTCGGGAATGTTCAGAATTTCTTTCAAGACCACGCCCGCATCTTTGACACGGTCTTCTTCCCGCTCGTCGCCGGAGGCGAACGAAGCGACCGCAGACAAGAGGACAACGCAAAAACACGCTATGAATTTCTTCATGAATCCCTCCACATATAGATTTTAAGGAAAAACGAGTCGAGTTCGAGACACTTTCTTCGGGCCTGAATCCGATTGGCCAACGGAGCGTCGTCGCGGCGAGGCCAGTCCGGGACGCGCAACTGTCAGAATCTGCACGTTTTGTGCCATGACCAAACGTGTGCTCCTTTTGTAACTTGGCACGTTGGCGACACGCTCCTAAAGTCAATCAGATAGCGGCGCCCAACCAGGCTCACATTTCGGCATCTGGCGTGCAGCAAGGGGTTTGAGAGTGTCTCTGACGTGGTTTAGAGTGAAAAATTTGGACTTATTGGGCATGAAGTACACGAGCGCGAAATTCCGGCTTCTGACGCTGTTGCTGGCAACCGCCGGCCTGATCGGCCAGTCGCGTGGGCAATCGGTTTACGCCTCCGAGGCACCGAACTTGAGCGCGTATAACGCAGGTGCGGCAACAGACACGGCTGCAAGCAGTGCTCCCGCAAACGTTGCTCCGGCAAGCGTTACTCCGGCAAGCAATGCCGACGATCCGCAGAGCGCGATGATCACCCTGCACGCGCGGGTGAATGAGGTTAACGTGCTGTTCATCGCCACGGACAAGCATGGCAAGTTCGTTCGCGATCTGAATCAGAAAGATTTCACCATTCTCGACGACCACAAGCCTCCGCAAGCAATTCTGAACTTCCGCCGCGAAACGGATCTGCCTTTGCATCTTGGTCTGCTGATCGATGTGAGCGGCTCGGTGGACAGCCGGTTCGAGTTTGAACAAAGCGCGGCGACCAGCTTCCTGCAGCACACGCTGCGCGCCGGATTCGATCAGGCGTTCCTGGTCGGTTTCAACACTCACAGCCAGATGGCGCAGGACTATACCGACAACGCGGCATTGCTGGCGGCGAGCGTGCACAAGTTGCACGATGGCGGCGGGACGGCACTTTACGACGCTGTCTATAAAGCGTGCAAGGAGAAATTCCTGAAAGATCGCTCCGAGCACCCGGTGCGGAAAGCGATCGTCATCGTCAGCGATGGAGAAGATAACCAGAGCGACTTTACGAAGGCGCAGGCCATCGAGATGGCGCAGCGCTCTGAGGTCATCATCTATGCCATTTCGACCGACGACAGCGGCCTGGTGATGCGGGGCGACAAAGTGCTCGAGCAGATGGCCGAAGCGACGGGCGGGCGCGCCTTCTTTCCCTTCAAGATGAAAGATATTACCCACTCGTTCGCGGCGATCGAAGACGAACTGCGCAGCCAGTACGTGGTGTCTTACAAGCCCGCCGACTTCGATGCCGACGGGCGTTATCGCTCAATCGAGATCTCCACACTGAAGAAGGACCTGCAAGTGCGGGCGCGCAAGGGGTACTTCGCGCCGCAGCAGTAGAGGGAGAGCAGTTCTCGGTTCTCGGTTCTCAGTTCTCAGCTCTCAGTTCTCAGTTCTCAGCACTTCAGATTCCAGACTCAGACTGGGCTGCGCCTGCTATTGCGCCCGGGCAATGACCATCGTCAGGTCGTCTTCCCGATCGCCGAATCTGAATTGCTCTACCGCTTGCTCCACATTTCGTAGGATTGCGGTGGATTCGAGTTTCCGGCTTTCGTGCAGAGTTCCAAGCAGACGGTCTTCGCCGAACTCTTCTCCGCTCTCACACCGCGCCTCAGTAATGCCGTCGGTGAACACACTGAGCAGGTCACCCGTCTGCAGCCGAATCTCACCGATCGAACACTCCCATTCTCCGAACAGTCCGAGCACCGTGGCCGTGGGCGCAAGGCGTTCGACGGTGCCTCCGCCGCGCAACAGCAGAGGAGGGTTGTGTCCACAATTGACGTAGTGCAGGCTGCGGTCAGAGTCGTCGTAATGCCCGAAGAAGAGAGTGGCGTAGCGCGCCGCCTCGGTATATTTGTAGAGATGCTGATTCACGGCGGTTAGCAGCCGCGGCAGGTCCTGGGCACGGAACGTTCCATCGTGGCGGTGAATGCTTCCCTGTAGATTGGCCATCAGCAGGGCGGCGCTGATCCCTTTGCCCGCAACGTCGGCCAGCACGAACCCAACCTGGCCAGGCCCCATGTCGAGGAAGTCGTAGTAATCCCCGCCCACGGTCTGCGCCTGAACGCAATTGGCCGAGTAATCGAGCGTCCGTAGTGAAGGCTTTTCCCGCGGCAGCAGCCTGCTCTGAACCGCACGAGCGACGGCGATGTCTTCGTCTGGTTCCGAGCTCAACTCCCAGAGGTTGGACAGCGGATCCATACATTCCATGCCCACGTCGCCCGCGGTAGCAGTACCGGCCGGGCCCACCCAGACCACACGAAACGCCACTTGCCGCCCACCGTAACGAATCTCGAGAACTTCACCAGGCCTTACTTGTTCGTCCAGACTGGTCAGGCGGGCTCCCAGACTTGAGATGTCGACCGTGGAGGCAAGCCAGAACTTCCCGCGCCTAGAAGGCCGGCACACTTGCACGGGCAGTTCGATCCGGATACGCCTCTCCCGCTGTTTGCGCCTCTTGTGCACGCGCAAGGCGCCTGGGCGGAATCGAGGTATTTGGTTCAGGCTGGCCAGTAGCGCGTGACACTCTTCCTCGCTGACGAAAGGTCCCATGTGTACTGCAGGACCAGCGGTGCACGACGATTCGTAGGCGACATCCTCGGCTAGATACCACTCAACATCAACGGTCGGATTCTGACTCATGATCGACTCACGGCCTCCGGAACATGGCTGTCGAGATGAATGGGAGCGACGATTTGCGGTCAGTATGACACTACCTCGAAGCGGGCTACGACGCTATGAGGACGAGCCTTGCGAGCATTACCGCAGGCAGGGAGCAGTTCCATTTCCGGAGGCGGACCATTCGCGGAACAGAACCGTGTTAGATCCTACTAATTCAAACTGGCAGTTTGGGCTTCCGATATTGCAGAATGCGAAGAGCCAACGCCTGCCGCGGTTTGCGCCTCCGGGCTTGCTGTGCTAACGTCCCATTGATTTCCTGTTCAGCCTTCCGACGAATGAGGAGACGCTCATGACTGGCATCATCTTCCTGGTAATTCTCGTTGTGATTGCCGTGGTTCTGATCGGCATGTACAACAGCCTGGTGCAGTTGCGGGTGCGCTGCGATTCAGCATGGTCCGATATTGACGTGCAGCTCAAGCGGCGGCACGATCTGATCCCCAACCTGGTGGAAACGGTGAAGGGATATGCGGCGCACGAGAAGGGGACGTTTGAGAACATCGCCAAATTCCGGTCGCAGGCCATGCAAGCGGCGGGACCGGCGGACAAGGCGGCGGCCGAGAATCAACTGACCGGGGCGTTGAAGAGCCTGTTCGCGGTGGCGGAAAACTATCCTGAACTCAAGGCTTCGGAAGAGTTCACGCAGCTTCAAGGATCGCTGAGCCAGACGGAAGACTCGATTCAGAACGCGCGGCGGTACTACAACGCCGTGGTGCGCGATCTGAACACGAAGATTCAGGTGTTCCCGACGAACATACTGGCCGGCATGTTCAACTTCACGGCGCGGCAGTTCTTTGAGACCACCGAGGCCGACCGGGAACCGGTGCAGGTGAAGTTCTAAGGGATTGGTTAATTTTGCAATCGGGGAATTGGGTAATTTGAAAATCCCAAAGACGATCTTCCTTCTCGCGCTGCTCATCGGCACTCTCGCGGACGCCGCACAAGCGAAATCGTGGCGCGTGGCTGATTTCCGGGACAACATTATTGTCGACAAAGACGGAAGCGCTGTCGTCACGGAGCGGATCACACTGGTCTTCGCGGGCGAGGGGCATGGGATTCATCGGACGATTCCCGTCGAATATCCGGGGCCGGATGGCACGAACTATCGGCTCTATGTCGACGTCACGAGCGTCACCGATGGCGAGGGTGGGAAGCTTAAGTACGATTCCTCCACCTCCAGCGGCACGCGCGATCTGAAGATCTATATTCCCGAAGCAGTCGACACGACCCGCACGGTCGAGATCGTCTACGGCGTGCGCAACGGCACGCGCTTTTTCGATGGTCATGACGAGTTTTATTGGAACGTCACGGGAAATGATTGGCCAGTGCCGATTGATCATGCCGCCGCGACAGTGCGATTCCCCGGTGCTGCTGCAGGTTCGCTGAGCGCGCAGGCGTTTACGGGTGTGTATGGCTCGAGCCAGCGAGATGCAACGGCGAAGATCGCGGGCGCAGAGGCGCTGTTCGAGACCAACAATCCGCTGCCCATGCGCGGCGGGTTGACCATTGACGTTTACATTCCGAAGGACATTCTTAAGGAGCCCAGCGCTTTGACGAAGTTCTTCTGGTTCATCGGCGGCAATCCCGCGGTCTTTCTGCCGTTGGTGACTTTCGCCGGGATGTTCCCGCTATGGTGGTACAAGGGGCGCGATCCCGATCCCGGGATGTCGGTGGCGCCGATGTATGAACCGCCGACTGGCATCTCTCCCGCGGAGGCGGGGACGCTGCTCGACGACACGATTCACCCGCGGGACATCACATCGACCATCGTCGATCTGGCCGTGCGAGGTTACATCAAGATTGAGGAGACGGCGGAGAAGGGGCTGGTGTTCACGCACAAGGATTACGTGTTTCATCTGCTGAAACCGATGGCACAGTGGAACGACGCGGGGCTGGCTCCGCACGAACGCGTCATGCTGGAAAATGTGTTTCAGGGTGGCGCCGAGACGCGGCTTTCCAGCCTGAAGAACCGCTTCTACACCGCCGTTCCGATTATCCGTCAAGACATTATGGCGGCTCTGAAGAACAAGGGCATCTACCTGCTTGATCCGGAGTCGGCGAACGGATACAGCATTGGCGCGGCTGTCGCGATTCTCATCCCGTTCGGAATTTTGCAGTACCTGGGCTGGGCGAATTTTCTCAGTTCGATTCCATTGCTGGCTGTTTGCGTGCTGGTCGCGGCGGTGATCTGGTGGCTGTTTGCGCGCGTGATGACAGCCAAGACCGTCAAGGGCGGGCGGGTTCATATCGCCGTGCTCGGATTTCAGGAGTTCATGAATCGCGTGGACGGAGAGCGCCTGAAGCTGATGCCGCCGAGCACCTTCGAAAAGTTCCTACCATACGCGATGGCGCTGGGTGTGGAGCACCACTGGGCGCAGGCGTTTGCGGGGATCATCAAAGATCCGCCGCAGTGGTATGTGGGTCCCGGGGGAGTGTACAGCGGGTTCAATCCAGTTTTCTTTTCGAGCTCGATGCATAGCATGGCGACGGATATGCATCAGGTTTTCGTATCGGCTCCGCGGGCGAGTTCGAGCGGGTCCGGGTTTGGCGGAGGGGGATTTGGGGGCGGGGGAGGTTTCTCCGGCGGCGGATTTGGGGGCGGGGGCGGCAGCGCGTTCTGAGGCGCGCGGGGTAACGATTGTCATCGCGATCTGCAATTAACGTTTGTCATCGGTCCGCAACTAACGATTGTCATCCCGAGCGAAGCGAGGGACCTGGGTTTCTGCTTGCTCGGACGCCTGCGGTAGCACAAACAAGAACCTACGTCCCTCGCTTCGCTCGGGATGACAAACTCCTAGTGATGAAGACTTCTGGTGAGACGGACTTCTACTAGCGACAAGCGGGTACGAATGCTATCCTTAGCGCCAATCCTGAGGCGTTGCGCCACTCCTTCGCTTCCGGCGGGGTTCACACAGTCACAATTGAAGAGGCTTCATGGGGGCCGTGGCAGGAGCGCGCAGGCGCTTTTCGTTAATCCTGATCAAGCCATCGCACTACGACGATGATGGGTACGTCATCCAGTGGCTGCGATCGGCTATTCCGTCGAATACTCTGGCGGTGATCAACGGGCTCGCGCTTGACTGCAAAGGGCGGCGCGTACTCGGGGATGACGTCGACATCGTCATCACGGCGCTGGACGAGACCAACAGTCGCATACGGCCGCAGCGCATCGCACGACAACTGGGGAAGGAACCTGGACTAGTTGCGCTGATCGGCGTGCAGTCGAATCAGTTTCCGCGGGCCATGGACATTGCGCGACCGCTGCGCGCGGCTGGGGTTCAGGTTTGTATTGGCGGATTCCACGTTTCCGGGTGCTTGTCGATGCTGCCTGAGCTTCCGGCGGAGCTGAAGGAAGCGATGGATCGCGGCATCTCGCTGTTTGCGGGTGAGGCTGAGGGGCGATTCGAAGAAGTTCTGGTTGACGCGTGGCGAGGCACTCTCAAGCCGCTATACAACTACATGGCGGATCTGCCGTCGCTCGACGGAGTACCCATGCCGATTCTTCCGGCGACGCGTATCAAGCGGACCGGCGGCAAGATCACGACTTTCGATGCCGGGCGGGGATGCCCCTTCCTGTGCTCGTTCTGCACGATTATTAATGTACAGGGACGGAAATCGCGTCGGCGTTCTGTGGATGATATCGAGCAGATTATCCGGCGGAATCTGGCGCAGGGCATCAACCGCTTCTTTATTACCGACGACAACTTCGCGCGCAACACAGATTGGGAGATGGTGTTCGACCGGCTGATTGCCATGCGCGAAGGGGAAAAACTCAACATCAAGTTCGTCATCCAGGTGGACACGATGTGCCACCGGCTTCCGCACTTCATCGAGAAGGCGGGGCGCGCGGGAGTAGCGCGCGTGTTTATCGGGCTGGAGAGCATCAATCCGGATGCACTGCTGGGGGCGAGGAAGAAACAGAACAAAGTCGCCGAGTACCGCAAGATGCTGTTGGAGTGGAAGAAGGCCGGAGTGACCGTGTTTGCAGGCTACATTATCGGATTCCCGTCGGACACGCCGGAATCGGTGATGCGTGATATTCAGACCATCCAGCGCGAGTTGCCGATTGATCTGCTTGAGCCGCATTGCCTGACGCCGCTGCCGGGGTCGGAGGATCATCAGAAGCTGCACAAGGCGGGCGCTTACCTTGACCCTGACCTGAACAAGTACGATCTGGAGCACGTGACCGCGACGCATTCCACGATGACGGCGGAGCAGTGGCAGAAACTTTATCACGACGCGTGGACGGCCTATTATTCGCCGGAACATTTGGAGACGGTGATGCGGCGGTCGGTGGCGACCAACAGCAATGCGGGCAACATGACGTTTCTGCTGCTGTGGTATTACACCTGTGTCGCACTGGAAAAGATCGATCCGCTCGAGGGCGGGTACCTGCGGCGCAAGTATCGCAAGGACCGGCGGCCGACGTTCCCGGTTGAAAGCCCGTTCGTTTTTTATCCGCGGTATGTCGCGGACTTGCTGAAGAAGCACTTCACGCTGGCGCAGCTGGTTTGGAAGTACGGAAAGTTCCGGCGACAGCTCAAGCGCGATCCCGACGCGCGCGGGTATACGGATCTCGCTCTCACTCCCGTGACTGATGATGATTCGGAAGAGATGTTTGTGACCAGTGCGCATCAGCATGCCCACGCCAAACCGGCGTTGGTGACGTTGGGCGGGTGAGTTGCCTCGGCTGTCGTGTCGGAACTCCCTTCCGCAGCGGACTTCAGTTTGGGAGATGGGGATCCTTCGACTCCGTTTTCGTCCGCTCGTCGCGGACGAAAACTTCGCTCAGGATGACAAATGCGAAGAAACAAAGGGCCGCGAGTGGATCGCGGCCCTGTCTATCTAGTGCGGAGGTCCTACTGTTCGCCCGCGGAAGCGTTGCTACCCCAGAGAGCGTTACTTCCCCACAACGCGTTGCTGCCCCAAAGAGCGTTCGATCCCCAAAGGGCGTTGGAACCCCAAAGAGCATTGCTACCCCACAACGCGTTGCTGCCTGCCATGGTCGACGATGGGCTGCCGACAACGAATTCAGAAGATCCCCACACTGCGGAGTTCGACCACGCGGCCGACGTATTCCAGACTGCGGTCGGGTCATCGTTGAGGTAGACATTGCCCGAGGTCGAATCAAAAGAGGCGACAGGAGACATCGCTGTGCCCTTGGCCCAGTCGGTGCTGTTGAGAGCGGCTTCCACGTCGACGTATCCCGCGCCGACGGTGAAGACATCGTACTGGTCGGTGTAGGTGATTCCCGTGGAGGGATCGGTTGTGCTGCTGAATGCCGGGAAGGACTTCCAGGCCGTCTTCATCAGCCGGGCCTTCACTTGATCGGGAGTGAGCCCTGGGCTCTTCTGCAGCAGGTCCGCCACGACTCCGCTGACCACGCCCGCGGCCATGCTGGTGCCGCTCAGGGTGAAGTAGCTGGCAGACGGCGCGCTGCTACCTCCGTTGACGTAGTAGCTGTAGGGAACCTGATTGCCAGGATACTGGTTGTAGAGCGTTGATCCCGGAGCCTCGAGCGAGACCAGCAGGTTTCCGGGAGCGACGATATCAGGCTTGGCGACGGCATCGATCGCGGTCGGGCCTTTCGAACTATAGCTGGCGATCAGGTCGTCGGTGCGAGTGGGCGTTCCCATCGTCTTCATCGCACCGACCGTGATTACGTACGGATCGTTGGCGGGTGACGTGATGGTCGCGTAACCGTCCGTCGGCTGATAACGTCCGTTGTTGCCCGCAGCCACGACCACCACAATTCCGCTTTGCCAGGCCTTCTCAAGCGCCTGACACAGCGGGTCGAGCTTGTAGGTCTCATAGACGGCGCGGCCCATCGAAAGGTTGATTACGCGAATGTTGTACCGCGACTTCAGAGCGATCGCCTGGTTGATGGCGGCGATCACCACACTGTCGGTGGACGCACCATTCGCATCCAGCACTCGCAGGTTGACGATCTTCGCGCCGGGTGCGATTCCCTTGAAGGTCTTGTTGTAGAGAATGCCGGTGGAACTGAAACCATTTCCAGCGATCAGACCGGCGATGTGAGTACCGTGTCCATACTGGTCGCCGGGGTTCGAATTCCCCGGCACGAAGGACTGCTGATACACGACTCGCGAGAACAGTCCCTGGTAAAGATCGAGGTGATTGCTCACGCCGCTGTCGATGAGCGCTACGCCAATGCCGGCACCGCTGTAGTTCGACTGCCACGCGAAGTCAGCGTTCACCGCAGCCGCGGCATTGTTGAGCGACGGTGCCAACTGCCGGTCGAGGCTGATGTAGACGACATTCGACTGGTTCGAGAGGCTCTGGATGCCGTTGCCATCGAGCAGCGCCACCACGCCGTTGACCAGGGGCAACTGTCCCAGGATCGTGCCGCCAAGGTTTGCCACGTCGTTGACCACGCAGGTCACAAGGCCGAGCAGTCCGGTGCAGTTCACCTGTGTTCCGGGCGCGTACTGCACGATCACCTGTACTTGTTGGGTCGAGTGATAGCCGCGGAGCTCCGGTGATATCTTCGAGTCGTCGGCATGGGCCAACGTCACCGAAGCAATCAGCAATAAAAGCACAAACTTCTTCATGAATCTCCCCCACTTTTGAGCGCCCACAGGCGCGTAACCGCACCCTAAGTGACTGCTATGTTTGCAGGTGCGGGTCCAAAGGCGAGGCAGCAAGGCGTAGGGTTTTCAATCACTTGCAGAGGGCTGTTGCGAAACTCAGCGGGCACTTTGTCCCACTGCCCGGGCTTGGGGGACAACTTGTCTCAGGCGGGCCGCCGCGCTGTCTTCCCCGCCGGGCGATGCGCTGTAAGTGATTGATTTGTCTAGGAAAAACCAAGGTAATCGGTCGTTCCTTTTTTGGGCGGACATGGCTCTGCCGTTCGTTGAAAATTTAAGCACTTCGCATGTCTGGGACGCGGTCCATTGGCGCACGTGTATTCATTGCCGGAATGGCTCTGGCCGGATGCTTCTGCCTTGTGCTGGCGTTCTTGCACTGGCAGTCGAGCGATCCCGTCAAGTTCGTTTGCTACTTGATTGCGGCCCTGTTGGCGTCTTCACTGAAAGTGGTTTTGCCCGGCATCGAGGGAACGCTGTCGGTGAACTTCCTGTTCACCCTGCTGGGCATCCTGGAACTGAGCCTGCCCGAAACCTTGTTGATTGGACTAGCCAGCACGTTGGCACAGTTTTATTGGAAGCCGGCGCGGCCGCTGAAGCTGGTGCAACTTGTGTTCAATCTGTCACAAGTAACGGTTTCGAGCGCGGTCGCATACGGCGCGTACAAGCTGGTTGTCATTTATGTTCTCCATGCTCCCGGACCGCTTGCCCTTCTTGTTGCCGCCATCACCCACTTCGCCTGCAACACGGGAGCGATGTCGACCATCATCGGGCTGACTGAGGATAAGCCGATCACGAAGGTGTGGACCGAGATCTATTTGTGGTCGTTTCCGTATTACATGGTGGGGGCGGCCGCGGCGGGATTGGTTAACTTTCTGAACCGGCACATTGGATGGCAGTCGTCTCTGCTGGTTCTGCCGCCGATTTACCTGATGTACCGCTCTTATCGCCTTTATCTTGGCAAGCTGGAGACGGAAAAGCGTCACGCCGAGCGGGTGTCGAATCTGCACCTGAGAACCATCGAGGCTCTTGCGCTGGCCATCGAAGCGAAAGATGAAACCACCGGCGAGCATCTGCAGCGAGTGCGGGTGTACGCCATGGAGCTGGCGAAAGAACTGGGCTTGAGCGAGGACGAAACCGAGGCGCTGCGGGCGGCGTCAGTACTGCACGACATTGGAAAGCTGGCGGTGCCAGAGCACATCATTTCAAAACCGGGGAAACTGACCCCGGAAGAATTCGAGAAGATGAAGATTCACCCGATTGTTGGTGCCGAGATTCTGGAGCAGGTCGAATTCCCGTATCCGGTGGTGCCGATTGTGCGTGCGCACCACGAAAAGTGGGATGGCAGCGGCTATCCGAACGGGTTGGCGGGTGAGGCGATTCCGATTGGGGCTCGCATTCTTGCCGCGGTCGATTGTCTTGATGCACTGGCCTCGGACCGGCAATATCGGAAGGCGTTGCCGCTGGACGAGGCCATGGCCAAGGTGGTCTCGGAGGCAGGCAAGAGTTTTGATCCGCGGGTGGTGGCGATTCTGCATCGTCGCTATGTCGAACTGGAGAGGCTGGCGAATGAGCAGCCGCTGCAGGCTCCGCCGAAGCTTTCGACTGACATCAAGGTGGAGCGAGGGCTGGCTCCGGCAGCGGGATTTGCCGAGTCCGCGGAACCCTCCGCCAGCGAATCGGGATCGGCTAGCAATTCGCTGGCGCTGATTTCTGAAGCTCGGAAACAAGGTCAGGAGATCGTCGACCTCAGCCGGCAGTCCGGCGCTGGTCTGGGCATGGAAGACATATTTTCTCTGCTTTCGGTTCGACTGAAATATCTGGTCGTGTACGACTCCATGGCGGTTTACTGTCCGAGAAGCGGGATGCTGATTCCGGAGTTCGTGAGCGGGGAAAACTTCCGGCTGTTTTCTTCGTTGAGGATTCCTCATGGAGAAGGCTTGTCGGGATGGGTGGCGCAAAACCACAAGGCGATCCTGAACGGAAATCCGTCGGTCGACCCGGGGTATCTGAACGATTCCACGAAATACACTACGCTGCGCTCGGCGCTGGCGGTGCCGCTGGAAGGAGCGGCCGGAGTCGCGGCGGTGCTGGCCCTTTATCGCGCCGGGCAGGATGCGTTTACGGCGAGTGACCTTCGTGTGGTGGAGGCGATTGGGGCGGGGCTGGGAAGCGCGATCGAGAGCGCCGGCAAGTCCAGGGCTTCGGCAGTCGGCGCAGGCTCGAAGTAACAGATCTAATCCTGGCTACGCCGAATCCTCACCAGATGCGCTCCACATGGTATTCATCAAATATTCGGTCGTTGCTGATAATCGCGAGATTCTCAGTCTGCGCCTGGGCAATCAGCATTCTGTCGAAGGGATCGCGATGTTCACCGGGAAGCCCGCCCGCCCGGACGGCGTGAGCAAGCGAGATAGGCAGGGCATCGCAGCCGAGCTGACCAAGGTAACGATCGAGTTCTTGTATGAGTTCCTGGCCTGTCGGTAATTTACCGAGCCGAACCTTTGTCGCAATTTCCCACCCGGAAGCCGCACTAACCAGAATCTCGTTGCTGCCGTCTTCGATGAGGAGCCGGGATCGCGAGCTCAGGGAGCGAGAACCGTTGAAGCAGCAAAGCAAGGTATGCGTGTCGATCAGAAAACGCATGGCTCACTCCCAGCGCGCAAGTTCTTCGGGTGGAAGCGGCTCGAAGAATTCAGGTCCGACCACCAACTTGCCTTTCAAGAAGCCGAGTTTTCGGCGGCCCTTGCGGCCTCCGATCGGAACCAGACGAACTACAGGGTCTTTGCCTCGCGCAATGATGATCTCCTCTCCCATACAGGCTTTTTCGATGAGCCGGGAGAGGTTGGTTTTTGCCTCGTGAATGCCGACAGTCTTCATGTTTGTTAGCTAAGCATATGTTAGCTAATTACAAGTTGTAGCGCAAGAGGCATCTTTGACCTCTAGAACCGGATCCCGAAAGGGATACTTCTTGCGCCGCTCTACTCCATCTCGAAGCTTACATACAGCAGGCCGCTATCGCGCTCGACTTGCAGCACGACGGGATCGCCAGTCTTCAGCGCGCTCACGACGGTGCGCAACGTGTCCACCGAATCGATGGGCGTTGCATTCAGCTGGTGGATGATGTCGGCAGCCTGAAGCCCGGTGTCGGGCATGGTCAGGTCGGCGGCGCGGCCCACGACGATTACCCCTGAGGGAATCCGCAGCGAGCCCAGCCGAGCGCGCAGGTCGGCGGTGAGATCGATGGCGAGAACACCTAGGCGCGGAATCAGGCTGTTTTCGGGATTGACGGCGTCGAGAAGTTCGTCCATGTGATCGCGGTGTTCAATCGCGGGGACGTAGAGTGTCTTCTTTTCATTGCCGCGAAGAATCTCCAATTTCACAACCTGGTCGAGACGGTGCAGGTAGAGAGCGGCCGAAAGAGAAGGCAGCGTTTCGATGCGCCGGTCGTCGGCTGTGAGAATGATGTCCTGAATCTGCAGGCCGGCAGCCGCGGCCGGACCCTCGGGAGTCACATCGACGACCACGACTCCCCAGTGCTGCGAGAGGTGCAAACCTTCGGCTAAGGTGGGAGTGATTTCCTGCGCGACCGCGCCAATTTCGACGCGATGCACGTGCCCGTGGTTGCGCAGGCTGTGGTAGACGAAATCGACCACGCGAGCGGGAATGGCGAAGCCGAGACCTTCGCTGCCTCCGCCCTGCGACAGGATGAAGGTGTTGATGCCGAGGACGGATCCGTTCATATCCACGAGCGGACCGCCGCTATTGCCAGGATTGATGGGAGCGTCGGTCTGAATATAAGTGAGCGGCTTGGTGGAGTCGGGTTGGCGGGCGAGGGCACTGACCACGCCCATCGTGACCGAATTCTGCAAGCCCTCCGGGCTGCCAATCGCGAACACGAGCTGTCCCACGTGGGGGCGCTGCTGGCTGACGAGTGGAAGTGTAGGCAGGTCGGTCTCGTCAATTTTCAGAAGCGCGAGATCGGTTTCTTTGTGCTGGCCCAGAAGGCGCGCTTCGAGAATCCGGCGCTTGCCGATCGGCACCTGGCCGGAAGAGTCGCCCATGGGCAGCGGCAGGGCGACGCGAATGCGTTGTGCGCCCTCAACGACGTGGGCGTTGGTCATGATATAGCCGTTGGAATCGACAATCACTCCCGAGCCGACCGCGTGCTGCCGGACGATGAACGCAGTCTGGGAGCGATCTTCCTCGCGGAGCGGACCATATCCAGTAACCAAAATCTGCACCACCGCAGGAGACACCCTGGCCGCCAAGCTCTCCAGCGCGCTGTTCAGCTGGATTAACACTTTTTGCGGTTCAGATTCTCCCGCCGGTTTTCGAAGCGGGTTCTCCACTCTCAGTTTTCTGGGATAGCGGCCGGGCTGCCGGCTTTGGGCTGGAGATTTGCGCCACGGCGCCGGCGGCGACACAGCAGAAAAAAATGAGGAGCAATCCGTCGATGAGGCCGGTCTTGACCCGCTCGCGGATTTGGAAGGCACGTCCCATATGAAGACTCCTGCGGTTGTTGTCGAGGAACCCCTTTCCCAGAACACTATCACGCTCGGGCGGTCCCGGATGTGAACCTCAGCCGGTAAGGCTCAGGTCGATCGACACGGGGGCATTCTCCGCGGCATCCGATTGCTACAATGGGATCGCTGATCGCACCCGCTGATGAACACTCCCGAGCCTCCCTGCAATCCCAAAGGCTATCGCAAGGAAAGACTGTGGTGGATGGGCCTGCTGGCGGCCACCGCATTCAATTGCGTCTTCCAACTTGCATGGTTCTGGAGATTTCGTGCGCACAACATCACCGAGGATGGCATCGCCTATATAGGCCTGGCTCGCCACCTGGTCGACGGAAATCTCAAGGCATCCCTTCACGGCTACTGGAGCCCGTTGACCTCGTGGATCATCGCCGCCGCGGCGGTGTTCGGCAGGGATTTCACTTTGCTGGGAAGGCTGGTAACCATCGCCAGCTTTTTGCTGTGCCTGCCGCTTTTGTATCGGCTCACACTCAAACTGTGGCGCTCACGAACGGCAGCAGCGCTGGCGGTGTTATGGTTTTCGACCGCGCGAGGGCTGGTTGCGCAGGCCGTTGGATCGATCCTCGCGGACTTTGTGCTGACCGCCTGCGTTCTCCTGTATTTCCTTCTGCTGCTGAATTCCTTGCGCCAGAACAAGCCAACGGCCTGGATCCTGCTGGGCGCGACTCATGCGCTGTCGTTTCTAGCCAAGGCGATCGCCATGCCCTGGCTTTCGATCTCGAGTGCCATCGCTCTGCTGCTGCGCAGTGGTCGGTCGCCTCGCCGTCTGGCGGCGTCGTTCCTGCTGGCATTCCTGTTCCCCGTCCTCGTGTGGGGTAGTTGGGGGAGCGCGCTGCGCACGAAATATGGCGTTTTCACCACGGGATACCAACTGCGCGCCAACCTCGCGACCAACTGGCATCGCCGGCTGGCTCACCGTCTGCGCGGAGACAGTCTGGCGTTCGCAGAAATTCCGCCGCTTTATGACGGCTACATGGTTGGAGAATCGTGGCCCAGCGTGCAAGCCTTCAGCCTGCGGAATACAGAGCTGCTGAACATGATCGTGGCCGCCGAACTTCGGAATATGCCGCAGGCGGTGAAAGAGACTGTGATCTTGCTCAGCCCGGCCGGGGCTGTGGCTTTTGCAGTCACGCTGGCCTTGCTGATCCGAAACCGCGGCCAGTATGGGGCGGAGGCCGCTTTTGCCGGCATTGCTTTGCTCAGCACGCTCAGTCTGATCGCGGCTTATTGCATGCTGGTTTTTGATGGGCGCTATGTCATCCCGATTGTGCCGGTGCTGATCGCCATCGATTGTCCGTTGTTGTTGCCCGCTGATCTGGCTCCGGGCGCGCCTCACGTGTCCGTCTGGCTGCAGAAGCTGGGGCTCGGGCTGCTCGCCGCGAGTGTCCTCTTTTTTGCTGTGTACTGGGCCTCGCCTTTCCGAACAGTGGACCGTGATTTTGAAGCCAGTTGCTACCAGGCCGCGGCGGTACTCAAGGGTGCTGGCCCAGCGGGAACGTTGGTGAGCATTGGAGATGGCCCCTACCCGGAGCACGGCGTCGGATTCGAGGTGGGGCCCTACGTGGCGTACTTGGCGGGTTGGCGCGTGGTGGGAGGAAATTCCGGACTGCCGCACGGCTCGGACGCGGACGTATTGGCCGGCAGCGGTCGCAGCAGGAGCGGACGCCGTGGCGGTTTGGGGATCGCCACTCGATACGGCCTATGTTCAGATCGTGAACAACATCAGACTCGCGCCCGGATTGCTTACCGCCAACACGTTCGCCGACCCTCACAAAGGGGAAGTGGGCACCATGTTCCTGTTCCGGCGGAAAATTGAGGCCGGAACATGGCCCCCACGCCAGGGGGGAATCTAGTTGCTACCGGTAACTAACGGGTTATCAGGCTTTTACACGAGTAACCATCCGTGATATAACCGCCCGTGAGCACAAAAGTGGGCCTGCGCCCGCCAGGAGCGTGGTTTCAGGAGCTGGGTTTGACGACGTTGGCCTCATTCACAGAAGAGCGACAGAGAACGGGCCAGCCTAGAGGAGGCACTGTGGGCGAAGAAGCACGGACCGGAAAACGGTTCCCGCTGGAATTGCCGATCAAGATTCACCAGGGAGAGACCGGCGGAGATGCCAAGGGTGTAACCGGAAATCTGAGTGCGGCGGGCGTGTACATTCGCGCCGATGCCTCGATGGAGATTGGTTCGCCGGTGGAATTTGAAATCACGCTGCCCCCGGAAATGACGGGCGGTCAGGAGAACGTGACCATCCAGTGCAAGGGGCGCGTGGTGCGCGCGGACGAAACTGGAGAAGGCGGCGAAGGCCGCGGCGTGGCTTGCGTGATCGACTCATACGAGTTCGTGAGAAACTCATAGTTTTTTTGAACCGGACTTTCTTGGAGCGCTGACAAATGCTCAAACTGATTCTGGCCGATAACCAGGCGATCTTCCGGGCGGGCATCGCCAAAGTGCTCGCCGTGGAAGATGAGATGCGTATTGTGGCCCAGGCGCAAACCCCCGAACAGATGTTCATGGCCCTGGACAAGTTCCGTGCCGCAGTGCTAGTGGTGGCGGCGGGATTCCACAACGACTTCGCCGCGATTGTGGTGGCCGCGAACAAGGCCAAGACGCGCGTGATCGTGCTCGCCGACACGGGCGAGAGCGCGCAACGGCACATGACGAACGGTGCGCATGGCGTGGTCTACCGCAACGTGACCAGCGCCGCGCTGGTCGACTGCGTGCGGAAGGTCGCGCGCGGCGAAACCTGGGTGCAGGACGTCGCCGTACCCAGCGAACTCACCGAGAACGATATGGTCGGATTGCGGGTGCGCGACCGGTTGACCGCGAAAGAGCTGCGTATCGTGGCGCTGATCGTGCAGGGCTACAAGAACAAAGAGATCGCCACGCAGCTCGGTACCACCGAGCAGGTCATCAAGAATTATCTGCGCAACGTGTATGACAAGATCGGCGTGTCAGACCGGTTGGAGTTGGCCCTGTTCACCATCCACCACCGCATCCTGAACGAGGCCGCAGCCGCGACGACATCGGGCGCGCCCGCACAGCCACCTGCGGGAGTGGCGCAGTAGAGTTACTTCTGTGAAAAAGGCCGCCTCTAGGGCGGCCTTTTGATTTGCCAACGAACGTGCACGATCCTTTTCTACCCACGCTCCACGATGTCAATAACGTTGCCTTCGGGATCGAGCATTTCGAAGTTTCGCGTACCCATCCTATCGGTTTCGATTTCGCCGACCTGGGCTCCGCGCGCCCTCAAGATCTCCCGCATCTGACAAGGCTTTCCGTGAACAGCAGCGGATATGTATAGGAACGAGTGGGATAGGGGGCAGCCAGAATGAGTGGATTGCCGTCTTCTTTGGCTTTGAGAATTACGCGATCCGACGGATTCGCTTGCTTCACGCGGTGAAGCCCGAGCGTCTGGATATACCACGGCGCAACAAAGTCCGGGCTGTTGACGTTGACGCGCATACTGGCGGGTATGCGGAATCGAACTCTCGACAATCCTGTGCCGATGGTCTCAGACGAATAGCGCTGCTCGACCCATGAAACCACAATAGCCACTGTCAAGAACCCCACCATCGCCACCTGGTGCAAGAGCCCACGCTCTTGTGTGATGCATGCCAGAATGAGGAAAGCGCCGAATGGAGCCGACAGCCACTTTTCCAGCGGCTTCATCGATACTCTGCCGCGACTTGCGAGTAAATACAGGAAGAGCCAGATCACCGACGGGACGACCAACAGAGGAAGGAGTCCGGGCTCGGTGAAAAACATGCGCACCAAGTAGATACAGATCACAAGGCGCCACAATGAGGACAATACTGTACGGATTGGTTCCACCGACCAATCGCGTCGTCTCGCGTACCAACGAAGTAGCGGCCAGGCCAGAAACGGCGCGGCCAGCGCCAGAATCAGCGCGACCTGCTGGAGACGATGCATGGCCATCGATGCCCCCGCGATGAGCAGATTCTAGCATGATACGGACACGACGTTTGTGGGAACGCCGCGGGACGATCGCCGAACAAATTGTCGGATCGTGATTGGCGTGACTGCATCTATCGCTTATGGAATTTCGACAGCTTGGACGATCTGGACTGAAAGTTCCGGTGTTGAGCTTTGGCACGGGAACATTTGGGGGCGGCAACGAGTTCTTCAAGGCTTGGGGCGCGAGCGATGCGGCCGAGGCAACTCGTCTGGTCGACATCTGTATGGACGCTGGCGTAAATCTATTCGACACTGCGGATATTTATTCCGACGGACTTGCTGAAGCGAATCTCGGGAAGGCGATCGCCGGACGCCGCGAGAAAGTCCTGATCTCGACGAAGGCTACGTTCCGCATGGGGCCCGGCCCCAACGATCTGGGGTCGTCGCGACATCATTTGATCAAGGCCTGCGAAGCCAGCCTGCAGCGGCTGGGAACGGACTACATCGACATCTATCACCTGCACGGCTTCGACGCGCTCACGCCGGTCGAAGAAGTTCTGAGCACGCTCAACACTCTCGTCGCTAGCGGCAAGGTGCGATACATCGCTTGCTCGAATTTTTCCGGCTGGCATTTGATGAAGTCGCTTGCCGCTTCTGACAAGTACGGATGGGCGCGGTACGTTGGCCATCAGGTCTATTACTCGCTCATTGGCCGCGAATATGAGTGGGAACTCATGCCCTTAGGTCTTGATCAGGGCGTGGGGGCGCTGGTCTGGAGCCCGCTGGGATGGGGACGGCTCACGGGCAAGATTCGCCGCGGCCAGCCGCTGCCGAAAGAAAGCCGGTTGCACAAGACTGCGGAACAAGGGCCGCAAATGGCGGACGAATATCTCTACCGGGTTGTCGACGCTCTGGGCGAGGTTGCTAAGGAGACGGGAAAGACCGTGCCTCAGATCGCGCTCAACTGGCTGTTACAGCGACCCACTGTCTCCACCGTGATCATGGGTGCGCGCAACGAGGAGCAACTGCGGCAGAATCTGGCGTCGGCAGGGTGGAACTTGTCGGCAGAGCAGGTTGCCAAGTTGGATCAGGCGAGTGATGTGATGCCGATTTACCCGTACTGGCATCAGCACCAGTTTGCAGAGCGAAATCCGCCGCCGATCAGCAGCGGCAAGTAAGAGTTCTGGTTTGTGTGGAACGGGCGCTCTTGCCCGCCGCTTTTCCGCCGCCGGCAGCAAGCGGGCAGGAGTACCCGCTCCACATGAGATTGCTAAATCTTCTCTCCCACCGACTTTGCCTGCGTGAACAGATACAAGTAATCCGGGCCGCCGGATTTGGAATCCGTGCCCGACATGTTGAAGCCGCCGAAGGGATGCGCGCCGACCATGGCTCCTGTGCACTTGCGGTTGATGTACAGGTTGCCGACGTGGAATTCGTGGATGGCGCGCTCGATCTTGTCGCGCGACTTGGTGTAGATGGCGCCGGTCAGGCCGAATTCGGTGTCGTTGGCGATTTCGAGCGCGTGGTCGAAGCCGTGGGCTTTGATCACCGCGAGCACGGGGCCGAAGATTTCTTCCTGCTCGAGTTTTGACTTCGCGGGAATGTCGGCGATTACCGTCGGCTGAATGAAGTAGCCTTCGCCAGCTTGACTTACGCGTTCGCCACCGGTGATGAGGCGTCCGTCTTTCTTACCCTGTTCGATGTATGCGAGGATCGTCTTCATCGAGCCTTCGTTGATGACCGCGCCCATCGCGGCATTCTCGGCGACATCGCCGACTTGAATCTTCTCGACACGGGCTTTCAGTTGTTCGAGGAACTTGTCGTAGACGCGCTCGTCGACGATGGCGCGCGAGCAGGCCGAGCACTTCTGGCCCTGGAATCCGAAAGCGGCTTGGGCGACGCCTTCGACGGCAGAGTCGATGTCAGCGTCGGCGTCGACGATGATGGCGTCTTTGCCTCCCATTTCAAGAATCGTGCGCTTGATCCAGATTTGGCCGGGAGCTTGCGTCGCGGCGGTCTTGTTGATGTGCAGGCCGACTTCGCGCGAGCCGGTGAAGGCGATGTAGCGCGTCTTGGGATGCGCGACGACGGCGTCTCCGAAACTGGCTCCGGCTCCGGGGCAAAAGTTCACCACGCCCTCGGGCATGCCCGCTTCTTCGAGCAGTTCGACAAACTTCGCTGCAATCGTGGGCGAATCGCTCGACGGCTTCAGGATGACGGTGTTGCCGCTGACGATGGAGGCCAAGGTCATCCCGGCCATGATGGCGCAGGGAAAATTCCACGGCGGAATGACGGCGCCTACGCCCAGCGGAATGTACATCAGCGTGTCGCGCTCGCCGGGCAACTGGATGGGCGTTTGGGCTTTCGCAAACCGCAGCGCCTCGCGCGCGTAGAACTCGCAGAAGTCGATGGTCTCGGAAATGTCGGCGTCGGCCTCAGCCCAGTTCTTGCTGACCTCGAAGACCAGCCACGCCATGAATTCCATTTTGCGCTGGCGCAACAGGTCGCCGACGCGGAAGACGAGGCCGGCGCGCTCTTCCACGGTGGTGCGGCTCCAGGACGCAAAGGCTTCGAGCGCGGCGGTCATCGCTGGTTCCACCTGCTCTTTGCCGGCCTTCTGATGGATGCCCACGATCTCGGACGGCTTCGACGGGTTCAGCGACTTGATCTTGTCGGTGGTCTTGACGCGCTTGCCACCGATGATGAGGTCATACTCGCGGCCGAGTTGGCTGCGGACTTTGGCGATCGCGGCGCGCATGCGGCGCGCGTTTTCTTCGTTGCGGAAATCATAAAACGGCTCGGTGACAAAGGGTCCTTGATGCAGGGCCGTGCGCGGCCGGACGGGGGCTTCCAACGTTGCCATGGGAGTAATCCTTTCGGACTTGAGAGATTCAGGAAGTTAGGATTTGCTCGAACATTTTACACCTCGGGCGGCGAGGGCGATCAGCCTGGGCGATCTCCTGCGGTTTGCCGGTTGAGGACTATTCACCGAAAGAAACCGCATAGTTTCCAAGTCACCAACTAACCTAAGATTCGGCGGTTCACCCGAGCGGGCAAGTGCTAACCAACGCTAAGTGCCTGTTTTTGAATGACGTAGCAAGAATCTCCAGTCGGCAAAAAGAAATGCAAGAAAAGGCTTGAATGTTTTATAGTATTATAGTTAACTATATCAGCATGGATCAACCAAAGGTGAGCCTATCGCGCCTGAGTATGCGAGGGAGACCTGACCCGAAAGCAAAAAGCTTTGAGGAGAATGAAACATGAAATCCGTTCGTTTTATGCTGTCCGTTGTACTGCTGTCGCTGTCCACGGTGGCTTTTGCGCAGTCCGACGCGCAAAAGTCCTTCGACCAACTAAAAACACTGGCAGGGTCCTGGGAAGCCGTGCTGAAGACCTATCCGCCCACACCTGAGGCAGACGGCAAGCATGCGCAAGTCACATTGCGTGTGACTTCCATGGGAAACGCGATCATGCATGAGATGAAGATCGAGGGAAGGCAGGACGACCCGATCACCATGCTCTACATGGATAGCGATCGCCTGACCCTCGTGCATTACTGCGACGCCGGAAACCGCCCGCGGATGGTCGCGAAAGCCTCGCCCGACGGCAAGACAGTGGAATTCGATTTCGTCGATGTCTCCGGCAGCACGCAGTACGGACACATGCACCATGCGCTGTTCACCATCGTCGACGCCAACCACCACATCGAGGACTGGACGTTCATGGTGGGGGACAATCCTGTGCGTGCACACTTCGACTTGCAGCGGACAAAGTGACGGGAAGCGTATCTTCGGTGAGGCAATCTGGAAACCCTGATGGACCGTGAGTGGAACGACAATCAACCGATTTACCGCCAGCTTCGCGACCGCGTGGTCGCGATGATCCTCGACGGCGTGCTCAAAGAGGGCGATCCCCTGCCGTCGGTGCGCACCGTCGCGGCCGAATATCGTGTCAATCACCTCACGGTCCTGAAGGGCTATCAACAACTAGTGGACGAGCAACTGGTCGAGAGCAAGAGAGGTCGCGGCATGTTCATCAATGCGGGCGCGCGCAATCTGCTGCTGAAGGGCGAACGCCAGAAGTTTCTTGCGGAAGAATGGCCCAGGGTCTATGCCACCATTCAACGGCTCGGACTGAAGGCGGAAGAACTGCTGGATGGTGCCGCCAACCGCCGGTCGTCGCCGGACACCCCGCCGTCGAAGACCGAAGAGTCGAATCCCCCCGAGGAGGAGCGCTGAAGCCATGGCATGCATAGAAGCACGCGGTCTCCGCAAGGCCTTCGGCACCACTGTCGCGCTGGACGGCGTTGATTTACGTGTCGAAGAGGGCCGCATCCTCGGACTTATCGGCCCCAACGGCGCAGGCAAGACCACAGCGCTTAACGCGATTCTCGGCCTCACACCATATGAAGGAGAGTTGAGAGTGCTCGGGCGCGACCCGTGGACCGAGCGCGAGCGGCTGATGTGCGATGTGTCGTTTATGGCTGATGTCGCCGTTCTGCCGCGCTGGATACGGGTTTCGCAGGCGATCGAATACGTCGCCGGAGTGCACCCACGATTTGATCGGGCGAAGGCCGAAGGTTTTCTGGCGAAGACCACGATTAAGCGCAACAGTAAGGTCCGGGAATTGTCGAAGGGCATGGTGACCCAGTTGCACCTTGCTCTGATCATGGCCATTGACGCGCGATTGCTAGTGCTGGACGAGCCCACGCTTGGCCTGGACATTCTGTATCGCAAGCAGTTCTACGATTCGCTGCTGAATGACTACTACGACAGAAGCCGCACCATCGTCGTGACGACACATCAGGTGGACGAGATCCAGGACGTGCTCACCGATCTGATGTTCATTGACCGCGGGCGCATCGTATTCGGCTGCAACATGGACGAGTTCGAGTTGCGCTATGTGGAAGTAATGGTGAATCCCGAGCGCGTTGCGGCCGCGCGGGCGCTCAAGCCGATGTACGAGAGACAGATGCTCGGCCGCAGCATTTTCTTATTTTGCGGTGTAGACCGTCAGCAACTCACCGCGCTTGGTGACGTGCGCACGCCGAGCATCGCAGACGTGTTTGTTGCCGTAATCGGCAGTCAAGCTGGACCGGCGCAAGGAGCAGCCTGATGAATACGCAAGCGAATGCCACGCACGAGTCTCGCCTCGATTCGCAAGGGATCGCGCCCGCGATCCTCTCGGGAACCCGGCCGTTCTACTGGTCGGTGCGGCGCGAGTTGTGGGAGAACCGTTCCATCTACCTTGCGCCGCTGGCAGGGGCCGGGGTTTTTCTGGTCGGCTTCCTAATCAGTTCGGTTCACCTGGCGAGTCGCATGCGCGCGGCATTGGCGCTCGATGCGATGCACCAGCGAGAAAAGATCGCTCAACCGTACGACTACGCGGCGGGAATGGTCATGGTCGCGTCGTTGCTTGTCGGACTCTACTACTGCATCGAGGCGCTGCAAAGCGAGCGACGCGACCGCAGCATCCTGTTCTGGAAGTCGCTGCCGGTTTCTGACCGCACCACCGTACTTGCGAAGGCAACTGTTCCCCTGGTCATCGTGCCGCTTCTCGGATGGGCCATCACGACTGTCACGCAATTCGTCATGCTGATCGTGAACAGCGCGGTGCTGGCGGGCGCCGGTTTGAGTGTCGCGACACTGTGGACACAGCTGTCGCCGTTCCAGATGTCGTTGCTGCTGCTCTACCACCTTGTGACGGTCCATGCGCTTTGGCAGGCCCCTATTTATGGCTGGCTGCTCATGGTCTCAGCATGGGCGCGGCGCGCCGCACTCCTCTGGGCCACCGTGCCGTTGGTGGCAATCGGCATCGTCGAGAAGATGGCATTCGGCACTTCGTATTTCGGCGAGATGGTAGGAAGCCGCTTTGCGGGCGGCCCGGAGGCGATCCCCATGTCGGATAGCTTCCCGACCGACCCAGCAATGCACCTCACCCCGGGACATTTCCTGAGCAGCCCGGGTCTGTGGCTCGGCCTTGCCATCGCCGCGGCATTCCTCGCCGCAGCGATGCGGTTGCGCCGCTACCGGGAACCGATCTGATTCGGCGGTGTGATTGGATTCCATTCTCGCGCAGTGCGAAGCGCCCATGAGCAGATCTTTACTGACAGAACGGATCGCAGAAGCGTCACCGTGCGGCTCGTCGCGACCGTTAGGGACCGCCCGCAAGTGAAAGGATCGCCATGAATCGCAGAAAGATCGTGATCCGCGCAGTGCTGGTTCTCATTGGCCTGCCCATCGTGTTGGTCTTGATCCTCTTAGGGTTTTTCTACTCCGTTTTCTACTTCGCGAATTGGACCAGCGCCACCACTGGTACCATCGTTTCCTCCGGCCAGAAGCGGGAGTACCTGCTATACGTCCCAAAGAGCTACGACCGCACGAAGCCGACACCGCTGATCATTAGCCTGCACACCTCGATGTCGTGGCCGAGCTCCTCAATGGCCATCAGCCAGTGGAACCCGGTGGCCGACGAGAACGGCTTCATCGTCGTCTATCCCGCAGGTACCGGTCAGGGTCCCAAGTCATGGGAAATGACAGGAAGCGAAACGCCGTCGCGTATGCCCGATGTCATCTTCATCTCGGAGTTGATCGACAAGCTGGAGGCGTCCTACAACATCGACAAGACGCGGATTTACGCCAACGGGATGTCGAATGGCGGGGGCATGGCGTTCGTGTTGTCGTGCACGATGTCGGATCGGATCGCAGCGGTCGGGATGGTTTCGGCTGGGCTCGACCCGGGGTGGAACTGGTGCACAGACCATCGGCCGGTGCCGGTGATTGCGTTTCATGGAACCGCCGATCCTATCTGTCTGTACAACGGCGGCTGGTCGAAGCTTGCCGGCGGGACATTTCCGAGTGTTCCGGGCTTTGTGGCGAATTGGTCTCGGCGAAACCGGTGTGGGCCGAATCCGATCGAATCTGCGGTCGCCGCGGATGTCACGCGCCTCCAATACACGGACTGCGCTGACGATGCGGGAGTGGTGCTCTACACGGTCAAGGGAGAAGGCCATCAGTGGCCTGGCGGCAAGCCCATCGTAGCGAAATGGTTGGTCGGGCCGTATAGCCGCAGCATCGACGCGACGAGGCAGATGTGGGCGTTCTTTCGTGAGCATCACCTTCCGAGGAACTAATCTCGGCGAGGGTGCGTTGGCCGGCCGCGAATCACAGCGCGGCAGAATCTACTCTTGTGCCGCAGACTTTTGGGCCAATCGGGAGTAACGGAAGACGAGATGGGCACACTTGGAAACAGTCGGAGGAAGCACTCTCGCTACCATCTTTGAAACAAAAAGGATATTCCGAAATGAGCAAAGGTGGAATGACGGATCGGGACACAGAGGCCTGGCCGCGTCTCTACGCCAGAATCGCCGGCGGCCTGTATTTGTTCATCATCGTCGGGGGAACGTTCGCCGAGATCTTCGTTCGCGGTCGGCTAGTCGTGCATGGGGACGCCGCGGCTACGGCGCACAACATCCTGGCGCACCAGTTGCTTTATCGTTCGGGCTTTGCGGTCGAACTCTTCTACTGCGTCTGCAACGTGCCCCTGACGGTGATCTTCTACAACTTGTTCAAGGTGGTGAACCGGAACGTCACTTTGATGATGGTGATCCTCGACCTTGTGGTAAATACCATTGAGAGCATGAGTTTACTCGCTCACTACGCGCCCTTAATCCTTTTGGGCGGCGGCTCCCACCTTGGCGCATTTACAGCTGAACAACTACAGGCTGCCGCGTATGTGTCCGTGCAGCTGTTTGAACATGGCTTTGCCGTCGCCCTGGTGTTTTTCGGATTCGATTGCTTCGCGATGGCATACCTGATCTACCGGTCGACCTTTCTTCCCCGAGTCATAGGCGTGCTGCTGGCGATCGAGGGCTTGGGCTACCTCATCAACAGTTTTGCGCTCTTTCTCGCGCCCGCGTTGCAAGCCCGTGTCTTCCCTTATTTCGTGCCTACCGCGATCGCAGAAGTGGCGCTGTGCCTATGGCTCCTCGTGATGGGCGTGAACGTTCAACGATGGCAGGAGCAGGCCGAGGCAGCAGAGATGCACGCATGACAATCGCCGTCGACAGCAGATACGGGCACGCCGGAGGAATGAAATGACAACCAGCACTATCGACGAATCACAACGCAAAGCCGCAAAGGTCGCGGGCCTTGCTTACCTGATCACGTTCGCGACCGTGGTCTACGTCAATTTTGGTATCCACTACCGTCTGATTGTCGAGAACAATGCGGAAACCGCTCGGAATATCCTGGCGCACGAACGACTCTTTCGTGTCGGCATTGTCGGCGATCTCATTTACTGCGCAGGCGTTATCGTGCTTCTCACCGCGCTCTACGTGATTCTCAAGCCGGTCAATCAAGCGCTCGCCTTGCTTGCGGCATTCTGGAGGCTGGTATTTGTCTTGATGTGGCTTGTTTATACGCTCAATCTCTTTGACGCTCTGTGGCTCCTCCGTGACGCTGATTACTCGCGTGCGTTTGGACCAGACCAATTGCACGCCTTGGCGCGGCTGCACCTCAGCTGGTTCAACGCGTACTACGTTGGCTTGCTGTTTGGTGCATTGGCCTCCACGGTCTGCGCCTATCTCTGGTTCAAGTCCCGCTATATCCCTCGATTGCTGGCGGTCTTCGGCGTGATCTCGTCCGCATTTTGTGTGGCGTGTACTCTCGTTTTCTACATTTTCCCCAACTTCGACAAGATCGTGAACCTGTGGTGGTTCGATATGCCGATGGGTGTTTTCGATATAGCTCTGAGTTTTTGGCTTTTGCTTAAGGGATTAAGGCTGTCTGGGATAGCCGAAGCCCGAGCACCGGTCGGTGCCGCCTAACCGCTCGTTCAAGTGGATCGGCATGAGCGCTCAACGATGGAAGGAGCAGGCAAGTACAGCAGGGCATGGCGATCGTAGCGCGGTTCCGGAGGCGGCCTAGCAAAGTAGGTTGATCCGAATCGGCCGTGTCACAAGCGATAGCAATGAACAAAAGGAGAGAGGACATGAATTCAACCAAAAAGGCAGCGAGGGTTGCTGGATTACTGTATCTGTTGGTGTCAATACCCTTTCCCTTTTGCGTCATGTACATTCCTTCCCGGCTTATCGTGTATGGAGATGCCACGGCTACAGCCAACAAGATTAGGACTTCCGAGTTGCTTTTCCGTGTCGGCATGGTCGGCGAACTGATTTGCACGATCGGTTTCATATTCGTGGTCTTCGCTCTGTACCGTTTGCTCAAGGGGGTGAACAGATTACAAGCTTCGCTTATGGTGACATTGTTCGTGGTCTCCGTGCCTCTCTCGTTTCTTAGTGTGCTTAACAAAATTGCTGCACTGACACTGTTGAGCCGCGCGGATTTCTTGTCGGCGTTCGACCCACGTCAGCTGGATGCTTTGGCCATGGCGTTCCTCAATTGGCATGGCTCTGCACTTGTTCTCGCCCAGATATTTTGGGGCGTTTGGCTTATTCCCTTCGGGCTCCTTGTATTTAAGTCGGGGTTCCTTCCCCGAATTCTGGGCATCTTTCTGATCATTGCGTGTTTCGGCTATCTGGCTGACAGTTTTGCCTTCTTACTCGTGCCAGCTTACGGCGACATTGTTTCCAGGTATGCGATGGTGCTCCAGTTTGGGGAGTTGCCGATCATTTTCTGGCTCTTGATTGTGGGGGCGAAGGACCAACCATTAGACGCCCCAGCCTGAACTGAGCTGGCTTGTTGAGGCGCGGCGAAAATATCGCTGACCGTGTGGCTCCTGGTGATCCGGCGTGAACGCTCCACGATGGAAGGAACAGGCCTGAGCAGCGGGCAATGACTCGTTAAGGAGTCGAAAAATGCGATCGCCATTATTACTTCTTCACATTGTCGCCGGCACGCTGGGAATGCTGTCTGGATTTGTGGCAGTGTTTCTCCGCAAAGGTTCCCGTCAGCATGGCCGCGCTGGAAACGTATTTGTCATATCCATGCTCAGCCTGTCCGCCAGCGGGGTCCTTCTGGCGTTCACGAAATCCCAACCGGGCAATGTTCTGGGAGGCGCTCTAACGTTCTATCTGGTGGCGACGGCATGGATGACCGCCAAGCGCAGGGAGGGGGAACCCGGCATTTTTGATTGGGGCGCCCTTCTGGTTGTCTTGGGGCTCGCCGCTGTCGAGGTGACATGGGGATTAGAAGCGGCGATTAGTTCGACGGGGTTGAAGTATGACTATCCCCCTGGGCCGTACTTTTTCCTGGGTTCCGTGGCTGTGCTTGCCGCCACGGGGGACGTTCGCATGCTCGTGCACCACGGCATTACTGGCACACAACGGGTCGCGCGGCATCTTTGGCGCATGTGCTTTGCGCTGTTTATCGCCGCGTCGTCCATATTCCTGGCACGGCAACAACTATTCCCCGCTTTATTACGCAAGACAGGCGTGCTTCTTTTCCTGAGTTTCCTGCCACTCATGTTGATGATCTTCTGGCTGCTCCGAGTTCGATTCACCAATACGTTCAAGGAGAAAGTGATCGCTCGCGTGCACCCTTGATGCAATCTCGTGTGGAGAAACGTGTATGTGCGCCGCTCACTTGCGCGTAGTCGCTCCCACCTTCACTGGTTCCAGATGCGCGGTGAAGTGCCTGAGGAACGGCGCTTCATACGTCAAGCGCAGGCCGGGGATTTGCTCGCGGTGCTTCCAGACTTCCAGAATCACCTCGACCACATAGTCGATATGGCTTTGTGTGTAGACGCGGCGGGGAATGGCCAGGCGAACTAGGTCCATCTGCGCAGCGGCGGCGAACATCAGGGTGCCGATTTCGACGGAGCGGATTCCGCCTTCGAGGTAGAGTTCAGCGGCCAGGGCGACTCCCGGAAACTGGTCTGCCGGGATGTGCGGGAGGAAGGCGCGGGCGTCGAGGTAGATGGCGTGACCGCCGGGGGGCTGGACGATGGGCACTCCCTGGGAGGCGATGTGATTGCCGAGATATGCGGTGGAGGCGATGCGGTAGCGCAGGTAGTCTTCTTCGAGCGCTTCCTGCACGCCGACGGCAATGGCTTCGAGATCGCGGCCCGCGAGGCCGCCGTACGTGGGGTAGCCTTCGGTAAGGATGAGCAGATCTTTTTCCTGCTGGGCCAGCAGATCGTCGTTGGTGCAGAGGAAGCCGCCGATGTTGGCCATGCCGTCTTTCTTGGCCGACATGGTGCATCCGTCGCCGAGGCGGAACATTTCCTGGGCGATCTGTTTTGGCGTTTTATCTTCGTATCCTTTTTCGCGCAGCCTGATGAACCAGGCGTTTTCGGCGAAGCGGCAGGCGTCGAAATAGAGCGGGATGCGGTGGCGCTTGCACACGGCGCTCACCTGGCGGACGTTTTCCATGGAGACCGGCTGGCCTCCGCCGGAATTGTTGGTGACCGTGAGCATGACCAGCGGGATGTGTTCGCGGCCCACGCGCTGGATCAGGGCTTCGAGCGCGGGGACGTCCATGTTGCCTTTGAAGGGATGCGACAGCGCCGGCTGGCGGCCCTCGGCAATGACCAGATCGACGGCTTCGGCGCCGACGAATTCGACGTTGGCGCGGGTGGTGTCGAAGTGCGTGTTGTTGGGGACTACGTCGCCCTTCTTGCAGGTCACACCGAACAGGATGCGCTCGGCGGCGCGTCCCTGGTGCGTGGGGATGACGTGCTTGTAGCCGAAGATCTCCTGGATGGAGTTTTTGAAGCGGGTGAAGCTGCGGCTGCCGGCGTAGCTTTCGTCGCCTTCCATGATGGCGGCCCACTGGTGGGTGGACATGGCTCCGGTGCCGGAGTCGGTGAGCAGGTCGATCAGGACATCGTCGGCAGGGAGAAGGAACAGGTTGTAGTACGCGGCCTCGAGGAGTTGTTCCCGCTGTTGGCGGGTGGTCCAGCGGATCGGTTCGACGCTCTTGATGCGGAAGGGCTCGATGATGGTTTTGACTGGCATAAGGGCACACCCCGGGGAAAGTTCCCGAAAAACGAAACCCTTTATGATACGCCCGCGATCAGCGGCGTGAACGCGAGTGGCGTAGGACTTCAGACGTCGGACCTCGGACCTCGGCCCTCAGTGAGAACACGCCAGCGCTGAGGTTTGAGGTTTGAGTCCGACGTCGGCCCTTAGTGATAGACTCGAACGTTTTGATCGAGGCAAGCGCTATGGATATTCAGCGGGTCGGAGTGGTGGGCGCGGGGACGATGGGCAATGGCATCGCGCACGTGTTCGCACGCAGCGGGTACAGCGTGGTTCTGTGCGATGTGGAGCAGCGGTTTCTGGATCGCGCGCTCGATACGATTGGCAAGAATCTGGATCGCGAAGTTGCCAAGGCGAAGATCAGTGCGGATGACAAGGCGGCAACGCTCAAGCGCATTCATCCGGCCACGGACCGCGCCAGGCTTGCGGACTGCGAGTTCGTGATCGAAGCGGCGACCGAGAAATTCGAAGTCAAGACAGAAATCTTTCGCGACCTCGACCGGTTGACGGGGCCTGACGTCATCCTTGCGTCGAATACGTCGTCGATTTCCATCACCAAGCTGGCAGCACTGACCGCACGGCCGGGCAGGGTGATCGGGATGCACTTCTTTAATCCCGTGCCGGTGATGAAACTGGTGGAAGTCATTCGCGGGCTGGCCACTTCGCAGGAAACGTTTGCCAGCGTGCGCGACCTTTCGCTGAAGTTGGAGAAGACTCCGGTGGAAGTGAATGACGCGCCGGGCTTCGTTTCCAACCGCGTGTTGATGCCGCTGCTGAACGAAGCCATGTACACGGTGATGGAAGGCGTGGCTACCCCCGAGGCGGTCGACGAAGTGTTCAAGCTGGGGATAGCGCATCCCATGGGGCCGCTCACGCTAGCCGATTTTATCGGGCTCGATGTTTGCCTCGACATCATGCGCGTGCTCCAGAGCGGGCTGGGGGATCCGAAGTACCGGCCGTGTCCGCTGCTGATCAAGATGGTCGATGCGGGATGGCTGGGGCGGAAGAGCGGGCGGGGGTTTTATAAGTACTAGGGGTTAGGGGTTAGGGGTCAGGGGTCA
>Ga0116223_10000283_pt1 | contig 65296 bp, 44 predicted proteins | sample Sb_taG_3_FD_90092 | JGI IMG/M metagenome (GOLD analysis project Ga0116223, IMG submission 90092) | Peat soil microbial communities from Weissenstadt, Germany - Sb_50d_a_PC metaG | ecosystem: Environmental > Terrestrial > Soil > Wetlands > Peat | place: Germany: Weissenstadt | collected 2010-09-21 | reverse complement strand
TCGGGACGGGAACCGCGCAGTCGGATCGCGCGGCAGCGGCGCAGGCGGGGCGCTCGGGACGGGAACCGCGCAGTCGGATCGCGCGGCAGCGGCGCAGGCGGGGCCCGCAGTGGCGACGCAGTGCGGTATGCCCGAGAGCGGCGCAGGCGGGCCCGCAGTGGCGACGCAGTGCGGTGTGCCCGAGAGCGGCGCAGGTGGGGCGCCCGGGAGCGGTATAATCTCTACGTTCATCCTCCATGTCCGATATCCTGGGTCTGCTCGAACGATACCGCCGCGGTCCGGAACTCCTGGCCGTGGTCCTGACCGGCGTCTTCGGCGACGAAGAGGACTTCGCCCCCGCGCCCGGCAAGTGGAGCATCCGCCAGATCATCGCCCACCTCGCCGACGCCGAACTGGTGGCCGCCCACCGTTTCCGCCAGGTGATTGCCGAGGACACCCCCACGCTCGTGGCCTACAGCCAGGATGCGTGGAGCGCCAACCTGGACTACGCGCGCCGCAAGCCCAAGCAGTCGCTGGAGACCTTCCGCCGCCTCCGCGCCGAGAACTACGAGCTGCTGAAAGCCCTTCCCGAGGCCGCCTTCGAGCGCGCCGGCAACCATACCGAAAGGGGCCGTGAGACTCTCCGCACCCTGCTCCAGGGCGACGCCGAACACACCGAATCGCACGCCCGCCACCTTCAGGAACTGCGCGAAGAGTACAAACGCCGAAAAAAGTAGGACGCGCCCGCGCCGCGCTACCCCGTCTCCTCGGTCTTCTCCACCAGCCGGTCCACGTGGATGCAGTAGAGCGCCGGTTTGCCGTCCCGGTCGCTTTGAAAGTACACGCGCTGGCTGTCCGGCGTGAACCTCGGGGCCACGGTTTCCGGACGATGGGCTTTGTGCTCGCAAATGGTCAGCTCCCGCCGCGTCAACCGCAGCAGCAGCAGGACCGTGGGCGAGGCGGCATTGCGGCTGGCCCCCACAAACACGCTGGAATCCCGGTTGAAGCCGAAATGCACGAACTGGCTGGTCTTGGCCACCAGCTTGTCGGTGTTGGTATCCGGCGTCAGCTCGTGAATGGAATTCAACTGGGTGGTGTCCGCCGGGAAATTCAGATACAGGACGGTCTTGCCGTCGGGCGACCAGTTGGGCGCCGCGATGCGTCCGGGCGCCGCTTTGAGCGGCTTGTTCTGGCTGCCGTCGGAATTCACCAGCCAGAGCGCCTCGTCGCCCTGGCGATAGAGCATCTGCGCGCGCATGGGCCGCGGGATCGGGTCGCTCACGGCAAACGGCGCCTCCACCACGGTTCGCGGAACGCCTTGCGCCAGCGTGACCATGCGCAGCCGTGAGCCCTCGCCGCGGCGCTCCGCGAAGGTGGCGTGCGTGCCGTCCGGGCCGACGCTCATTCCGGGGCATCGCTCCCATCCTTCGGGAACCTGGTACAACTCGCGCGGCCGGAGGGCGGCGGCGCCCACGATCCACAAGGTGCGTCCCGCGAAATAGCAGAACGAACGGTTGTCCGGGGTCAGCGTGAGCGAGCTGCCATCCAGGTCCTCGGCTTCGGTCAACTGTTTGGTGGCCCCCGTTTTCAAGTCCATCTGAAAGGCTTGCGGGCTTCCCGCGCGATCGCAGCAGAACAGCATCGAGCCGCTGTTCCGCGCGATGGCCCGGCTGTGCCAGGCGGGCAGCGTACTGGAGTACGCCGGGTCGGTCAGCCGGAAAACATCCAGCTCGGTGGTGGGATCGGAGTAGCGCTTCGAGTCCGATGCGAACGGCGTTCCCTTGCCGCCCTCGGCCAGCAGGCGTGCCGCTGCGATGCCGGAGACCAGCATCGATCTGCGAGAGATCCGCCGCGCCGGGGCCCCCATACTTCGATGGTACCAGCACCGTGGCTCGGGCGATTGTTGTCCGTCTGAAACAGGGCAGCGTAGGCCAAGTCCGGATGTGGCCTCGGGCGGAACAGAATCTGGAGTTCGAGCCTGCCGGCTGATCAAGCACAGTCACTCCGCGGGCTGCCACGCAGGACGGGCCATAGAACGATGCAAGTCGCCCAACCGGAGACTTGTGGGGTACTCCCCGCCAATGCGGAGATACTCGGTTTACCGTTCACAACATCCAGAAAGCCTACCGCAGATACGCCGTTGGGAACGGTCAGTTTTGCCGTGGTGGACTGTAGAACTTCTGTCTGGCTGACGGAGTTCCGGTTGACAAACAGCCCAATCAAGATTTCCAGTGTGAAAGCGTATATCACCAAAGTAGGTCTCATACTCCGATTTGGTCCACGCCTTCAGGGAAGGGGCGCACGAAAAAGCACGTCGCCAAATACGGAAGTGGTTCGTCCCCCCCCCCCCGCGCTGAGCTGCAAGATATGAGGCCCGCGCCCAATTCCTGGGAGTGATAGAACTCTCGAAAAGCCGCAGGTCCGAGCGGCAAGAAAAACCGGGTAGACACCTGCAACTGCTGGGGTTGGCAACTCTGCCGTGGTGGAACCAAATTCAATGCCATCCACGTAGATCCGGAGCGATACGGGTCCACCCCGATGCTGGAACGTCCAGCCCGAAACGGTCAGTGTTTCAACTGAAAGTTCATCGGCAAAGTTAGGACTCCAAAAGCCGCCTAATGGGAGGTCAAGATCGAGGAACTCCTTGCCTGCCCCGGACTTCTCGAGGATAACCAGGTCCTGAAGGTACATCGGCCCATTCCTGATGTAGGCAATGGGCTGGAAGTAGCGAGACCACTCTCTGATCACGTAAGCATGGGAGTGATAGGCGTCCTGGTAGAAATCCGGTAACCCGTGCAACCCGCCCTCCTGGACTTTTTTGTAGAAATGACCTTTACACTGAAACTCCGCAAATTCCTCAGGCGCTAGCTTCCAGGCAGCTACCTGTTCCCCCATCACGGTGAGCATGACAATGCCTCCGGGACGGAGGACGCGAGAGAGTTCTGTAAGCCACGCGAACTGAAGTTGCTCACTAATGTGGGTGACGACGGAAACTGCGTATATGAGATCGAACGAACCGGATGGGAACGGCAGCGGCGGCTCAACATCGTTTATTACGAATTCGCCGAAACCAAGGTTTTGGCGATTCCATTCAATAGCTTTCTTGCTGATATCGCTACCCACCCACTTGATCGCGGTGTAGCCGCCGAACCACCGTAGGACGCGAGCCGATCCGCATCCGAAGTCGAGCACGTCATGAAAGGTCTCCAGAGGCCGGCCGATCAGGCTCAAGAATTGTCTGATTCCTTCGCTGACTACGAAACCACTGTAGAGGAAGTCCGGAACGGAAACCGCCCCGCCGAGCACCTGAGTGGATAACTCTGCCGTTGGGATTGGCGGATACAGCCCTTTCACTGGGAATGCCGCTGGCATGTGTCCTTCCAGGCGGGCCATTCGCCGTTGTGCACAGTCACCATTATAGCTTCACCCGCTTGTACGTCGAACCAATCCAGGTTGAACCAGCGTTTTGGGACGGCAGCCAACTTCTGGTTTCTCACGCCGAAGCGCGCCGCGGAACAAAACGCACAGGTCATTCGCCTCATCGCCCGCCGGAGGATGCCGCCGAAGTGCCCACCGAATTCGTGAGCGTCACCGAGACAGTGCCGAGCGCCGTGGGGTCGCCCGAGTACGCCAGCGGGATCACCACCGAAAAAGCGCCGCCGGCGGCGACCCCGGCCGTGCTGGGGAACCACGTCGTGGCGGGCGCGCTCAACGACACCGTGAACTGCGTGCCCGTCAGCGTAGTACCGGAGGCCGCGGTGAAGGTGAGGCTCGCGCTTGTCAGATCCCGCGGATTGGAGCTGGCGTCAAACGTCACCTGGAATCCCGTCGACGTGATGCCGGCTAGCTTCACCGATCCCGCCACGATCACCGGCGCTGTCCGCGGCAGCGGAATCGTCACGGCCGGCGCCTGGACCGGCAGCGGCACGGCCTGCCCGGATTGCGTGGCCAGCGCCGTCAGCGTCACGTTGATGGTTCCCGCCACGGTGCCGAGCTGAACGGCCGGGAGGGATACCGCCGCGGTCGAGTTCGCCGGAACACTCACCTGAACGGTGGTTCCTCCGCCGGCAAACAGCACGTCGGGGTTCGAATAATTCGCCGGCAAAGCGGCCGCATTGGGCGTGAACGACAGGGTGAACGTGCCGGTGAGGGCGATGGGATAGGCCTGCCCGAAGGTGACTTGCGGGACAGTCTGGCCCGATGTGGAGTTGACCGAAACCGAAATCGCCGGCAGCGTGGGGAAGCGGAACGTCACGGTATAAGTCCGCGCGTCGGTGGCCGGCGGCGTCCCGCTGTCCTTCACCTGCACCGTCACGGTGAAGGTCCCCGCCGTTTGCGGCGTTCCCGAAAGCACGCCGCTGGACGACATGGTCAAATTGAAGCCGCCAGACGTGCCCGAAACCAGCGTCCAGGTCAACTGCCCGGTTCCTCCCGTGGCAGTGAAGAGCTGTGGCGAATACGCGACGCCGACGGTTCCGTCGGGAAGGGAAGCAGGCGCCGCGATCTTGACCGGCCCGGCCGCGGAGGTCACGGTCTGCACAAGCCCGGTGGAGGTGCCGTTGAGGTAGTTGGCGTCTCCCGTGTAGGTGGCCGAAAGCGCGTGGTCGCCGGCGGCCAGGGTGGCAATGGCAAGGCTCGCTGTACCGCCGGTCAACGCGGCCGTGCCCAGAGGCGTCGGGCCATCTACAAACGTCACGCTTCCGGTAGCGCTGGATGGCGCGACGGTGGCGGTCAGGGTGACGGGTTGGCCGGGCGCCGACGGATTGGGCGCGGCTGTGAACGTGGTGGTCGTCGCTGCCTTGCTGATCGTCAGGCTGACCGTGTTCGAATTGCTGGTGGCATTCACGGTGTCTCCGCTGTAAGTGGCGGTGAGCGAGTGCGCGCCCGCTGTTAAGGCCGAGGTCGTGATGCTGGCAGTGCCGGCGTTCAGGTTGGCGCTTCCCAGGCTGTTGGAACCGTCGCTGAAGGCCACCGACCCGGTCGCGGCGGCCGCACCTGCGGCTGTGGGAGTCACCTTCGCGGTCAGCGTCACGGTGTCCCCATAGTTGGGCGACTGCGGCGATACCGTGAGCGTGGTCGTGGTGGAGTTCAACCCGATCGATACGGGAACCGGTGTCGAAGTGCTCGGCCCGAAATTGCCAGTCCCGGTAAACGCCGCGGTGATGGAATGTGACCCGTTCGCCAGCGTGGTGACGTTCAGGGTGGCGATCCCCCCGGTCAAAGCCACCGTGCCCAGCGGGGTGTTCCCGTCCGTGAACGTGACGGTTCCCGTGGCGGTGTTGGGGGTCACCGCGGCGGTCAGCACCACCAACTGCCCGGGTTGGGCCGAAGGCGGGTCGGCTCTCAAGGTAGTCGTGGTCGCCACCTGGCCTACCACCTCGATAACCGTACTGGAGGTGCTGGTGAGGTAGTTGCTGTCGCCGCTGTATGTGGCGGTCAACGGGTGGCTGCCCGCCGCCAGCGTCGAGACCGTCATGCTGGCAGCACCACCCGTCAGGATCGCGGATCCCAGGAGCACGCCGTTGTCGCGAAACGCGATGGTCCCGGTAGCGGCGGCCGGCGTCACTTGGGCGAAGAGGGTTATCACCTGGCCCAAGGTGGCCGGATTGGGCGAAACCTGAAGGGTGGTCGCAGTCGCCGCCGAGACATTGATGTTCTCCGTGACCGCCTGCGACGTGCTCCCCAAGTATGAGCCGTCTCCCGTGTATGACGCGGACAGCGAGTGACTGCCCTGCGTCAGTGTCGAAACCGAAATGCTGGCGGTACCGTTCACCAGCGTGGACACTCCGAGGGTCACTCCCCCGTCCAGGAACGTTACACTGCCGGTGGCAGTGGAGGGGGACACCGAGGCCAGCAAAGTCACCGGCTGGCCCTGGTTCGCCGGATTCGGATTGAGCGACAGCGTGGTGGTGCTCTGCGCCTTGTTGACGACAAGGACCACGCCCGCCGAAGTGGAGCCGCTATAGGCCGCGGTCAGAGTGTGACTGCCGACCGCCAGGGTAGCGGTCATGAATAGCGCGCTGCCGTTGCTGAGGCTGACCGTGCCCAGTTGAGTTTGGCCATCGGAGAAGACAACGCTTCCCGTGGCGCTGGCGGGCGTCACGGTTGCCGTCATGGTGACGGTTTGTCCGAAACTCGACGGATTGGGCGTCACGGTCAGAGTCAGAGGGCTTCCCACCACCTGCGTGACCGCTGCCGAAGTGCTCGAATTGTAATTCGCATCGCCGCCGTATGTGGCGGTGAGCGAATGGCTGCCGGCGGTCGAGAAACTGGTAGGCAGCGTCGCGGTCCCGCTGGACAAAGTGGCGGTCCCCAGCGGGTTTGTGCCATCGAAAAACGTGACGTTTCCGGTGGCCGCGGCGGGCGCGACCGTGGCCGTGAGGTTGACTGCCTGCCCGGGAGACGAAGAGCTCGGCGTGGATGTCAAGGTGGTAGTGGTCGTGATTTTCTGAACGACCAGTGCGATGCCGGTGGAGGTGCTCGAGTTGAACGTGGCGTCACCAATGTAGACAGCCGCCAGCGAATGAGTTCCGGCCGCCAGCGTCGAGATATTCAGAGTGGCGGTTCCATTGGTCAGGGTGATCCGGTTCAGCTCGCTCAAGCCATCGACGAACGCCACTTGTCCGGTAGGCACAGACGGCGCGGCCACGCCGAAGGCGGCCGATGACACCGTAGCGGTCAGGGTCACGGTCTGGCCGACGTTCGCGGGATTCGGATTGGCCGTGAAACTTGTCGTGGTCGGCGCCTTCACCACCTGCGCGAGCCCGGTCGAGGTGCTGGCTGAGAAGTTGGCGTCTCCGGTGTAGGTGGCCGAAAGCGAATGAGAGCCAAGCGTCAGGGAGGAGGTGGGGAAGGTGGCGGTTCCACCGGACAGCGCCGCGGTGCCCAGCGGAGTTTGGCCATCGACGAATGTGACGCTGCCGGTTGCGGCGGCGGGAGTCACCCTCGCCGTCAAGGTGACGGCCTGGCCGAAGCTCGAAGGATTCTGCGAAGATGCCAGGCTCGTGGTGGTGGCGGTCTTGCCGGTGTTGACGACCTGCACGAAGATGGACGAAGTGCTGGTAGCGTAATTCCGGTTCGGATCGCTGAACGTGGCGGTCAAGTTGTGGGGGCCCGCCGTGGAGAAGGATGTCAACAACTGCGCGGTTCCCCCTGAGGTGACCCCAACGTTTTGGGCCAGAAGCGTCGTGCCATCGAAGAAGCTCATGACCCCGGTGGCGGTGGGCGGCGTCACCGCCGCCGTCAGCGTCACGCCCTGGCCTATGTTGGCGGGGCTCAGCGATGACTGGAGAGTGGTGCTGGTCGCGACCGGATTAACCGTGAACGTAAGGATATTCGATTTCACGAGTGCCGCGTTGACTGTCGCGGACGCCTGGATGGAGTGGCTGCCTGCTGACAGCGTCATGGTGGTGATCGCGGCGGGCGGCCCGACGGCCGAGCCGATCACCTGACCATTATCCGTGTAGGTGATCAGCGCCTGGATCCCAGCCACGCTGAGCGACGTCGTGAACTGCACGGGCTGCCCATAAGTCGAGCCGTTGGGGTGGTCGGTGGACAAGGTGAGAGTTTGGCCCCAAGCCAAAACCGCGAGCGCGCACAGCAGCAACAGAACCCGGATGGCGAGCCGTCCGCTCATCGCCCGCCTCCCCTCGGCGGACGCGGTGTTTCATCGGTGAGGGCGGGAATGAACACCGACCGCCCCTCATCTCCGTCGCGATAGAAAATCCAGCCCGGTTGCCGGGGCCTGGTGGAAATCAGGAAGGTGTCGCGGTTGCGAAGAGGCGTCAGGGTGGCGGGCGCCGCTGCCGGCTGGAAATCGCGCACCTGGCCCGAAGACAAATCGATGGACGAAATGGCCTGCGCGCCGGGCCTGGCCACAAACAGAGTCACGCCGTCCGGACTCGGATAAATCGGCCCGATCTCCTCGAGCCCCGAGGCCAGAACGCGCGACACCGGCGCAACCGAGGCGTTCGCGACCAGGGAGATGGAGCCTGCGGCGGCATCGGCCACTACCGCGTCGGTGCCGTTGCGCAGCACGGCCACCGCCTGGATCTGGCCGCCGGAGAGCACCAGTTGCGCGGCCCCTTGCGGCGAAACCGCGTAGACCGAGTTGCCAGAGGCGATCAGGACGAGGCTGGCGTCGTCGCCGGCCGCCGCTATTTGAGGCGCTTCGGGCAAAGACGAGGCGTCGAGATCGAGCGCCACGCGCGGCGAGCCGGGCAATCCGGTCACTACCTGGAGCCGGTTCGCCGAGGAAGAAAACAGAACCGCGGACACGCCGCCGGTGCTGAATGCCACCCAGTCGGCCGCCGCCAGGACGCCATCGAGCGGCGTCAGGTGGTCCACCGCGCCGGCGCTCAGCACCAGAACGGCCGGACCTGTACCCTTGCGTTCCACCAGCGCGAAATCCTGTCCCGGCGCCATGCGGAGCTGCGTGGTTCCTTCGGGAAGCGTCAGCGGCTGGCTGAAGTGCAGCGCGCCCGGCACGCCTAGAATCGCGCGTAATTCGAGCCGGGACGGCCCTGCCGTATATCCGGCGACCGGACCGCCGAGCTGCCCGTCCGCGTATGCCAAGCCGCCCAGCGCCACCAGCATCAAGCCCATAATTCTCATGACTGTTCCCCTTTAGTGAGGCGGACCCAGGGTCGCGCCGCCAGTGCCGAGGGAAATAGTGCCGCTCGGCATGGACGTAGTCGTAGTAGTCGTATTGTTGCTGCCGCCCCCGCGCAGTCCCAAGGCGGCTCCGACGGCACCGGCAGCGGCGACTGCGATTATGATTCCGATGACCTTACCGGAGATCCCTGCGTGGGCGGCAGGGGCAGCGCCGCCGGCTCCGCCCGATCCGACCGACTGGTGGATTACGCCGTTCGCCGGCTGGTAACCCTGGTGCGAGGCGGTCACGCGGATCTGGAATTGCCCGTCGAGTTGATTGGGCTGCAGCCGGGGCATGACGGCCTGCCCGTTGTTGTCGGTGACCAGGGCCGCGGTTTTGGCGCCGCCGGCGAATGTGCCGCCCGGCCCGTCGCCCGGCAGGAGGAACACGACGGCTGCGCCCGCAACCGGTTTGTGATTCTCATCCTCTACTTGCACTATGGTGTCCCGCGCGGTGCGCTGCTTGATGTTATTGATGGCGCCCTCTCCCTCGGCCACCACGATATTCAGTTTGGGCGGACCTTGCGGCTCCTGGCCGGCCAGCGCCGCCGGCAGCAGAAGAATCAGGATTGCCAGCGCGAAGCCGGCCCTCGAACGCATAATCGCCACTACCCCCTTTGGTAAGGTCAATCTTAGTCTAAATATAGGGAAAAACACAAGATGAGTGCGTGCGGACGGGTACGGGGGGCGGCGGGGGATGACGGCGTGACGGGGTGACGGGACGGGATTGCTGGTGGTGACGGGGTGACGGGGGCGGTGACGGGGTGACAGGATGACGGCGGTGACAGGGCGGCGGCGGTGACAGGGCGGCGGGATGACACGGGTGACGGGATGACAGGGTGACGTGACGGGGGTGACGGGGTGACGGGATGACGGCGGTGACAGGGTGACGGGGCGGCGGGATGACAGGATGACGGCGGTGACAGGGCGACGGGGTGACAGGACGGCGGGATGACAGGGGTGACGGGATGACAGGGTGACAGTGACAGGGGTGACGGGATGACAGGATGACGGCGGTGACAGGGTGACGGGGTGACAGGGCGACGGGGCGGCGGGATGACAGGATGACGGCGGTGACAGGGTGACGGGGTAACAGGGCGACGGGGCGGCGGGATGACGGGATGACGGTGACAGGGTGACGGGATGACAGGGTGACGGGGTGACGCCGCGACAGGATGAAGCGATGACAGGCTACGGGAGAGTTTTGGTGAGCGCTCATCTGCTGATTCCAGGATGCCATACGGGGCGCGGCAGTTCGGGGTAGCGGACGCCTGGAATCGCGGGAAGTCGTTTGTCCTCAACACGCGAAAATATTTTGAACTGCCGTGACCGGAATTCGGGCAACACGAGAAGACGCGGCTATCTTGCCCGGGCGACCACCAGGGTCAGGTCGTCCGACTGATTGCCGGCGCTGAACTGCTGCACGGCGGTGAAAACACGGGTGACGACTTGCTCCGCCGGAAGCTGGAATGCCGCACGCAATTCGTCGAGCAATCGGGGTTCGCCGAATTCCTCCTCGCCCAGCATCGCCTCGGTGACGCCGTCGCTGAAAATCGCCAGGAGATCCGCGGGACCCATCTGAATCGCGCGTGACGCGCACGCCCACTTCTCGAATACGCCGATCACCGTGGCGGTGGCCTGCAATCGGTCCAGGGTTCCATCCGCACGCAGCAACATGGGGGGGTTGTGGCCGCAATTCACGTAGGTCAGGAGTTGCGTGCTGTCATCGTAGAGGCCGAAGAAGAGCGTGGCATAATGTTGCGCGGCGGTGGACTTCCACAGGATGCGGTTCACCTGCCGCAGGGTGTCGACAAGATCGAGCGGCGTCATCAACCCCGAAGCGCCGCGCGCGAATCCGCTCAGACTGCGCAGGTGCGCCTGCAAGTTCGACATCAGGAGCGCGGCGTGCACGCCTTTGCCGGAGATATCGGCCAAGACCAGCCCCAACTGGCCGCGGCCGAGCTCGATGAAGTCGTAGTAATCTCCGCCGACGCGCCAAGCCTGGAGGCATCGCCCCGCGCATTCGAGGGTATTCATTACCGGCGCGACCTGGGGAAGCAGCCTGGTCTGAACCTCTTTCGCAATCTCCATTTCCCGCGCCGTGCCGCGCTCGGCTTCCAGCTTCTCGGCGATGTCTTCGGCCAGGCGGAAATTCTCGAGCGCCATGCCGGCCTGGCCGGCCACGGAAGCCAGCAGGCGCTTGTCTTCGCCGGAGTAGGGCTCTTCGGACAAGCGCGGGCCAAGCGCCAGCAGTCCAACCAGGCGGCTCTCGCGGCCCAGGACGGGGACGAGGCAGCCGGAATGGAGCGGCGCCAGCACCGCCGTCGCGGCGTCACGCTCGAGACCCTCCGGCGGCAGTTCCCAAGGCTCACCCCGGCGGGCCAGCTCCGCGAGCAGCGGCGACGCGCAACGGATGGTCTGAAGCCCGGGCGGCGCAACGCCGGCGGCGGCGGCCAACTCGTCGTGACCGGCAGCCAGGTAGACAACCAGAGATACCGGTTGGAGCGCCGCGTTGAGCTGTTGGAGTAGCAGGTGCGCGAGCGCCTCGCGGCTGGCGGCGGTGCGCGACGTTTCCGCCAGATTCTCCAGGATGATCCGGGCGTCGTAGGCGCTCCGAAAGAAGGCGCGATCGATCCGCCCGCTCACGCGGGTGTGAACGCGCGACCCGCTCCACAGCAGCGCCGTACCGAACACTGCGCCGAGGGCAGTGTTGGTGGACTGGCCCATTCCGAAGATCAGCGGCAGATGAGCCAGCGACGCCGCGAACAACAGGGTCAACCCGAAGCTGACGAAACACAGCAGCAACAGGAAGCCCCGCTGCACCAGCAGGTAGCGCGCGCCGCGCTCGAGCAGAACGGGGATGTCGAGCACGCGCTGCTTGAAAACGGCGTAGGCGAACGAAGCCGGGACCAGCAGCAGTAGGGCATTGAGGATCATCACCAGCCAATCCGGCGTGCGGAAAGGAGTGTACTGTTCGGCTCCCGCCCGGATTATCAGAGGGCCGAAGCCGACCACGGTTCCCCAGAAGATCACGCGGATCTTGCGCCGCGCTTGCGGATCGCCGGCGCCGAAATAGTTGGCGGCAAGTGAAACCAGCCCGAGCGCCAGAAATGCGATGGCGAGGTCAAAGTCGAACCGGTCGGCAGCCCGGGGGCCGATGAGTCGCGACAAAGTGGCGACAGGCCGCGAAAGATCCGGCAGATTCGTCTCGCCGGCCGGCACCAATGCGAGGACCACCGCAACCCATTTGAGCCAGGGAAGCCGCCGGTCAATCGGAGAGCGCGCCGGGAACACCGCGCACAGGAAGTAAAACGAGGCTCCGATCACGGCGAGGAAGAAGCCGTTGTACATCTCCATCCAAGTCCGCAGCCACGCCGGCACCGTTTGGAAGCCGGCCGGGAAACCGGCCGCCGCGATGATGCCGGCGAAAAAACAGGCCAGCAGCCAGACGTTGCGGTCTTCGGGACGCAGCAACAGAATGACGAGTCCGACGACCGCGAAAGCCAGCAGCATGGATGTCTGCAGGAGCCGCCCGACGGTGGCCTGCAGAGTGCCGAAAGGCCCGGCCCGTTCCGAATTGGGCCGGAAAATACCGGTTAACTCCAAAGGAGCGGTTTGATCCGGACGCAGAACGGTCAGGCGAACGGAGTCCCCGGGATTATGCAGCTTCCAGACTTTGTCCTGATCTCCCGGGCCTTCGACGCGGCGGCCATCGAACGCGACGACGTGGTCCCCGACCCTCAATCCCGCCATCTCCGCCGGACTGCCGGTCTTCACGGCGGTCACGACATAGGCACGCTCGGACGGCTGGTACGGAAAATCGAGACCGAGCTCGACGGCGGCGGGCCGGTTGAGCTGGACAGCGACCATCCAGGACGAGGTATAGAGCACGGTGGCCGCCGCGAAAACGATCGCCAGCATCAGGGACGCGAGGTGAAGCCATCGCGGTCCGCGGGTGATGGAAGAAGGTGAGGCTGCCATGGGCTCTACGACCTTTATATCTGGTATCGGCTTGCGGCGCATGGGGGCGGTGGAACCAACCACTCGCTGACGGGTCGCGGCTCGGTATCAGGGTTGCGAGAGGGTAGGCGCCAGGCGTTCCAGGTGCGCGGCGGCATCGCGCGTCACCCATACATCCGGTCCGAAAAGGTCGCGGAAGGCCGCAGCGGCAGCCTTATATAGATCGCGGGCCTCGGCGATGCGGTGCTGGCGCTCCAGGCATTCACCCAGCTCGAGCCGGATCTGCGCCACGCGGTAATCGGCCAGAGGGTGACTTTTCAGGCGGAGATCGAGGGACTGGCGCAGCAACGGCTCACCCTCGCGAGGGCGGCCGGCGAGCGTCTTCACGTAGCCTAAAGCGTGCAGAGCGCGATCCAGCTCGACCTGGCCTTCGGGCTTGCGGGCCAGCTCGAGACACCGCGAGAGATCCGCCTCGGCCTCCCGGGCGCGGCCGGCCACGGCCCGCTGATACGCGAGCTCGATGCGCGCGGAGAGCGCTACGGGGTAATCGGGACCGCCGGCGGGGAGCGCCGCCTGGAGCGCCCGTTCGAACGCGGCCATGGCGGCGTCCGGCTGCCCCAGGTAGCGCTTCGCGGCGCCGAGATTCATCTCCGCGTATACCAGTTGCACGGGGGGATGCGGAACCGAGGAAAGTTTCTCGACGGCCGCGGCGGCGTCGGCTTCACCCTTTTTCAGATCGCCGTGCACGAGATCGAAATAGGCGAGATTGCTTTGGATCAAACCCATCAAGGGACGGGCTGCGGGGACGTTCTCCACCAGCCGGGCGGCGCGCAGCACACATTGTTCGGCCTCCGGCTGCTTGCCGCGCCAGATCAGGAGCACGGCGAAATTATCCAACACCTCGGCGTGCCTGACGACATCGGCGCGGGCCTGCGGCGAATGATCGAAGATGTCCAACGCCTGGCGCATGTGCTGCTCGGCGGGCTCGAGGCGGCGCTGCCACTGATCCAGTTCGCCGGCGATCTCGAGCAGCAGGGCCTTTTCCAGCGGATTGTCACTCAGCGCGCCGATGCGGGCGAGCGCGGCCTGGATCTCCCGATCGCCGGCCGGGAGGAGATCGAGATTGAGATAAGTGGCGGCCAGCACGCGGTGCAACCGGGCCTCCAGGCCCGGGTCGTCGGCAAAGGCCGGACCGATGCGCCGGCTGGCAGCGTTCAACAGATCGATCATCCGCACATCGCGGCCCATGCCGAGACCTAATTGAAAGACGCCGGAGTCGGGCGAGTTGAGAACCTCTCCCAAGAAGGCGGTGACGCGCTCGGCGCGCCGGCGCTGGCGGTTGGCGATGTCGGCGGCGCGCACCGAAACGGCGGTGGCGGCGATCAGCGACAACGCCACGGCGGCGGCGGCGAGGACGCCGATGCGGTGACGCCGCACGTATTTGCGAAAGCGGTAGAGGCGCGCCGGAGCGCGCGCGGCGACGGGGAGGCCTTCGAGATAGTTGCCGATATCGGTGGCCAGCCGGTCGGCCGATCCATAGCGCCGCGCCGGATCTTTTTCCAGGGCCTTGGCGAGGATGGCGTCGAGATCGCCGGCGGGGACGGGCCGCGCGTTGCCGCGTTTCACCTGGCTGGCGACGCGCGGCTCCCGGGTGGCAATGGCGGTCACCACTTCCGCCGGGGTTGTGCCGTGGAGCTGGTAGGGCAGCGAGCCGGTGAGCAACTCGAAGAGCAGCACGCCGAGGGAGTAGACGTCGCTGGCGGTAGTGACGTCCTCACCGCGAAGCTGCTCCGGGCTGGCATAGCGCGGGGTGAGCAGCGGGAAAGCGGTGGCTGCCGCCGCGGTATCGCTCTCGACCAGCTTGGCGATGCCGAAGTCCAACAGCTTGGGCACGCCATGCCCTTCGGGCCCGGGTGTGACGAGAACGTTGCCGGGCTTGATGTCGCGGTGCACGATGAGGTGCTGGTGCGCGTATTCGACTGCGGAGCAGAGCTTGCGAAACAGCTCCAGGCGCGGGGCGATCCCCAGCGTGCGGCGCTCGCAGAAATCGAGGATGGGCTCGCCCTCGACGTACTCCATGGCCAGATAGGGGCGGCCATCGGAGGAAACGCCGCCATCCAGCAGACGGGCGATGTGGGGATGGTCGAGTCGCGCCAGCAACTGGCGCTCGCGGCGGAAGCGCGGGAGCAACAGATCCACGCCCATCCCGGAGCGTACCAGTTTGAGGGCCACGCGCTGCTCGAACTCGCCATCGGCGCGGGCGGCCTGCCAGACCTCGCCCATGCCGCCGCGGCTGATGAGCCGCTCCAGGCGGTAGGGACCGACGTGGCGCGGAGCCTGGGCGGCCTCGCTATCGGCATGGGCCTGGAGCAACGACCGGACTTCCCCGGCCAGATCGGGCTGCCCGTCGGCGGCACGATCGAGCCAGTCGTCGCGCTCGGCGGCGGGAATATCCAATGCCGCGAAGAACAGCTTCTCGATATCGGGCCATGGGGGACGCTGCGCGCTCACCCTTCCACTCCCAGGCGTCTGCCGGGCGCCAATTCGCGAAACAGCCAGGCCTTGGCCAGTGTCCATTCGCGGTCGGCGGTGGCCTTGGAAATCTCCAGGATGCCGGCGGCTTCCGCGGAGGTGCAGCCCAGCAGGACGCGCAACTCCAGGACGCGAGCCTTGCGGGCGTCGGATTCCTCCAGGGCAGCGAGGGCGCGGTCGAGCGAGAGGACTTCCTCCAGCGAACTGCCAAGCCAGGGCAGGTCGTCGGAAAGGGGCACGCGCTGCCAGACGCCGCCGCGCTTGTCGCGGAGCGCCTGTCTGGCGTAGTCGGTGAGGATGCGCCGCATCATCATGGCGGCGAAGGTGAAGAAATGCGCGCGGTCCTTCCACTGGCCGCTGTGCTGCCCGGCCAGACGGAGATACAGCTCGTTGACCAGCGCGGTGGGCTGCAAGGTGTGGCCGTCGCGCTCGCGCCGTATCTGGCTCTCGGCGATGACGCGCAACTGGGTGTAGACCATGGGCATCAGTTGCTCGAGGGCTTGCGCGTCTCCCCCACTCCACTGGCGCAGGAACTGCGTGATATCCGGTAATTTTTCAGGCACCTGTCTATCCGGATCGGCTGATGAGTCATTTTACGCCCGTTTGTCGCGGTATGCAGCAGGAGGGAGTGCGACGCCGGCAGGGGGTGGGGTCGCGGACCGTCCAGGAGGAATTATGCGGTGGCGAAACCGGGCACTGGCGATTGGCCTGTTGAGCGCGGCCCCCTTGGTTCGCGGGCAGTACGTCCAGCAGGCAAAGCTGGTGGGCAGCACGGGGATTATGGATTTCAACGAGCCCCTCGAAGGCGCCTCGGTCGCACTGTCGTCGGACGGCAGCACAGCGATCATAGGGGGCACTTTCGATAATCTCAATGCGGGAGCCGCCTGGATCTTCACGCGCCAGAACGGGGTCTGGACCCAGCAGGGCGGCAAACTGACGGGCAGCGATGCCGCGAGTAAATCCACTTCGATTTATCAAGGCTCCGCCGTGGCGCTTTCGGCCGACGGCAACACGGCGATCGTGGGGGGGATGGGAGACGGCGGGACACAGTTCGTCAACCCGATCGGCGCGGTATGGGCGTACGTCCGCAGAAACGGCGTGTGGCTTCAGCAGGGCCCCAAAATGGTGGGCTCCGGCGCGATCCCGGGTGCGGGCGGCGAGCAAGGGTTCGGAGTAGGGGCGGATCAAGGCGACAGCGTGGCGCTTTCCGCCGACGGGAACACGGCGATTGTGGGCGGATACGGAGACAACGGCGACAACGGCGCGGTGTGGGTGTTCACGCGGGACACCAACGGCGTATGGACCCAGCAGGGGCCCAAGCTGATTGGCACCGGCGCGGCGGGAAGCGCGTATCAAGGCTGGTCGGTGGGAGTTTCCGCCGATGGCAATACGGCCGTCGTGGGCGCTCCGAACGACAATTGCTCCACCAATTCCACCTGTATCGGCGCCACATGGATCTTCACGCGCAGCGGCAACCTCTGGAGCCAATCAGGCGGCAAACTGGTGGGAAGCGGATCGGCCGGAGGCAATCCGAACCAGGGCTGGGCGGTGGCGCTCTCGGGCGACGGAAACACGGCTGCGACCGCCGGGCCATTCGACAACGGCAGCCAGGGCGCCGTCTGGATCTTCACGCGCAGCGGCAACGGCTGGCAACAGCAGGGCGGGAAGCTGACCGCCACAGGCGCGGCGGGCAACGCCGAAATCGGCTTGAACAACGTGTCTCTTTCCTCGGACGGCAACACGCTGCTGGTGGGCGCGGCGGAAGACGGCGGGGAAACGGGAGCGGGCTTCGTATTCACGCGCAATGCGAGTGGCGTGTGGAGCCAGTCTGGCGGCAAACTGACCGGCGCCAGCGAGGTGGGCCCGGCGCGGGTGGGAGCGTCGGCGGCGCTCTCGCCGGACGGCAGCACGGCGATCCTGGGTGGTCCGAGCGATAACAACGATATGGGTGCGGCGTGGGTATTCACACGGCAGCCGGCCGGAGGACCGCCGTCGCCGGGAGGCGCCAGCCCGGCATCGGGGAGCGGGTCCGGCCAGAGCATGAGCTTCACTTTCACGGATGCCCGCGGCTGGCAGGACCTGGACGTGGTGAACGTGCTGATCAATAATTTTCTGGATGGGAGGAATGCCTGCTACCTGGCCTACAGCCGCAGCGCGGGAGTGCTGTACCTGGTGGGCGACGACGGAGGGACGCTGTCGCAGGGGCTGGCGCCCGGCGGCGCGGGCAGCGTCTCGAACGGCCAGTGCGCGATCATGGGCGCGGCTTCTTCGGCGTCAGGCAATGGGAACACGCTGACCCTGACGTTGAACATGAGCTTTAACGCGGCATTTGCAGGTAACAAAATCGTTTACCTGGCGGCGCGCGATCTGGAGGGCGGCAACTCGGGCTGGCAGGCGCTGGGGACGTGGAACGTACCGGGGGCGAACACATTCCCCTCGGTGAGTGGCGCGAACCCGGCGCGGGGCTCCGGCGCGAGCGCGACGCTCACGTTCACGTTCGGCGATACGAAAGGCTTCCAGGATCTCGGGGTGGTGAACGTGCTGATCAATAACTTTCTGGACGGACGGCAGGCGTGTTACGTGGCCTACAGCCAGCCGTTCAAGGTGCTGTACCTGGTGGGAGACGCGGGCGGAGGATTGTCCGCGGGCCTGACTTTGGGAGGGTCAGGCTCGGTGAGCAACAGCCAGTGCACGGTGAACGCGGCGGGGTCCGAGGCCAGCGGCAGCGGGAACACGCTCACGCTCACGTTGAACATCAATTTTAGCGCCGCATTCGACGGCAACCGCGTGATTTACGCGGCGGCGCGGGATGCGGCAGAGGCCAACAATTCGGGCTGGCAGGCGGTGGGGTCATGGACCGTACAGTAAGAGTCATCTTCATCTGCGTGTTGAGCCTGGCGCCAGGCGCTCATGCACAGTATGTGCAGCAGGCGAAACTGGTGGGCACCGGCGCCAGCGGGGTTGCCTCGCAGGGTTCGGCGGTGTCGATCTCGGCGGACGGCAACGAGGTCATCGTCGGTGGGCCTACCGATGGCTTGCTGCCGGGCAGCACATCGGTCACGCCGACGCCGGGCGCGGCGTGGATCTTTCTCCGGAATGCGGGCGTCTGGAGCCAGCAGGGGAACAAACTTGTGGGGACGGGGGCCGTGTCGCCGGCTTCGCAGGGCAGTTCCGTGGCCATGTCGGGTGACGGGAATACGGTGATCGTGGGCGGTCCGGAAGAGAACCAACTCGCGGATTACAGGGCCGGGGGCGGGGCCTGGGTTTTCGCGCGCAACAACAGCGGAGCATGGATCCAGCAAGGGGCCAAGATCGGGCCTCCCCCCGACGCATTCGGCCCCGGCCAGAATATGGGGTTTTCAGCCGGCCTTTCGGGCGATGGAAAAACGGCCATCGTGGGCGCTCCCAACGACGACTACGACGTGGGGGCAGCGTGGATATTCGCGCCCATGCAAGGCCAGTGGGTCCCGCAGGGCAGCAAGTTGACGGGCAGCGATGCGCAGGGCACGGGAGGAAACGACATCAACGAAGAGCAAGGCGGCTCCGTGGCCATTTCCGCCGACGGCAACACGGCCATCGTGGGCGGCGACCGCGACAATGGCATTACGGGAGCGGCCTGGATCTATGTGCGAAACTCCGATGGCACGTGGAGCCAGCAGGGCGGAAAGCTGACGGCCAGGGAAACCACGGCGTTTTTTCAAGGCTCGTCGGTGGCGATTTCCGGCGACGGCAATACCGCCGTCGTGGGGGACTTCGGCGACTCTGGCAACGGCACCGAGGTGGGGGCGACCTACATCTACACGCGCAGCAATGGCCGGTGGTCCGAACAGGCGAGGCTGGTCGGCACGGGGTATGTCGGCCAGCCGCTCGAGGGCTCCGCCGTTGCGATTTCCCAGGACGGAAAGACCGTGGTAACCGGAGGGCCTGGAGATAGCGGCGGCATTGGGGCGGCGTGGGTCTTCACGGGCGCCGGCAGCGTATGGACGCAGAAGGGGAGCAAACTGGTGGGTGGCGGCATCCTGGGCACTGCCACCAATACAGCCCTGGGCACGTCCGTGGCGGTTTCAGCGGATGGGAGCACGATCGCGATCGGCGGATACGGCGACAACAGCGGGGCGGGGGCAGCCTGGGTATTTGGCGCGGCGGCGGGCACCGCGACGGCTCCGGGCAGCGTCAATCCCGCATCGGGGAGCGGATCGGGACAGACCATGAGCTTCACGTTCAACGATCCGCGCGGCTGGCAGGATCTGGATGTGGTGAACGTGCTGATCAACAACTTCCTCGACGGACGCAGCGCCTGCTACCTGGCTTACAGCCGCTCGGCGGGAGTGCTGTACCTGGTGGCGGACAACGGCGGGACGCTGTCGCAGGGGCTGACGCCAGGCGGGGCGGGCAGCGTGAGCAACAGCCAGTGCACGGTGGCGGGCGCGGGCTCATCGGCCAGCGGCAACGGGAACACGCTGACCCTGACGCTGAACTTAAGCTTTAACGCGGCATTCGCAGGCAACAAAATCGTTTACCTGGCGGCCCGCGATCTGGAGGGCGGCAATTCGGGATGGCAGGCGCTGGGCGTGTGGCAGGTGCCCAGCTTTGCGACGTTCCCCTCGGCGGCCGGCGTGAACCCGGCGCGCGGCGCGGGCTCGAGCGCGACGCTCACGTTCACGTTCAACGACACGAAAGGCGTCCAGGATCTTGGCGTGGTCAACGTCCTGATCAATAATTTCCTGGACGGCCGGCAGGCCTGTTATGTCGCCTACAGCCAGCCGTTCCAGGTGCTGTACCTGGTGGGAGACGCAGGCGGAGGATTGTCGGCGGGCGTGACGCTGGGCGGGTCGGGGTCGGTGAGCAACAGCCAGTGCACGGTGAGTGCGGCGGGCTCTTTGGCCAGCGGCAGCGGGACCACGCTCACCCTCACGCTGAGCATCAGCTTTACCGCCGCATTCGATGGCAACCGCGTGATTTACGCCGCAGCGCGGGATTCGGCGGAGGCCAACAATTCGGGCTGGCAGGCGGTGGGGTCGTGGACCGTGCAGTGATGCCGCGCGGGCTCACTTCTTTCGCAGCAGAATCCGGCCGTGCACGGTGCGCAGGCTGGCTTCGCCGCCGCCGCCGTTGATGGCACCGTAGATCGCGCGGTCGATGCGCACGCGGAATTTTCCATCGGGCGTATCGTTTTTCTCGGTGATCGGCTGGCCGCCGGTCAGCTTGATCTCGAAATCGCTGTAGATCGAGCCCTGCGTGGTGATGGCCTTGATGTTGACCTTGACGTCGGCGGGCAGCGCGACATCGATATCGCCGTGCACTGTGGCGAAGTTCAGGGGCTTGCCCGGATCCACACGGTCCATCGACACCTTGATGTTGCCGTGGGTGGAGTTCGCCAGGACCGTGCCAGAGACGTTGGTGAGGGTGATTCCGTCGTGGGTGGTGCTGGCGTCGATGTCGCCATGAACGCCGTCCACGGTGATGGGGCCGAAAGTGGACGAAAGCTGGAGAGACGTATCCACGGGCACCGTGATCACCAGGCTGCCGTCGTGCATCTCGCCGGTGCGCACGCGGACGACGTTATCCTCCTCGGTGACTTCCAGGCCGCCACGGGGCAGGTCGATGCGCTTCAGCCCCTGGTAGGTGTCGGGAGCCTCGCGCTTGCCTGACGCGCGATCGGCCTCGACAATCACCTCGTTGCCGGTGTAGGTCTTCACCGTGATCGTCCCGCGGGTCACCTTGGCGTTCACGACGCGCGGATGGGTGGAATTACGCGCGGGCACCACTACGCGGTCGCCCGTGGTCTGCTGAGCGCCAGCGAGCGCGCAGAGAGAGAATGTCAGGCCCAGCAGGGCCGCTAATCGTTTCATGACCGTTTCCTCAACAGAGATGCGGCGTCGAAGCGCCGCCCTCTAAATTCCTTTCGAGCGCAGCCGGATGGGACCGTTCAGGGTATGGAACGTCAACTCCGGGCCGCCTTTGCCCGCGCGGCCATCCATGGCGCGGCGGTCGGAACGGTAGATGAACTTGCCGTTCGTGTTCTCGCCGCCGCGGGCCGGGAGAGCAGTCAATTCAAAATCGGCGTACACGCCGCCATTCAGCGTGTGGAAATGCAGATTGGCGTCGAGCCCCGGCTGGAAGTTAATGTCCACCGCGCCGTTCAGCGTATGGAACTCGGAATCTTTCGCGGGATTCCGGCTGAACGACACTTTCAACGGACCGTTCAACGTGTGGGCGGAGCCGTATCCGGAGATCTCTTCCATCTCGATCCCGCCATTCAGGCCGCCGATCTCGAACGGGCCGCTGGTGCGCTTGACGACGATATCGCCGTCGTTAATGGTCTTGAGCACCAGTTCGGTGGCGGCGGGGACCTGGATATCGTAGTCGAAAGTCACGCGGTAGCCGTAGTACTGGTCGCCGCGGTAGTTCACGCCGTTGTTGCCGCGGAAGGGGCCGTCCACGTAGAGGCGCACGGAGTTGCCTTGCTGCGACTGATCGAGCTTGACCTCGCGCTTGGCCGAGGCGAGGGCCTCGTTAGATTCGGCGCGGGTGTGCCGCTCGACCGAGACCTGCACCTCGTTTCCGGCGGCGCCCGTGACGTGCACGAATCCGCTGACGTTATCTACGAGCAGCTTGGCCGGGCCCGAGCCGGACGCTACGTTGTAGGTCTGGCGGATGGTCTCGCGGTCCTCGAACTTCCAGTCCCTTTCGCGGGAACGCTGCGCCAGCGCGAGGGCGGGCAGCAGGGAGAGCGCAATCAGGGCGAGCGATTTCATCGGGAGACTCCCATCTTTTGCAGGCCGGAAGCGGCCTGCTGGCGGACGGCTTCATCCAACTGCGTGTCCGCGGCGAGCTTGCGGAGCGCGGCCGCGGCGTCCTTGTCGTTGATCTGCACCAGCAGGTCAACGAGGGCGACCTGCACGAGCGGCGAATCCTGAAGGGGAATGGCGTCGACCAGGGCGCGGCGCACTTCGGGATTGGCGCCGAACTTGGCCAGCGCGTCGACGGCGGACAAGCGCACGTTGACGTTGGCATCGTGACTGACGGCGAAGAGGAGGGCCTGTTCCACTTGCGGGTCGGGCTGCGAAACCTGGAAGCTGTAAGCGACGCCGCGCAGGCGCGCGTTGGGCGACTGCTGCTGCAGGAGCGAAAGGGCCACCATCTGGCGCAGGCTTTCCACCTGTCCCTTGAGCTGCGCGAGCTCGGGGTTGGCGGCCGGGCGCGCGGGGGCGCCCAGGTAGCGGCCGCCGGCGAGGCAGGCGAGTGCCAGGATGGCGGAGCAGGCCATCTGCCAAGCGGGCCTCGCGGGCCACCAGGCGGCCCACCAGCTTCTCGCGGGGACGGCCATGGCCTGGCGCCGTTGCGCGTCCTGATATCCCTCTTCGTAGGCCGCCAGCGTTTCGTGGAAGCGCACGCGCATGGCTTGGCTCGGCTCTGGTTCGGACATGGCCTCGAGACCTCTCCACACCACTCCCAGCTCGGCAACTTCCGCCCGGCAGGCGGAACAGGAGTCCAGGTGGTCGATAACTTTTTCGCGCGTGGCGGGGTCCAGACGGCCCGCCAGGCACTCCGGAATTTTTTCGCGGATGCGATCGCAAATCATGATGCCCGCTCTCCACCCAGCGCGTAGAACCGATCACCCAACTCGCGGAGGGCCCGGTAGACGCGCACTTTGACGGTGCCGACCTCGCATTTGAGGACCGAGGCGATCTCGTCGTATTTCAAATCCAGGAACCGGCTCATGACCAGAACCTCTCTTTTTTCCCGCGGCAGGGCGGCCAGGGCGCGATGCAGGAGGGCAGCCTCCTGGCGATTCTGCGCCTGGCGGTCGGGCGGGGTCTCGGCGCTCGAGATGTCGACGGCGTTGTCCGGCATGGCCACCTCGGCCTTGCCGCGGCCGGCGTGATCGAGGTAGGCATTTCGCCCGATCTGGTACATCCAGGCGCGGAACGACAGGGACGGCTCATAGGTGTGCCGGTACTTGAGGATGCGGAAGAAGACTTCCTGCACCAGGTCCTCGCTGGCCGCGCGGTTGAAGGACAGGCGCAGGAAATAGCCGAACAGCGCGCGGTGATGGCGGTCGAAGAGCACTTCGAGCTTGCCGACGTTGCCCGCCCGGACCTCCTGCATGACCTGTTCGTCCTCCACAAGCTCTCCTACGTAAAGCAATACCGGCGAAGCGGAAAAAGGTTACGAAGTGCCGCGTTTCATAAATACCGCCATCGGGTCCAGTAGGACCACTCCCTTAAAGCGGAAAGAATTTGGCCACAGATGGACACGGATAAACACGGATAACAAGACAAAGGAGGCATCGGCGTTAATCCGCGTTCATCGGCGGCTCTCCTCATTCTTTCACGGCTTTTTACGGTCGAGGCTCCGAACAGAGCCGATTGCGCGAGGGCAGGCAGGACGTTGGCCGAACGCCACACCTGTGCCGAACGGGCTACAAGCGGGACGTGCCTGGCATGAGGCACAATAGAAGATTAGCTCTCCTCCATGAGGCATACGTGAAGACTTTCTCCACTCGTGTTTTGTGCACACTTTTGCTCGCTGCGTGCTGCGCCGGGTTCTGCCTGGCCCAGGAAGGGCCACCGCCAACACCACCTCGCGGCTCGGGAGGCCTTCGCACGCCGCCTCCGCCGCTGCCCAAATATCCGGATGTCCGGCAGCCGGGCGAGACGGGCTTCTTCATCGGGCTGATCGCGTGGTTTCCGACGCAGGGGCCGATCTTCGACCACGGACACAATTCGACCTTCACCGACTCCAGCTACGCTATCTTTCAGGGCACGCCCAAGTACGCCGAAGGGGCCGAGATCGGAATCGCGGTGGGCCTGCACAACTCGATCCACGTGACGTACTTCGAAGACCGCGCCTCCGGCAATTTCACGAATACGCAGGAGCTGCGGATCTGGGACCAGACCTATCCCATCAACAACGTGGTCTCGACCAACTACCGGCTGCAGACCGCCAAGATCTCGTTCGACTACCTGACGTGGCCCTACCCCGTACAGAGCAGCCGATTCCGGCTGAAGACCCTGTGGGCCGTCCAATACGTTTCGATGAAAACGGGCTTCGACCTGCCCCAACTGCCGACGGTGGACAGCGCCGGCAACCCGCTGCTGGATGCCGCCGGCAATCCCCTCAGCTATATGACACAGGGTTCGCACTGGCTCATCCTGCCGTCGCTCGGCCTGGGCGTCTCGGAATACCTGACGCGGCACTTGCGGCTGGAGGGCAACGCTTCGGGCTTCGCCATTCCCCAACACGATACCGTGTGGGATGGGGACGCCTCGGCGAACCTCCGGACCGGCCACCTGGAAATCCGCGTGGGCGTGAAGGCGCTCCACTTCAAGACCAGCACGCAACAGCCATTCTACATGAGAGGCACACAGGCTTCGGGCTTCGTGGGCATGCGCTGGTACTCGGATTGACGACCGCTCGACGCAGAGGGTATAGTGGCCGCGGCCCTTCCCGCCGGCCTCCAATCACGCCATAATCTTATCGATGCTCGAAAAGATTTTCATGCTGAGTTCACTGGGGCTGGCCGCGGGAATTCTGCCGGCGGCGGATTTCCCGAACGTCGAGATCTCGAACGGCCAAATCCGGGCAAAGATCTATTTGCCCGATGCCCGGAACGGATACTACCGCGGAACGCGTTTCGACTGGTCGGGAGTCGTCTACAGCCTGCAATACAAGGGACACGACTACTACGGGCCGTGGTTCAATAAGACCGATCCGAAGGTCCACGACTTCGTGTACCAGGGCGCGGACATCGTCGCCGGACCTTGCAGCGCGATCACCGGCCCGGTGGACGAGTTCCGGCCGCCGCTGGGATTCGACGAGGCCAAGTCCGGCGGCGCCTTCGTCAAGATCGGCGTGGGGGCCCTGCGGAAGCCGGACGACGCCAGGTATGACAATTACCGGCTGTACGAGGTCGCCGACGGGGGGAAGTGGAAGATCCGGAAAGGGCGCGATCAGGTGGAATTCACCCAGGAGCTGAGTTCGCCGGCGGGCTACGGATACGTCTACGGAAAGACGTTGCGGCTGACCAAGGGCAAGCCGGAGATGGTGCTGGAACACCGGCTGAAGAATACCGGAACGCAGGCGATCCAGACGAGCGTTTACAATCACAATTTCCTGGTGATGGACAGGCAGCCGGCCGGTCCGGGATATTCGATCACTGTTCCGTTCCAGATTCAGACGAGCCGCCCCCCCAACCAGAACCTGGCCGAGATCCGCGGGAACCAGATCGTCTACCTGAAAACCCTGGAGGATCGCGATTTGGTGACAACGCCCTTGCAGGGGTTCGGCGACAGCACCAAAGACAGCGAGATCCGCATCGAGAGCAGCAAGCTGGGGCTGGGCATGGGGATCAGCGGGGATCGTCCGTTACTCAGCGAGTCGCTGTGGTCGATCCGGACGGTGGTGGCGATGGAGCCCTACGTTTCGATCGCGATCGAGCCGGGGCGCGAATTCACCTGGAAGACGACGTACAACTACTACACATTGCCCGGGGCAAAGTGATTGGCGGGGAACTCAGGCGGAGGCGGTAGGGGCCCGGCGCTTGGATAACAGGACCCGCACCTCGTCCGCCGTCAGCTTACGCCACTTGCCGATGGGGAGATCGCCGATGCGGATGGGGCCGATGGCGGTGCGGACCAGCTTCAGCACCTTGCTTCCCACGGCTTCGATCATGCGGCGTACCTGGCGGTTGCGGCCCTCGGTGATGGTCAACTCGAGAAACGTGTACTTGGCGCCGTCGCGCAGGCGCTGGACTTCGGCCGGGCGCGTGGGACCGTCGCTCAGTTGGACCCCGCGGCGCAACTGGTCGAGCTGGGCATCGGTGAGCAGCGTCGACGCCTTCACCAGATAAGTCTTAGGCACCTTATGGCCGGGATTGGTGACTTTTTCGGCGAAGGACGTGTCGTTGGTCATCAACAGGAGGCCGCTGGTATCCAGGTCGAGGCGGCCCACGGGGGATAGCCAGGCATCCACATCCGCCAGCAGGCTGTAAACGGTGGGGCGCCCCCCTGGATCGCGCCAGGTGGTCAGGCAGCCCTTGGGCTTGTATAGCAGGATGTAAGTTTTGTCTTTTTGTTTCAGGGGCTTACCGTCAAGCGAGACGCGATCGCGCTGGAGGTCGACCCAGTGGTCGGGGTTTTGGACGATTTTTCCGTTCACACGAACCCGGCCAGAATGAATCCAATTCCTGGCGTCCGTGCGGGAACCCAATCCAGCCTTGGAAAAGACTCTTTCTAAAGTCTTTAGCGGACGATGGTCAGAAAAATCCGAGGAGATTGCCATGGAACTTCCTAGAAGAATCGTACTGAACGTAATGATACAGTAGGTCAGGAGCAAAACAGACGGGCCACATTCTGATTCGGGGAGCGCGACAGCTCATCACCATGCGCGGATCCCCCGGACCCTGGCGCGGGGCGGAGATGGGAGAACCCGGAATCATCGTCGACGGATCGCTTTTGATCCGCGACGGCATTATCGAGGAAGTGGGGCCCACGCGCCGTGTCGAAAACCTGGCGTCCGCCCGGGGGGCCGTGGAGATCAACGCCGTGGGACGAGTGGTGATGCCGGGATTCATCGACAGCCACACGCACCTGGTATTTCCGCTGGCGGGCGCCGGCACGGACGATGAGGCCATGGCGGCGCGGGCGGTGTGCGCATCGACCGGCCAACGGATCCAGTGGCGCACGCAGGTCCACCTGGCCGCCATGGCGCGGCACGGCACCACCACGGTCGAGGCAAAGACCGGGTGCGGGCCCGACGAGCGGGCGGAGACCAAGCTCCTGCGGGTGCTGGCCTCGTTGAAAGACAACCCGCTGCACGTGGTTTCCACTTTCCTTTGCCGGCTGCCCCATCGGGATCTCAACGGTTACGGCGGCCCTGAAGAGGCGGCGGAGTATGTGATCGAGCGGCTTCTTCCCAAGATACGGCGGCGGCGGTTCGCCCGTTTCGCGGACCTTGCTTGGGAAGCCGGCAACGAGCGTGTGGACATCTACCGGCGCTACCTGCGAGCCGCCCACAGTTTCGGGTTCGCGTCGAAAGTCCACGCCGACCAGGTCAATACGGCCACGGCCATCGCCACGGCCGTCGAGCAGCTTGCCGTGAGCGTGGATCACCTGGAACATGCCATGCCACGGGAGGCCGAGCTTCTGGCCGGCTCGGGCACCATGGCGACACTGCTGCCATTGACTTCGCTGCACAACGGAGGATGGAATGCGCCCGCGCGCGCGTTGATCGACGCGGGAGTTCCGGTAGCACTGGCCAGCGATTTCAACCCGCACCACAGTCCCACTTTGAGCATGCAGACCGTAGTGGCGCTGGCGTGCATGAACCTCGGAATGACTCCCGAGGAGGCCATCGCGGCGGCCACGATCAACGGCGCGCACGCACTGGGGCGGGCCGATCGCGTGGGCTCGCTGGAACTCGGCAAGCGGGCCGATCTGCTGATACTCAACAGCTGCGATTTTCGGGAATTGGCGCATCAGTTCGGCATGAACCTGGTTCACATGACCATCAGGGATGGGGAGTGCATATACAAGGAAGGGGACGTAGCACCGCGCCCGGCGGAGGACATCAGGCCAGGAGAGAGCTGGGATTGAGCCCAGTGGGGCAGGGAGGCCTGCCCCACCGGGCTTGAAGAGTGGACGGAAGGGCCCCGAAGGGCCCTTGCCTGTCCTGAGGTCACCTGACGAATACCGAGATGGTGACGCTTACGGTTTGACCACTGGGACCGTAGGCCGTCAAGGTATAGGTCGTGTTGGTGGTCGGGTAGACCGTGAGGGTGCCGGTCGGCGCCAACGACTGCGGAGGCAGTTCGTTGCCCACGATGACTACCGACAGGGCGTTCTGCGTCTGCCACGACAGGAGCACCGGGGTGCCGGCGTACACCGAGTAGATCGGGTCGGAGGTGAAGGAGACGATGCGCACCTGTCCGACGGTGACCGTCGCGTTGGCCTGGATCATGCCAGCCGCGTTGACGGCGGTCAGGGTGTAGGTGGTAGTGGTAGTCGGGCTGACGGTGGCGCAATCGTTGGCGTTCAGATTGGTGCCGACGCCCGGGGTGATGGTGATGTTGGTGGCGTTGTTCACCTGCCAGCAAAGCTTGGTGGAGGTGCCCGCGTCGATGGTCGGCGGGTTGGCCACGAAGGTGACGATCTGCGGAATGTTGGCAGGCGCCACGATCACGGTGACCGGAGCGGTCACGGATTTTCCATCGGAACTGGTGGCCGTGAGCGTGTAGGTGGTGGTCTGGGCCGGCGTCACCGTAGTGCTGCCGTTGACCGCCACGGAGCCGACCTGGCTGATGGTGACCGTGGAGGCGCCGGTGGTGGTCCAGCTCAAGGTGGACGATTGTCCGGGGGCGATGCTGACCGGGTTGGCTTCGAACCGGATGATCTGCGGGTTGCCGGCCGGGGCGGCGCCTACCGTCACGGTCTGGCTGGCATTGACCGAGCCGTTGGCATTCGTCGCGGTGAGCGTGTAGGTAGTGGTCTGGGTGGGCGACACGGAGACCGAGCCGCTGCGCGCATCGACATTGCCGATGCCCGGGCTGATGGAGACCGAGTTGGCGTTGTCGACGACCCAGCTCAGGGTGGATTGCTGGCCGGGCTGGATGGTGGCCGGAATGGCCGTGAACTGAACGATGCGTACCGCGGCCGGCGAGGCGATGGACACGGTGGTGCGCGCCGTGCCCGTGAGGTTATCCGTATTCTTCACCGTCAGCCGGAAACTGTAGGTCTGGCCGGCGGCGCCGGTGAAGGTGGTGGTGACCGCGGAGGCATTGGCGAGCGTGACGGGGGGTCCGGCGATCTGGGTCCACTGGTAGGTGAGCGGCAAGCCCAGCGGATCGTACGAGCCGGAGCCGTTCAAGGTGACCGTACCGGCGGGGATGCCGATCTGGTCCGGACCCGCGTCCGCGATGGGCGGGCTGCTGCCGACGCGCCGCGTGCCGAATTCGTAGCGAATGCGCGGGACATCCATGGGGACCGGGTGCTTGACCTCGGCGAACTCCTTGGGCTTGGTGTAATTGCCGACCTCGAGACCGACGGTGAGGGCGCCGCTGCCGCCCTTGCTGATCAGGGTTTCGTTGTAGCTGCCCTCGGCGGTGAAGGCCACGTGCGGGGTGAAAGGCTGGATCAGTTTCAGGTTGACGCCCGGCCGGGAATTGCGCCCGTCTTCCCGCATCTTGAGGTAAGCGACGTCGCCCTGGAAATAGGCGTTGCCCCACGCGGCGAAGAGGAAGTTCACGCCTTGCTGGTTGACGACGCGAGCGAAGGTTTGCAGGTACGCGCCCGGCGCCAGGGTAACGCTGTTGAGGACGGCGTAATTCTTGAAGCCCCTGGTGATGAACGCGCCAATGCGGCCGCCGCGGAAGAGGTAGTCGAGCATGAAGGCGGCCTGACCCATCCAACTGGCGTCCTGGTATTCGGCGAAGTCGATGACCTTGAAGCTGGCAAATCCGCCGGCCTGCAAGTTGCCGAAGCGGTTGACCAGACCGATATCGAACTGTCCTTCCTTGCGGCCGGGATAGTACATGAACTCGCCCTGCGCCTGCACGGCGTGCGTGCCGTCGCCGCCAAACGGGGAGAAGAACTGGCCTCGGCCGGTGAAGGTGAAGTCGCCCGTGCGGCTGGGGCCAAACGCCGGACCAATGTTGAGGCCCAGCAGCGAGAACTTCTTGTTGCGCCTGGCCGCCTCGTCGAGCGCGCCTGTAGCCGCGGTGTCGGCGATCTTCTGGGTCTGCTGTTCGGTGAGCGGCTTGGGGATTGCGGCAACTTGATCGCGCAGCATGTTGTGCTCGTTGCGCAGTTGCGCCAGGTCGCCCCGCAGCTTGTCGTTTTCGCCCTGGAGGTTTTTGAGCGCCGCCAGGATGTCATCCAGCTTGTCGAGCCGTTTGAGGATCTGTTCGCAGCAGTCCTCCTGCTTTTTCATGAAGTCCAGGAGAGCCTGGTTGAGCGCGGGCACGACTTCGCTGATGCCGCCTTCCTTGATCAGCTTGCCCTGGCCGTCGGTCACCGCGAGGACGACACGGCGGTTCATGAAGCGGCCTTCCTTGGTTTTGTTGTCGACTTCGGGGGAGCGCTTGCCGTCACCCGCGGTGGTGATCTGAGCGGGCGCCGCTCCATACTTCACCAGAAATGCCTTGACGGCTTCGGCGCGCTGCATTCCCAACTTGTCGTTGTAGGCGGCCGAGCCGACGTAATCGGTGTGCCCCGTCACCTTGACGCGGTAGTCTTTGTGCTGTCCCAGCAATTCCGCGAGGCGCAACAGGCTAGGGTAGCCGTCCGAGAGGATCGAGGAATTGAATTCGAAGTTGATCTCTTCCCAATCGTCTTTAGTCTGGCCCCCGGGGTTCAAGCCCTGACTGTACAGACAGGACGCCATGACCCCAAGCGCACCAATGGCTGCTAGTTTCATCATTGTCTTCTGATCTCCTCAATTTTTTCCACTTGTGCGAGAAAAGGGAAACTCATCGGAAACTCAGTACCGCCGCGATGTGCAGCGGAAGATCCAAGGGTCCCACCAGCGTGCCGGGTAGTACTACCCCGGCGTGAACTCGAACATTCGAGCCACAGTAGCGCATTCAACAATTAGGATACACGGAAACTTGGGCGGCCTACAGGAGTTGGATCACATTCGGGTCCAGTATGAAGTGAAGCGCCGTACAAATCATCACCAGGAATTGCGACAATAGTCAGGTATGGCTGCCGGACGGGCGGCCGCTCCTGGATAACAGGAGAGGAAAGTCCGGTCTCCGCAGGGCAGCGTGCCGGTTAACGGCCGGGGGTCCGGTGACGGATCACGGAAAGTGCCACAGAAAACATACCGCCTTGCCGCGAGGTGAGGTAAGGGTGAAATGGTGCGGTAAGAGCGCACCGCGGCGGAAGTAATTTCGCCGGCAGGGCAAACCCCACGTGGAGCAAGACCAAATAGGGGAGGAGGGGCTGCCCGCCCCGCTCGACTTCCGGGTAGGTCGCTAGAGCCAGGCAGTAATGCCCGGCCCAGACGAATGGCCGCCGCCCGCAAGGGTACAGAAACCGGCTTACAGTCCGGCAGCCATACATCGTTGCGCGCGGACGGCGGGCGCGCCCCGCGTGATAAGCTCGGCACTATGGTTCGTCCGCTTCTGCTTTTCGCGATAGCGCTCGGCGGCTGGGCGCAGACTGCGCCCGAACCCGTCGAGGGCGACTGGGTGGCGCGCGATTTCACGTTCCACACCGGCGAGAAACTTCCGGAATTGCGGCTGCACTATATCACGCTCGGCGCGCCGGCGCGCGACGCGGCGGGCCACGTGAAGAACGCCGTGGTGATCATGCACGGGACGGGCGGGAGCGGCCGCGCGTTTCTCGGCGCGGGGTTCGGGGGCGAGCTGTTCGCCAAGGACCAGCCGCTCGACGCCGGCCGCTACTACATCGTTCTTCCCGATGCGGTGGGCCACGGAAAATCCAGCAAGCCGAGCGACGGCCTGCGCGCCAGATTTCCGCACTACGACTACGGCGACATGGTGCGGGCCGATTACCTGCTGATTCACGACGGCCTGGGAGTGGACCATCTGCGGCTGGCGATGGGGACGTCGATGGGGGCCATGCACACGTGGGTGTGGGGCGAAATGTACCCGGACTTCATGGATGCCCTCATGCCGCTGGCCAGCGCGCCGGTGGAGATCGCCGGCCGCAATCGCATGTTCCGCGCGATGATCATCCAGGCGATCCGCGACGATCCGGAGTGGAACAACGGCGAGTACACCAAGCCGCCGCTGAACGGGCTGATGGCGGCGCAGTACGCGCTTTTCATGATGACCAGCAGCCCCCTGCAACTGCACCAGACGAATCCCACGCACGAACAGGCCGATCGCGCGGTGACGGCGATCCGCGAGCGCGCGGCGCGCACCGACGCCAACGACATGCTGTACCAGTACGAGAGCTCGACCGATTACAATCCGTCGCCCGGCCTGGAAAAGATCAAGGCGCCGCTGTGGGCCGTCAACTCGGCGGACGACGAGGTGAATCCGCCGGAGCTGGGGATTCTGGAGCGGGAGATTCAACGCGTGCCGCGCGGGCGCTACATCCTGATTCCCACCAGCGAGGAGACCCGCGGGCATGGGACGCACTCGCGCGCGGTGGTCTGGAAAAACTACCTCATCGAACTGCTCCGGTTGTCCGAGCCGCACGCGCTGCTGGATCCGAAGGACCGATTTTGGCGGCAGAGCGCGTCGGAAGTTTTCCGGGTGAAGGTGGAAACCACCCAGGGCGATTTCACGATCGAGGCGCATCGAAGCTGGGCGCCTGTGGGGGTCGACCGGTTCTACAACCTGGTGCGCGCGGGTTTCTACGACGATTCGCGCTTCTTCCGCGTGGTGGCGGGATACATCGCACAGTTCGGAATCGCGGGCGATGCGCGCGTGGCGGCAGCCTGGAGGAACGAGACGATTCCCGACGACCGAGTGCGGCAAAGCAATACGCGCGGCTTCATCGGTTACGCCATGACCGGACCGAACGCGCGCACGACCCAGCTTTATATCAACCTGGGCGACAATTCGCGCCTCGACGCGCAGGGTTTTGCCCCGATCGCCAAGATGGTGGAAGGGATGGGTGTGGTGGAGCGGCTCTATTCGGGCTACGGCGAGAATTCCGGCGGGGGCATGCGCGCGGGCAGGCAGGCGAAGCTGTTTGAGGGCGGCAATGCCTGGGTGGATGCGGAGTACCCGCTGCTGGACAGGCTGCGGAAGGCTTCGATCGTAGGGTGAGCCAGGCGTGAGCAAATTCTTCGCCGGTCCGTTCGGGCTTCGCTCGGGTTGGCGGGCGCTGCTGTTCGTGGTCCTGGCGTTTGTGTTGGGGGGGATTTGCCAAGGCCTCCTGCACCTGCCTCCGCTGAGGCGTCCAGGAAGAAAATTTGCGGAGCTGAGCGAGGGCGGCGGCGTTCTTCTGGCGATCTTGGGCGCGATGTGGATCATGGCGCCCATCGATGGCAAGCCGTTGTTCCGCTACGGACTCGGGCGAGCGCATTGGGGACGCAACCTTCTGGCGGGCGTGGCAGCAGGTTTCGGCGCGCTGAGCCTGCTGATGGTCCTGCTGATCGGCGCGGGGGCGTTTCGTCCCGGCGGGATCGTGCTGCATGGGGCCGAACTGGCGTACTGGAGCGTCGAGTCGGCGATCGCGTTCGTCTTCGCCGCCTGCAACGAGGAATTGCTCACCCGCGGGTACACGCTTTTCGCTCTTGCGCAGGGCGTGGGTTTCTGGCCCGCGGCGGCGATGTTGTCGCTGTTGTTCGGCGCGGGCCACGCGGGGAATGGCGGCGAGGACTTCATCGGGGTGGCGAATGCGGTTCTGGCGGGCATGGTTTTCGCCTACAGCTTGTGGTGGAGCGGTTCGTTGTGGTGGGCCATCGGCTGTCACCTTTCGTGGGACTGGGGGGAGTCGTTCTTCTACGGGGTAGCCGACAGTGGAGGGGTGGCCAGCCACCATTTCCTTTCGGGTGCGCCGGCGGGGCCGGCGTGGCTGTCGGGCGGCACGGTGGAGCCCGAGGGCAGCGTGCTCGCGGCCCTCGTACTGGCCGCGCTGGCGGCTGCGGCGCGGTTCACCACGCCGCGATACCGGGCGGAAGGATTGGAGCGGCTCAAGGTGCTGTCCGCGCCGCCCGGAAACGCCGAATGCCGCCCCCTCACTTGAAAAGACTCTTGGGGATCATCGCATGGACGCCTTTGGTGCCGTCCACGGCCTGGGTGATGTTGAAATCGACCGCCACGCTGCACAGCGCGTAGGCGTCTTCGCGCGAGAGGTGTTTCTCGGTGACGAGGAAGTCGATGGCCTCGCGCACGGCGTGGACGGTGGCCAGGTTGAGGTCGGGGTCGAGGCCCATGGCGATCCAGTGGGTGGGGGTTTCGCCGCGTGGCCATTTGAGGTGCATGTCCTTGCGGACGATGAACTGAAACGTGCCGCTGAGGGACGTCTCCATCGCGGTGATGTCCACTTCGCCGTTGCCCTGGCCGGCGTGGCCGTCGCCCACTTCGAAGAGCGCGCCCGCGACGTGCACCGGGATGAAGAGCTTGGTGCCCACGACCAGGTCCTTGTTATCGATGTTGCCGGCGTGGTCGCCGGGCGGAGCGCTGTTGATGCGTCCCTTGGATTCGTCGGGCGCGACTCCCATGCTGCCGAAAAAAGGGTGCAGGGGAATCTCGATGTTGTCGGCGAACCGGGCAACGTTGCGCTGGACATCGAGCGGGATCAACTTGGTCCGGCCGCGCTCGAAATCCTCCTTGGGAAGGACGCCGCGCTGTGGGCTGAAGCTGTTGGTGGCGTACGGCGTGGCGAGGCGGATGCTCTGGATGCGGACTTCGAGAGTATCGCCCGCCTCGGCGCCCTCGATATACAGAGGTCCGGTGAGGATGTGGCCGCCGGGGCCGCGATCCTTCACTTCGGCGTAGATGGTTTTCAGCTCGGTCTCGATGTCTTCGGGCTTGACGCCGGCATTGGCCAGCGAGGTGGGACTGCTGGTGGTGAGGGTCTGGATCTCGACGGTATCGCCGGATTTGATGCGCAGCACCGGCTTGGCGGCGGACCAGTAGTAGCCCCACACGACGGTGCCGGGCGTGGCTTTGAGCTGGTAGTCGGCGGCTTGGGCCGCGGCCAGCGTGGCGAAGAGGAGGAGCGCCGATTTCATGTATTCTGCGATTCTATCGCAGGGAGTATGTGGCAGGGCGGGCTTTACGGTAAAATTCGGTCATCGTGGCAACCACGGGTCAACGAGCTCCGGGGAGGGCCGGTCCGCATCCGCTCACTTCGGAAGAACGCAGAGCGTTGGTACACCGCGTGGCGCGGAGCCGCGAGTTCGAGAAGTCCACGCGGCTGCGGGAGTTTCTGTTCTACGTCTGCGAACGCGCCATGCGGGAGCCCACCGCGGAGACCCACGAGCAGGAGATCGGCCATGCGGTTTTCGGCCGGGACGCCGATTACGATACCAGCCAGGACAACATTGTCCGGGTTACAGCCTCGCAGGCCCGGAAAAAGCTGGAGCGCTACTTCGTTTCCGAGGGCGCATCCGAGCCGGTCGTCGTCGAAATTCCCAAGGGTCACTACACACTCATCTTCCGCGAGCGGGCGGCGAAGCCCGATGAGACGGCCACCTCGCCGCGGGAACTGGTTTTGGCCATCCGGCCCGTGGTACCGCGCCGCCTGGTTCTGATTCTCGCCGCTTGTTCGCCGCTCCTGGCAATCATCGCTGTGGTGTGCGGTGTCGAATGGTGGAGCCTGCGGCTCGCCGCGCGCCCGGAAACCAGGGCTACTCCGGCATTGAACGCCCTGTGGGCACGGTTGCTCCCCGCCACGGGCCGCACGGATATCGTCGTCGCCGATTCGAGTTTCAGCTTTTTCCAGCAACTGCTTCGGCATCAGCTCACATTGTCAGAATATCTGGACCCGAATTCGTGGGCGGGTGCGCTGCCGGCAGACGAAGGCCGCGAGGATTTTGTGCTGCGCCAGGCGCGCCAGCGGTTCACCAGCATTGCCAGCGTGACGATGGCTTACCGGATCGCACGTTTCGCGGGAAACGACCAGAGCCGGATCTCCATCTTTTCCCCGCGCGATTTCAACATCCGCCAGATGAAGGAGGACAACGTCATACTTCTTGGAAGCACGCGGGCGAACCCCTGGGTCGAGCTGATCCAGGATCGTTTGGGTTTCCATTTCGGCTTCGACCAGGAGTCGCGGCAGCCGTATTTCGAAAACCGGCAACCACGGCGGGGCGAGTTGAAGATGTACCAGAGCGATGCGAACATCAGCTATTGCCAGATCGCTTTCGTTCCCAATCTCGGTGGAACCGGCAGCATACTCGCGATTTCGGGAACCGAGGTTGGAGGCACCGAAGGCGGCAGTGAGTTTGTCACCAACGAGGCCTCGGTCGCACAGCTCCGGCAGCTCGCCAATCCGGACCGTAAAGGCCCGCTCCCGTATTTCGAAGTCTTGCTGAAAAGCAGCCAGTTCGCCGGTACGGCAAGAGCGATGACCATTGTGGCTTTCCGGCTTGTCCGGACATAAGGAGCCAGACCGTGGCAAGCTGCATTCCATTTCAGGTCGCCGGCCTGCTCCTGGTGTCGGTTGCGTTCGGAGCGGCGGACGAGCAGGCGCGCTTGCTCGAACAGGCGAATGCCAGTTATGCGGGCCGGCGCCCTTTGGAAGCCGTACGGTTGTATCGGGAGTACCTCGCCCGCTACCCCGACCGCGCCGATGTGCGAGTGTTCCTGGGCGCCGCCCTTTTCAACCTCGAGAAGCCGGAAGAGGCATTGGAGCAGACCGGGCGAGCATTGACGCTGGACAAGAATTACAGCCGCGCCTATACGCTGGCCGGACGTATATACGCCGGCCGTCGCGAGTGGGAAATGGCCCGGCAGGCTTTCGCCGAGGCCCTCCGATTGAATCCCCGCGACCGGGAAAGCTGGTATTTTTCGGGCCGCGCCTACTACGACGAAAATCGCTTCGAACAGGCGATCGAAGCTTTTCAGCGAGCCCTCGCATTGGGGGGCGGGCAAAGCCGGGTGTATGAGAACCTGGGCCTTGCTTCCGAGGCGCTCGGGCGTTTCGCCGAAGCCGAACAGGCGTATAAGCAGGCCGTCCAACTGAGCGCCGGGGAGTACCGTCCGTATCTGGCTTACGGCGTATTCCTCCACAAACAGGGCAGGCCGGCTCAGAGTATCGAAATGCTGGAGAAGGCGCTCTCGCTGGAACCGGGGATCGTGGACACGCGCTTCGAGCTGGGCAAGGCGCTCGATCAGTCGGGGCAGCTCGCCGCCGCCGCGCGGGTTCTGGAGCCGGCGTTGGCAATCTCCAATCAATGCCGGGTGCACTATCTGCTGGTCAGTGTCTACTCGCAACAGGAGAAGAGCGATGAGGCGGACCGGCACGTGAAAGCGTTGGAGAACTGCCGGAATGAGCCCTAGAGGCGCCGCCGCGGCCGCCCTTGCGCTGGGCGCCCTGGTTTTCGCCCAGCGCGCCCGCGTGGACGCCCCGATCGTGCCGATCGTTTTCCAAAACGGCGCCAAGCCGGCCGGCATCGACTTCGTGCTGAAGAACTCCGCGAGCGCGGACAAAAATCAGATCGAGACCATGCCGGCGGGCGTGGCTGTTCTGGATTACAACAACGATGGCTTCGAAGACATCTATTTCGTCAATGGCGCGGCCATTCCCGGGCTGGCGAAGAAAGATGCTTCCTACTGGAACCGCCTGTACCGCAACAACGGCGATGGAACGTTCACCGATGTCACCGCAAAGGCCGGTGTGGCCGGGGATGGATACAGCATGGCAGTGGCGGTGGGCGACTACGATAATGACGGGTGGGAAGATCTCTTCATCGCCGGCGTGAACCGGAACACTCTGTATCACAACAATGGAGACGGCACGTTTTCCGACGTGACTCAAAAGGCCGGGCTGGCGGCGGCAGGCCCGATCAAGCCATGGTCCATCTCGGCCGGCTGGTTCGACTACGACAACGACGGGTGGCTGGACCTCTTCGTCGTGAACTACTGCAAGTGGGCGCCGGGGCAGGATCCCTACTGCGGGGTGAACAAGCCCGGTTATCGCGCCTACTGCGATCCGAAACTCTATCAGGGACTTCCGAACGCCCTGTATCGCAATAACCGGGACGGCACTTTCACGGATGTCTCGGCTGTTTCGGGGATCGGCGCCCACGTCGGCAAAGGGATGGCGGTGGCCTTCGCGGACTACGACGGCGACGGGCGCATGGACGCGTTCGTGACCAACGATACCGAGCGCAATTTCCTGTTTCACAACGACGGGAACGGCCGGTTCTCGGAAGTGGGCATCCGGGCCGGAGTGGCGTTCAACATCGACGGCAAGGCGGTTTCCAGCATGGGCGTGGACTTCCGGGATATCGACGGCAACGGCCGGCCGGACCTGGTCACCACGGCTCTCTCGAACGAATCGTTTTCCCTGTTCCGCAATATCGGAAAGGGCCTTTTCACGGATGCCAGCTACTCGAGCGGGCTGGCCGCGCTGAGCTTACCCTGGGCCGGATGGGGAGTGGGTCTCTTCGATCTGAACAACGACGGTGCCAAGGACATATTCACGGCGAACGCGCACGTGAGGGACAACGAGGAGTTGTACGGCAGCCGGACGTACCGCCAGCCCAATTCGATTTTCGCCAACGCCGGGGGCGGACGTTTTGTGGATGCCCGCGCGAGCGCCGGACCGGCTTCGGCCCGGCCGGCGGCGCATCGCGGCTGCGCCTTCGGGGACTTTGACAACGACGGACGAGTGGACGTAGTGGTCTCGTGCCTCAACGAACCGGCGGAGCTGCTGAGAAATGTGTCCGACCGGCGCCAGCATTGGTTCGAAGTGCTGCTGACGGGCCACCGGAGCAACCGGGATGCGATCGGCGCCGTCGTCCGTGTGACCTCGGCGTCCGGCACGGTGCAATACAACCATGTGACTACCGCGGTGGGTTACGCATCCTCGAGCAGCCGGCGCGTGCATTTCGGCCTGGGCGCCGGGGGCGGGATCAGGAGCGTGGAGATCCGCTGGCCATCCGGCGCCATCCAAGAGCTGGAGAATCCGAAAGCCGATCAATGCCTCCGGATCACCGAGCCGGAATAGCGCGGGTATCTTACATCGTCCTTTTCGCTACGATGTAGCCAAACGCTCCCAACTGGCAACTGAATTTGCCGGGAGAGAGTGACGCCGCGACCGGCTGGTTCGTCAGCAGATTCCGGGCGTGGGCATAGTCCGCCGCCGGCACATCGACTTGAACTTTGGTCTGACGGTTGGTCAGGTTGACCAGCACCAGGATCTCTTCGTTGGCCTTCTTGCGGATGAAGCTGACCACGCCGTCCAGGTTGCTGTTGTTGACCCACGTCAGCTCGCCCGAAGTTAGCGCGCCCTCTTCGCGGCGCATCTGGATGAACTGTTTATACACGCGCAGTTTCGCCGTCTGCACCCGGGCAATCGAGCGCTGCTCGTCCGGCTTCCAGATGTCCCAACGGATGGCTACGTGGGACTGCTGTTGAGGGGCCGTGGTATCGCCGATCTCTTCCCCGTTGTACAAGAAGGGAATGCCGTCGAGAGTGAAATCCAGGACCGAGGTCGCGAGCGCCGCCTTTTCCCCAAACACGACGTCCGCCCGATTCCGGTCGTGGTTATCGTTCAAGTGCAGAAAGCGCGCGCCGCGCGGGAAGGCGGCTTTGGCCTTCTCCCACTGCTGGCGGATGCGTTCGGCCGGCTCGCCGTTCACCACCACCGCCGTCAGCGCCGAATAGTACGGGAAATTGTAACTGATGTCGAAGGCCTTGAGCTGCTGTTCGGGCACGTCCGCTTCTGCCAGCATGATCACGTTCGGGTTGATCTTGTCCATGGCGTCCCGCGCCTGCTCCCAGAAGTCCAGCGGGACGCCTCCGGCCACGTCGCAGCGGAACCCGTCCACGCCCACGTCTCTAACCCAGTGCACCATGTTGTCGCGGAAGAACTCGCGCACCTGCGGGTTGGTGTAGTCCGGCATGGGAGTCTTCCAGCGCGACATGACAAGCTTACCGTCTGGCGTGCGCTGGTAGAAACCCGGCCGGTTCAGCAGGACACAATCGTTTGCGCTGTGGGCGAAAACGATGTCCATAATCACTTTCAGACCCGACTTGTGAGCTTCCTCCACTAATGCTTTGAGATTCGCTTCCGTGCCGTACTCGGGGTCGATCCTATCGTAGTCCTTAATTTCATACGGGGTGCTCGGCCCGAATACGGACGGGTAGCCATGCACATTCAGAGGGCTGAGGTAGACAATGGTTGCGCCGAGATCGGCAATATAGGGCAGGTGCGTAGCCGTCGCTCTGAGTGTGCCTTCCGGCGTAAAGGAGCGCATCCACACCTGATAGATGATGGAACGGTTCAGGAACTCGGGAACCGCGCGCGCGTTTCGCGCGGCGACGGGCAGGTTCTGGCCCGGCGAAGCGGCGCCCGAGGCCAACATCAGAAGACAAGAGAAAAATATTTTGCGCACGATAATCGGCTCCCTACCGCGGCCCGATTCGGGCCGCGCCTCCAGGCACTACAGCGCGTCCTTCAAAATTGTACAGCAAGGTAAAGCTGCATCTTTCTGGGGTCGGCCGCCGAAGTCACCTGTCCGTAATTCGCGCTGGTGATGCTGGTATTGGGATCGCCCCAACGGACGAAGTTGAACGGGTTGTTGACATCCATGCGGAACTGCGCGTGGAGCTTTTCGGTGATCGGGAACGACTTGCCCAGGGAAACCGACTCGGCTTTTTGCGTCCATGCGCGCACCCAGTCCAGAGTAGGAGCCAAATCGCCAAACTGATAAGCGGGGGGAACGACGAAGGCGCCCGCCGGAGCGAAATACCGGTTGACAGCCGGGTTGAAATCGCGCGGATTGGTGGTGCCGAATATAGGCACGCCGGGCATGTAAGTCGCAAACTTGCTGTTGTATCCCAGGATCGAAAGATTGTTCGATACCGTGAAGCTCATGGCGTCGCCGGAACTGTAGCGCACGTAACCGGCGATGTTCCATCCGCCGGCCACCCACTTCAAGACCGGGTTACCCGACTTGAGAAACTTCTTGTTCGGCCCGAACGGCAACTCGTAGCTCCAGTTGACCACGAGGGTGGACGGCGGGGAATCGCCGCTGTAAGTGATTGGGCGGTAGGCCGTGTACTGATAGCTCTGGAGAGTGCTCATGTTCTTCATCCAACTCCAGAAAGCGAGCAGCGTGAGGCCGTTGGAGTAGCGCTTGGTCGCCTTGACCTGCAGGGAGTTGAACCGCGCGCTGCCCACCGGATCGTTCTCCGATCCCGTGCTGACAGAGGTGTACTGCGGATACGGCATGAGCGCCTGGGCCACGGTGTGCACATTGAAAGTGGAGAACGTGGGGAACGGCACGGGGACGTTGGCCGGAGCGGCCGCGGCGGACCCCGCGGACTGCAGGAGCAAACTCCCGAGCGAAAGATAGCTTTGATTCACGAAGTCGAAACTGGTGCCCGCCGACAGGTGCGTCGAATGGCTCCCGATGTAAGAGACATCGAGCGACAGGTTGCGCACCAGCTCGCGCTGGATTCCGAAAGTCCAGCTGAGAATCTGAGGCAGGCGCGTCCCGAACGGGAGCAGCCAGGTTATGCTCTGGTTGTTTTGGAAATCCGGCTTCAGTTGCGGCGGCAGATTGTAGTTTTGCGGGAAGCTGGCGGTCCCCCAGTTGTAGACCGGCGTGTAGTTGTCCGGCGAGCTGAAGCTGGGGGAAGATGTGAAGCCCGCGGTGTACCCGCCGCTGTCGGTTGCGTCGGAGTAATAGATCCCCGCCGAAGACCGGATGACGGTCTTGGGCGTCAGTAAGTACGCTAAGCCCAGGCGTGGACCGAAACCTTTCATCCACGTCTCCACGAAACGGGTCCCGGCACGGCCGGGCCCGCTGCCGGCAAAAATGAGCGCGCCCGGGACGCCGACGGGGTTCATGACCGCGGGACTGAAGGAACTCATCTGGTCGTTGACCTCGTAAGGACGGGGAGCCACATCCCAACGAAGCCCGTAGGACAGAGTGAGCTTGGAATTCACTCTGAAGTCGTCTTGCGCGAACAGGGAATAGTGTAGGAACCGGTAGCCAGTCGCGCTGGGCAGCGTGGTGTTGGCGTTCTGCAAATCCCCCAGCAGGAAGCTTGCAACGGAACTGCCCCAACTGGTCAGGTTCGGGGAGTCCGGCTGGCTGGTCATCTGGTTGCTGAAAGTAAAGGCGCCGGCGGTTGAGGAGAGGCTACGGCTGTTGTTGTCGTACCGCCAGTGGGAGAAACCGAATTTCATGGTGTGGCGTCCACGCGTCCAGGTCAGATTGTCGTTGATCGAGTAGCGCGTCTGGGCCCCCAAACCGTTGCTGGTGAGGCCCATGCTGATGGGCGACCCGGTGCCGCCGCTAAAACTGATCTGCGGGAAGGCGCCCAGGTCGGCCGGCATTCCGGTAATGCCGAGTGCTTTGTCCCAGCCCATCCCGGCGCTGGTGTTGTTGTACGGATTCACGTACCGGTCAACGCCCAAGGTGAGGTGGTTGAGGACTTTCGGGCTGAAGATGTAGTCATGGTTCACGCGCCACGTTTGGCTCGTAACGGTCTGGAGCTGAAAGCCTTCCAGCACGTCCGGCTCATTGGGCAGGCCGGATACGGCTTTCGCGGTGAATCCCCAACCGCTATTGTTGATGAGCCGGGGGCGCCACTCGTTCTCGTACGTGACGGAGATCTTCTGTTTGGTGGAGACACTGTGGTCGAGTTTCGCCAGCGAAGTAAACGTGTTGAAGAAGGGATAAGCCCCGGTCTTGTTGTACCAGTTGTTGGTCTGGCTCGGAAGGTCCGGGTTCGGCAGCAACGCGGCGATTTTGGCGGAGACCGGGCTGATGAGCGAGGCCGGGATTTTGTTGCCGGGAAACGGAGTGCGAACAAAGCCGCCACTGCCGTCGGGCTGCGTGGTCGCGGGGTCGTAGATGGGAATCTGCGCTCCCGATGCGCTCAGGAGATTGCTGAAATCGCCGGTTCTGAAAGCCGTTGTCGGAATGGTCTGAAGGCCCCCGGTACCGCCCTGATGGGAATAGAACAGGCCTTGGCTGAAGAACAGGAAAGTCTTGTTGCGGCCGTCGTAGATCTTGGGGATGTACACCGGGCCACCCACCTGGAAGCCGCCTTCGTTGAGCCGCAGTTTCGGCTGTACGGGACCTTGGAAGAAGTTGCGGGCGTTCAAGTCGTCGTTGCCGAAGTAGTCGTTCACCTGGCCATGGACGGCATTCGTGCCGGATTTCATGGTGACCGTGGTGAACCAACTCCCAAAACCGCCGTACTCGGCGTTGAAGGCGTTGGCCACGACGGTGTACTCTTGCACGGCCTCGACGGTCGGGCCATTCTCCAGGATGGCGCCGCGCCGTGTGCCCCACTCGCTGGACGGGGCGCCGTCGATGAAAACCTCGGTGGCGCCCTGAAGCGCCGAATTCACGCGGCCCGACCACGACTCGGCCGGCTCATTGCTGTTCAAGCTCCCATTACTCGAAGTATTCCCCGGCAGGAATCGCAGGTTGTCCGTGATGTTGCCCTTTTCGGCGAAGTTGAGCAGCGGCAGATCGTCGATGTACCGGGCCGTGAGATTGTTCGGAGCGCTGGTGGCGGAGACGTCCAGCAGTGGCGCTTCCGCGCTGACGTTGACGGTTTCGGAAGCGGCGCCAACCTGAAACGAGAAGTCCACGCGCAGGCTGCTCTGCGCGCGAACCAGAATAGGTTCTCGATCGAGGGTGCGGAAACCCTCCTTCTGAACGATCATCCGGTAGGACCCCACCGGCAGATTGGGCGCGAAATAGTTCCCGACCTCGTTGGTCGAGAAATCGAGTTTGCTGTTGGTCTCGATATTGACCACCTGAATCTGAGCACCAGGAACCGCCGCTCCACTCGGGTCCGTCACCGTGCCTTCGATCAAGCCGCGGTCGGCTTGCGCAAAGAGGACACACGTTGCCGCAATCCAGGGCAACGCAAGGAGCAGTCGTCCGGCGCCGCCACCCAATGCCGCCACTCGAAGCTTTCCGATATTCATTTTCTTCTCCTGTTCCTCGAAGTCGCCAATCCCGGTGGAACCCGCCACCGGCTGATTCATTGTGAAACAGTCTCAGGACACTGGTCCAGAGGATCGTCCCGTGTTGTGAGCTAAACGCTAATCAGACCCGATCCCCATGTTGCCTGTTATAGGGAAACGCGGGCAAGAGAATTTCCGGTTAAAAATGCGGAGATGGGCGTTTCCGAGGCCTTCAACCGTAATCTAAGCTCCTGATAGACAATCAGTTACCAAGCTGGCCCGCCCTCGAGCCTCGGGCTTGGCGGCTACCGGAAACCGGGCTTGAATTTACTGTAAAAAGGGGGCCGTGCGATGCCGCCATGTGGGTCCCTCGTAGCGGAGGGCGACAATCGGGTCCACCCTGGCGCCACTCGTCGCGTTGTTCCTTCATTACATAGACAGTTTCATTCCCCGGAGCGGCCGGGCCTTTCCGATACCCATTTACAAGAGAACACGTACGAGCGCCGCACGGAAGTGGCCGCCGGCCCGAACTTTTACCGGGACGTGGTGATCGGAAGCTAAGGATTTCCGGCGCTCGCTCGATTACAGGGAGACCCGGGCCGACATCGACCGCACCCGGCTGGGCTACTACGGCCAGAGTTTAGGCGGAAGGCTGGGCGCGGTCATGACCGTCAAAGCCCGGGTTCTGATGCTGAACGGGCGCTATGATTCTACATTCCCCCTCGCGACCAACCAGATTCCCATGTTCCGCATGTTAGGCACGCCGGAGCGAGACAAGCGGCAAGTGGTGGAGGATGGCGGCCACGTGCCCGGCCTGCTGCCGACCATCAAGGAGACGCCGCATTCGTATGATCGGTACCCTGGGCCGGTGACGCGCCTGCGGCCGTGACGAACGCTAGCACAGCGCGGCCATCAGGGCGCCGCGGGCGGTCGAGTTCAGGGCGTCGGGCGAGAGGCGCACTTCGGAGAGGCGGATGGGGAAGTCGATGGCCCGCAGGCTGGCGGCGAACTGCTCCACAAAACCTCTCGGCATGGCGGTGCCGCCGCTCAGCACCAGGGGGACGGACTGATCCAGGCGCGGCAGGCGCTGCGCCGACGCGATCTGGCTGCGCAACGCCTCCACCAGTTGCTCGATCATCTCGCGATAGTAGACCGTCAGCGCGTTCTGCACGCGGTCGCCAGACATCCCCTTCAGGCTGAAGGACTGCTCCTTCTCCACGCGGATCCGTGTCGCCAGCTCGGCCGTGACCATGGCGGCCTGCGTGTCGATGAAATCCCCGGCTTTGGGAACGCTGAAGCTGATGACGGGGACCGAAAGGACCGCCAGGCACACGTTGCACAGCCCGCTGCCGCAGGAGATGCCGATCCCCGTGTAGTTGGAGTTGTCCAGCTCTCCGAAGATCACCGCCAGACCCTCCTGGATGGGGGTCGGTTCATACCCGAGATCGAGGAGGATCTGGCGGATGGAGGCTTCGTGATAGGTGTTGCCCCCCTTCTCACTGGCCATCGGCGCGGGGACGCTGAAGTAGATCTTCTGCCCCTGGGCGGCGGCTTTGCCCACCAGCTTTCGGATGATGCCGCGGATCACCGGCAGGCCGTGCGGCTCGTGGGGGTTGATGACCCCATTGACCATGGGGCGGCGGGTTTCGGCGTGGAACACTTCCGCGAACCTCTGGGCGTCATTGCCGGCCACCAGGATTTCGGAGCCGATCACCTCGTGGAAAACGTTTTCGCGTTCCAGCAGGCTGACCGCAAGCTTGGAATAGGGCAGGGTCAGGAACGCGTTGAGCTGCGCATCGTATTGATACTGGCCGCCGGCGCTTCTTGCCACCACGATCCGGCTCGTACCGACGTCGAGCCCCACCGGTTGCGTGCATTCTTCAGCTTGATTCATGATCCTTTTCTCCTTGAGCCTCGTCCCACGGCGTTTTCCGGCCTGGCCTCCATGCCGGGGCGCTTGCACGGGCCCACGGGACACACCGCCAAGGGGTGCCTGGCATGTCTGCATCGGCATAAGTCGTATATCACTTCAGGAGTATGGCGAAGCCGCGGAATCTCTCAAAAAAGAGCGTAAAAAAGATGAGAGGGACATATTTATCCGAAAACCAAGATGTGAGCCCTAGATTTTGCCGATTTTTCGCCGATGGATAGTACGGCGGATGACACGGGCACTCCTGCCTGTGTATCCGTCGCACGCCGTAAGGGAGCTGGTGGGCAGACACGTATGACGCAAAGGCAGAAGCCCGGGGGTTTCCGGCTGTGGGTGGAGTGGCGCGCCGGGCGGATCGAGGACCCGGTATCACGGCTGCGTTACCTGCAAACGGTCGCGCCGGAGAGGAGCGCTGTCCGAACCGGGCGAAGCACGCTCCGGCGGGCGGGCGCCATCGGGGGGCTGGCAGCGGTAGTGGTGGTCTCTAGTTTCCTGGTGCGCGCGAAGATTCGCGTGGAGCCCCCGCCAACCCACGCACGCCAGGCCGAGGCGCCGGTGCTGTGGTCCGAAGATCTGCCGCAGGTCTGGCTGGTCGAAAGGACGGCGGATTCGGAGACCTACAGCAACGGGTTGCGAGTCGATAACCGGTACGCGATTTCCACCCACCCTCGATCTTTTCGGGCCCTGCCCGCGGACCGGCCCGAACAAGACGATGAGACGCGCCGCACGGAGCCTGTAGGCATCGTATTTCACACCACCGAAAGCCTGCAGGCCCCGTTTGAGGCGGATCAAAACCAGGTGTTGAAGCAGGTGGCGGAATCCATTGTCGAATTCGTGCGGCGGCACCGGGCCTACAATTTCCTGATCGACCGCTTCGGGCGCGTCTACCGGATTGTTCAGGAGAGCGACGCGGCGGACCACGCGGGCTACTCGGTGTGGTCGGACGCCGAGTGGATCTACGTGAATCTGAACGAGAGTTTTCTGGGGGTTTCCTTCGAGGCCAAAACCCAGCCCGGGCAGGAGGAACCGGCGGTCAGCCCGGCGCAGGTACGCGCCGCGGCGACTCTGACGGAGATGCTGCGCAGCCGGTACAAGATCCGCGGGGTGAACTGCGTGACCCACGCGCAGGTCTCGGTGAACCCGTCGAACATGCTGGTGGGCTGGCACACCGACTGGGCTTCCAGCTTTCCCTTCGAAAAGCTGGGGCTACCGGACAACTATGCCCGCCCGCTCCCGGCCCTGACGGCGTTCGGGTTCGAATACGACGAGACATTTGTGCGGTTGGCCGGGACGCGGTTGTACGCGGGCGTCGAAATGGCCGAGGAGCGGCTCCGCGAACAGGCCGCCGAGCGGGGATTGACTTTCGAGGCCTACCGCAAAACGCTGCAGCGTCTCTACCGCGAGAAGATCGGCCGCTTCCAGCACGGCGCCTCCGAGGGCGTGGAGCCGGAGGAGTAGTCAAGAACGCCGTTTCAGGCGGCGCGGCGCCGATAGTAGGCAATAAGCCCGATACCCGACAGCGTCAGCAACAGGGTCCCCGGTTCCGGCCCTTCGCCGAGGTCGAATTCGTAGTATCCTGTCGGCGGGCCCACCGGAAACGGGTCAGGGTAGTACGCCATTGACCAGGGAGTTACGCCCGGAACTCCTGGGGAAGCGCAGTTCCAGTTTTCAGTAGAAGGAGAACAGCCGTAGAAAGAGTTAAGCTCTGCTTGTGAATATTCTCCAATTGTCGTCTCCCACGACATTATAGGGACGGCCCCCACCTGCTCTACCTGAAGGAAAAACGTCCCGACATCTTGTCCGTGGCCGAAAACGGCCACAGACTCGTCAATTCGCCACACGCCTCCCGCCCACGCCGTAAATGGCCCGTTTGAAGCGCCCCAAACATATAGTCCCCCGGACCAGATCGTTTGGCCCCCCACTCGGAAGATCAAAGGCAACTCGTAGTACCCATATGCGGGCTGTGAAGTCGGCGGCACGGTAACTCCAATGTTCCACAGCCAATACTGGTTCAGGTCGTTTACTGTGTCGGTCCCGTAGAATGTGCCTAACGAGCTGGTGAGATTGACGTTAAGGTAAGTCGTGCTCGCTTGTCCGGTCATAGACGTGCCGGCCAGCAGCGTGATCAACGGAATCGTAGTCTTCCAACTCATCTCTCCCTCCCTTGTTGGCACGGAGTATGAGTATATTCCGATAGCATTATCTGCTTTTGCCCGGCAAAGTCAAGCCCGAATGAGAATTGAATAGTGGAGTGCCGTGGCGTTTTTCGGCAGAGTGGTCCCTCACGACTGCGGGATCAGCAGTTCCAGAAACGCTTCCGCGGCGCGGGTCAGTTTTTTCCGCCTGCGGTGCACTACGCCGACCGGCCTGACCAGCTCCGGCGCCTGCAACGGCACCGCGGCCAGCCGGCCTTGCGCAATCTCGGCTTGCATGGTGCGGGCCGGCAAAATGCTTACGCCCGATCCCAACGCCACCGCTTCCTTGATCATCTGAATGTTGTCGAAGTGCATCACGAGATTGACTTCGACGCCCTGAGCGCGGAGATACCGGTCGAGTTCGCGGCGGATGATCAGGTCTTCGTCGAAGCCGATGAAGTTCTCGCCGTTCAGGTCCCGCGGCAGCACCTCCTCCCGGCTGGCCAGCGGATGATCGGGGGGCACCGCCACCTGCATCTGCTCGTCGCGCCACGGAATGGCGGCGATTTCCCGGCTCGATTCGGGATAGCTCACCAGCCCCAGGTCTGCCGAATCGTTGCGCACGGCATCATAAATCTTGTCGGGGCGCATATACTCCACATCCAGGTTGGCGTTCGGATAGAGCGCGCCGAACTCCTGCTGGAGGCGGCTCATTTCCGAAAGGCCGATCGAATAGATGGATACCACGCGCACGCTGCCCGCAACATCGGCCTTCAGGGTGTCCAGGGCCAGTCCCAGCTCCTCTTGCCGGCGCAGCACGTCGCGGCAGAACTCGGCGTAGAGCCTGCCCGCCTCGGTCAATTCCAGGGGCCGTTTGCTGCGATCGAAGAGCCCCAGGCCCAGACGGCGCTCCACCTCCTGAACGTGCTGACTCGCGGCGGACTGGCTGACGCCACAGCTTGTAGCCCCCTTGCTCATGCTCCGCGAGGTAGCTATCTCCTTGAAAAGCCGGAATTCCCAGAGCCCCACGACCTCAGTCTAACATAAGCAAAACTGATTGTCTGCACCAAATTAATCTCTATTGTCTAATACTAAAAACGCTGGTACACTGGGTCAAGGCCACCGCCGAATTCCACCTTGTCGGCCACCGGACTACCCTCCGGGCCGCAGGTTCTCCGGAATGCTTATGAACCATCAGCCTGTAGCCAGCGGTCTACCCGAGGCCCAGGGTCTTTACGACCCCCTCAACGAGCACGATTCCTGCGGTATCGGTTTCGTGGCCAGCGTGAAGGGCCATAAATCACACGACATCATCGTCAAGGGCATTCAAGTCCTGGTCAACCTGACGCACCGGGGCGCCTGCGGCTGCGATCCGGAAACCGGCGACGGGGCGGGTGTGCTGATCCAGATTCCCCACAAGTTTTTCGCGCGGGAATCGGCCAGGCTCGGGTTCACGCTTCCGGCGCCAGGGGAGTACGGCATCGGCATGACGTTCCTGCCGGTCGAGCCGCATCCGCGATTCCTGTGCGAAGGGATCATCGAGCGCATCGTCCGCGAAGAAGGGCTCAACGTCCTGGGGTGGCGCGATACGCCCATCGAAGGTTCCGCCATCGGCCGCGTGGCGCGCGCCTCGCAGCCGTACATCGAGCAGATCTTCGTGAGCCGCTCCAAGGGCATGACCGAGGAACAGCTCGAGCGCAAGCTGTACATCGTGCGCAAACGCGCGGAAGCCGAAATCGCCGCGTCGGACCTCGCCGATAAGAGCTTCTTCTACATCCCGTCGTTCTCCGCGCGCACCATCGTATATAAAGGATTGCTGCTCGCTCCGCAAATCGCGCATTTCTACCCGGAGCTGAGCGACCCCGATGTGGCCAGCGCCCTGTGCCTGGTGCACCAGCGATTTTCCACCAACACGTTTCCCACCTGGCAGCTCGCGCACCCGTTCCGGTACGTGGCGCACAACGGCGAAATCAATACGCTGCGCGGCAACGTCAACTGGATGCACGCGCGCCAATCGGTGCTGGCATCGCCGCTGTTCGGCGACGACATCAAGAAGCTGTTTCCCATCATCCAGCCCGGCGGCAGCGACTCGGCGAACTTCGACAACGCGCTGGAGCTGCTGATGATGGCGGGCCGCCCGATTGCCCACGCCATGGCCATGCTCATCCCGGAAGCGTGGGCCAAGAACCACCACATGAACCCGCAGAAGCGGGCGTTCTACGAATACCACGCCTCGCTGATGGAGCCCTGGGACGGGCCGGCGGCGATCGCCTTCACCGACGGCCGTTCGATCGGCGCCACGCTCGACCGCAACGGCCTGCGTCCCGCGCGCTACCTGGTGACGCACGACGATTTGATCCTGATGGCTTCGGAGACCGGGGTGCTGCCGGTGAAGCCCGAGGACGTGAAGCTGAAGGGACGCTTGCAGCCGGGCAAGATGCTGCTGGTCGATACCGCCGAAGGGCGCCTGGTGACCGATCGGGAGTTGAAGGCGCGGCTTTACGGGCGCAACCCCTACCAGCTTTGGATCAAGGAAAACCAGGTCACGCTCGATGAGCTTCCCGAGCCGCCGCGCGAGCACGGCGTCGATCCGGCCACTCTCCTGATGCGGCAGCGCGTGTTCGGCTACACCGACGAAGACATCCGCATGATCCTCGGCCCCATGGCCGAGAAGGGCGAAGAGCCCGTGGGGTCCATGGGCACCGATACGCCGCTGGCCTGCCTTTCGGACAAACCGCAGCCGCTGTTCAACTACTTCAAGCAGCTCTTCGCGCAGGTGACCAATCCGCCCATCGATCCCATCCGCGAGGATCTGGTGATGTCGCTCACCAGCTACATCGGGACCGAGCGCAACATCCTGGCCGAAACGCCGCTGCACTGCCACACCCTGAAGCTGCCCCACCCCATCCTGACCAACCGCGACCTGGAGAAGCTGCGGCGCGTATCCCAGGGCGATTTCCTGGCCACCACGCTGCCCATGCTGTTCCCCGTGGCGGACGAAGCCAAGGGTTTGCAGAGCGCGCTCACGCAGCTTTGCAAGCGCGCATCGCTGGCCATCAAATCGGGCTACACGCTGCTGATTCTCTCCGACCGGGGATTCGACGAAGATTACGCGCCGATCCCCAGCCTGCTGGCGCTCAGCGCGGTGCACAACCACCTGGTGCGCGAGGAGACCCGCACGCAGGTGGCCCTCATTATCGAGTCCGGCGAGCCGCGCGAGGTCATGCATTTCGCCCTCCTCATCGGCTACGGCGCGAGCGCGGTGAACCCGTACCTGGCGCTTGAAACGGTCGGAAGCAACGGCGGCGCGGAGAACTTCATCAAGGCCATCAACAAAGGCCTGCTGAAGACCTTCTCGAAAATGGGCATCTCGACGCTGCAGAGCTATCGCGGCGCGCAGGTGTTCGAAGCCATCGGCCTCAACAAGGAAGTGATCCACCGCTACTTCACCGGCACGGTCTCGCGCATCGAAGGCGTGGGCCTCGGGGTGCTTGCCGAGGAGGCCATCCAGAAGCACCGGCACGCGTTCCACCCGATGACCGAGAGCGACACCGAGCTGGCCATCGGCGGCAATTACCAGTACCGGGCGAGCGGCGAGTATCACCTGGTGAATCCGCAGACCATCATGAAGCTGCAACACGCGGTGCGGCAGGAGAGCTCTGCTACTTTCCAGGAATACACCGACCTGCTCGACCGGCAGAGCCGCCAGCTCTGCACTCTGCGCGGGCTTCTGGAGATCAAGGAATCGGAAGAGCCGATCCCGCTCGAAGACGTGGAGCCGGCCAGCGAGATCGTCAAGCGTTTCGCCACCGGCGCCATGTCGTTCGGCTCGATTTCGAAAGAAGCGCACGAGACGCTGGCCATCGCCATGAACCGCATCGGCGGGAAATCGAATACCGGCGAGGGCGGGGAAGACGAAGCGCGCTACTACGACAACCGGCGCAGCGCCGTGAAACAGGTGGCCTCGGGCCGCTTCGGGGTCACGGCCAACTACCTGGTGAACGCCGACGAGCTGCAGATCAAGATGGCGCAGGGAGCCAAGCCGGGCGAAGGCGGCCAGCTTCCCGGCCACAAAGTGGACGAGACCATCGCCCGGGTGCGGCACTCCATTCCCGGAGTGGGCCTGATTTCTCCCCCGCCGCATCACGACATCTACTCCATCGAAGACCTGGCGCAGCTCATATACGACTTGAAGAACGTGAACCCGCAGGCGCGGATTTCGGTGAAGCTGGTGGCGGAAGTCGGAGTCGGCACGGTGGCCGCGGGGGTGGCCAAAGCGCATGCCGACGTGGTGCTGATTTCGGGCGATTCCGGCGGCACCGGCGCGTCGCCGCTGAGTTCCATCAAGCACGCCGGCGTGCCGTGGGAGCTGGGCCTCGCCGAAACCCACCAGGTGCTGGTGATGAACGACCTGCGCGGGCGCATTCGCGTGCAGACCGACGGGAAGCTCCAGACCGGGCGCGACGTGGTCATCGCGGCGCTGCTGGGCGCCGAGGAGTTCGGCTTCTCCACCACGCCGCTGGTGGCCATGGGCTGCGTCATGATGCGCAAGTGCCACTTGAACACCTGCCCGGTGGGCATCGCCACCCAGGATCCGGTGCTGCGCGCCAAGTTCCAGGGCACGCCGGAGAACGTCGTCAACTTCTTCTTCTTCATCGCCGAGCAGGTGCGCCAATACATGGCGCGCATGGGCATCGGCGCCTTCGACGAACTGGTGGGGCGCGTGGACATGCTGGAAACGCGCCCGGCCCTGGACCACTGGAAGGCCAAGGGGATCGATCTTTCGGCCATCCTGTACAACCCGCAGATGCCCAGCCGCATCGCGCGGCGCTGCGTCCAGAAGCAGGACCACGGGCTGAGCCAGGCGCTGGACTACAAGCTGATAGACCACGCCCGGGAGGCCATCGACAACCTGGAGCCCATCGAGATCAAGCTGCCGATCCGCAACGTGCACCGCACGGTGGGCGCCATGCTCTCGGGCGAAATCGCGCGGCGCTACGGTTCGGCGGGCCTGCCGGACAACACCATCCATTTCCAGTTCACCGGCTCGGCGGGCCAGAGTTTCGGCGCGTTTCTGGCCAAGGGCGTGACGCTCGAGCTGGAAGGCGACGCCAACGACTACGTGGGCAAAGGGCTCTCCGGCGGGCGGCTCATCGTGTATCCGCCGCGCACGTCCACGTTCCTGCCGGAGGAAAACATCCTCATCGGGAACGTGGCGCTCTACGGCGCCACCAGCGGCGAGGCGTACTTCAACGGGATGGCCGGCGAACGCTTTGCAGTGCGCAATTCCGGCGCCACGGCGGTGGTGGAAGGGCTGGGCGACCACGGTTGCGAATACATGACGCGCGGGCTGGTCGCGGTGCTGGGCAAGGTGGGCCGCAACTTCGCCGCCGGCATGAGCGGCGGGCTGGCGTTCGTGCTCGACGCCAAGGGCGACTTCGCCGAAAGGCGCTGCAACCTCGGCGGAGTCGATCTGGAGCCGGTGGTGGATGACGACGTGGCGCTGTTGCACGGGCTGATTTCCAAGCACGTGGAGCTGACCGCGAGCCCGCGCGGCACATGGATCCTCGATAACTGGGAGCAGATGGCGCCGCGCTTCGTGAAGGTCTTCCCCAAGGAGTTCAAACGCGTCCTGGCCGAGTCCTGGAAGGGGCAGGAGGCTCTCGTCCGTGGGTAAAACAACCGGTTTTCTCGAGTACCCGCGCGAATTGGCGCCGCGCCGCGCCATCGCCGAGCGCGTCAACGACTGGTTCGAAATCTACCTGCCGTTCCCCACCTCCCAGGTGCAGACGCAAGGGGCGCGGTGCATGGATTGCGGCGTGCCTTTCTGCCATACCGGCTGCCCGCTCACCAACCTGATCCCCGACTGGAACGACCTGGTGTATCGTGGCCGGTGGCACGAAGCCGTGCGCCAGTTGCACGCCACCAACAATTTTCCGGAGTTCACCGGGCGCATCTGTCCGGCGCCGTGCGAGGCGGCTTGCGTGCTGGGCATCAGCGATCCGCCGGTCACCATCAAGCAGATCGAAAAGACCATCATCGATCGCGCGTTCGAAGAAGGCTACATCAAGCCGGAGCCGCCCGCGGTGCGCACCGGCAAACGCGTGGCGGTGGTGGGCTCGGGACCGGCCGGGCTGGCCGCGGCCCAGCAATTGGCCCGCGCGGGCCACGATGTCACGGTCTTCGAAAAGAGCGACCGCATCGGCGGCCTGCTGCGCTACGGCATTCCGCATTTCAAAATGGAGAAACACATCATCGACCGCCGCCTGGAGCAGATGCGCGCCGAAGGTGTGAAGTTCCAGACTGATGCGCACGTGGGCGCCGCGATCCCGGTCGAGGATCTGCGCCGGGAGTTTCATGCCATCCTGCTGGCCGGCGGCGCCGAGCAGCCGCGCGACCTGAACGTGCCCGGCCGCGAGCTGAAGGGCATCCACTTCGCCATGGAGTTTCTGCCGCAGCAGAACCGGCGCTGCGAAGGCGACGTGGTGCCCCAGAGCGAAGCCATCCTGGCCACCGGCAAGCGCGTGGTGATCATCGGGGGCGGCGACACCGGCGCCGACTGCCTGGGCACCAGCCACCGCCAGAGGCCGCTTTCGGTCGCCCAATTCGAGCTGCTGCCGAAGCCTCCCGAGTCGCGCCCGGCTTCCACGCCATGGCCGCTGTGGCCCATGCAGTTGCGCGTGGAAAGCTCGCACGAAGAAGGCGGCGTGCGCGGCTGGAGCGTCGCGACCCTCGGGTTCTCCGGCGACGCGAGCGGCAACGTCCGGCAGTTGCATGGAGTCAGCGTGGGTCCGCCTCCGGACTTCAGGCCGCTGCCCGGCGCCGAGTTCACCATGGACGTCGACCTGGTGCTGCTGGCGATGGGCTTCTCAGGTCCGGTGCGCGGAGGCATGCTGGATCAACTCGGCGTGCAACTGGACGCGCGCGGCAACGTGGCCGCCGGCGAGCAGTACATGACCACGGTCCCCGGCGTCTTCGTCGCCGGCGACATGCGCCGCGGCCAATCGCTGGTGGTGTGGGCCATCGCCGAAGGCCGCAAAGCCGCGCGGGGCATCGACCACTACCTGATGGGCGACAGCCAACTGCCCTGACCGGAAGATAGCGAACATCGCGTAGCGGATCGCACCGACACGAGCGGCCTGCCTTGCTATGATGCTTTCATGCTACGCCATCGACTATCTCTATTCGTATCTCTCACCGCGGGCATCGTTATGCTGGCCGGCTCCGCGGCGGCTCAATTTCCTGGCAAGGCGTCGCTCAAAGGCGCTTACAATGTCCGCTATTTAGGGGTGAACACCAGCCCGAGCGATCAGGCCGTCAGTTTTGGAGGCACCGTCACTTTCGACGGCAACGGCGGATTCACGGTCAGCGGCCAGGGGGCTTCGGTCGCCACCGGCAACCTCAAGTTCTTGGCCACGGGACAGTACACCGTCCTGTCGAACGGCTTGTTTCAGATGACCAACCCGTTCGACGCCTCCAGTACCCCCACTTTCGCCCAGGCCAGCACGGTGCTGTACGGCGGTCTGGGGGGCAACGGCGTCGTGGTTGCCAGCAGCACCGACACGTACTATTGCGATCTCTTGGTGGCGATTCCAGCCGCGGCCGCCCTCTCCAACGCCACGTTGAGCGGCAACTACTATGTGACCAGCCTGGAGTTTCTGAACGGAAGCCTTACCGCGAACCGCGATACCTTCTTTCCCATGACCGCCGATGGGAAGGGTGGTTTGGGGAATGTGACGATCCAGGGGACGGCCTCGAGCTTGAGCGACGCCGCCACCTCGCAGACCAGTACCGCCGCCACCTACACCGTATCGGCGAACGGCACCGGCACCATGACCTTTCCGGCGCCCAGCGGCGTGGCGGCGGGCAACGTGTTGCTGTCCGGTAGCAAAGCCCTTTCCGTATCGTCGGACGGGAGCTTTTTCATCGCCGGCGGAGCGACGGCTTACGACATGGTCATCGGGGTGAAGGCTCTCACCGGCAATCCCGGAGCGGCCCAGACGGGGCTGTATTTTACGGGTTTCCTGCAGAACATCCCCGGTACGGCTTCCGGAGATGGAGTCTACGCCGGACAGGGCGCCAGCAACATCCTTTCCACCGGTATCGAAATCGGGCATCAGCGCACGAACTATGAAGCGTACGCGCCTTACGGCTACGATTACACGTTCGACGAGGATGACACGCCGGCCGCCAATGGGACCGCCATTTATGACTTCTCGCAGTATGTGATCGGAGCCGGCGGGAACTTCCTGATCGGGGCCGGGGCCAGCAGCAATTATGAAATCGCCATTTACGTCAAGATCACGGTGCCGACCGGCACGGGAGTGTTCCTCACTCCGCAAGGGGTGGTCAACGCCGCCAACAGCGTGCCGTTCACCGCGGGGATTTCGCCGGGCGAAGTGATTTCGCTGTTCGGGTCGGGGATGGCTACGAGCACCGCTGTCGCCGGCCTGCCTTTCCCCACCACCCTCGGGGGCGCATCGGTCACCATCTCGTACGTGGATTCCAACAACAACAACACGGTTAACCTCGCGGCGCCCATTTACTCCGCCAGCCCGACCTTGATTAACGCAGTGGTGCCTTACACCGCGCCCAGCGACGGCACCTTCCTGAACATCAAGGTGACCAGCGGCGGGACCGACTCCAATGTGGCCACGTTCTACAGCAGCGTCACCTCTCCGGGAATCTTCACCTATCCCGTATCCGGCGGCGTGGGCGACGGCGCCATCGAGCATGCCGATGGTTCGGTGGTAACCACCGCCAGTCCCGCGAAGGCCGGCGAGACGGTCGTGATCTTCCTGACCGGCCTGGGAGCGGTGACCCCAGCGGTTACGGCCGGAACGGCGGCGCCCGCCAGTCCCTTGAGTACCGCGGATATTCCCGATGTGTATATCGATGGAATTCAAGCCACGGTCCTGTTCGCCGGTCTGACGCCGGGCTCGGGCGGACTCTACCAATTGAACGTGACGATTCCCGCGGGCGTGACCACGGGAGGGAGCGACGTGATCGAGGTCGTCACCTACGACGCGGATAACGCCGAGGCCACGATTCCGATCGGCAAGTAGCATACACTGAAGCGATGCGGGCGCGCCTTCGGGCGCCTGCCCGCCGCGGAGGTGCTATGCTTCGGTTCGCCGTTCTTGTTCTTGCCGGCGCGGTCTGCGGTTCGGCCGCGGACCCGGCGCCCGTCACCGTGAAGGTGACGACTCGCAACATGGATGCGGGGACGGATCTCAATCTCGTCCTGGCCGCTACCGACTCTGCTTCGCTCAACGCCGGCCTCGCGGCAACGCTGGCGGAAGTCAACGCGTCCGGCATCCCGGCGCGCGCCGCGCGCCTGGCCGACGAGATCGCGGCCGGGCAGCCGGACCTGGTCGCACTGCAGGAAGTCACCCTCTGGCGCACTGGTCCCCTGTCCACCGAAGCCGCCGGCGCGAGCACGGTGCTGTACGATCAGCTCGATCTGCTGATGTCGGAGCTGGCCAAGCGCCAGTTGCACTACGGAATTGTCGCCATCGACACGCTGACGGATGCCGAGATGCCGGTGCCTCCGGCCAATCTCAATCTGCGGCTGACTGATCGCGACGTCGTGCTGGCGCGGAACGACGTGAATCAATCGACGCTGGATGTCTACGACGTCGAGACGCACCGCTACGCCGTCTCCCTGCCGCTCGGGCTGGTCAATCCGGCGCTGGCGGGCATCACGGTTTACCAGGGATTCATCCTGGCGACGGTAAATGCGGGCGGCAACGTCTTCCGGTTCGCCGATACCCACCTGGCGAGCCTGATCCCAGGGGTTCAATTGCTGACGGCGGCGCAACTGGCGGAGGCCGCCGAGTTGCTCAAGAACCTGGGCGCTGGCGGCACGCCGGTCCTGCTGGCGGGGGATTTCAACGCCAACGCCGAGCCGGGGCCGGACGACTCCGGAACGGTGGAGCTGATCCGGAAAGCCCGTTTCACCGATGTGTGGAAGGCGCTGCACCCCAACGACCCCGGGTTCACCTGGCCGCTGTTCGGCGAGGACCAGTCGGCGGGGAAGCCCACGCAGCCCTACGAACGCATCGACTTGATTTTCACCCGCGGCCTGACGCCGCTGGCCGTCGAGCAGGTGGGCAAGGGCTTCTTCGGCGGAGCGTACGCCTCCGACCACGTGGGAGTGGTCGCGACGGTTCAAGCGGGGAAGTAGCCTTACCTGTTCCGGTCCCAATTGACCTGCAGCCGGTCGCGCCCGTTGGTCGCTTCGAGCGAGATGCGGTAGATGTTCTCGCGCTGGTCCATGGAGATGAACATGGAACCGCGCAGCCGAAGCATGCGGTCGTCGGCCACCACGTCGGCTTTCAAAGCGTCGCCATCGCGGCCAACCACGCTGCCGGTGAACATGAGCGGGCGCCCGCTGTCGGTGCGGAAGGAGACCTGGACGTGGCCGCCGCGATCGATGTCCACGGTGGCGTCGAACAGGCGCTGCGAACCGACCCCCGAGAGGTTGGAAGCGCCGCGGCCGGGATTGCTGTAGTGCAGCACGTTATTCCAGGCGAAGCCGCCGCCGGGGCGGCCGAAATCCGGCGGCCGGTCATTGTCGCGCCGGATGTCCGGCGGGCGGTCCATGTCGCGGCGGATGTCGCCCGCGCCGGTCATGACCCAGCTCAGGCGGAAGTGGTAGCGTCCCACGCCGCTGGGGGTGTCGCGGATGTGCACGATGGCGCTGAAACCGTTGCGGCGGTCCGGTTCCGAGAGCAGCCGGATTTCGCCGCGGCTGTCTACGACTTGGAAATTGAAGCCTTGCACTTCGCGGTCCGGCAGGGGCGCATTGCATTCCGAGCCGTCGTCGTAGGCATCGCGGCCGGAAATGGTGCGGATGGAAACGAAATCGCCATGCACGGCGACTTCGACCTCGTTGTCGACTTGCAGGCGGATATCGCATTGACCCTTCCCGGGCGGTATGTCGTCGCGAGTGGTTCGGCGAACGCGGAAGTTGCTGTCGGCCACCGCCGGCGCGGCGGCGCACAGCGCAATCAAAGTAATCCCGATACGACCATATTTGGTGAGTCTCATGCGATCTAGCATACCCGCTCGGATGCTTATTTGCAGCAGGCGGCGGTGACCGCGGTGACTGCGGAGATCGATTCAGCCGCCGTAAGGCATCGGAGGGACTTTTCCGAGCAACCTGGAATACACGGTCAGGGCGCCCCGGTGATGCGCCGTGTGCTCGACCATGGCCCATACGATGTCGCTGATAGGTTGAGCGCCCATGACCGGGCCGGGCGGCAGCGGCTGGGCGAGATCCTCCGGGCTGCGGGAGCGGATGAACTCGATTGCGTTCGCGTACGCCGTTTCGAGCATCTGGCGCGCGGCGGCGAGGGAGGTCACCCCGGCAAGAGCCTTGGCGTGCGCCTCGAAATCGAGATCGAAACCTTCGCTTCGAGAGGCGCCTTCGATGAACCAATCGAGAGTCTGGGCCGTGTGAGCGACCTGCTGCGCGACGGTCATCATGGCTTGCTGCGGACGGAATTCGGAGTCGGCCTCATCGAGCACCCTGGTCGAGCGCTCGATGAAGTCCTTGCTTGCCAGCAACTGATTGGCGAAATCGTAGGGCGGTGGTTGTGGGCTCATGGACGAAACTATATCACAAGGCGAATAAAAAGAGAAGAAGAATTTAATGGCCGCTCCCGGTGCAGGCCCCGCCGCTAATTGACGACGACCCCTCGCGCCAAACGCCGTTCATTGCTCGCCTGGCTTGTTACCGCTCGGGAGGATGGATCAGGGGGATCGTCTCCCGGCGGCCGCGGCGGTAAACCCGGAAGTCGGCCAGATCCGTGGTGATCACCGGGTACCGCGGGTGCAATTCGCTCAGACGAATCAGGCACAGATCGGCCAAATCCGGCTTGCGATCCGCATAGCGTGCGGCCAACTCCGCCAACCTCGAGATATGTTCGCTCAATACCAATGCGGGCCGCACCAGGCCATCGTGCAACAACGCCAGAACCAGAGCGCTGCTACCAAGGTGAAATGCGGTTTCGGCCAGCACTGCTTCACAGGTCAATAGCGGCTCGGTCACCCTTTCGGCAATCCCGAGCGCCCACTCGTGGTGGTAGTCTTTCCGGTTCCCGAACGCTACCAGAAAGCCGGTGTCCGCAATCGCCTTCATTTACGGGAAAAGCCTTTGCGCGTCGAGAGGTCGCTTGGTCCAGCAATCGCACCGGCCCAGCGGAGGAACGGACGCCCGGCGGAGCTCCGGGCTTTCTCGAGTTCTTCGCGAACGATGCGACCCTTGGGCAAACCCGTTTTGCGTGCGGCCTGTTCCAGCCACTTCGCCAGGTCCTCGGGCAGCCGGACGGTGATTGTATTACTCATCTGATCAAATTGTAACACAAGCACTATCCCGCTACTGACTTCGCGGCAAATGGCATGCGAATCCGCAGACGTAGGCGCGTTGATGAAGGCCTATCCGCCAGGCTACCGGCTTGCGAGGCGCTAAACGCGTAGCCCTTAGGCAACCTGGCATTCTCCTGAGCCAGCCGCTAATATAGGGACTCGCGACGGATCAAGAGCCCATTTACCGCCGCGAAGCGCCCGATCGCGGCGTTGGCGGAGAAAAGGATTTCATGAATCACTTCAGCGACAAAGTAAACCTGATCTGGGACATCGCCGACACCCTCCGCGGTCCCTACCGCCCGCCCGAGTACCGCAAAGTCATGCTGCCCATGACCGTACTCCGCCGCCTCGACTGCGTCCTGGAGCCCACCAAACACCAGGTCCTGGACACCCAGAAAAAGTGGGGAGGCAAAGCCGCCGACGCCCTCTTACGAAAAGCTGCCCGCCAGAGTTTCTACAACACCAGCAGACTCGATTTTGAGAAGCTCAAGGGCAGCCCTGACAATATCGCCCAGGACCTGGTGAAGTACATCCGCAGCTTCTCCCCCAACGTCCGCGCCATCTTCGAAAAGTTCGGCTTCGACGATAACGTCGCCAAGCTCGATAACGCCAACCGCCTCTTCCTGATCGTTTCCAAATTCGCCGCCGTCGACCTTCGCCCCGAAGCCGTCCCCAACCACCAGATGGGACTCATCTTCGAAGAACTGGTCCGCAAGTTCAACGAAGCCGCCAACGAAGAGGCCGGCGACCACTTCACCCCGCGCGAGGTCATCAAGCTCATGGTCAACATCCTGTTCGACCCCGATGATGACATCCTCACCCAGAAGGGCATTATCCGCACTCTCTACGACCCCACCTGCGGTACCGGCGGCATGCTGACCGTCGCCTCCGAGCACCTGCATCATCTCAACCCCGACGCGCAGCTCATCCTCTTCGGCCAGGACTACAACCCCGAAGCCTACGCCATCTGCTGCGCCGACATGCTCATCAAGGGCGACTCGCTCGACAACATCAAATTCGGCGACACCCTCGGCGACGGCAAGACGGAAGACTATCTCCCCGATCACAAGTTTCACTACATGCTCGCCAACCCGCCCTTCGGCGTGAAGTGGGAACCCGAAAAGGACGCCGTGGTCAACGAGCACGAGCAGCAGGGCTATGACGGCCGTTTCGGCCCCGGCTACCCGCGCATCAACGACGGGTCGTTCCTGTTTCTTCAGCACATGATCTCCAAGATGCAGCCCTACGCTCACAAGGACCGCCAGGGCTCCCGCATCGGCATCGTCTTCAATGGGTCACCGCTCTTCACCGGCGACGCCGGTTCCGGCGAAAGCGAAATCCGCCGCTGGATCATCGACAACGACTGGCTCGAAGCCATCGTCGCCCTCCCCGACCAGCTCTTCTACAACACCGGCATCAGCACCTACATCTGGATCGTCACCAACCGCAAGGCCCGCGAGCGCAAGGGCAAAATCCAACTCATCAACGCGGTCGATTTCTACCGGAAGATGCGCAAGAGTCTGGGCAACAAGCGCAACGAAATCGGCGACCCGGACCAGATCGCCGAAATCACCCGCATTTACGGCGAGTTCCAGGAAGGCGAGTACAGCAAGATCTTCGACAACGACGATTTCGGCTTCCGCAAGATCACCGTGGAACGCCCATTGCGCTTAAGCTTTGCCGTCACGCCGGAACGCGTCGAAGCGCTCAAGATCTCCCGGGCTTTCGAAGGCCTCGCGACCTCCAAGAAGAAAGGCAAGGAAGGCGCCGCCGAAATCCAAGCGGGGCTGAAACTGCAAAAGGAGCTGGTCGCCGCAGTCGAATCGATCCCCGCCGGCATGGTGTGGAAGAACCGTCCCGAATTCGAATCAGTTCTCGACCAGACCTTGGAAGCGAACGATCTCTCGATTCCGGCGCCCGTCCGCAGAGCCGTCGTCTCCGCCCTGAGCGAACGCGATGAGACCGCGGAAATCTGTTTTGACTCGGACGGCCACCCCGAACCCGATCCCGACCTCCGCGACACCGAGAATGTTCCTTTGAAGGAAGACATCCAAGACTACTTCGTCCGCGAAGTCAAACCCCACGTACCGGACGCCTGGATCGACGAAAGCAGAACGAAGGTCGGCTACGAGATCCCCTTCACGCGCCACTTCTACAAATATGTGCCGCCTCGACCGTTGCCATAGCTCTTTGGGAGCCTGGGCAGATAGCTCTTTCGACACTGGGACTGGTGTTACCGAGGCGTAACGGCTTGCGGGCGTTCACCACTCCATCGTCACACGGTGGTGAGGAGGTCTTCAAAGGCTTCGACGCGGTTGCGGCCGCGGTCCTTGGCCTGATACAGCGCCACGTCGGCTTCGCGCACGAGGGCGTCGGTATGTTCCGCGCCGGCCTGCTCGCGGCAGGCCATGCCGATGCTGCAGGTAACGAGGATCGCGTGGTCGCCGGCCTGAAAGGGCGCGGCCGAGACGGCTTCGCGGATGCGGGAGGCTTGCGCCACGGCGGCACGGCCGTCACATCCGGGGAGGACGACCAGGAATTCCTCGCCGCCGTAGCGGCCGACGGAGTCGTAGCGGCGGACGGCGGCCTTCATGCGGCGCGCGGCTTCGCGCAGAACCGCGTCTCCCGCCAGGTGGCCCAAGGTGTCATTGACCTGCTTGAAACGGTCCAGATCGGCCATCAGCAGGGACAGCGGGTGGTTTTCGCGCTCGGCGCGCGCCAGTTCGGTTTCGAGGGCGCCCAGGATCGACGCGCGGTTGAGCAGGCCCGTCAGGCTGTCGTGAGTGGCCTGTTCGCGCAGCGCCTCGCGCGCCTGGAGGAGTTGCTCCTGAAGGTCCAGAATGCGGCGGCCGGCGCGCAGGCGCACGCGGAGCTCATGCGAGTTGAACGGCTTGGTGAGGTAGTCGTCGGCGCCGGCTTCCATCCCGTCGACCAGGTCCTGCGCGTCGGTCCGGGCGGTCAACAGCAGGATATAAATGTACGGTTCCCGGTTGGCGGCGCGAACCCGGCGGCAGACCTCCACGCCGTCCATCTCGGGCATCATCCAGTCGAGGATCGCCAGCCGCGGAGCGTCATCCGCCTGCAGGATTTGCCAGGCTTCGGCGCCATCGCGGGCGATGATCGCATCGTAACCCCACTTGGTCAGCATGGACCGCAGCATGGACTGAAACACGGGGTTGTCTTCCGCGGCCAGCACTTTGATGCGGCGCTGGGACGCCGGAATGGTCCTGGCGTCGTTCTGGCGGTGTGGTTCAGCTCGTTCGGGACTCAAGAACTTCTCCCCAGTGGTCTTATCGGCTGGATGGGAGGATTCCATGAGGGGGGCCGGCCGGGTAATTGGGGGGAGGGCTGGCGAATTACTGGCCCAGATACCGGGAGAGGGTCAAACCGGTATTGTTACTGGCGAATCCCACCGTAACAATATTGCCGTCAGGCTGGATGACCACGCCGCTGCTGGGCGGGAGGTTGTTGACCACCGTGCCTCCACTGCCGAAGGTGGTGTCCAGACTCCCGGTCGGGCTTAGCCGCGCCAGGCCGTTGACCGTGACCGCGCCGCTCTGGGTAAAAGTGATCTGGTCTCCCACCGCGACGATCTCACCATTGGCTTGAACGGCCACCCCGCGTACCAGAGCCTCAATGCCACTACCGCCCGTGCCCGAAAAGTGGAACGTCGAGCTGAAGACTTCGGTACCGGTCTGGCTGAAACGGAGCACCTCCGCCGAAGAGTTGTGACCGCGAGATTCTTCACCGACGAATAGCTCGCTGCCAAGAAGATAACCCCCCAAGGGGTCGAAGGTGCTGGCCACGAAAGCTGCGCTGCTTTGGGATGTGGCGACGACCGTTCCGCCGGTGACCGTGGATTTGGCAATGCCGTTCGCGGTGAATTCGGCAATGGCCTGCGAATTGACAACGAGGTAATCGCCATTGGAGAGCAGGGCCAGAGCGGTACAGCCGTTAACGCCCGTTTGTATCGACAGGCCCTGGCTGCCAAAGTTCGTGTCAAGGGCGCCCGTGGGAGTGAAGCGCGCCAGCGCGGTCTGATAGGGTTGGCCCCGGCCCACGGAGATCAGAGTCGAGCATACGAGGATGCCGCCGTTCGGCTGCAGCAAAACGGCGCTCCCCACGTTGGGCGCGCGGTTGCCCAGACTAACCACACTCAGGCCACCGCTGCCGAAAGAGGCATCCGGGATTCCGTCCGAATTCAGTCGCGCGACTCCCAACTCAGCTCCGCCGGTACCTGGCGTAACCACTCCGCCGATTACGAGTTGGCCGTTCGGCTGTAGGGCCAGGCTGCCGCCGACCGGCGTCGGGAGCACTTCGATTCCGTTGCCGCCGAAGGCCGGGTCCAGCTTGCCTCGATCGTCAAACCGTAACACCGCGTTGCCCCCCACATAGACCAGGATCTTTCCATCGCTTTGCAACAGGATTGAGTTGACGATCCCGTCTGTGCCGGCAATGTTCGTTACACTTACGCCGTTCATGCCGAATGTTGTGTCAAGATTGCCTGCTGTTCCCGCCAAAGCCGGCCTTGATCCGGCCGCGAATATGGCGAGTAAGAGGCCCTGAAAAAAGTAACAATTATGTCTTCTCATATCGTATTCTCCTCTGTCTGGTTTCCTCAAACTACTTATAGGCCGGACTGCACGAGGAGGTTGTAGTGGAATTGCAAAAACCTCGTGAAAACCGAGCTATTAGCGCAGGGCGGGAAACAAGCGTTGCGAACTTCGAAAAATCGGCGAGTCCGGTTGTTCCGGTTCAGTTGGAAATGGACGCCTGAAGAAGCCAACCGACCAGGATGCGCTCTCCGTTGGGCGATTTGTGCCAACGTTCGATTTTTCCGTTCGATTGCGGATGGTAGGGCGAAGTTCCTACTAAGTTGCACATGCGGGGCGGGCACTGTGGTACACTGCCGCCGTTATCTTTGGAGGCAAGACATGAAGGCTTCTCTGTTTTATCGAATCGCAGCTGTTCTTCTTCTGCTTTTTGCCGTCGGACATACACTTGGTTTTCGCCGGTCCGATCCCACATGGGGAGTTGATACGCTTCTTGGTTCAATGCGGTCAATTCACTTTGACGTACAGGGGTTCAGCCGGACATATTGGGACCTCTTTGTCGCGGCTGGATTCTCGGTCGGCGTGTTTTATCTATTCGCGGCGGTATTAGCGTGGCAGCTAGGTGGCCTTCCGGCAGAGACTTTGGCG
>Ga0116223_10000281_pt1 | contig 65733 bp, 53 predicted proteins | sample Sb_taG_3_FD_90092 | JGI IMG/M metagenome (GOLD analysis project Ga0116223, IMG submission 90092) | Peat soil microbial communities from Weissenstadt, Germany - Sb_50d_a_PC metaG | ecosystem: Environmental > Terrestrial > Soil > Wetlands > Peat | place: Germany: Weissenstadt | collected 2010-09-21 | reverse complement strand
TCCTACTTCCAGTTTTCGCCGTTCGCCAATATACAGCGTCAAAAAACGGCGAAAACCTTATAAGCACAAGATTCTATTGTAATTATCGTCGCCAAAGGTTCATTGAGTTTTCGCCGTTTGGCGAAAACGCTCTATCCCACATGGATATCGCACACCTGTAGCAACCCACAAACCTTCCTCAAGGAGTTTTCGCCGCGCCGCAAGTTTTCGCCGAGGCGGCGGCGACGATAATTCCATTGAAATCAATAGGCTGCAAGGTTTTCGCCGATTTTATACGCTAGGGTTTTCAGCGCGGCGAAAAGGCGCATCGGAATTCCGTCAGCGGCTTGGGACTACGAAGGCGAGCCCGAACGATGACTTGACCCCTTGACCAACGTCTGGGTTTCGGCTGGAACAGTCCAAACGTGTCGCTGAGAGTCCATCCAAACAGTCTGACTGCTATCGCCCCAAGAAAAACACGTGTACCTCGACCTGCCTTTCTACCGCGGTGCCGTTCAACATGGTCGGCTTGTAGAGCCACTGCATGACGGCGTCCTGAGCGGCTTTGACCAGCGTGGGGTGCCCGCGAACCACTTTCACGGATTTGACCTTGCCATCCACACCGACCGTCGCGATTAGTTCCACGGTTCCATGGATGCCAGCATCGCGGGCAATTTTGGGGTAAACGGGGTCTTTCCATTTGATCAACTCCGCCTTCTGCATCGGCCCGTCGGTTTTCACCGAGTCCTTTGTGGGCGGCGGGCCGGACGAACCGTCTAGGAAACGCACCTCTACCTCGACCTGACTTTGAATCGCGGTGCCATTCAACATGGCTGGCTTGTACACCCACTGCTTCACGGCATCCTGAGCGGCCTTTACCAACATTGGATCGCCGCGAACCACTTTGACGGATTTGACCCTACCATCCGCTCCGATGGTCGCCAACAGTTCCACGGTTCCTTTCGCACCGGCATCGCGAACAATCTTGGGATACTCGGGGTCCTTCATGTGGATCAGTACGGCTTGCGTGATCTGCCCGCCCATTTTCACCGCGGCCTGCTGGGCAGACACGCCGGACGACGTTGGATTTGCCGGAGCGGCATGGGACTGCGTTGGCGGGGGCGGAGGCGGCGCCGCCGGATTCAAGTTCAGCGATGGGATAGCCGTGGTGCCGGGGCTTTGAACGCTGCCCGGCCCTGGCGCATCCGGCAAGTCGGTGTTGGCAGCCGGACCGTGCCGCTGGGAAACTGAGTCGGTGCCGAAAGGTCGCAGTGGACCTTTGGCCGGCGCGGCATGTCCGCCAACCGGCTTGGTGACCTCTGGAGCGCTCGGCGTCGCCGGGGTGGCGTTCGGGTTCGCTCCGGCAGCGCCCTGCCTGAGTCGGGCCGGCGGCAAGGACCACGTCTGTTGTCGTCGAACGGATTCACTAGAGGACGCTGAGTCCCTGCCCCTCGGCTCAACCGATGCCAGTCCCCGCGTCGCCTCTGGTATGTGTCTCTCCAGTCTTCGGTCGTTGAAAAACGAAATCGTACGCATCAAACCTAATACCAGAAAGGCAACAATTATTACGAACCGAAAAGTAACCCAGAAACCCAATGCAGACGCTTCACCTCTAAGCACAGCCTGGCGGATCTGCTTCGGCAGGAGAAAGTGAAGGGGCGAACGCTCCACGGAATCCAGTGATCGGAGGGCGACATAGGTGCCGTCGGCTTGGGTCGCTGGAACATTACGAAGCAGTCTTCTCGCAGTCCGCCGTTCCTTCGGTGATCGGCTGGTTCGGTAACGGTTCACCGCAATCTCAAGAGTTTGCCTATCTCGAGCGAAAGTTCCTTCGTCAGCCCGGCTTTCTTCAAGAAGGCCGATAATCGAAGTGCGAATATGACGTTCCTGCTCCAAATCAAGGCCCCGGATAAGTTCATACCGGGTTTCGTCTGGGATGAAGCCAACCCGAAACCACGGAACACGGACCAATTGCAGAAGATTCGCTTCCGTGACCAAATTTGGCGGCATGCAGTCGATCGAAGCGAGATGAAGTGTAAGGTCCCAATGCAACTCTGGATAGATCGCGCAAGCGCAGAGCCATGTGAAAAGAGGCTTTCCCATGTTGTCACGTATCCGGCTCACGAGTTCTGATGAAGGGATACTCGCGCCGTAGTCATCTGTCGAGAAAACCGGATCCTGAGTTTCCCTTGCAGACGGGCGCCCGAAAACCTCAGCCAATGTTAACAGAGACTCTGAAACCGCAGGTAGAACAATGAATTCACTGGCGAGCGCATACTCCCGCGGACCCCAGCTTGAAGTAACTACGGGGGTGAGGATCGCACGATCCGCCCATACCATAAATACGGTCGCCCAATCGACCAAGCGGCCAGTCACCAAATCCGTAAGGCTGTCACCGTCACCGAGGATCAGCAGGCGGTGCTCACAATACTTTTGCTGCAGTTCTACGAGTCGCAGTGGCGCTTCGTCGCCCCGCCAGCAGGTCCTAGGATCTCTGTCGTAGAAGTACTCCTGCGTGTGCAGTCCTTGGTCACGCAGGCCCTCGGAAAGCTGCATAAAGAGAGCGGCCTGATGGTCATGAGCCGAAGATCGATCGATCAAGACAAGGTATTCAGAAACACGAGTGTCTGGCCGGTACTTGAGCACCGGATAACCCAGGGTACCGGCGGTTGCTCGAACGCTTGAATCTACGTCCAATCGATATGAGGCGGTCGCCTGCCGCGAGTGCATGCAGCGGGCGGCCCCTGAGAATTGCGGCGACTCGTAGACCGACGAGGCGCGTGCTTCTACGCGAAGCGGCCAAGAGTATGGAGGTTTCCTTCCAGCTTGCACCTGGAGAATCATGCGGCGCCGTGAGCGCTTGCGCCACAGGTATGCTCCTAAGAGAAGCAGAGGACCGAAGAGCCCCAGAACCGTCGGAGGGTCAAATGGAAATCGGGAAACGAAAGCTTCTGCCTTTTCTCGAATCGAAACCCTTGAGACCGACTGCGAAGTTGGAGTCGTAGCCTGTGGCGATGGCTCTGGTGTTTGGGTTGTTGGCCTCCGTCCTTCTAGTCGTGGTGCAGGTGTCGGCGAAAAGGATGGAGTCGAAGTTGCCAATTCACGTGATGGCTTCTGAGCCGGTGCCGTGATCTGAGACTTCCAAATCGCGAGGCCGCAGAGCATAGCCAATATGGTGATGGCTCCCGTATAGTACTGCCATCCGGTCAGACCTCGCCGTTTCGATGATTCACGGTCCCGCCCGGACACCTCCGAAGGTCCGAAAACGGCTGCCTGCTGCCTTGGGGAAAGTAGACCCAGAAAGCTATCAAAAGCTACGTAGAACGCCGCTTGTTGCTTTTCGCTGGTTGCGAACAGGGGACAAAGGAGGGACTTCAGGTCTTCGGGCGAGATCTGTCCCCAGACGTGCGGCAGGAGAGTCTGCAAACGAATGTGGTGATCAATTCCTATTTGGAACCCCAAACGGCGCAAATGCCCCAGAAAGTCCTCGAACAACAATGGCGGGATGGGCTTAACGGCATTCATAGGCACTGCCTTCGGGATCACGTGTGGTAATCACCAACCGCTCCCGCAGCCCGCTCCAACACCGCTATGTCCTCCTTACTCTTGGCTAGTGCGGCGTAGCTTAGAACCAAGCTTTCTGCCTCACCTGGCTTCAGATTCTTGACATCGATGGCAAGTCTTTGCAGAACCCGCAGCCACGCAAGGCACTCTGCCGTTGCCGGTTTCTTCTTCAACGGCAGTGACCGGATCTTCTCAAAATGGGAGATCGCATTCTCAAGCATCTGTGACGTGAAGTTCAACGTCGCCTCCAACCGTCGCTTGACTATAGATCGCAGCCGGTCGGGACTTGGAAACGGAATATGGTAAAAAACACAGCGGCGAAGAAACGCATCCGGCAGGTTCTTCTCGGAATTACTGGTCAGTATGATTATGGGTCGAAAGCCGATATCAGCCGCAAACGATCGCCCACTTTCCCTCACAGAGAACGCCATGCTTTCAATTTCATTCAAAACATCGTTAGGAAGATCTCGAGGTGCCTTGTCGATTTCATCGATCAAGATCACCGACCGAGTCGGCCCTTTCCCCCGCAATGATTCAGGCAGGAACTCGTCGGCCTCCAGCGGTTTCATCGATAACAGAATGGCAAGCCCGAGCGCTTCGAAGGTTATGTACTCTTGAGCGGGAACATCGTCTTTACGGAACTGGACATCATGAAAGTGCCGCAACGTATCGTATCGATAGAACAGGTCTTTTGCCGTCGACGTTGTCTTGGTGTTGAACACCAATGGCGGTGGCAGATTCAGCTCATAAGCAACGCTGGACGCCAGTTGCGTCTTGCCGGTTCCGGGCTCGCCGGTTAGCAGCAATGGTACTCCGAGTGCCAGCGCCACGTTGACAGCGTCCCGTAAAGGCTTATCGGCGAGATACAGGCTCGGATCGTCCAATCGCTCGACCCTGCTGAATGGCGGCAGCACCATGTTCCTGTGAAGTAACGTCTGACCTTCGCCAGAATAAAGTGCAAAAGAACTATTGGATTTCATATAAAGCCTCGCTCCAGAAGGAACGTGTGTTGAACTTCCCTCAAGTGAGTTTCGATTTCCGCCATCCTCTTGGCGGCCGAGGAACCTGTGCTTGTGAAGATCTTTTGCGCTGCCCTAAGCCTTTGCTCCTCTGTCTCCAGGATATTGTGAAGGCTGAACCACTCCAACACGTCATCCCGCGTAATCGGTTTGAGCTCATCCAGAAGCATACAATCGCATATAACGGGACTTTGGGCATCTCCGCTACCGCGCGCTATGTCGGCAAGATCTCGGCGGGCGCGCGCTTTTAGCATCTTTCGAGCAAACGCTTTGGGACTCCACATCAGACGGTGGCCTTCAGGCGCCGAATCCGAGGGGTAAATGACACTGAGGCAGACGACAATCTGCGGCATGCGTACAGCTTGGGGCATCTTAGCCAGGTATTCTCTATAGGCCTGAATCAAACTCCTAATCTGGTCATCCCAGCGCGCGGCGCGGACGTCATGCTGCACAAAGACGAAGCCGGCGCAGGCCGATGCAAGCAGGGCACCCAGCGCGGCGGGAGACGTGTCGTCCAGCCGCAGGGCGTTGCCTGTGCCGAAGCGCTCGAAAAGCCAGGCGATGAGCCGATTCATCCGTACTTCAACAGGTCCTTCATACTGCCACGGCACCTTGACGATCTTCACCGAGGGTCCATCATCACCATGCCTCTTAAAGTGAAGCAGTTCGACGTTGTACGCCAGCCGCTCGATGAGGCTCTCGTGACATTCTCCTTCATCTCCGTGAATGAGGCAGAAGACTGTCCGACCGGGATGGCGCACCATGCTGCATGCCAGAAAGGCTCTGAACTCATCCACCTGGCTTCGTCGGTCACACATTTTGACAACCAGCCGTCCAATGTGGGGATCGCGATCGGCCCTGGCAAATGGCTCCCGAGCCTTGGTCGACCGAAGACCTAGGATCAACTCGTGCAGAAAATCCATTACCGTCCGGTACCGATCGCCTTCAGTAAACTGAAGGGCTCTGAGGATCGATCGTTCGGCTGGTTCCGGAATGTTCGGCCGAAGGCTTCGCGGCCTAACCTGCACACCCGCCTTTTGCATCGCGTGAAGTTCTACAGCAGTTTCGGCGGGGAATGGCATCCTGCCCGTTGTCATCTCGTACGTCACCACCCCCAACGCATAAATGTCGCTGGCAGCACTCGGCCTGCCCATCAGCTGCTCGGGAGCCATGTAGCGGAAAGTACCGGCGACACGACTGCAGGAATCGTCCGAGATTTCGGAGCGTTCTACTGTCGCGATGCCGAAATCAATGAGTTTGACCCGCTGCTCTCCGTCCTCAATTGTTTGGATCAGGATATTTTCGGGTTTCAGGTCACGGTGCCACACGCCGCTCCGGTGAGCCGCTTCGAGTGCCGCGCCAGCCTGGCGCACAATTTCCGCAACGCGTTCGAGATCCATGCCTTCTGGCCGGAACAAGGACCGAAGGGCTGCACCCTCGATATACTCCATTACTAGGAACGGTCGCCCCTCATCGGTCTCGCCCGAGTCCAAGATCGACACGATGCCAGGGTGGTTCAGCCGCGCCAAGGCTTCGATCTCGTTGCGAAACTTTCTCCGTGCCCAAGAACCAGGTGGTGCGCTGTGAAGAATTTTGACGACCACCCGGCGCCCCAGAAGTTCTTCATCCGTGGCAAGGTATACGACGCCAAAGCCCCCTCGCCCAATTTCGCGCTGCAAAAGGTACCGCCCTTTTAGTCGGATACACGCGTTAGGTTCTTCGGTGGCGCCGTTCTTGACGTGCAGGCCCTTGATCGTCGTGCTGGAGCCGCCCGACTGCGCCAAGAGGGATTCAATCTCCTCCAAAAGTTCCCGATCTGCCCCGCAGTCGCGCCTCAGGAACGCGCCTCGCTCCGACTCCGGCAGCCGAAGCACGCCTTCGAACAGTTGGCGAAGCCTCCCCAAACGCTCCGGTGTCATCGAAGTCCTCGTGACACGATATACGACCTCAATCCACTTCAGTGTGGCAGACCATCATACCACCCGGACGCTTCCAGCATGCCTGGGTTCGTCGGCACATTGCCGACGCCCACTAATACACGCGGATTGACCACCCCAAAGCGGCAATCGTTTTAGGCATCTGATGCGCGAGAGAGTCTGCAGGTCATGAAGGAGAGGCACGAGAAGAGCCCACTATGAATTTGACATGGGCTGTCACCGGACAGGCGGGCAAGTGTCAAATCCGAAATAGCGTTGACAATCCTCCCGCGAAGGCGTAAAGAGTCGAATGTCGCGCCGCGCTTGATCGAGCAGGCCATCGAGCGTGCCAGACCATAGTCGGATTGTGCGGTCTCCGACGGATGCCAGGGTCTTCCCATTCGGGCTCCATGCAACGCCGCTGACATGAGAGGTATGTCCCTGGAGGGTGCGGAGGTGTAGCCCGGTGGCAGCATCCCAGAGCCGGATCGTCGGATCACCCGCGGATGCAAGGGTCCTTCCATCTGGGCTCCAGGCGATCCCAAACAGATAGCCCTGATTTTGTAGGGTGCGCAACAGTAAACCTGCGACTGCGTCCCACAGCCGAATCGTCCGGTCGTCACCGGCCGATGCCAGGATCTTTCCATCTCGACTCCATGCAACACTGCGTACGAAATCTCGATGGCCGTGCAGAGTGCGGAGGGTTCGGCCGCTGGCTGCGTCCCACAGGCGGACCGTATTGTCAAAACTCGCGGATGCCACGGTTCTTCCATCGGGGCTCCACGCGACACTGTTCACATAACTCCTATGACCTTCCAGGATGCGCAACACTTGACCACTAGCCGTGTCCCACAGTCGGACCGTCTCGTCTTCACTCGCGGATGCCAGGGACTTCCCATCTGGACTCCACGCAACGCTGCGTATGTCACCTTGATGGCCGCTTAGACTTCGGATTGGTTGACCGCTTGCCATATTCCACAGCTGAATCGTCTTGTCGTCGCTCGGCGATGCTAAGAGTCTCCCATCGGGACTCCAGGCAATGCTCTCGAAGGCATGGCCGCGAAGAGCGCGAATTGATTGACCGGTGGCCGCGTCCCACACTTGGCTCGTCTCGTCGCCACCGGCTGATGCCAACATCGTCCCATCTGGACTCCAGGCAAATGCGAAACCGGGGGCGTGAAGCGTGCGGAGAGATTGGCCCATAGCGGTCTGCCACAGGCGGATCGTCCGGTCGGCACTCGCGGATGCCAGCGTCGCCCCATCTGGGCTCCAGGCAATGCTGTTCACAGCATTTTGATGGCCTTGCAAGGTGCGGATTGCTTGACCGGTGTCCGGATCCCACAATCTGATCGTCCGGTCGAGACCCGCCGATGCCAGAGTCTTTCCATCCGGGCTCCAGGCAACGCAGTTGAGAATAGCTTGATGACCTCGCAGAGTGTGCAGCGTTCGACCGCTGGCGATCTCCCAGAGCCACACTGTCCCATCTGGACTGGCGGATGCGAAAGTCTTTCCATTTGGACTCCAGGCGATTCTGAGATCCTGATGCCCTTGCAGAATACGCAGCGTTTGACCGGTTCCCACATCCCACACCCGGATCGTCCTATCATCGCTCGTCGATGCCAGGGTCTTTCCATCTGGGCTCCACGCGATACTGAACACCCCGCTTTTATGGCCCTGAAGCGTGCGGAGTCCTTGACCGCTAGCAGCGCTCCACAGGCGGATTGTATGGTCGGAACTCGCTGATGCTAATGTCTTTCCATCCGGGCTCCAGGCAACGCTGGACACCGCGTCCTCGTGACCTTGCAGAGTGCGGATTGGTTGACCGCTGGCCGCCTCCCACATTTCGACCGTCCGATCGTCACCTGCCGATGCCAACATACGACCATCGGGACTCCAGGCGATGCTCTTCACATATTTTTGATGGTCCTGAAAGGATCGTAGCAGTTTGAAAGTCGCAGCCTCCCACAGGCGGATTTTTCCATCGTCGCCCGCAGACGCCAACGTCTTGCCGTCTGGACTCCAGGAAACATCGATCGCCTCGGCCTCCTGGTTCGACAAGACCCCGTAACTCGGCCCATTCGTTAACGATGTTGCGAGCACTCCTTCCAACCCTGTTGGCAGGGGACGACCCATGTGGGCAACTTGCCATCCCAAATACAAAGCAAGGGCTGGATCTTCCGTCTGTAGCACGGCTGCGTCCGCCGTCAACTCCCTCATCCGCGCTACGTGCGCTTCCCTTGCAGTGGAAATTATGCCGCCGACCAGAGAAGCGACAACTAATAGCGAGGCGGCCATGCCAATCCGGTGCCGTCGCGCGAATTTGCGTCCACGGTACAGCGCGTTGGGCGGCCCTGCCAGCACTGGTTCATCACTCAGATGCCGTTGGATGTCAGCCGCGAACTCCGACATCGAGGCGTACCGGCGGGAGCGATCCTTTTCCAGTGCCTTCATCACAATCCAGTTGAGATCGCCCGCAAGTTGCCGGCGCAGAGTGGCGAGATTGGTCCGTCGGCAGCGCGCCACTTGAGACGCTGTCTCACCCAGTTCGGTAATTCTGTCCGATGGTGTTGGCGGCACTTCCTCGCGGATGATACGCAGCAACTCGGCCAGTCCGGCTTGTCGCAGAAACCTGCCCTCGAACGGAAGCGCACCCGCCAGCAGTTCGTAGAGGAGCACACCGAGCGAATAGACATCAGTGGCGGTGTCGACGTTCGGATTGGTGAGATTGGCCTGCTCGGGGCTCATGTACTCAGGCGTTCCCACGAGACTGCCCACCTGGGTAAAGGCGGTATGCCCCGCCGCGGGCTGGTCCGTGGCCTTAGCGATGCCGAAATCAATCACCTTGGGAACCGGCTTGCTGTCCTGGTCGAAGACCAGAATATTGGACGGCTTGATGTCGCGATGGATGACGCCTTTTTGATGCGCGTGCTGGAGCGCCTCACAAACTATCACGAAGATTTTCAAGCGCTCCCGCGTATCCAGAAGCCGCTCGTCGCAGTACTGCGTAATGGCAACGCCCGGCACGTACTCCATAACGAAGTAGGGGCGTCCCTTTTCGCTGGTTCCGGCATCATAAACGTGGGCGATGTGGGGATGCTCCATCATCGCGAGCGCCTGGCGCTCGCCCTCGAAGCGGGCGATTACCTGCCGTGTGTCCATGCCCAGCTTGACTACCTTAAGTGCAACTTGTCGGCGGATGGGCTGGGTCTGTTCAGCGAGATAAACCGTTCCCATCCCCCCTTCGCCGATGGGCCTGAGTATGGAGTACGGTCCGAAATGGTCGTGTTCAGTTAGCCCGCCCGCCGGTGAGGACTCGGTGGACGTTCCATTCGCGGTGGTCGCGATGGTTGCGGGGCTCTCTCCGAGCCTAAGGCCCCCGATCGTGCTACTGGTGCTGCTTGCTTGCGACAGAAGGGCCTCGATCTCCTCCAGCAATTCCCGATCAGACCCACATTTAAGCCTCAGGAACGCGCCTCGCTCCGACTCCGGCAGCCGAAGCGCATCCTCGAACAATTGCCGAAGCTTTTCTGGGCGATCTTCAGACATCAGGAAAACTCCGCCGACCCGAGAATCGGGTTGCAGCCGGTCAATTACGCCGGCCCTTGCGAACAGTGACAACCATCGTAACGCACGGCTGGACAGCCGATTCAAACCGTAGCTCGGCGTAGCAACCCGGAGTGCTACACCGAATCGCTAAGAGTCGCGCGACCGAAACGGTACCACTTCATTCCGGCGGCCCGAACCCTCTAATGCGGCTACTCTCACAAGCGGAATCTGGTCGTCAAACCGGTAATAAGCTTTCACCGGCTGCTGATTCAGCTCTGCATGTAGAGGGCAGGGTGAAATCAAGGGTGCTGGTGCCCCCAAGCGGGCTGGCGGCGAAGACCTGGCGAAACCCTTTTTACGTTCCGCCCTCATCCACGAGGTCATGCGTATCGGCAAAACATCATAGCACCGGTCGCAAGGATCAGAAACTCTCGTCGTTTGATTCTCAACTTCCTCCTCACGCTTCAGAGCGTGAAGCGCACAGGTAAACCGACTTGCGTACAATGGCCGGAGGGACAATCCAACTCAGTGTGAAGGACATGGAAACAGTCGATCCACACCGCGAGATGAATCAGCTCGTACAAGAATGGACCGCGAGCCGAACGCAAACTATACCGGAGCTGTTTGAGGTCATCTACAATGATCTCCGGCAAATCGCCAGGGCGTACATGCGTAGAGAGCGTGCCGATCACACGCTTCAGACAACGGCCTTGGTCAATGAGGCGTACGCCAGGGTGTTTCAGGGACAGCCATTTAGATGGGAAAACCGCAAACACGTCTTCTGTACGATGGCACAGGCCATGCGCCGAATCTTGGTCGACCACGCAAGAACGCATAACGCGGAAAAACGCGGAGGCCAAGAGCGGCGGCTTTCCCTTGACGAGGCTCTAGCGGTTTCAGAGCAGAAATCCGATCAGGTGATCGCGTTGGACGAGGCGCTTGAACGACTTGGCAAGCTGCATTCGCGCCAAGAGCACGTGGTCAACCTGCGGTTCTTTGGCGGGTTCACGGTGGATGAAGTTGCGGCCGTATTGGGCACATCTCCGGAGACGGTGAAGCTGGACTGGCGCTTTGCGAAGGCATGGCTCCAGCGTGAACTTGGGAAGAGCATCACGTAGGTTTCCAGCGCTTCGGACGCCGGTCTTGCGTTCCTGCAGTCCGTTCCTTTAATCCCGAAGAGCCTAACCAAGAAGGCCTATCATTTTATCGCTGGTCCCTTCCAGTGCGTCAGATTCCAGACTTGGACTGCACATCCAAAATCCATTACCGGCCGACGCACCATTTCTCGCATGCCTTGATGAGCGACGAATTAAGCGTCGTCCACGGAGATCAGCACATGCGAAACGGAACATCTCGAGCCAGTTTGAGTGGTGTGGGGGTCAAAATACCCCGAGGCAAAGGTCGCCAGTCTTGGGCGCCCACTGCCGAAGCCTGGAATCGCTTCCTGGCTCTCCTCAACCTTGACCGCGAAGCGGCGGCCGTTGAATACGAAAAGATATATCGGAAGCTGTTAACGTTCTTCCGCTCCCGAGGTTGTTGGGACGCCGAGGAGTGCGCTGATGAAACGATCGATCGCACTGTCAGGCGAATCGATGAAGTTCGGGTGCTAATTCCTTTCATGCTCGGAGTTGCGCGCCGCGTGGCGTCAGAGTTCTTGAGAAGCCGGCCGATGCAACTCGCGGAGTTCCAAATGAACCGACTGGTCGCACCAAGCGCGAATTCAGATGAGACGGCCGCGAGCGAGCGCCGCCTTGAGTGCCTTGAGCACTGCCTCCAGTTGCTCGCACCTGCCGACCGCGAATTCATCTTGGCGTACTATTCCCATGAGAAGGCGGAAAAAATAGAATCCAAGAAATTCATGGCGAAGTTGTTTGATATCAGCCGGGAGAACCTCAGAGTGCGCGCCTTCCGCCTGAGGCGGGAGCTTGCGCGGAGTTTCCGAGCCACGCATGCTGCGTAGACTCCTTGTCCCGAACCACGTGGTCGCCGTTTCGACGCATCCGGTCCTATGAAACCGGCCGTTGGGGGAGCCTTTGGCGTTTGCGGGGGACGCCCGGCAACGGCTAGCGCACCCATAGGTGTGTCGAGTCCCCGGCTCACAATCCTTGAATAACGCGCGCTCAACCCGTCGAGCCGTAGCGAAGAGGTGCGCCGATAGACACAGCGTCAGGTGGCGCAGGTGCTATCGCGCCTCAACGGGCTCCCCCTTTCGAGCAGCTGGTTAACCCGGCCGCGGCCGGCGCTGCGTCCTGCCAGGGCAAGACGCGAAGAGTCCGTTAGCGGTCCGTTAGCGGAACGTTCGCGCGTAGTGCGCTGGGCACCCCCTAACGGGGCGGCGTGCCCGCCTGTGTGGCCAATCGTGTCCACTGTATGGGCCAATCCTCCGGGCAGGCTTCCCTCCGCAGATTCGCAAAGGCGGTGACCCCCAAGTGCCTTATCAACACCGCCTCGACGTCCCGCTGGAACTCTACGGGCATGCTGCAGTACGCGAACGTCAGCGAGGCCGCCGCCTGAAGCCGCAGCGCCAGCGCCACGTTGCGATTCCCACGCTGTCTTAGGTGCGCTTGCAGCCTGCCTTGGATGTCTACGGCAGAGCGGCCGACGTAGATAGGGCCGGCAAGGTCGAAAATGACGTATATGCCCGATCCCCGAGGGACAGCACTGATGTACTTCTCATCGAATGGTTGACGGTACGAGAGTTCCATTCCTATTGTCTCCTTGGCCTTTGTGGCCGCCCGCGCGGCACTAATGCCACGGTCGATGTGCCCTCACACGTCGCGGTTGTCCTTGCAGTTCATTGCGACGTCTGTGATCCATAGACCCGCCACAGTAAAGCTTCGGGTTTACTTAGTATGAGCCATTGAACTCCGACTCGGAGATGCTTCGCTCATTCAGGTTACCACCGGTCGAGTGGAGGGTGACTGTGATTTCACTTACCGAATACGGAGTTTGTGTAACCGTGAACGAACCAGTTCTTGTGTAGCTACAGTCGCCTCGCGAGTTGCAGTAGCGGACTTTAAGGTAGTAGATGCCACCGGACACGGCTACGGTCTGGCTTGTTCCCGAAGCCACTTCGAGAGAGCCGGGTGATGGCCCCACCACACGGACAGAGGCAGCATCGCGAGCGTTGTTGATCACGGTCAAGGTTGGCGAGTTTTGAGCAAGCGCGGCCGCCACCAACATCAGAAGCAGGCCGGCGTAGCGCAGTACAGGACGGTTCATTTTGCAGATCCTCCTTCATTTTCAGAGTGGTAGGCAGCGAAAAACGTTACCGCTTGGCCACGCCGGCTTGGACAGGACTCCCGAACGAGCAGGAGGACTACCGGGGTAGAAACGGCGCTCGCGGCGACTCTGAGCCCGCGGCGAACCCTCTTAATGGTGCAGCCGCTTTCCAGCTGGCGCCCTCTACAGGAAAGCTCTGTGCCGGACACCGAGTTTGTGGCTTGGCGTCCCATCGGACGGGGCAGCAATGCCGCGATGCCTTGCTGCGGCTGTTTTTGTGGGATGCGGATCGCGCGCTTCACACCACGCCCCTCCAACGCTTCGTAGATCTCGGGCTCGGCGAAAACCGCGTCGGCCCGAAACACCACGTCACTAGTTCTCAGAAACGCACACCTCTTCTCGCCTCGATTACTGTAATTGCGCCTATCGGTTGTCACTAACCGCAATAGCGCGCTCAAAGCGTCGGACGAACCTGTAACGTTTTTCGAATGGGCCCACATAGGTATCGAGTGCGATGCGCTGGTCGCAAGCATGGCGCGGTCCTTGGCGGATCGCGCTGCTGGCTCCGCTTGGTGCGGGGCTCTAACTCCGCGTCGCCGTCGTTCCGATTAGAAGAACATCTGGTGTGGAGGTTTTGATATGCACAGCTGGAAGCACATCGTAGCGGTGGGTTTGATCATGCTATTCTCATCACTCACCTGGTCGCAGCAAACGGCCGGGGGGCCGGGGGCGCTGTCTCCGGCCTTCGCTGGCCTGAAGATCGTCGTTCTTGAGGGCGAGGACGGCGTCAACATCATCAAGAAAAAGACCGCCGTCAAGTCGGTTGTGGAGGTACGTGACAAGAATGACCTCCCAGTTGCCGGGGCGCTGGTAGTATTCCTGCTGCCGCGTGGCGGTCCCAGTGCGGCCTTCGTGAACGGCAGGAGAGAAGTGTCTCTGGGGACTGGGGGTGACGGCAGGGCCGAAGCCGCGGCAGTAAGGCCGTCTGGAAAGGGATCATTCCGGATTCAGGTCCGGGCGACTTTTCAGGGTCAGAGCGTAACGACCAGTATCCAGCAGACGAACTTCCTAACCGCTGCGGCGGCGCGGGCGGCTGGAAAAGTCCCGGGGAGCTCGGCGGGCACTGCGGGATCCCAGGGCGCGGCATCATCCGCGTCGGCTGGCGGCTCCGGGGCTGCCGGCGCGGCGAGTTCCGCGGCCGTGGGCACCGCCACTTCCGGTGGGCTGTCCGGCTTGGCCGTTGCTGGTATCGCGGCCGGTGGTGCCGCCGCGATCGGGGGCGGGCTTGTGGCGTCGGGGGTGATCGGCAAAAGCAGCACGCCGGATTGCACTTCGCTCGCGAACCAGGTGTACTCCGACCTCAACTCCGAAATCAACATCTGTAGTTCGGCGTCGTCGAGCTTCAACCAGTGTAAATCGGCCGCTCAAACGGTCCTCAATGACGCTGGAAAGGTCTGTTCCTGCGCGGGCACCAACTCCATCCCAGCTGAATTGCAATCGCTCGCGCAAGAGCTTGAACAACTTGCGCATCAACTCGGTCTGACGCTGCCTAGTTCCTGTGGCTTTTGATCGTTGAGAGCCTTGGGTCGTGAGGAAATAACCATGCGCGCTTGGCCCAAAATCGTTGTGGCGGCTGTCTGGGCCCCTCTGGCGGGGTTTGCGGCGGGGCTCGCTGGGACGGTTCTGGATCCTCACGACCTTGTGGTGCCGAATGCGGAGATCACGCTGACCTGTGGAAGCCGGATCATGTGCACTCAGAGCGATTCCCTAGGTAGGTTCGTTTTTCCTGCGGGCGGCGACACCACGATTTGTTCTGTCGCCATCACTCGCCTAGGTTTTGCCCCGTACTATGAACAAATCGAAAGGGAGACGGAGGAGTTATTGATCCGGCTCACCCTCGCCACGGTAAAGGAGACCGTGACCGTAAGCGCCTGGCAAGAAGATGCCGCGGCCCGCTTGAGGAGTTCGCTAGCTTCGGTATCGGTCTCTGACGACGAGTTGAAACGTGTTTCGAACAACACTGCAGAGATGATCCGTTATGCGAGGCTGCAGGCTGGGGCGACAGTGGGCCAAACCGCAGTCTACGTGGACGGGCTGCCTAGCAGCCAGTTGCCAAACGCCGATACTGTCGCGCAGATCACCGTTAACGCCGATCCCTTCTCTGCGGAATACGCGGATGGTGACCTTACTGCGATCAACATCACCACTAAGGGACCCGCCCGGCAACTCCGGTTTAGCGCGGGAGGCGCCTCGCTCGGCGCTGGTGGGCGTGATACTCTTGCTCCCAACCTTCGGTCGAAAGCGACAGATCAAGGAGGTGGGGTAACTGGGCCAATACCCTGGCTTCCTCTGGCGTTTTCGGTACGCTTTGACCTGGGATCCAATCAGGCTGACGTACCCATCGTGGCGGTTCTCCCGTCGACCGCCTCGCTTGGCAAAGAAACGAGCGCCCGATCGGCTTTGGTGGGGAGCCGTTCCGGGTCTGGGTCCCTCGAGATCTACTACTCCGGCACCGAAACTCTTCGAGCCCACCTGGCTTACCGCGAGTCGCGCAGCGCCGGATCGAACTTAGGTGTCGGAGGGCTGACATTGCCCGAAGCAGGTTTTGGCTCGTCTTTGACTGTTCGCGAAGCACGTGCAACAGCAAGCAAAAGCGGAGATCGATTCGAATATCGTGGCGGTTTAATAATGTCAACAATGAGTTCGGAGACCCGAGCGAACAGCGACGGGCCGGGCGTAACAGTACTCGGCGACTTCGTGACAGGTGGAGCACCCTTCGCCAGCGGAATTTCCGCTCACTCAACGTGGACCTGGAAGAATGTCTTCGAATCCACACCTGGGCCGCCGTCCTGGGCTGTCGGGATCACAGTCTCCAGATCTAGCGACTTCAAGCAAGACACCCCCAACCCGGCAGGCAGCTTCACATTCGAAAACGGTCAAGCCTACACGGATGCCTTGGCCGGGGCGCCAACTGGGACTTGGTTCGTGACGACGGGAAACGGTACGCTTCATCATGCGAGCCTGAATGCGGCGCCATTCGTTCAGAAGGAACTAGTACGGTCACCGCGCTTGCTCATCACCGGTGGCTTGCGCGCAGATTACCAGACCGGACTCGGGACGATGTTTTCACCCCGTCTTGCGGGGGCGGCGCGGTGGTGCGGTTTGGTGATTCGGGCCGGCGCCGGGCTGTTTGTACATGACGTGGGCAACAACATATTCATGCGAGTTCTCGAGACGAATGGGCTCCACCTCCAACAATTCATGGCCATTGGCGTTCCGTTCTTTGACACATCCATCGTGCCGCTACAAATTCAGAACCCGATTCGTACAGGATTCTCCTCCGATTTGACCCGTCCACGCCAACTGATGGAGAAAGCCTCTGTGGAGCGGAGGTTGGGACAGTTCACAATGAATATCGAATACACGTCGACGCGCGACCGACACCTCTTGGGCTCCACGCGCCTGGCCGATGGGAGCGGATGGCTGGACCTGCTGGAGTCTAACCGTTCCGCCGAAAAACAGCGTTTGCATCCCCAACTTCGTTACAGGTGGGGCAGGCACTCCGCCGCCATCCACTATGACTGGATTCATTCACGCGATAACACGGATGGCCCCTTTTCATTTCCGGCCCGCCAGGATAATATCCACGCCGATTGGGCACGGAGCGCCGGAATTCCTGCTCACAGCATCACGATCACCGACAGTTTTCAGTTGCCAGGGGCGGTCTACGTCACCTTGACGGACAGTCTGCGGGGTTCGGTGCCATTCAATATCACAACGGGGCTCGACCCAGCCAGCAACGGCCTGTACACCGATCGCGGCGGCAGGGCCCGGAACAGTGGAACCGGGCCGAGTTACAATTCACTGGAACTCTACGCATCCAAGCGCCTCGCATTGCCGACCTTGTGGTCAAAGACCCACAAAAAACTCTACGTTAATCTGGGCGTGCAGGGGGACAATCTTTTGGGCAATAAAAACTACATCGGCTTCGGCTCGGTTGCTGGATCGTCGACATTTGGTTTACCACTGGGGACTCTCCCTAGCAGGTCGCTCCGCATCTGGCTCAATCTTGACTGACGAAACGGGGTGGCCGTTGCCGAGAGCGTCACATCCGATCTGGGAATTGCTGGCGGAAATGCCCGCCGACCGACAGGCGATTAATTCGCTTTCGGGTGACGACGAACTTTGACTCCAGTAACTTCAAGGAGTTATAGCAATGCGAATCATAGGCAATTGGTACTTAATGTTTACACTTGCTGCGGCGGCTTGGCCGCAGTCAGCGCAGCATCTCTCGCCCAGGGAACTGTTCTATCAACCAATCCCGGAACAGACTCGGCGGCCTACTGTACACAAACGGACTTCTGTCACAAATTCACCTACGCCTGCCAGCCGTTCGACTCCGCCAAAGGAACACCTGCCCTCCAGTACCGTGGAGGAGCTGACTCGGACAACTGCATCCGTCCCGAACCTCGGCCTTCGTTACAATGTCGAGTTACAGAATCCGAAGTCCGGTGAGTTCGAGCCAGAAAGCGTGGACCGCGAATTCCGAACCGGGGACCGTTTCGTCCTGGAGATTGAACCGAACTACTCGGGCTATCTGTACGTTTTCGGACGGGGTTCGAGCGGCGCCTGGCAGCCTCTCTTTCCTTATTTGACTCCCGGCACGAGTAATCGTGTGGAGGCTCACAGACAGGTTCGAGTGCCCTCAGAAGACTGCTTCGAATTGAAGCCACCCTCAGGCGTGGAACACATCTTTGTCGTACTTGGGCGTGATCGAGAGGATTTCGTTGCCCTGAATGCGGCCATTGAGCGGGGCGTAACGCCGAGTGCCCCGGCGGCCGTACTCGCTCCGGACCCGACAGAACAAATAGCCGGTGTGGACCTCAGCAAGGCTGTCGACCAGTTGCATGCCCAATTGCGCGGTCGCGATATCGGGATCAAAAAGATTGAAGAAGCCCTGTCTCCGGGCGAGCCTCCACATTCTGTTTACGCCGTGAATATGTCGCCAGTTCCCGGTAGCCGAGTTGTTGCTGAGCTGCGCTTGAAGCACTAGGCGGGGGGTGTATGCGAAAGCCAATAGGGAATTCGGGGGCCACACAAATGATATGCCTGATCCTGATCCTGCTGTCAGCGGTTCTGCTATGCGCCCAGCCCCTTTCTCAAGCAAGGAGGCAGGACCGGGTCTCTGGCAGGGATCTTGAAGTCAAACCAGTAGGCGACCCTGGAAAAGCGGAAGCAATCGCGATCCCGCGGGGATATGCAGTCGTTATTGGCATCTCCAGCTATCAACAGCTCGCTGCGCCTGGGAACCTTCAATTTCCTGAGAGCGATGCGGAAGCGATGTATCGTGTTTTGATCAGTCAAGAGGGAGGCGCATTCCTTTCGGAAAACGTTCATTTGCTGAAAGGCAAAGCGGCAACAATCTCGAACATTCGTCAAGAGCTTGAGGCGTGGCTGCCATCGGTTGCTCAGCCTGCAGACCGCGTCGTCGTCTATTTTGCAGGGCATGGGTTTGTAAAGAGCGGGCGTGGCTACCTGGCAGCTTGGGATGTGGATCCTAGCCATCTCGAGGATACGGCGTATCCCATGGATATCCTCGGGGACGTGCTCGCCACACGAGTCAAGGCACACTGGAAAGTCCTCCTGACGGACGCCTGCCACTCCGGCAAGATCTTCGCGGATGGCACAAGTGAATTAATGGATGCTCAGCTACAGGATCTGCCGAAATCGTTTCTCACCCTAACAGCCACAACCGCGCGAGAGAAGAGCTATGAGGATCCGATGCTGTCCACCGGCTTCGGTGTTTTCACGTACTTTGTCGTGCAGGGTCTCAAAGGCAATGCGGACAACGATCCATGCGATGGCGTCATAACCGCTCACGAGCTCGTAGAGTACGTTCGGTCCAATGTGCAGCGGTACGCCAGGGATCGCCATGTGTTCCAGACTCCAAGCGATCGCGGCGACTATGAACCGGAAATGGCGCTCGGTGTGAGTCACGGATGCCTTGGTGTAGCTACTTCGCCGTCCATGGTAGGCAGCGCTGTCGTCGAGGTCAACATGGACGATGTGCAGGTCTACATGGACGGCAACCTTATTGGCAAGGTCTCGAAGACCTGGCCTCTCTCCCTTAGCGGCCTGTCGAGCGGTCTCCATTCAGTTGAGGGCGTAAAGGAAGGCTATGAGCCCGACCGTAAGGAAGTGATGGTCGTCCCGGGAGAGGAGGTAACCGTGAGTCTGCGAATTCGATACGTACGCCAGATCAAGAAAGCGGCGCTGGGCTTTGCTGCGGACGGCGAACGATTTCTATTCACGCACCGCTCAGCCCTCACTCCTGCGAATATTGCCCCTGTCCGCCGTTCGCAGACAGCAGGCGACCTCAGAAAGGCACGCGATCTGTTTCTACGCGCCTTAAGCGAGGATCCGTCGTTTAGCCGAGCAGCGTTTGATCTCGGTCAAGTGAATCAGTTGCTGTCCGAAGAGCGGGCAAGCATCGATGCCTATAAGCGAGCCATTGACCTCGACCCCAGCTTTGTCGATGCACGAATTCAATATGCTGCGGTCCTCATCGAAAACGGTGATCCAGATGAAGCCATACGCCAACTGAGCGATGCAATGCGCCTAGCACCCACCAGCGATGAGACCTACTCGCTAATAGCCCGGGCGTATTGGGACAAGGGCATCTGGGACCTTTGCATCAAGGCTGCCGACAAAGCACTGGAACTCCGAGCGTCGAATGACCAGGCCCACCTATGGAAGGCGGACGCACTCCGGCAGGTCGCTGCTTCCATACCCGCTAAAGAGCGGGAACGGTGGGCACCCCTGTACGAAGAGGCCCGAGACAACTACAGAGCCTTTCTTCGGTTGACAAACTTCTCGACGCCGGCATACCAATGGCTCGCTTTTCATTTTATCGGCCTTCATCTCGGCAGACGCTCACATCCCGATCGGAGACTTGCTTACGAAAGCGAACGAAGTGCAGGATGTTTGGGTGTCTGCTTGTGTGAGGAGAGGCTGGGCAACCCACTACGAGCGCGAGAGTCCTGCGAGCGCGCCCTTAAGTACGGGCCGGATGATGTCATGGCACATTTCATCACCGCCAACATTCATCGCGACCTGTTCAACGCAGATCCTGGACGTTGCGACTACCTGTTGACCGCACGAGCACACTACGCCAAAGTCGTCCAACTGAATCCCGATATAGACGAAGCGAAACATGCCAGGAATTATCTGCAGAAGATCGACACGATATTGCATGATGCCAGGCGGAAAGGCTGTCAGTGAAACGTCTTGAAACCGAAGGCGCCTGTCGAGCCTGAAGGCGGCGAGGATAAGGCTTGAAAACGTCGCGTCGTCGTCCTGCGATATGCCTTTGGAGTGAGGCTACGAGATCCGGCCGGACCGAGCGATGCGTCCGGTCGGAAATATGTATCGGGGCTGAACGCGAAAGTTGGTGATTGTGAATGAAAGGAGCAATCCCTTATGTTGATCGGCGTCGATGGCACGGGGCCCTTGAGCCCCACCGAATATTTTCATGATAACCGGCGTGCTGGTTAAATGTAACTTCAACGCCACCCACGCCGCGGTCGGAGGTACACCATGGTCAGGGGTCGAAAGCAAGAGTTGGTTTCACGATCGCCCAAAGGCACCGTGGATGAACAAGGACAGAGACAACAAAGGCACAAACGAAGTAAAGATGTGGGCCTGGATGATGATGAGAAAGCATGGCATGATTTGATTTCTCGCAGGCAGGTCGCCGCCGGGTGACCCGCCCGGCCGGCTAGACTGCTCCGGACGCATTGCCTCGCGATGGTGACGATTTCCAGCGAAGGGTATTGTGGCATGCCGTGCCGCGGTCGCGATGGTCAATCTGTCCTGGCGTGTCTCTTGCCGAAGCGCGCATCGGTTCCCGTTGCGATCGGCCGGTCGACTGGCCGTGCGATTGGACACCCACGAAATCTGAGCTCGCGAAAAGCCAAGATGGAAGATCTGCGGAGCGGAGCGAGTTGCGCCGCAAGAAAACGGAGCGACTTCACGCTATTCCGGCTTATGCGCCGTCGGGGCGCGAGTCGATGCGCACCGAAAGCTATACCCGCCGGCGACCTCCGCGTGCCCATCTTCATCAACCCCGATGAGTCGAAGAGTGTAGTCACCCTGCGTCAACATGCTTGAAGAGAGCATAATTTCAACGACTCTCCCGGCCTTCGGATCCGCGACAGCCCGCAGATGGTCCTTGGTGAAGATTTGCCTGCCTTCCGGTGTCTGCAGATCCGCACGGTATGTGGAGTAGGCGTCGCCTTGGAGCACAATTTGGAGCTTTATCCGATGAGCGCCCGAAGGCAGCCGGAGAGTATTACCATCTCCTTCCCCACGAACCGTAGGAGTGAGGATAAAAGCTAATGGGGTCTCGAGGAGATGTTCCGCCTGTATTCGATTAGTCCTCAATTCCTTTCGGAGCAACCCAGTTCCCTGCGGGCCAGATGAAGTGTTCGAAGTCGGCGCAACGTCCTGCAACTGCGATGGCATAGTCGGGGGATGCGGCACCTGCGACGGCAGAGTCGGGGGCTGTTCCCTGACCGACGCGGTTTCCGTCGCATGCCGGCTCCGCAGCATAAGGGCCAAGGGTACAAATACAAGAATTAACGCCGCGGGGACGAAGACCAGTCTCACGGCCGCCGGCTGAAACCGAAAAAAGCCGATCAGGCCGTCCCACCATGGGATGATTCGGCGCGCTTTCTCACCCGACCGAACGGAATCCGGAACCCGATTGGTCTCAGGCGTGCGTCCCGGAACGAGAGCCGCCATCGGGAGTTCGCTCGGGCCTGGATCGGGAGGCAGAGATTCGAAACGAGGCAGACTGAGGCGGGGCACCGGGGCAGAATAGGCACAGACGAGGCGGGCGCGCTCAACCCTTTCGCGCCCCTCGGAAGTGGTCAAGTATCGCCTCTCGAAATCCCTGCGCTCGCCGGAGGATAGATCGTCACGCACATAAGCGTCAATCAACTCGCACTCCATGGCGAGCAGTTGTTCGTGAACGGCATCGTCGGCGAAGTATTCATTTTCGAATTGGTCCCGCTCCGGCGCCGAAAGTTCACCGAGAAGATAACGGACGAACGGCTCCTCGCCGGGCTCATACCACACACTTACCTCCTACAGTCGGAGTGGCTGCTTGACGAAAACGTTTCATGAGGTTACACCGCCTCCCATACATTGTGTCATGCAGCCCTCCAGTTGCAGGCGGACACGAAACGCTCGAACTCTTAGAGTGCCAGGCGTGATGCCCATCGCCTCAGCCATTTTCCTTTTGTTTTCTATCTTTTGGCGGCCCTTGTATCTGTAATATTCGCCCACCAAGTCGCGGTCTGCTTTGTGGAGCCGGCTCGCACATTGTTCGAGGCATATGAGCCGCTTCTCAGCAATCGCTGTTTCCTCCGGATCATTGACAGTATTGTCCTTACGAACAAGCTCAGGGGCGTCGTCAAGGGGTATTTGCCGGACCTGCAACTTGTGGCTCTCCGATGCCACTCGGCGCGCAACTCCTCGGATAAAGGCCATCAAATCAATGATTTCCACTTCGGCGTGCCTACGAATTACCCGGTCCAGAGTCTCATCAACGAGGTCCTCACCATCCCAGAAGCCGTTGCAGCGGAAGAATGTTACGAGTTTGTGCCGAATCTGTTCGTAGATTTGTCCCGCGCGGTCCCGATCAGGGTCCAGTCGGGCGAGGAAGAGGTCCAGAGCTTCCTGCGTCAAGGTCCATCGCTCGGGGCGAAGATTCATGCTCTCTGCCACTGAAGTGCCACCCTATTCAGGAACTTGGTTCCGGCCGCGGATGCATCCGAGCAGTTTGAAGCGCCAATACCGTTCTCTGGCAAGGCCTTAGGCAGCAATTATATCACCGTGAGAGTTCCGGAGGCGAAAACCATGCCGTAGTTCGCGCAACAGAATCTTTGACCCGACGGGAATCCAAAGGACTTGCCGAGTTGGACATCGGAGCGTCAGCCGTGCAGTGCGCAACGAGGACAGCCCACGGGGCCAGGCAGCATCTCGCCCGGAAATCTCACTGCCAATCTCCTATCAGCGTGAACCCAGCCCAGTATGACGGGCTCGATGACGCTTTACCATGGAGCAGCGAGATTTGGGCCTGCTGAAGCGCCACGTCCTTACTTTTGCCTGCTTTCAGCCCCGTGTAGAACCGTTTCATCAACTCCGCCGTCCAATCATCATTCACGCTCCATAACGATGCGAGAATGGAACGGGCACCTGCGTACTGAAACGCTCTCGTGAGGCCGATCATTCCCTCGCCGGTGACTTCCTTCCCCATTGCTGTGCTGCATGCCGACAACGTCACCAAGTCAGCATCGAGCCGAACCTGTTCGAAGATCTCCCAGGCTTGCAGTAGACCGTTCTCCCGCCCATCAGTGCTGGCCGGGATCGTCAACACCAGAGCCGAATTCAGGGGAAACTCGTCATCAAGAAAACTATGTACGGCGAAATGGATATAACGCACATCTTTACCCAGAGATTTGGCCCGCTCCTCTGTTGCCTCTGCTCCAACGTACTTCTGACTCCGTCTAGGGTATAGAGCCGCTATGCTATCCACTTCCTGTCTACTGTACGGAAGACGCGCAAAATCGAATCCACGGCTGACCGTGCCGCGCAACTCTGAGTCCACCACCCCAACGCCCGAATCCTGCCTAATCAGCGGATACTTGGGATCTCCAAAAGCAACGAGCTCAATCGCCCTCTCTTTAGAACGCCGCATTTTCCTCAATTCGGCATACACTGTGGCCGAAACGACCGTATGAACGGGCTTCCATTCGACCACATACTGGCTTATTGCGAACGAGAGCCCCGAACGGCAAGGAGTGCAAAGAACCATCCGGAACCACCAGCAGTCGCTTGCTCCTCGCCAACGATACCTCGGCCGGTTTGAGCAGCAAATCATAAAGCTCTTGGCCACCGACACTAACACTCTCCGCGTTTGCACTGTGGCGATCAAAAATACGTGCACGAAATGATTCAACCTTTGTTCTCAAGTCCTTCTCACCCACCGACAGCTTGAAAACCGAGAGCCCAGGCTCCTCCCCTACCGGCTGAATTACGAATAAGATTGTCTGATCCTTTCCCACCGAATACGAAAGGAGCGCCGTACCCGGATCGAGCGTTTTGCGGGTACCGGCCAGATCGAGCGGAAGTGGATACTTCAAAGCGGCGTACCCTGGGGAATTCTGCCTGATTCGTTCTGCCAATCGTTCACGCTCATCGTTGAGCTCTCGCAAAAGGGCGCGAAGCTGCTCGATCTTGGAGGCGTCCCTTGACGGACTGAGGCCTGCAAGCTGAGCTTGGGCACGATCATAGGTTGCGAAGTTGATCTTGCGAGCATCTTGCAGATCAGGCGTTAAGTCAGAATTCGCCAGCAAATCTCGTTCGGTTAACATAGCCAAGAGTGATCGGGCATGCGACCTCTCAAGCACGTGAAAAGCTAGGCCTGCACGCCCAAGAGCGACCAGGATCTCAATATAGTCCGGAAAGACGGCCCGAAGATATAAAGGAGTGAACTCTGCCTTAGCTGATTCGCTACCGCCCACTCTAAGCAGTTGATGCTCCAAAGCCGCAATAGCCCGGTCGAATATCAGCGACGCAGTTTCCAGCTCACCCTTCCTGCGGTGAATCACTCCCAGATCGTAAAGCACACCTGCAAGCAAGACGGTGTCAGGACGCTCCGTCTCTAGCACCTGAAGACACAAGCGATAATAGTCCCTTGCCGAATCGAGATCGCCACGATCTCGGGCTACATTTCCCAAACTGGCCCAGACCATTGCAAAATCGGTATCGATTGGATATCCATGCTCTGCCTGGTCCTTTTGTTTGATCGCCAGGCATTGGCGGTAGTACGTCTCCGCTGCATCAAGATTGCCACGACGCATCTCCAATGACCCAAGGTTGACTAGAATAGAAAACTCTTGGATAGAGCCCATCTTCCTATAAATCGTCAGAGCTCGACGATAGTAATTTTCTTGGCCGCCGATATCATTGCGCCTACCAGCAATGACACCGAGCAGATTGAGAGCCTGCGCGACCTGGAGGCTGCCCGGTGCCAACTTCTCGTAGATGAGCAGCGCCTGATTAACAAGATCCGCGGCCCTCGGATAGTCTCTTCGGTCAAGAGCTATGGATCCCAAGCCGCCGACGGAGTCTGCCTCGGCTGTGCTTCCTGGTGCTGCCTTCTGTCGCAAGGCCAATGACCGCCGGTAGAACTCCTCCGCCTCCGCAAAGTTGCCGCGAGCCCGAGCCACATTACCAAGCCTGGAGAGATTCGAGGCAACATCAAGGGTACCGGGGTCAAGTGCTTCCCTAATCGCCAATTCTCTGGCATAGTATTCCTGCGCCTTAGCCAATTCGCCGAAGCTCTGATAGACCCTTGCCAAAGTCCTAAAAGTCGTCGCAACATCTAGGCTCTCTGGGACGAGTCCCTGTCTAATCGCGAGCGCTTGAAGCAGGAATTCTTCTGCCTTCTTAAGATCGCCATGATCTTGGGCGAGCAACGCCAGGTTGTTGAGGCTTTTTGCGACATCGAGGCCGTTCGGGGCCAACTTCTCTCTGATCGCCAATGATTGCCGGTAATAGCTCTCTGCGTTGACGAGATCCCTGCGATGCCAGGCGACAATGCCTAGGTTATTGAGGCTTGAAGCCACTCCGAGGCTGTCGGGAGCTAACTTTTCCCGGATGGCCAGCGCCCGACGGTGATACTCCTCCGCCTTCGTAAGATCCCCGCGGCTGTCACTGACATCGCCCAGATCGTTGAGGGTGGCGGCAAGCTCGAGGCTCTCAGGCACTAGACGCTCTTGAATCGAGAGGGCCTGGAGGTAGTACTCCCCAGCTTTCGCCAGATCACCACGAGTCTTCGCGGCACTGCCAAGATTGGTTAGCGCCGCAGCCTGTTCAGGAGTTCCTTGCCCGATTTGCGATGGCACCTGCTCCTGGGCAGAGGCCGCTTGCTCTTGAAACGCGAACGAACGACTGTTCACGAGAGCGAGTAACACGACCAGCGCAACGAATACAGGAAGACCACCAAGCATTCGAACCAAACCGTCATTCATTTCGAATCTCCAATCAACGAAAACCCAGCCCAGGATGCCGGACTGGATGACGCTTTACCATGGAAGCGGGCCTCTTGGAGCGAGCTACGGAAATACACTTGCGCGCGGTTGTTTTGAATCATGCGAGAAACTCCGACGCCTTGAATGCTATAACCGGACAGTATGCAGCGTAGCATCCCGCAATAGGCGAGTTCAAGGCCTTTTGGAAGGTTGGCGAACGGATTTGGGGGCGTTGTCGGGGCGCGGACCACGGCCGGTCTAAGGCAACCGCAAAACAACACGGCGAAACCCAACCACGCCGACTCGTCCAAACGAGGACAGGCGCGCTCGCCCAGCCCAACCCGAACGAAGCGGGCGGGCGCGCCGAGGCCACCAGCCCGTATCAACCCTCTGCGGCCCGGCAGAGACCGACAGAAGAGGGGGCGGGCCCCCGGGAAGGAGGAGCAGCCACATAAGCCGCTGGCGCGCATGCCGGCCCGCAGCCACCAGCCAAAAGGTAACCTCCCGAAACCTTAGCATCACGGGAGGCCAACAACTTATTAGCGGGCCCTTTATGGTTGTGGCGAATAGCTCGGAAACATTTACATCGAGGTGATGTCGGATGTCTGCCCGCCGGGCGTAACGTTTTGAGAATTGTTTCCACTTGCTCGATGAAATGGCGGTTTTTCCGAGCCTGCAGAGCCGGCGGTGCCCGGGCCTCGCCTTTGGGCGGGGTTTTGGCGTGCGGTCGGCCGCCAACGGCGCGTTACTGAGGAGATCGCGATGTTGAACCGAAATGTGCGATTCGAGGATCCCGAAAGGGGCGCGGGGGTCGGTCCGCCAGATCCAGCCGGCGTCACGGGCTGCTTACGTCGAGTGCCATTGGACATTTGGGCCTGGTGTAGGAGGGCGTTCCGACATTGGCGCTCGGGGTTTGTGCTGATCCCGTTGCCTCTGTCCATGACAGTCGGAGCCAAGTCCAATCAGGGTCGATTGTTCGCTTTAGTCCTAGCATTTTGGGTGGTCAATGCTCTCCTGCCGCGGTCCTGGCGAATGCAGAGGCGTCGTTCGGGGGAAGTCGTGCCAGGGATCAGGGCATGTGATGTGTGGACGGGATCACTCAAGAAGCAATAACTAGGGCGTTGCGAAAGGAGGGAAACATGGCGCACCGATCGGCAACGAGGTTTCATGGGTTGGTTTTCCGTGTGACTCTTCTATTCGGGCTTGCCACGCGCCCTCACCAGCGGCGGATTCGTCTTTACGGTTGCTGCCAGAGCCCCGTTAAACGGCTGCGCAGCGAACTGCGCGCGGGGCTGGAACTCGAGCCGGGGGCGCGCTACAGTTCCGTTTCGCTGGTCCACGCTCGCGGCATTTTCGCCTACGAGCTCCCATACAACATTCCCGAAAGCGGTGTGGTGCCAGAACCCCGGCCGATGGGCGACTTGCTTCCGCCCACCACCGAAGGGGTTGCGGTGATGGACGCACCTGCCCCTGCCGCCCGCGGCCATTTCGACGCAAGGGCAGAGCATTTATTTTGGCCCCAGCAGGACGGCACCGTGCTGGGCCAGATGGTGAAAACCCGCGAGATCGGAGTCTACGTGCCGAGTGCATTTCCCAGTCCGAAAGTGGAAATCGCGGCGGTGCTGGATGGCCAATCATGACACCTTCCCCCGATAGCCGCAGGCCGGAGAACCTGGCGCTGATCTACCAGGAGCCTCTGACTGCCATCGAGCGCCTGCGCGCCAGCCGCCAAGGCGTGAGCGATGCCAACGCGTTTCGCCATCACATGCGCGAATCGTGCCGTGCAGCCACCGACAAAGCGCTGGCAGCGGGATACAACGCCAATGATGCGAGGGACGCGACCTTCGCCGTGGTGGCGTTCCTGGACGAATCGGTGCTGAATTCGCAGAACCCCATCTTCCAGGACTGGCTGCGCAAGCCGCTTCAGGAAGAACTGTTCGGCACCCACATCGCGGGCGAGGTTTTCTTTCAGAGGCTGGCGGAGCTGCTGGGGCGGAACGATTCGGCGGACCTCGCTGACATGCTGGAGTTCTACTACCTCTGCCTGCTGCTGGGGTTTTGCGGCAAGTACAGTACCGGCAACCAGGGCGAGTTGGCGCAGACGATGAGCCGGACAGCGGAGAAGATCCAGCGCATCCGGGGCCGATTCGCGGGGCTTTCGCCCACGTGGTCGTTGCCGCCCGAAACTGTACTCCGGCGAACGGATCCGTGGGTCCGGAAGCTGGGCTGGATTGCTGGCATCAGCGTCGCCGTGGTGGTGGCTCTCTTCGTGGTGTACAGGATCGTCCTGAGCGGCGGGGTCCAAGTATGACGGCGCTGTACATCGGCGTGGGCGTCATCATTGTGGCGCTGATCATTCTACTCGTGCTGTATTTCCGGAATCCTAGGAGGGCCAGGGCCGCGGCGGCCGCCGACGCGGGAGGGGCCCCAGGCAGCGACGAGATTTCAGTCCTGATCCACGAGGCCGAGGCCAAGCTCTGGGCTGCCAAGCTGGCGCAAGGCAAGCGCGTGGGTAACCTGCCGATATACGTATTGATGGGTGAACCAGGCACCACCAAGACTTCGGTGATGCTGCACTGCGGCCTGGAGCCGGAACTGCTGGCGGGGCAAGTATACCAGGGTGGCAATGTGATGCCGACGCGGTCGGCCAACCTCTGGTTTTCGCAGCGCGCGATTTTCGCCGAGGCCGGCGGGCAGTTACTGGCGGACGCGGGGAAGTGGCGGACGTTCGTCAAGAAGCTCCAGCCGCGCTCCTCCGTGGTGGGCAAGGGCGAGCAGGCGTCACGGGCGGCGGTGGTGTGCTTCGATTGCGAGAACTTCACCAAGCCAGGCTCGGCGGATATCACCGCCACCTCCGCGCGGAACCTCCGTGCGCGGCTGGGCGAAATCTCGCAGGCACTGGGGATCAACCTGCCGGTGTACGTGCTGTTTACCAAGACTGACCGGCTGCCATACTTCACGGAGTTTGTCCGGAACCTGAACGACGAAGAGGCCACGCGGGCGATGGGCATCACGCTGCCGATGCTGATCCAGCGGGCCGAAGGCGTCTATGCGGAAGAGGAGACCGGGCGGTTGACCGGGAACTTCGAGCAGCTGTTCCACGCTCTGGCGGACGCACGGCCAGTGTTCCTGGGGCGCGAAGGCGATGTCACACAGCTGACGCCGGTTTACGAATTCCCACGCGAGTTCCGCAAGATCCGGCCGGCGGTGGTGCAGTTCCTGGTGGACCTGTGCCGTCCGAGCCAGTTGACGGTCGGACCGTTTCTACGGGGCTTCTATTTCACCGGCGTACGGCCGCTGGCGATCAACGACGCGGCACCAGTCGCGGCAGCGGCTCCGCAGGCGCAGGGTTTCGGAGCTGTTTCCGGCGCCACTGACATCCTGCGGGGGATGCAAGCCCAGCAGGCGCAGCAGGCGGCCGCGCCTCCGGTTCTGGCGGCGCGGAAAGTACCGCAGTGGCTGTTCCTGAGCAGCCTGTTCAACGAGGTTCTGCTAGCGGACCGCGCGGCCATGGGCGCCAGCGGCGCCAGCACCAAGACAAACTCGACGCGGCGGATTCTCCTGATTGTGGCGGCATCGCTGTCTTTCCTGCTGACCGTCGGTTTCACGTTTTCGTTTGTGAACAATCACGAGATCGAAACACAGGTGCGCGATGTGGCGCGGGCAATCCCCGTCGGTGAATCGACCAGCGCCGACCTGGCATCTCCGGGCCCGTTGCAGAAGCTGGATGTGCTGCGGCAAACGCTCGGGGCTCTGGCGCGCTATAACCGGGATGGGCCTCCATTTCTTTATGGTTGGTTCCTCTACACCGGTGAAGACGTGTACCGGAAGGCCCGGCCGGTGTACTGCTCTGGATTCCGGCAACTGCTCCTGCGGCAGACGCAGGAGTACATGGTGCCGTATCTACAAACGTTGCAGATCTCGAATGCCGAATACGGGCCGGCGTATGACGCGCTGCGATCGTACCTGATCATCACGTCGCACCCTGAAAAGAGCGACGAGGACCTTACGCCGGCACTGATACGATTCTGGACGGACGGCGGCAGACGCACCGTGGATCCGGAACGCCTCGCGCTCGCCCAGCAGCAGTTCGAGTTCTACCGGCAAGATCTGCTAGTGGATCAGCCATGCACGGCGACTGGTGACGCGGAGACCGTGGTGCGGGCGCGCCGTTACCTGAACGGGTTGGGCAGCACCCAGCGGGTTTACCAGCAGATGCTGACGACGGCCAACAAGAAGTTTCCAAGGGTCAATTTCAACTACACCTTCAAAGGGTCAGAACGGTATGTGGTGGACCCTTACTGGGTAGCGGGAGCGTTCACTAAAGACGGCTGGATGTCAATGATCAATGCCATCGCACACGCCGGAGATTACGTCAAAGGAGAGGCGTGGGTGCTGGGGGACGAGGGTGCACGCGGCTTGGATCTAGGTAAACTCTCGGCGGATATCAAGTCGCTATATGTGGCCGATTTCATCAACGAGTGGCGCAACTATCTCAAACAGGCGAAAGTGGTGGCGTATAAGGACCTGACGGATGCTGGCAAAAAACTGGCGGAGCTCTCCGGAAGCCAGTCGCCGCTCCTCGAGTTGTTTATGCTGGCTTCGCAGAATACCGCGGTTGACGAGGCGGCGGTGAAAAGCGTGTTCCAGCCTGTGCAACTGATCGTGCCGCCAGATGCGCCGCGTCCCATCGGCGGCGCCAACCAGCAATACATGGAGGCTCTGGGGCAGCTCCAGGCGGCTGTGGAGTCGGTGAAGGAGCCAACCGGGATGAACGACGACGGCGGCCGACAGATCCAGAGCTTCGCGCTAGCGGCAATCAACTCGAAGAAGAAGTTGGCGCAACAGTTCAACCCCGATCCGCAGGGCCACGCCAATGAGGAGGTCGAGAGACTCCTTGGAGAGCCCATTACCTCAGTGCGCGTCCCTCCCCCGGTTGATCTGGTCGCGCTGAACGCCGCGGGCGCCGGGCTTTGCAAGGCGATGTATCCGTTGCAGAATAAATATCCGTTCAATCCGAAACCCACGGCCGAGAAAGCGACGCTGGAGGAGGTCAACCAGTTCTTCAAGCCGGGCGAGGGAATGATCTGGGCGCGTGTGGAAACGAGTCTGAAAACGGCCATAGCCATGCAAGGTGCGACCTATGTGGCTAAACCCGGCCCCGGTTTCACCGTGAATCCCAAGTTTGTCGATTTTCTGAACCGTGCCGCGGCGTTTGCCAACAAGGCTTACGCCAACAATTCCGCGGGTCCGCGTTTCGCTTACTCGGTAAGACTAGTGCCCTCGCCCGACCTGGAGAATGCCGCGCTGACGATCGACGGGACAAACTTTACGTTTCCAGGAGCCGGCGGCCCGGCCCAGGAGTTCACGTGGCCAGGGACGGGGCACAACGTGACGTTGAGCGTCAAAATGAAAGGCGGCAACCTGCATTCTCTTCCGGATTACGCCGACTTATGGGCGGTCTTCGAATTCGTTACGGAAGCCGACTACCAGAGCGACGGCAATCCCACGCGCGTCAGAAGAGACTTGGGAAGTGGCAATCCGAAACGCATCACCAAGGATCCGGTGACCGGCAAAGACGTGACGGTGAGCTTCGACTTCATCGCCGATCCGCCGGTGTTCCAGAAGGGTTACTTCGCCCGTCTGAGCTGTGTATCGAACGTTGCGAACCCTACCAAATGAGATGACACACCAAATGGGCCATGCCGCGCGCATCGGAAAGTACGAACTGGAGGAGTTTCTCGGCGGCGGCATGTCGCACGTCTATCGAGCGCGCGACACGGTGATCGGACGCACGGTCGCGGTCAAGATTCTCACCGAGGCCGGATGCCAGGACGCCGAGGCCAAGGCGCGCTTTCTCGCCGAGGCGCGCATGGCGGGCAATACCGCCCATGAAAACGTCCTCTCGATCTACGATTTCGGGGAGGACGATCAGCACCGGCCCTTCATGGTGATGGAGTTTCTGCGGGGCGAGGATCTGCGGCAGGCCATCCGCAACGGACACACGGGCGATCTGAAGAGCAAGCTGAAGATCGCGGTGCAGTTGGCGCGGGCGCTGGAGTACATCCACACCCAGAAGATCGTGCATCGCGACATCAAGCCCGAGAACCTGCACATCACCACCGCCGGCGTGGTGAAGCTGATGGATTTCGGCATCGCCAAAACGGAAGGGCTGGCGATGACGCGCGCGGGCTACGTGCTGGGCACCCCGTACTACATGGCGCCCGAGCAGGTGATGGGGCAGGAAATCACCGAGCAGGTGGACGTGTACGCGTTCGGCGTGCTGCTGTTCGAGCTGATCACCGGGAACAAGCCGATTTCCGGCGATTCGGTGGAGCGAATTTTCTACAGCATTCTGAACGAGCCGCTGAGCCTCCAGCCGGTGTATGCGTCCGGCGCGCCGGAGGCGGTGTGCGCCCTGGTGGCGAAGTGCACGGCGAAGAGTCCGGCGGAGCGGCCGCGGGGGTTCGCGCCGGTGTGCGCGGAGCTGAACCGGATCCTGGAGCAGATGGAAGCGCCGACGGCCGTTCTGCCGGAAAGACAGCCCCAAGCGCCTCCGCCCGGGCGTCCGGCGTGGCTGCTGCCGGCGGTGCTGGCGCCGGTGATCGTGCTGGCGGTGGGGTTGTACTTCGCGACTCGGCCGAAGCCGGCTCCGGCTGTGGCGGTGTCGCCGGAGCCGCCGCGGAAAGTCGAGCTGGCGAAAACCCTACAGACGCCGTCGGGCGACATGGTGCTGGTGCCGGAAGGGAAGTTCCTGTTTGGCCAGAACAAGGTGGAGGTTTCGCTGCCTGCGTTTTATATCGACAGGACGGAAGTGCCCAACCGGGTATACGAGACATTTTGCAGCGGGCAGCATCACGATCTGCCCAAGGACTTTCCGCGCGACAAGCCGGAATACCCGGTGGTCGACGTGACGATTGCGGATGCGCGGGCGTTTGCGCAGTGGGCCGGAAAGCGCCTCCCCACCGAGCCGGAATGGGAGAAGGCCGCGCGCGGCACGGACGGGCGCGCCTATCCGTGGGGCGACGAAAAAGGTGCGTCGCCAGCCAACGTGGGCGGGAAGGAATTGCGTCCGGTCTCGGACTTCCCAGAAGGGGCGAGCCCGTGGGGGGCCCTGAACATGGTGGGGAACGCCTGGGAGTTCGTGGATGGGGTGGTCACACCTAGCCGGGAGGCACTGGCGTCTTTCCGGAAGGCGATGAAGCCGGCGCCCACGGCAAGCGAACCGTGGTACTTAATCCGGGGACTGTCGTTTGCGGAGGGATGGAGCGATCGGGCGATTTTCGATTCGGCGACGGTGCCGGCTCGGTTTTCGGGGGAGCGGATCGGGTTTCGTTGCGTGAAGGACGTTGGGGGCGTGTAGAGGCGATGCGGCGGTGTGCTAAGAGCTGCAGCCGGTACTGATGAGGTGCCTCGTTCAAATCCAAAGACCAGACCGAACGACGCAGGACGACGTACGACGGTGTTTAAGCCCAACGATGGCTTCGTCTGGCAGTTCCGAACAGCGGTAGTTCACAAAAGATGCTGACGAAAGCGACCCTGCAGTAGCCAACCCAACAGCGGGCATGACGATTACGCAGCGATTTCTGGGGTGGCTCTACCGCGTAGCCGCCTTTACGGACATGGTCTTCGCAGGTGGCGCCGCGCTCGACATGGACAGCATCACCCTGACGATCGACGGCCAACCCTAGCTTCTCCAAGGCACCAATGCCGCTGCGAAGCGTTCAACTGGCCGGAAACCTTCCAGGGGCAGAATCTGACGGCCCGCCTCCAGGGCGGCCGGGAATTCGAGTTCGCGCAACACAAGGGGTGTTAGGCGCGGTGTTCCCGTTCGTGGACACGGCCGACATTACACGGGCACACGGATCGAGATGACCCTGCGGTCCGGCAGGCAGAGCATCCCTGCCATCAATCCCGTGACCAAACAGGCGGTGCGGCTCCGAGCAGGTCCAGGTCATCACGACCGATCTGCCTCACGGACCGGGTGGTATCAGCCCCCACCTCGCATGACATGCTGCATCCAGCGTAACGTTTCTCCGGCCCTTGCCACATAGTGATGTGGGGGCGGCGATCCGAAACCAACTTGCGGTCAAAACCTTGAATCCGGCTCGGGGCGCTGTTTTGCCGCCTCTCAGTCGTTGCGCGAATGTGGAGACTTACTTTCGGTTGGGGGGCTCCCGGCTTTCTGAAAGGACAATACTCATGGAAAATATTAATGGCTACACACCAATTGCACTGCGCAAGATGACTCGTTCGGTGGCGCAGCTGCTAACCCTACAGCTTCAAGAGCATTTGACAGCGCTAGCACCACTCATGCGACCGGCGTCGTTTCTTGGCGACTTCGTTGTCGGGAGCGCCAAGGGCTCGCAGTCAAGCTTGTCAAGAACGGCTTCCGAGTTCATCGAGACTTTCCACGGGGTGATGCGCTCCAAGCCGTTCAATGATGATGACGAGTTAAAGCCTCCCCTGGATATCTCGTCGACACGGATCGAAGTCCATCCGTTTCAGTACCGCCATAACGTCACACGCGCGGAGGGCGCGAAAACGGTGGCGGTTGTTTGTCCTCTGAAGCTGGTCTTGAGCTATTCAGGCTATGGCTTCACGGGCCTTTCGTCCCTGGTGGTCCAGCGCGGCGCCCCTCGGGAAGCGGTTCGCCTCCATGTTCTTCACGCTATATTGCTTAATTTTGCGGTCACTCGTCAGCCTGGGTGTGCCAAGCTTTTGCAGGGCTTGCGCTACCAGGTCAGCACCTGCGCCCTGCCCGAGTTTGGCGGCCTTCCCGTCACCTGTATCGACTTTGGCATCCCGACCGTCCGCCCGTCCGACGAAACTATCGTTGAGCTGACGGACTACTCGGGCATGGATCAAGTGGAGGAGGTCTTGGACCCGGCAGCGATATCGGGCATCCGTGATCCGTTTCGCGAGCGGGTGGCGGCTGTCGTGGGCGTTCTCTCGGGCTTGCGCGGGGCCGCCTGAGTGAGGGGCTCGCGCCGGCCTTCGGGGGCGGGCTGGCTCGGTCGGTTCGCGCGCGGCCCGCTGGGGCGGTCGGGGTTCGGTCGGCGCTGTTTCCTGATGTCGGGCTGGGTGATGCGGTTCGCGTGGCGTGGCGCTGGTGCGGCTGCTGCCCGGCGGCTTAGGCGCTTCCTTGGACCGGGCGCGGCCTAATGTCCGGCTCTTCGTGGCGCGCCGCGCTGGGGTGCCGGGGCCCCGGGCTTCGGCCCTCTCGTGTGCCCCCGTGAGGTTCAGCGCCTTATGGCTTCGCGCTGTTCTCTAGTCTAGTGTCCTGAATTGGAGATCCGTTGATAAGGTCTTGAGATTCGTCCGCAAAGTCTTTGGCTCCTCCCTGGCTTAGTACCCACGTTCAAAATTACGGCGACGTATTCCGATCAGGCTGCCGGAGCCGGCTGTTTGTCCGCGATCTTGGCAAGAAGTGTGTCTGAAGATCGCGGCGAGTGAAGGTCCATTTGAAAGACGATGCCGTCCGCGGTCCGGACTAGAGTTTCGAGTTTTCGTTGTTGTGGACCAGATGTTCCAGAATTGCTTCCCCGACTCCAGGCCTGGTGAACGGTCCAAGCCGAATCCGCCTCTCCGTGATGTCGGCTAACCAGTGCTCGACCTGATTCACCCAGGACCCGTGGTCGGCGAGAAGTGCAAGTGCCAGCGCGGATGCCAGGTAAACCAGCTAACGACTCTGGGTGTCTTGTGGGTGCCGTTGTCATTCCATAACTAAACGAACCTCCCCGGCAACCTCTGCAAGTTTGGCATCGATCACCGGGGTCCGGGTAACGGCCCCTTTTCAGCTGGGCATCGGTGATTTTGCGTGGAGTGCCGGGGTCGAAGATCATCCGACAAATGAACCGGCTCCTGCTCAAGCGCAGTCAGAATCTCGCCGCCGAGCAGCACCTGCCGGTCCCCGATCGGCCCCCATCAATAATTTGAATTGGGTGCGGCTACTTTAGAACGACGGCCAAGTACTCATAAATTCAACCAGTTAAGGCCATTTGACCTGTCTTCGGCGATCGCTTAGACCGGGGATATCGGAATAACCCCGGTTTTTGAATCAATCCTGGTGCTTGGACGCTGCCAGTTTGGCTTGGTGACGCAGGATGGTTTTCGAAAGTTTGTCGAGGCGGTTGAGCAAGGTTTTCAAGTTGCGGTATTGCTTTGCCGCAGCCGTGTACAGCGGTGCCGCTTCCGGTGAGAGCTTGACGTTGACCGTTTTGCCGTTGGCCTTATAAGTGAGCTCGTAGTACGGACCGTGGCGCTTGGAGGGGTCGGAGGCACAGGCACACTGGGCTTTGCCGCACTTCATCATCCGCTTCAGAACTGTACCTTTGCAGAAATACTCGATCTGTTGGAAGTCTCGTCTGAGTTCCAGGAAGGTTGCGTGTGGCGCTCCAGGGAGGCATTCCGTGCAACGGGACGGACTCCGCTTTTGGAAACAGAAACACGTGACATTGTTCTTACGGTGATATTACCGTAAGAGAATGATAACTGCAACCTGTTTCCCTGCTAATACGAGACCGGCGTTGGTTGAGTTCTCCCTGCTGGAGTCCTGGCTGGCATCCTCCAGCGCCCTCCAACTCCCTCTCCACCAGATCGAGTCCCAGCAGCAGGTCAAAGGCCACGAGGTCCAACGCCTTCTCCTCCAAGCCCATTTGCAGCATCGCGGCAATGGAGATATAGGGCCTGAACTGGAACAGGCAGACGGCGCGGTGCTCTACTCTCACCGCCGTCTGAGCACCCGATCCCTTACCACCGTCTTTGGAACCGTGGAACTCGTCCGTATGGGTTACTCCCGGCTTGGCGCGCCGAGCCTCTTCCCGCTCGACAAGGCGCTGGCCTTGCCCGCTCGGTCGTTCTCCTACGAACTCCAGCGCCGTTTGGTCAAGGCCGCCGTGCAGAACCCGTTCTTGGAATCGGTCCAGACCATCGCCGAGTTGACCGGCGTCGCCGTCTCCAAACGCAGTCTGGAAGAGATCCTTCCGGATGCGGCTTGGGACTTTGACGCTTTCTACCAACAGCGCTCTGTGGCCACTGCCGCCGGCTCGATCCTGGTGGCGGCGGTCGACTGTAAGGGCATTCCCATAGTCAAGCCTTGGGGCGCACAACCCAGAGCACGGCTGACCAAAGGGCAGAAGGCCAATAAGAAACGAATGGCCACGGTCGCTGCCGTCTTCACCCGCGCGCCTTGGGTGCGGACCCCACAACAAGTCATCGACAGCCTATTCCCCGCCCCCCGCCCGGCATCGGGTGAGGCGCCTCCTCCCCCACGTCCGGAGAACAAGCGCGTATGGGCGAGTTTGCTCAAGGGAAAGACCGCCGTTATCGAGGAGGTGGCTGCAGAGATGGACCGCCGCGATCCCCCGCGATCAGCGACGCGCCTGGCCTTGACTGATGGTGAGCGTGCTCTCCAGATTCGAGTGGACCAAAAGCTCAATGTCACCTTGATCCTGGATCTGATGCACGTGCTAGAGAAACTCTGGAAGGCCGCCTATGTCTTCCATGCAGAGGGCAGCCTGGAAGCCGACCTGTGGGTTCTCGACCGAACTCTGCGAATTCTATTCGGCGGGGTCGGCCAGGTCGTCAAGGGCATCCGTCAGAGCATCACCAAACGCGGCCTGTCCGGCCCTAAACGCAAGACGCTGAACGCGGTTGCCAACTACCTCTATCGCAACCGCTCCCGGATGCGCTACCACGAATACCTCGCCAGCGGTTGGCCGATTGCCAGTGGCCCGGTCGAAGGCGCCTGCAAGAACCTGATTAAAGATCGCATGGAACGCTCGGGCATGCGCTGGACCGAGCAAATGGCAAAGGCCATTGTCCAACTGCGAGCCATCTATCTCTCAGGAGACTTTGATCGCTACTGGCAATTCCACATCGATCAGGACCAGTGCCGCCTGTACCCTGCCGCCTGGGCCGTCGTTCCAAAGTAGCCACACCCATTTGAATTTAGTCCTTTGTGTCTACCATGCCGAGCGTAGCGCGAAGATTCGTGAGCACAGCTTGGTCTCCAATCACCTCCTGTAACCATCTGTCAAGCGGCATGCTCCCCCAACGCACTGCCCGGTCGACCAAGTATGCAACGGGACTGTGAGGTTCGGTTTTATGGAAAAAGGCTGCAATCAACGACAATCGACGGAGCGTATCCGCTCGATTCTCTGGTTCCAGTGGCAGGCCCTCAGGACTGCGGACTAGGCCTTCACCCGTGGGAATCGGCTCGTCTTGGAGATCTTGCGAGGAGCATACCGGGGCGGGCGCCTTCTCACGCAGGATGTCCTCAACCTTGATTCGGCACCCCTGCAATGCCTCCCGCAATTCGGAGAAGCCAGTAATTGTATCATCCATCTCTCGATAACCAGGCTGCGCTTCGAAGAGGCCCTGAACTGCAGCGCGCAGCGATTCTGTCTGGCTTCCGCACTGCCTCAGCTCTTGAAGAATGTTTTCATAAAACTCGCGCGGAGTTTTCGTTACTGCCTTTGCCAAAAGCTGTTTTCGCGTCTCGGCGTCTGCAAGAATCGTCCGTCTCTCCTCGGGCCCCTTAACTTTACCAGCACCCTCGATTAATGCTTGAGCCTGACTCCATTCCCACCAGCGGTGTGATTCATGGTCGACCTCGATCGTCAATATACAATCGCCCACGCGCTCAGCCAGTAGGTGATCCAACTCGTCAAGTCGGCCGGCACGTATCTCGAGCCCGCCATCCTTGGCCAGAGGGTAGAAAGTGGACCAGAAATGTTGGTGCAAGCCAAGTACTATCTCTAAGCCCCGCACAATCCCAGTCAACCCGTACAGCCTTGCAAGCGCATCGGCCAACCAAACCGCGAGCTGCAAATCCTTTGTTGTTGAGCGGAGTTGGTGAACGCAAACATCAACCACCTGGTCCCACTGCGCTGTTCTATATGAGCCCGGGCGCAGGGTACCAACCATGTCCTCCGAACTCTCAGTGGTACGAAGATCTTTCACTTCATCGTGAATACCAAGCGGCTTGACGTCAACTCCAGCGGCACTGTCGACCGAAATTGGTTGGAGAATTGCTTCGATGTCTAACGCTGGCGGTTGCATAATCATGTTGAACCCCCAAGAAGATTAGAAGATTACCTAGAGTGAAACCGATTCTTGGCCCGTCCGCGGCGCGGCGCCCGTCTGCCGCTGACGCTCCATTCAGTGACCCCAATTAGGCAGTTGGCTAAACACCGCCCACGGTTACGGCAGAGGGCCGAGGGACGTCTCGCGCGCGCAGAAAGCACGTCCCTCGAAAAGTCGCCATTAATACCCGCCCTTCCCCTTGCCAGAGCGCCCGTCGCGGGTGAGAGTTTCAACCGGCTTTCCCGTCTGCTCTTCCGCCGCTTCCAGCACGCGTGTGTACTCGCTCTTGTCGAGCTTCAGGGTTAGAGCCCTGGTGGTACCGGCGTCCTTGTAGTCGACGTAAAGCCAATGGTTCTTGGATTTGGTGAGCATGACGATCCCACCGGCGCCGAACGACGCGAGCATCACAATAGCGCCTTCTTTGACCCTGTGCCGCGCCGCCTGCTCGTAGGACAGCTTCTCAATGTTCGTAAACGGCACCTCCGCGATCGGAGCTGCCAACGCCTTCACCGTTAGCAATTGGGTCTGCTTGTCGAACCCCAGTTCCACCGGCACCTCCTTGCCTGTGCCGTCGATCGTCTTGGTTTTCCGGAAGGTCTGCGCCTGTCCGACTCCGCTGGCGACCATTATCAGAATCGCGACCACAAAACGTCTGTTCATCGTATTTCCTTTCTTGTTTCGATGCAGTCATGGAACGCCGCATCGGGGTTTCAACAGACCAGTGGATCGAATTCCGAAATGTTACGGCCACGGCGGGGCGAGTGTTGATCTGGGGAGGAATCGGCTGTTGTGCGCAGAGCGAGACCAAATGGCGGTAGAATCGTGCCTTCAGTAGGCAGGGAGGAACGGGCCATGAATTCGCCGGCGAGGTCAGCCTTTTACTGCTTGAGTTGCAGAATGGCAGAGTTGAGGTGCTGTCCCAAATGATGCCATCGGTGTTTAGCGAGCTGCGACCACCCGTGGGGCGCAATCTACGCCAGGAGAGACCGGGGCACGAGCTTCACTTCTTCGGAGGGGTCTCTGTAGAAGAGACGGCCGAGGTGCTAGGCATCGCACCGAGGACGATAGAGCGAGATTGGAGTTCGGCTCGCGTATGGCTGTACCGGGAAGTCGACCGAGGAGCCTAGCATGACACCGGAACTTTTTCAGCGGATCAAAGAGATGTTTGACCAAGCGTTAGAACGGGATCCGACAGAGCGACCTGCTTTTCTGCAAGAAATATGCGGTGGTGAGAAAGGGCTGCAGATCGAAGTCGAATCCTTGCTCGCGGAGGAAGAGCGCGCTGGCAGCTTTCTGAAGAACCCCGTCATCCCTCCTCATGAATCACTCGTCGGAAAAGAGATACTGCACTACAAGATAATCGAAAAGCTCGGCGAAGGCGGCATGGGAGTCGTTTACAAAGCTCGCGACACCCGCCTGGACCGTTTCGTCGCCATCAAACTGCTGACACCCGGGAACGATCATCGATCCTGACAAAAGCAATTTGGCTCGTGCGCGCTTTCTCGAAGAGGCGCGGATGGCAGGCAGCCTCTCGCATACCAACATCGCGACTGTATTCGATGTCGGCGAATGGTCCGGGAATATCTACATGGCCCAGGAGTTGGCGCCTGGGCGCGATCTGAGGAAAATTATCGCCGAGTGCGGGTTCCTACCCTTGCGGCGAACCATCGCGATCGTTCGACAGATTTTGCGACGGCCTCGCCCACGCGCACGCGACAGGCATCGTGCACCGGGACATCAAGCCTGCGAATATCGTCGTGGATCTGGAAGACCGAGTCAAGATCACTGATTTCGGACTTGCCCAACGGCCACAGCGAAAGGATTCGGTTCTCGACAGCGTGGTGGCGGGCACTCCTGGTTTCATGGCTCCAGAGCAACTCCTCGGTCAACGCGTGGATGCGCGTGCAGACCAGTTCAGCGTCGGATGCATGGTGTACGAGATGCTCACGGGCCGGCCCGCGTTTCCAGGGGAGACGGTCGTAAGTGTGATGGAGAAGACGCTGTATTCCTTTCCGCCGGCGCCAAGCCGGATCAGAGACGACTTGCCTCATGCTCTTGACAGGTTGGTGGCTCGGTCGATGCGCAAGGAACCCGACGAGCGGTACCCCAACATCAGCCTGCTAGCGCAGGATCTTCTGAACTACCAGCAGTTCGAGTATCTCACCGATCACAACGAGGCCGTGAAGGAGATTGTGGATGCCCTCGACGCGCGGCAATGTCTGCTGCTACTAGGCCTGCACCTCCCGGTGGGCGTCGGAGAAAGGCACGCCCCGACATCGGACCGTCTGGTTGCTGATCACCTTGCGGAGCGTCTGGGAGTTCGCCTTGGGCAGCGCGGGCTTGCCCGGGTCGCGCAGGATCTCGAAATGGAACGCGGCAGGGCGGAGATGGTTCGCCACCTTAGCGCGGCAGTGCGCAACCCCGCCGTTTCCCCACGAGAAGTTCTTCGCCGCGTCGCCCGGCTTCCCTTCCCAGTCATCGTCACTACCCGCTACGATACCTTTCTCGAAGAGGAACTTGCCCGGAACGGGCGAAGAATACGTTCCGTCCTAGACTGCCGAAAGGTGCCCGATGACGCATCCGGTGAAGACCTCCGGATCCGGCTGTTCGGAAGCCTCGAGATGGAACAATCCATCGTCGTCACTGAGGACGATCTGTGGGAGTTCTTCGGAGCCTCCCACTCCTTTTCGGACTCGCTTAAATCGTTGTTTGCTCAGCGGAAGATCTTGTTTATTGGCTATGATCCCGAAGACCAGGAATTTCGTCATCTCCTGTCCGAAATTTTGCGCTTTCGGGCTGGCGCGATCGGCGGCTGCTATCTCACGGCATCCGATGCCTCACTTCCGGTCGTGCGCTAGCGGTTTGTTTCAGTTTGCCGGCCCAAAAAGATCACTTCATCGATGCTTTCGTAATAGTTCAGAAACTTGTAAGGACGACTGGGGAGAGGCCGTTGGGTGCCGCCAACCTGTGGCGCCGGCAATTCCCGCCGTTTTGCCGCGAGAGCCTCTTCTAGCGACGACAGGAATTCCGAAGGCCGCGTCTCGACGAGACGGAGCGTCTTGCTTTGCGCCCAGTGTCCAGACCGGGAACATGATTGCCGTTGCGACCGATGCCTCGAACAGCTCTCAGCTCTATGCGGCATTCTCAGCGACAAAATGGAGGACTTGGAAAGTGCGTGTATCCATTGAGCAACGATTCATGGCGCCCAGCAAGTCCAGGCAATCCAGATCATTTCTGTTTCGGAATGCCAGCGAGTGGATGAGGAATCTTCAACCAATAAAATGGGGATTCAACTGGTGTTGTCGCGCGCGCCACGGCAAGCCGGTGGCCGGTGTCCCCGCCGACGCCGTACTACTGGCTCAGGCGGACTCCCTGCGGCGCCCGTAACATTGTTCGACGGGTTGGACCGGTTTGGGAGCGGTGAGAGGACCTAATCTCATCGGCACCGAAACAGGAGTTCCTCGACGGGAATTATCGCAGCCCTCGCGTCTCGGGTTTTGCGCCCCATAGGGAACTGGTGCGACGGCCAGGAAGGCGGCGTGCGTACTGTGGGCTAACAAAACTTGCAACCGCTCCCGAACCCTAAACGCCCGCACCCTAAGTGCAGCAGTCGTGATTCCGAACTGTTGCGCAAGTTTCCTTTTGTTTTCAATCTTTTGTCCCTTCTCACCCATGTAGTATCCGACGATCATCTCTCGATCCTCCGGCCCTAGGCGCTTGACGCATTCCTCCAGGCATTTGAGCCTGACCGCATCCGCGACGATCTCGTCGTCCCATACATTGGGGTCGCGCTGACTAGGCTCCTTGACCTCTTCCAGCGGAACCTCCCGATATGCCTTATGGTGCTCGGAGGCGACGCGGCGCGCCACCCCCCGGATGAACGGCATGAGTTCGCGGATCTCGACCTCACCATGCCTCCGGATAACCCGGTCAATCGTCTCATCCACAAGGACTTCCGCGTCCCAACACCCATTGCAGCGGAAGAACGTCAGTAGCTTGCGCCGGACGTTTTCATATTCCCGTCCGGCGGGCTCCCGCTCCGAGTTGAGCCGCAAAAGAAAGGCGTCCAGACTCTCCTTTGAGAGGGTCCACTTCTCCGCATGGACCCTCGCGGCATCAATCTCCACCCCGCGAGTCCTGGGTAAAGTACCTGATGGAACGCTCATGTTGATCTCCTCTTTTCAACGGCTACCTTGCTGTGGTATACTGTATCGATACTGCAATACAGATACCGTATCGATACGGTAATACAGTTTGAGGGTGAATGCAAGAAAAATTTTGGGCGCGTTTCAATTGGCTGGGCTGGAGGGCCTGAATGGTCGCTCTCAAGCTGGAAACCACCAGTCCGACTCCGATATATCTGCAGATCATGGAGCAGGTCCGCCGTCGCATAGCCGCCGGCCTGCTAAAGGCCGACGAAGAAATGCCTTCAGTGCGTGCCCTGGCTACCAAGCACCTGATCAATCCCAACACGGTGGCGCGAGCCTATCTCGAACTGGAGCGTGAGGGCTTGCTTTTGAAAAAGCGCGGTTCGGGCACCTACGTCTCACCCCAGGCCACTCGGTTAGGACAGGAGGATCGAGCGCAGATCATCGAAGACCTGATCGATAAAGCACTGGTGGCAGCGAGTGAGTTCGGATTGACGGCAGATCAGTTCCGCTTACTGGTCGAAGGACGGCTCAAAGAGTTTGGAGTACATACGGTTTCGGAAACGGACATACCGGGAGGTTGATTTGCCAAGCCTAGAAGGAATAATGCAGATGGCAGTCGGTACGGAGTCAACCCTGCGACAACCCCTACAGCAGCGGACGGTGTCTCGACATCTGTCGCCGTTAAGAATGCCCGAGTTTCATCGAACAAAGGTGAGTAACAGGCTGGAGCAATGAAACGGCGCGCCAAAACAAGACGGGCCTTCAGGACAACTCAGGTCGAGTTGGCAGGCCTCACTTCGAGCAGAGTCCGCGCCGTGCCGGCTCGCCGTTCTTCACGCAATTATCCCGGAGGCGACGAGATCCGACCAAGCACAAGCTTGTCGTCGTCGGGCAGTTACGATAAGCTTGATCGTACTTCACAGTTGCGGCCTTCTGCGTTGGGGAACTTCGCGAAAAAGGAGCGATAAACTATGGATCCGCCTGCCATTGCAGTTCAGGGATTATCGAAGAAATACGACCGCCGAATGGTAGTAGACGACCTGAGGTTTGAGGTCCCGACTGGAAGTGTCTGCGGTTTCTTGGGGCGCAATGCAGCTGGTAAAAGCACCACAATCCGCATGCTGATGAACCTGCTCGACCCTACGGCCGGGAAGGCTCTGCTCCTGGGTTTGGATTGCCGGAAGGAACACCAGGCGCTGATGCAGCGCGTGGGGTATGTCGCGGAGTCACCCGTCTTATACGACTGGATGAAGGTCCGTGAAATCGTGCGCTTCACAGCGAGCTTTTACGCCAAATGGAATCAGAGTAGTGTGCATTCTCTCCTACAACGATTCGGCATCGATGCGGAACAAAAAGTCAAGAACCTCTCCCGGGGTACGTACGCCCAACTAGCACTTGTGTTGGCGATGGGACACGACCCTCAACTATTGATTCTCGACGAGCCCGCGACGGGGCTGGACGTCGTGGTGCGGAGGGACTTCCTGGAGAGCATCATTCAGTTGATTCAGCAGGAAGGAAGAACGGTGCTTTTTTCATCACACCTAGTGCACGAGGTCGAACGAGTGGCGGATCAGATCGTTATGATCGAGGGAGGACGCCTGCTGATTGCGATGGGGATAGACGACCTCAAGCGGGGAATTGTGCGTCTGGTAGTCCGAGGCAAGTCGGCAAACACGCTGGTTGGCCTTCCCGGCATTCTCAGAAGCTCCACAGATGGCGGTGACCTCGTCCTGACAGTTCAAGATCGGGACGGACGGACCCGGAAAGCTATTCAGGAAAGCGGAAATGACGTAGTCGAGGTGATCGGCCTGAGCCTGGAGGAGATTTTCGTGGACCTTGTAGGCAGTACAGCTTGCGAGGGAACAGGATGAAGGCGCTGCTTTGGAAAGAGATGCGGATTCTCCGAGTCTGGATCCTTGCTGGTATAGCGTTGGTGGGGGCGCTGCGATTGCTGTGGATCCGTTGGCCCTCTGAAATCTCTTCCTTCTCCTTTGGCTTGTTTGCCCCAAGTTGGGATGGCCTCATCTTCTTGACGGCCACGCTGGCATCTGTAGGACTGGCAGCCGGCCAGGTGGCGGGAGAACGGCAGGCGAAAACGCTCGATTATCTGCTGGTTCGCCCGGTCGCGGCGGACACAATAGTCTGGGCCAAGTTCTTAGCCGGGACCATCGCGCTGTTGCTTCTGCTCGGTGCCCTGGTGTGGCTGGGCTATAGCGATCCGGGATCTAGCGACGACCTGCTCGCGCTATTGGTTAGGGACAGGGTCAGCTCTTTGCGGGTGCTGCTGACCCTCTTTCCTCGTTATTGGTGTGTGTATGGGTTGGCTCTCTTGCTCTCCGTGCTTGTGGACCGCCCTTCCAAGGCGGCCGTAGCGATGGCGGTTTCTGTGATGACTCTGCTGGGCATGACGAGTTGGTATACAGATATCGCCCCATTTAGCGGCTTCGAGTCCTGGCTGCCGTTCTTCGACCAAAGTACGGGCGGCTTGGTACGGGTAGCCCGCAATCCCTCACTGTTCTGGACGACGAGTCTGGTCCTATACGGCATCGTGCTGGTCGCGGCATTTGGCGCGGGAACCCTTCTTAAACGATCACCCGAGAACTATCTGGGAAATCGGACGCTGATGCTTGGCGCGGCGGGACTCGTTGGAGTGGCAATACTCACAGGCTGGGTTTCAGGAGGCCGCCTTCCCAGCCTGCCGCCCGAAGAAGCCCTGGAAATTCAGACTGGATCTGCTGGCGACCTAACGGATATGGCGGCAAGTGGCCATCTGGTCTGCCTGGGATTGCAGGACCGTCTGGTATTCCTGGATTTTTCGGATCGCGCAAAACCCCGCACGATGGCGGATGTGCGGATCCCGCTGTGGACCACATCCCACCTTGCACTCGTTGGAACGAGCGCGTATGTGTTGGGTAAGAAGAAAGCCCTTCCGACAGATGAGGTTCAGATCATCATTGCCAAACTCGCGGGACCTGATTCGGTGCAGATCATGTCTCCCATATCGTTGGGGCCGGTCGATCCGCGTGGTAGTATCGGGCCTTTGGTTCCGTTAGGGCATTTCCTTTATGCCGGCTCAATCAATCACCGTCAGTGCAGGGTCCATGTTCTTGATCTCTCCACAAGCCGTGAGATGGTTGTCTTGCCGATAGATACACTTCACACAGTTTCAAAGGAACAAGTCGTGCCATTGTGGGCGGATTTTCGCGAAGCTCTCACTATGTGCCTGAGGGAATCATTTCTCTATATTGCCTCTCCGTCGGCCCTTACTACACTCGATCTAGGAAACCCGGCGCAACCGGTCGTTACTAACAGGATCGAGTTCCGGGAGTCGATCGCACGTCTTTACGGACTTCCACGGACGTTACTCAGCCAGGGAGACCGGCTCTATGAGACATCGTTCTGGCCCCCCAGCCTGCGATCCTACGACTTGAGCGATCCGAGCCGCCCGGTGCTAGCAGCGGATTTCGCGTGGCATCGGACCGACGGGGGTAATGTTGGGGCAGTGGAATTGGTGGTTTCCGGACCGGCTTTCTACCAGTCATGGCGGAATGGCGTACTTGAGTTCCACCTGAGGCACAAGAGGTTCGAAGCGCTCCGATATCTCGACGACGGCTATGGGGTAGACACGGTGGCCGTTTCAGGAGCACATGTCTATACGGCCAGATACGATTACGGGCAGAAGTCAGAACATGTTGATGCTTTTCAAGTTCGGGAGTGACGTCTTCTCCCTTTTTTGGTGCAATCGATGAGACGAGCTGCCGGACCGATCGAACCCCGCACAGCGCCGGGCAGGCTCCCAACGTTGTTGAACGCTGGGGCTAGGGGCGAAACCGAATGAAGGCGTTACTGCGGAAAGAGGTTCACGATCTCAGGGCCTGGGTCTTCATTGGGGGGGCCCTAGTGATCTCCTTACGACTACTCTGTTTCTCCCGGGAATTCGAGGTTGACCTGTGGGGCCTGTATTGGTATCTGCTAATGCCATTGATGGCCACAGTTGCAGGCGTGGGGATGGGGGCGAGCCAGGTGGCGGGGGAACGACACGCGAAGACGCTCGATTATCTGTTGGTTCGGCCGGTCGCGACTCACACGATAGTGTGGGCCAAGTTCTTAGCCGGGACAATGGCATTGTTATTTCTGGTAGGGGCGTTGGTGTGGCTGGGATATGGGGATTCGCAATACCACGATGACACTTTTACGTCTCTGATCAGAGAAAACGTCGATCCCTGGAGGCTTGCGGCTATTCTGTTCTCTCGCGTTTGGTGTGTATATGCATTTGCTCTGTTTTTCTCGGCGCTTGTGGACCGCGCTGCGAAGGTTGCGGCAGCGATGGCCGCGTGCGTGATCGCTTTGCATGGTCTGACGTCCGCGTATTCAGACAGCACTCCGCGGGCTTATGTCGAGTTTTGGCTGCCCTTTGTGGAGTTTGGGGGCGGTTTGGTTCGGGTGACCCGCGATCCCACGCTACTCTGGATCACAAGCATCTCGCTGTGCGGTGTTGCTTTGGCCACGGCGTTCGGCGTGGCGGCTTTTTTGAAGCGATCATCCGACCGACATCTGGGCAATTGGCCGCTGACTCTCGGCGCTGCGGGACTGATTGGAGTCACAATACTCGCAGGCAGGGTCTCAGGTTTATCGCTTTTTCGTCAGGCCTCCGCTAGCTTCCTGGAATTCAAAACTGGATCTGATGAGGAATCCAATTACTACCAGATGGATATGGCGGCAAGTCGCGGGTTGGTCTGTTTGGGAGTGAACGACCGCCTGATATTCTTGGATTTTTCCGATCCCGCAGATCCCCGAAAGATGGCGGAAGTGCGAATTCCTCTCTGGACTACCTTCCATGTTTCACTTGTTGGAACGGAAGCGTATGTTGTCGGTAAAAGGAAAGCACTTCCAGTAGATGAGATCCAGATCATTGTTCTAAATCTTGTGCGGCAAGATTCGGTGCAGATCAGCGCTCCCATCGTCTTGGATCGGGTAGATCCGACTTTTCCTAATGGGCAGTTCGTCCTGCCGGTGGTCCCCCTCGGGCGCTTCGTATTCGCTAGCTCGGGTTGCTCGCTCAACCAGCCCCAGTGTAGACTCCAAGTTTTCGACCTGTCCACCAAACGCGAGACAACAGCGTTGCCTATGGATACTTTTCGCTTCAATCCGCGGCGCCCGAAAATGATCGGTATGCTACCGGGGGCTGTCGCCATGTGCCTGAATGGTGCACATCTCTATGTTTCCTCTCCGTCCACTCTTACTACTCTTGACGTACGGAACCCCGCGCAACCGATTGTTACAAGCCGCATCGCACTTTGGGACTTCTCAGAGGCGTTGTACGGTTTGCCGCGCCAGCTGTTCACCCAAGGAGAGCGGCTTTATGAAGTATCGCTCGTCCCAGACTACCTACGCACTTATGACCTGAGCGATCCGAGCCGTCCGGTTCGCGCCTCAGATTTCAATTGGCATGTCGGAGAGCAAGCAAATTGGAGTTTGAACTTGGTGACTTCGGGACAGGCTTTCTACGAGATATGGCAAAGTAAGATAGTTGGGTTCCACCCGATACATCGAGGGTTCGAGTTGCCGCACTATCTGGATAACGGCCGTAGCGGTCGCTACCGCGTGAATAGGTTGGCTTCCGCCGGAGGGTACGTCTACGCGGCCAGCTACGATACAGCGAGCAAGACAGCGCGTGTTGATGCGTTTCGGGTTCGGGAGTAAGACCCATCCACTATTATAGTCGTTCGGGTATTTTTGGTGAGACCTCTAGAGCGATTGAAAAGGTCAGGCCGAGGTGATCGAAGGTGAGAGATTTGAGTTTGGAAGAGATACTGGTCAACCTGCCAGTCACACCATTTGGGAGGCGTCAGGATGAAGCCGCTGCTGTGGAAGGAGATGCGGCAGCTGTGCGCCTGGATCTTCAGCGGATTTCTATGCGCTGGCTCTGTTGAGCTCTGCACTCGTGGACCGCACGGCGAAAGCTGCGGTGTCTATGGCGTTTTGCGTGTTCAAGAACTTAGACCTGGGACTTTGGTCGTGGGCGGCCGAGTGCCGGGCACCGAAGCCGATGCTGCTGCGACCTTCGAGAGCGTCCGATTTAACACCTCTTTCCAAAGGCCCGGCAGGGCCGCATAGTGGTCTCATGACCGAAACTGTCATCGGAGTGTCAGCATCAGCTTAAAAGGCGACCATTCGCAATGGCCTGAGTGGGAACCAGCAACGGCAAGGTGAGACCTGCCGCACGGGGGTTTTTCTATATGGGCGTCGACCAGGGCGAAAGCGTAGAGCTTGCGCTTGTCCCCGGAGTAATCGAGTTGTGCCGAAGTGCCCCCAGTCGACTTCGAAGCGCTCGCCGGGCGGAGGCTCCATCCGCAGGAAGGCGCGGCTGGGTTTCAACTGTGGACGAACGGTTTGCACATACTCGCGCAGGATGCTGTGCCCACCGTTGTAGCCCAGAGGCCGCAGCCGCTGCTCCATCACGGCGGCTGTGACGGTGGGATCCTTTTCGAGCCATTCGGCAATGGTGGCTTTGAAGGGATCGAGCTTGCTTTCACGCTGCCGCTGGGCGGGTCCTTGCGCCGGCGCATCGAGGTACTTCTTGATAGTCCGCCAACCCATACGCAGGTGCCGTTCGATCTTGCGGATCGGCCAGCGCTCGGACCAGTAGAGGCGATGCAGGTCGTTGATCTGATCGGTGGTGAGCATGGTGCGATTTCATTTATCCGGCAGAAACCGCCTGGCTACCAGGACGTTGTTGTTTGCAAGATTCCGAAACCGGAGGTTTGCGCGGCGGAAGTGCTTCCAGGATCCAGACTTGCGCCGGAACTGAGTTGTCGTTTGCAAGATCGCGCAGACGCTGTTTTTGGTCCCGAACGTGCTGCTGTTGGCGGTTGCGCTCGACGGTGGCGGGGTGTTGCTCGCGATACCGCCGCCAGTACTGGGGATTGCGGGAGCGCCATTTCTGAGGACTGTCCAGGCATACCTGGCGGTATTCGGGGTCCCCGGCGATCTTTCGGCGGTGATGATCGGCGCGGCGGCGCCGCTGGCAGCCGGAGTCGCTGCATACCGACTGCCCAGGTCGATATTTCGATGGCTGGAAGGATCGCTCACAGTAGGGGCATCGCCGTTGGAGCATACCGGCGGTTGTCGCACGGGAGCCAGGTCCTTTTCAGGCAAGGAGATTTAGAAACTGCTATAGAGTGGGTACCGCGTCCCCGCCAATGGCTGGTTTTCTTTGACTACAAAACTGGCGGAATTGCTGTCGTTTTATTCCGGCGTCAACACGGTACGAAACTCTAGTGTCCTGAATTGGAGTTCCGTTGATTAAGTTTTTAGTGGCGACGAGGGTTTGGGTGAGTTAGAAATTCGTTCACAAAGTCTTTGGATCTTTCCTAAGATCAGGTCCGCGTCCGCAGTCCATACGAAGGGTTTCGGGTTTTCGTTGTTGTGGTCCAGGTATTCCAGAATGGCCTGCTCCAGGCTCCGGACGCTGGTAAACGATCCACGCCGAATCCGCTTTTCGGTGATCTCGGCAAACCACCGCTCGACCTGATTCACCCAGGATCCGCTGGTCGGCGTGAAGTGCAAGTGGTAGCGCGGATGCCGGGCAAACCAGCGAATGACTCTGGGCGTCTTGTGCGTGCCGTAGTTGTCCATGACCAAATGGACCTCCCCGGCGGCCTCTGGAAGTTTGGCGTCCACGGACTCCATGAACTTCAGAAACTCCTGGTGCCGATGCCGACGGTGGCACTGGCCGATCACTTTACCGGTCGCGATGTCCAGGGCGGCAAACAACGAAGTGGTGCCGTGCCTCTCGTAGTCGCTGGTCCTTTGCTCGGGCAACCCCGGACGCAGTGGCAGAATGGGTTGCGTGCGGTCCAATGCCTGCACCTGCGATTTCTCATCGACACTCAGCACAATCGCATGTTCTGGTGGGTTCAAGTACAACCCGACAATATCCCGTACTTTCTCTACCAGGAACGGGTCAGTGGACAATTTGAACGTCTCGCTGCGATGCGGTTGTAAACCAAAACTGTGCCAGATGCGCACGATGGCGCTTTGGCTCAATCCGACCTGCTGGGCCAACGATCTGGTACTCCAGTGGGTCGCGGCCGCAGGAACACTCTCCAGGGTCCGAGTAACGGCCTCCTCCACCTGGGCATCGGTGATTTTGCGTGGAGTGCCGGGTCGAGGTTCATCCGACAGCCCCTCCATCCCCTGCAAACGGTATCTCTCCCTCCATTTCCCAACGGTGGCACCGGTGATTCCCAATCGGCGAGCGATCTCCTGGTTGGAGTGACCTTCGGCGGCCCGAAGAACAATCTTCGAGCGGGTTGCCACTCGCTGCGCAGTCTTGGGACGTCGTGCCAGCAATTCCAACTTCTCTTGATCGACGGGGCCCAAGTTGAGCGGTTGCTTCGGACGTCCAGTTCGCATGTAGAGACCTCCTTCGGCCGGTTCACAACCAGTATAAAGGAAGCCGTCTATTTCTTCAATGAATCTCTGACTCAGGACACTAGCCAAGGGCTTCGCCCTTGAAATCCCAACAGTTTACGGGCAAGTCTTAACATGTTAAGACCTCGGAATTGTTGAAGTATTTCTGTTTACGATTAACGGCGTAAGAATCTAAAGGCCGTATTCTACAAGGCAGACTTCTGACGAGCCGGTTATTTTGCCGAACCAAGCGCCCTGGACTATAGTGGTCTGTGTGCCACCGTTCGTGATCCACCGGACGGGCCTTCGCGCTGCAACGAGTTCGTCATGGAAGACTGTCGCCCAGCCGGGACCATCGAGACGCTACCCAGGTCAGTCCGCGCCCGCGCGCGGGGCCGGAACACAGCATCAATGTCTCGATCCAATCCAGCCACTGTTAGGCCAAGACGGACCCCGAGCGCGCAATGGGCCCAATTCCTCATGCCGATGTCGACGGCGCAGGCAGGGTAGTCCCGTGATTTAGCCGCCGCCCGTAAAAGGCGATTCTCAGGCCGACCGTTCTCCAGTCCGGCCGCCGATGTGGAGGTGTGCCCTGACGCACGGGAAATGGCTCCCTGGTCCCGCTGATTCCGGCGATTCTGGTTCCCTTTTACAACGATCGAGGAGAGGGCGACCACCAAAAGCGATGGCTCGATCGGCTCGCTGCGCGAAAAGCACAGCGTGTCGCTGCGGCAGTTCTGTAAGGAACAGGGACTTACCGAAGACTCTTCCTATGCCTGGCGCAAACGGCTCCACGGCCTGACCGCAGTATTCATTCCCGTATCCAAATCCTCAGAGGTGCCATCAGTCCTTCAGCCAAAGGTTGGCGCCGGGAGCAAATGCTTGATGGTCAGGATTCCTCCGGGGCATTTAGAGTAGAGCGACGACTACTGACACGCTTGGACACGCAGAAAATGCGAAATCCGTTCTTGATCAGCCGCCCTGCCGAGATATCGACGTCGAATGTCTGACAGCGAAAGCGCATTTCGTCTGTCCGCGTGTTGCCTGTCATGTCATTGTTCGTGGACCAGCTCATGGCGGTGTTCGCGCGGCGGGCGGGTGTGTGTAACGTTTTGCAGAAGTCTTCACTTGCAAACTGAAGAGCACGGGCCAAGACGGCCGGGGCGCTTTAACGGACCGGGGCCGCCGGACCAGCCAAGCCATGTCCAGGAAACAGTAGCGAGAGGAGACTGACCATGAACAAGATTAAACTAAAGTTAGCTTGCACGGCTGCGGCTATGGTGTTAGCGGCCAACGCGCAGCACCAGGAGAGCCCGCTGCGCTTAGCGCTGGCTCCGCTAGAGTTGGGGGCCGAGACGGGAGTACGGGACCACCGTCGCCTTAGCGAAGCCGCCGACAGTCAGTCTGCGGCCGCTGGCAAGTCCGCCGCCGACTTCGCGCGCCGGTATGTGGCGGCCTATTTGGCCGCGGCGATAGCTTCTCCCGGCGGCGATGCGGTGATTCCCCTCGTCGTCGATGGCGATGGGGTGCGGACTCGAATCGAGTTCACAAACGTCGACACGCAACCAGCACAACTGACGCTCGTGTTCGGCGACGGCTACGGCGGGGGTACGCAGTTCCAGGTAGCCGGTCTCGGTCTGCTTAATACCGTCAATGCGGCTATCTTACCGAAAGGCTCGTATGAGATAGTAACATCCGGTGTCGGTTCCGGGAATGTCGGCTGGGCATTGTTTATGGCGACGGGAGGACGCTTGGTCGCGCAAGTAACGATCGAGCAGCAGGACTCCAATGGCGTCTGGCAATCATCGACAACGGTTGCTGCGAACTTCTTCGCCAACCGGGTGAGCCTCCCCTTCGACGATAGGCGTGGTTGGGATACCCAGATCGTAGTTGTGAACTGCAATCCGTACACCGCGGCGATGATATCGATGGCAGTCCGCGATTCCAGCGGCAACGTCGTTTTCACAGGCCAATACAGAATGGATCCGCTGAACATGGGCGTCATTAACAATTTGCGGGACGTCCTAGGCTCGGTAGCCAGTTCCGGTACGATTGAGTTCGCAATTTCGAGCGCGTCCCAGGGAGGGATCGCGGTTCTCGCGGTGCACAACAATGACTCCGGCGCATTCGAGACCGTGGCGCCGCAGATGGTTGCCGACTGGCTGAACTAGAGACGTCAATGAGTAGACAAATGGCTGCAGACGGGCCGGGACACACTCGACCCGCGGTCGCTGACTGGTCGAATAGTTAACTGCAGCAGGGGTTGGTCGGGATGGACAAGCTCTGGCGTACCGTGCTCATTGACGCAACACGCTTGAGGCGTGATAAGCGATGACCCACGTCAGACCAAAAGGATTTCTATGACAATCATAAAGCCCTCGCAATTCGACAGGATTAGAACGGCAATAGGCCTGCTGATGCGTTCGCAGTGCCTCCTGGTGGCGGGTTTGAGTATCCTCCTGCTTGCCCCACTGGCTCCCGCCGACGAGCCGGACTTGAAACTCAATATAGTCGTGGTCGAGGGTGAAGGGGCCGTCAACAACATCAAACTGCGCACGTCGCGCCAAACAATCGTTCAGGTGGAGGACGAGAACCGCAAGCCCGCAGCGGGAGCGGTTGTGGCTTTCCTGTTGCCGGACTATGGGCCGGGGGGCACGTTCGTTGGTGGCTCCAAGATCGCCACCGAAGTAACTGATAGCTCTGGGAGGGCGGTGATGCCGCGCCTCCGGGTCAACTCAAACGCCGGCCGGTATATCGTTCGGGTGACTGCTTCCCATCAGGGACTAGTGGCAAACGTTACTATTGCGCAGTCGAGCATCGCGGGAGCGGCGGCGATTTCGACGGCCGGCATCATCGGGATTGTTGTCGGCGCTGCCGCTGCCGGCGGGGTGGCGGCGGTGGTCGCGACGAAGGGCAAAGGCTCGACTCAACAGCCCCAGTTACCGGCCGGAACTGTTGGCGCGGGCAGCGGAACCGTCTTTGGGCCACCGCACTAGAGAGGGGCACGGGACTAGCACGATCTTGGAGGATGAGATGGCGAAAAATACATTTCGTTGTTGCTGGCTTTTGGGGGCAATAGCGGGATTACTTTGCGGCGCTACGATTATTACCGGGCCTGTCGCCGGTTACGTGGCCTACGAAGGACCGGAGCTGCGGGCGATCCTTGGAGTACCGGGTGCGTACCGGTTCAGCGATCCGCTGCCTCTACCAGATGGCACTACGCGAGTCCACGTGGCTCCCGGACAGGACTTTGCGCTAGTGGAACGGGGCGACACAGGCTTAGGCATCTTATTTCTCAATGGCGGCACCGTGGATCACGTGGCGGCTGTTGATAATGCGATGTCCACACCTGATTGGGTCGTGTTCAGCGTCGAAGGCCGCTCAGCCGTTCTGTTTTCGTCTCACAACAACCGTTTGCAGGTCATCGCAGGTTTGCCCGATGCGGCACGGATAATCATGGACCTGGACGCCAGCGCGCTTCCAGAAGTGCCCCTGAGTGGTGCCGTCGGTGACAACGGCCAAAGCGTGCTGGTGGCGTCCGGGCGCTCCGTCTACCGGATCGCGCCGTATGGCGCAAGGCTGATCTTCTCGGCGGGCGATATAGCGTCGGTGATCATAATGCGAAATGGGGCGCACGCTGCGGTCTCTGATAGGGGCACGGGATCAGTCGTTCTTCTCGAAAACATTCGGTCGGCTCCGGCGGCGCGAACGTTGGTTACGGCCCTGGGCGGAATTGGGAAGCTCTGTCCATCATCGGATGGCAAAACGTTGTTGGTGGCCAGCTCGGGGGCGAACATCGTCGCGTCAATCGACGTGTCCTCGGGAGAGATGTGGTCCTATGACTCGGGTGTTCTGCCGATCACATTGTCCGAGATGCGCAATCGTGACGCGTTCGTCATTTCCGCCAGCACGTACGAGCCCGCTTCCGTATTTTATAAAGAACAGAACTCCTGGCGGTTCGTGTTCATACCAGCCGCGACGGCTGGAGCGGGACAGTCGGCGACTCCGGTCTCTAAGCCATGACGGAACAGTGGCTATCCATGTTTCGACAGCTTGCCATTGCGGACTCTGACACCTCATTAACAAGAGACGGTTATATGTTAATCACTGAACACAAGAAGTCGAAGCTAGCACTAACGGTAACAGTTGCACTCTGCTTTTTGACACTCTTTTCTTGTCTGCAAACCGGGTCGGCACAATCGGTGACTGGCTCAACTATTGCTTCGACATTCGGACCAGGTAATACTACAGTAGCTAACCCGAATCTGGGAATCGGAAGCCCATCTCCTTCCAACAAAGTGGGAAATGAGTTTGCAAATTCATTCACACCGTCGACATCGTCTGTCCTAAACAGCATTTCGGTCGCTGTCGAGAATATAAGTGGAACGAACCAGTTGACCATATATCTCGCAAGTGGCACTTCGCAGCCCGGCTCACCTATCGAATCATTCAGCGTAAGCGGCATACCATCAGTCTTCCCTGGAACAGTCCAGACCGTTACATCATCTGTGCACCCGACCCTTATCGCTGGCACTCGATACTGGGTTGTAGTGTCGGCGGCCGACCAGACGAATACCTATGATGGCTGGGCGGAGGGAGTGGTCGCAATTCCTGGTGAGTTGTTCATACAGCGGGACTTCAGCTCTTCTCCTGCTTGGTTTACTCCGAGCGGATCGGGAATTGGTGGTGCATTCTCGGTAGTGGGAACTCCAATCGTTGCACCTTCGACTACGACGATAGTGGTTTCTCCGAATCCCGCCGTCTTCGGGCAGGTAGTGACTCTGACCGCTGCCGTAATGCCTTCCACGGCCACAGGAACAGTAACCTTCAGGGACGGCACCACCACGCTTAGTACCCAGCCCATTGCCAGCGGGACAGCCAGCTTTACAGCCTCTGGTCTGCCTGTAGGCAACCACACCCTAACAGCCATCTATAGCGGTGACGCCAACGACAGCCCGAGCACATCCCAGACGGTGACCGAAGTTGTCAATAAGGCCGCCTCGACAACGATGGTGGCTGCATCACGTACTTCGGCGTCCCCTGGGCAACAGGTGACGTTGATGGCGACGGTCACATCCTCTGGCACTACTGGAACTATTACCTTCCTCGATGGAACAGTCGCATTGGGCAACCCCGTGACGATCTTTAATGGGAGTGCCAGTCTATCCACATCCTTTTCGACCATGGGAGACCACTCGCTTACCGCAGCGTACAGCGGCGACAACAACTACAACGCAAGTACATCGTCGCCGGTGACTGTATCAGTCGGTCAGACAAATACCACCACCACGTTATCTGTGTCCCCGAATCCGTCGCTCGTTGGTCAGACGGTCACGCTCGTTGCCACCCTCACTCCTTCTGCTGCCACAGGGACAGTCAGCATCCGGGAGGGAACCACGGTTACTACAATTGTCGCTATTCAGCCTCTCACCAATGGCACTACCACATTCACTATCTCTGCGTCGAGGCTCGGTCCTGGCAATCATGTCTTGACAGCGCAGTACAGTGGCGACGGCGCGAACGGCCCAAGTAGTTCTCAATCGGTCACGGAAGTGGTGAATAAGGCACACTCGACGACCGTACTTTTTTCATCATCGACCCAGGCGACTCCTGGCCGGACTCTGACGCTTACAGCTACAGTTAGCCCTTCTAGTGCAACAGGCAGCGTGACCTTCGCTGACGGAAGCACGACCCTTGGAACGGCAGCCGTGAACAACGGTACGGCCACGTTTTCAATGTCAACCCTCACGCCTGGCAGCCACTCCCTGACGGCCTCATACAGCGGAGACTCGAATACGAACGGAAGCACGTCGTCGGCAATCACGGTGACGATTGCTCAGGCGAACACAACAACGAGCCTGTCCGCCAACCCGAACTCAGCTACGTATGGACAAAGTGTGACATTGGTTGCGTCCTTCTCTCCGGCTAGCGCTACGGGGACGGTAACTTTCCGGGACGGCGGCTCCGCAATCGGTACAGCTACGGTCAGCAACGGCACAGCCTCGTTTACAACTACAACGCTCTCTGTCGGTACCCACAATTTAACCGCCGTGTACGGCGGCGATGCTAACAACGCTGCCAGTACCTCGACAGCAGTAACGGAAGTCGTCAAGAAAGCCGATTCCACGACCCGTCTGTCGGCATCACCCACGTCTGCGACACCGGGCCAGCCCGTAACCTTGTTGGCCTCCGTTACTCCTTCCAGCGCCACTGGGACTGTGACGTTTAACGACGGTTCCTCCGTCCTGGGCAGTTCGACCCTGAGCAACGGAGTTGCCACGTTTACAACCTCTACCTTGGCCGTAAGCAGTCATTCCGTGACGGCTTCGTACATCGGTGATGGCAACTTCAACCCGAGCCTGTCATCGGCGGTGGGTGTCGCTATTGGACAGGGCACCAGCGCGACAAGTCTTGTGATCTCCCCCAATCCGGCCACCACGGGGCAGGTAGTGGCCCTAACCGCAACCGTGACGCCTCCGACTGCGACAGGGACCGTCACATTCAGGGATGGGTCGGTTGCCATTGGAAACGCCACCCTCAACAACGAAACTGCCACGTTTTCGACGACGACGCTTTCGATTGGGAACCATGCGCTCAGCGCCTCTTATAGCGGCGACACGAGCTATGGTGCGAGTACATCTGCCCCGGTTATTGCCGTTGTGAACTCGACGCAGACAACGACGAGCCTGACCGTCTCACCCAACCCTGCTTCGCTAGGTCGACCGACCACCTTGAGCGCAACTGTGGTTCCTGTCACGGCCACAGGCACGGTCACCTTCAAAGATAGTGGCAATGCCATCGGCACAGCCACACTCGGCGGTGGAACTGCCTCTTTAACGATCTCGGCCTTTACAAGTGTCGGGAATCATCCTCTCACGGCTACCTACAACGGCGACAGTTCAAATTCACAGAGCACATCTGGTGTTGTTAACCTGACCGTATCGAATACGCCGACGACGGTGACGTTAGTTGCGTCGCCCAACCCCAGCACCTTCGGGCAGGCAATCACTTTGACGGCCACCGTTGTGCCTTCAACCGGAAGCGGCACGGTGACCTTCAGGGACGGCGCTAGTGCGCTGGGAACCGCAATCCTCAACAACGGGACGGCCACACTCATGATTTCGACTTTGGCCGTCGGTACGCACAGCGTCACGGCATCATATGGCGGAGATGCAACAAACGCTGCGAGTGCGTCTTCGGCAGTAGGCGTCGTAGTGAACAGAGCACCTTCGACGACCACGCTTACTGTTTCTCCAACGTCCTCGACCCCTGGTCAGAGGGTGACGTTAAGCGCGACACTGAATCCTTCCGCCAGTACTGGAACGGTGACCTTTAACGATGGGAATGCCTCCCTCGGCACTGCGACGCTGACAAACGGGACTGCGACCGTTTCCACCTCAACGCTTGCAAACGGGAACCACACATTGACGGCTTCGTACACCGGAGACGGCAATTATGCGGCCAGCACATCCAATTCGATCACTGAAGCCGTGGGCCTTTCGACCACGACCATCACCCTATCGGTCACTCCGAGTTCACCCATGCTCGGCCAATCGGTGACGATGACCGCTACTGTAAGCCCGTCTTCCGCCACGGGGACTGTGACGTTCCAGGACGGTTCGACCTCCCTGGGCACAGGCACCCTCAATGCTGGAGTTGCGGTATTGACGATATCGACCTTAACGGCTGGCGCGCATTCGCTCACGGCAGCGTACAGCGGCAATGCGACCTACGGAGCCAGTACGTCGGCTACAACCACCATCATAGTAATTCGACAATCGAGCACTGTAGTTCTCTCCGCTTCGCCGAACCCATCCACCGCAGGCCAAAACGTGACCGTGACAGCGGTCATAACGCCTTCGAGTGCTACTGGAACTCTTACTTTCATGGATGGGCAGACAATAATCGGTACGGCATCCGTAAGCGGTGGAACTGGGACGCTAGTCGTATCAACGCTTGCGGTGGGCGGCCACACTCTGTCGGTTGGGTATGGCGGTGATAACAGGAACGCACCTAGCACGTCGAATACGATAACCCAAACCGTTAGTTCATCCCAGCCGCTACAGATCAGCCCGAGCGCCATCCCATCGGGTTTTGTGGGCACGGCGTACTCTCAGGTGTTCACAGTGTCGGGTGGCGTCCCGCCGTTCACGTGGACTCTGGTGTCCGGCACGCAGGAATTGAAGATGTCCACCGTGAATAATACCGGCGTTCTCTCTGGTACACCTGTTACGTCGGGTTCATTTCAACTCGGCATGAGGGTACAGGACAGCGCAGGACAGGCGAACGGTACGGTGCTGGCATGGACGGTAAACCCTGCGCCGCCAACCATGTCGATAACGGTGACGCAACCAACTGCACTGATCGATCAACCGGTTCCACGGGCCAGTCTCGGGCAGCCCTATCCCGCAGCATTGAATGCCACGTATCGGCTCACGTTCACGCCCAGCACCGCGATGCCAGCGGACTACAACAACAACGACGTCCAGTTTGTCACAGGCGGCAACATGTCTCCGTCTGTCGCGTTTCCCGCCAATAGTACCGCATCGGTGACGCTGCCCGCCGTGCAACTGGGCTCAGTCTGGGGCACTATTACGGTGCAACTGGCATCGTTGACCATGGCCGGGACGGGCCAGAATGTTCCGCTACCCTCTCCGGTGCCGAGCGTCGCGATAACTGTGCCCCGTCTCGCACCGATCATCACACCGGGCTCGGTCAAGATCATCGACATCACCTCTTCCAGCTTTCAGGTGGTCCTGGACGCCAGTTCGACTCCTCGCGACCTCACAAGTGGGGCGTTCGTCTTCACAGCGGCTTCCGGCACGCAATTGAACGGTTGTACGCCGAACTGCACTGTCCAGTTCTCTAACGATGCGGCGACGTGGTTTTCTAGTTCCAATGGCGTGGCAAACGGTGGGGCATTTTCGTTAACTGTTCCGTTCACATTCAGCGGCGACACCAGCGTGATTGGCACGGTTTCGGTGACGCTGACGAATTCGGCGGGCACATCCGCGGCAGTAGCTGGAGGGAAGTAATGTCGGAAGTCCGTTTTGACGCCGGAAGACGACCGCAGGTATTTCTCGCCTTATCCTCCCGACCGCATCTTAGATGCTGGTCAATGCTGGGCACCTGAAGCCAGAGATACACCTGGCCATGTCCTGCCGTGAGATCGGGACGAACAATGAAGCGCTTTCTATTTCAAGAGAAGTTGACAAACGAGGAGAGAAAAACATATGTTAGCTGACAAGGGTTCGCACAAAACAAGCGCTGTCGTGATGATTGAAATCGCAACGTCACAACTAAAAAGTGTCTCCCCGCTGGATCATTTACAGGTACCTGCACAACAGCCTGCTCCTCTTAGTGCTGGCAAGTCACAGGTAAAGTCTCATACAATTGCTGGGACTTCTGCACCACATAATGGCAAGATGCCCACATTTGCTGCTACGCACTCATTTGGTACCGGCACTTCCACTCCGACAGTTGCGGACGGCAAACATACCTGGATCGTGCACACGGCCTTACGGCGAAACGCTGGGCCTTATAGTGGCTCGGCAGTGGAACATACCAACCTCGTGAAGACCAAACCGCCACACGGCTCCATATGTCACAACTTGTTTGAATGCGGTGAGGAATTACTCAGCGAGCTACAGGAAAAAGTGGAACATGGCAGCGTGATAGCTGAGACTCTCAGGCGGGGGTCGCACATTGTCATATCTCACTTGCCGCCGGGGAAGGCTCGTCAAGTGTTTAAGACGGTGCGTGTTGTTCTGCGCCGTTCGGAGCGGTACCTCGAAAAAACCAGCGATAAGCTGGAGACTCTTGGACAACTCGTTACGCTGGCTCACAATGTGACTGTATCCCTGCCCCAGATGTCGCATATCATCGGTTCAGATGAACAGTGGTCAATCAAAGCCGCCAAAATCGGCACAGAGTTCACAGCGTTGTCTGCCCGCAGCATTGCCCAGATTGCGCTGGAGCCGGTTCACGCCGGCCTTAAGGTCGTTCGGACGGGCGCGGCGATGGCCGGAATGGATATTACGCATCCGACTTTTGGGAGTCGGTCGGTTGCGGACCCTCGGACCTGGGTTTCATGGCAGGCGATTAACTTTTTCGAAACGAGGCTCAACTATTTAACGCAGACTGTGTACGATGGCGAGACACTTTACGTTTTCCTTCATTCATCGTTTGGAGGCTAGGCAGAGAGAATAGCCGAGCATGACATGGAAGCACAGATCGCGCAAACTTCATCACGGAACTATCGGCCCGCCGTCCGCATGGTTCGATCCTTGGTTCTGGAACCTTTCCTTCGCTTGTACTTGCCTACCTCGCATTGAAAGCACTGGGGCGGAAGTTGGGGAAGCAGCCGGAATAGCGTCGGAGCACCGCATCCAATGCGTTGTTCCAAGCACGCCCAAAGGGGACTACGCTCCCCGGCGCAAGATTTTGTGAATCAGGCCGGAGATCATCTACGCGCATCGGAAGACCGGACTGATCGTCACCCAGGAGAACTACGGGAAGCTGCCCAAGAGCGCGCTGGCGGAGTGGGAGGCGGCGGTCCAGGAGTATTTCGAGATGGTCAAGGGGAAGGTGCAGTAGCCGACCTGTGCCCTCCCGCTTCGAACAGACTCCGACGCTCCGTAACCCTATCAATGCAGCTGCAGATTTCGCATCAAACATTTCCCTCTCCCAATGTTCTGGTACCATGATGTATCGGCATTGACCGAAATGGGAGAACCACAATGACACAAACGCAGATCGTTCAGACGTTGGCAGACAAGTGCGAGGTCACCAAGAAGGTTGCCAAGGCCATGATGGACAGCCTCGCGCAGACGGCCATCAGCGAGGTCAAGAAGAATGGCGTGTTCGTACTGCCGGGAATTGGGCGACTGGTCCGCGTTGACCGCAAGGCGCGCATGGGTCGCAATCCCGCTACCGGCGAAGCAATCAAGATCGCGGCCAAGAAAGTCGTGAAATTCCGAGTCGCCAAAGCCGCCAAGGACTCCATTGTGCCACCGAAGGCGAAGAAGTAGGTTCCAGGAATTGTCAGTCATCTCACCAAAATGAAACGCGCCGGGTGCTAATTCGGGTTAGCCTCGGCGCGTGCAGCCGTCCCGGAGGATCGGGAAGAGTTCAGGTGGGCTTTTGTGGGGCCGCAACCAGATTGTGGATCCGGTGCTAGGCATAACCAAGGACCAGTCGTTCCGGTCAGGTACTGGTACTGTCGGGAAAACGCGCATGGCGGTCGTTTGGTCATTGCCGTTGTTGCTTGCGCCGCCTCAAATAGGGCACATGCAACAATTCCGCCGCCTTCCTTTTCGTCGCTTCTCCACGCCGGTCGTAACGGGCTGTCGTAGTGACGTTGGAATGGCCTGCGAGTTGTTGCGCCGTCGAAATGTCCGCGCCAGCATCGAGCAAATCCGAGATGAATGACCGCCGAAGATCATGCGGTGAGAACGACGCCACCCCTGCTTCGTTCGCCCGCTTTTTCAGGATGTGGAGCACAGCCTGATCGGTCATACGGTGGATCGTGATTCTGCCGCTCTTATTAATGTTGCAGAACAGAGGGCCGGGATCGTTGCCACGGACCAGGAGCCAATCTTTCAGTGCATCGGCGGACCCGTTCGTGGCGTATGCAAGGCGGTCCTTCCGGCCCTTGGCGCCTCGGATAGCAAGTTCGCCGGTTTCGATGTTGAAGTTGGCGAGATCCAGGCCCACGACTTCCGAACGACGCAGACCGGCTCCGTAAAGAACCGCGATCAGAGCGGCGTCACGAATTCCGGCCGGTGAAGCATCTCGACCACACGTGCCCATCAATGCCGCGATTTCACCTGAAGCCAGCGCGCGGCCACGAGGAAGTGTCTGGGCCTTGATCGTGGGCACATCGGCGGAACGGTGGTAATCTTCGGCGGTCATGTACCCAAGACGCCAACATTCTTTAAGGACGCCACGGAGAGCGGCCAGGACCTTGTTTGCCATGGATGGTTTGTATCGTTCCATCAGGGCAGCACGGATTGCGGCGGTGTGCTGGTAACGCAATACCGGCCAGGGGAATGTCTCCAGGTTTGCTTTGCCGGTGGATACGAGGCCGGCAATCGTGTTCAGGGCTTCGGTCATCGTGCGCCTGGAGCCGGAACCAAGGCGGGCGATGTAGACGTGGGCCGGGTGGCGGTCTGGGGGAAAGTAAGATGTTTCCACTTCGGAGAATGTTTCCATTTGTGTTTCCATTTGACTCCGAAGCTAAGTGGTGGAGTTAGAGTGAGTTAGAGAGATGTTTCCAATGTTTCCATATTTTCCGAAGAGTTTTACAAGAAAAATGAAAATCATCTTTATGTACTACTAGGAGGAATCCTTGAAATATATGGAAACATTGGAAACATTTCCGTAAGCCCTTGACTACTAACCACTTACCAGTTTCGGAAATGGAAACAAATTTGGAAACAACGTGACCAAATGGAAACATCCGATCTGCTGAGTGGGAAGTCGGTGGACCGGTTCCAGCAAATGACACTGGCGCCTGGGATCTCGCCGTCGTCGCAGTTTCTGCTGTCTGTATCCACTTGGCCTGGTGAATGGACCGGCTGGATTCTCCGTGCCTCGAGATCGTCATCCAGGTCGCGGCGCTCTTGCCAGTGACCGCGGCACCGAACCCGTAGAATCTCTGCCCCGCTCCTGATATCGGCGGATTCGGGCTTCCGGAACGGGAATCGGGACCATCATCTCCACATTTCTAATCGGTCATGTATCGGACAAGTACTCGTTCGCGCCCATCCTGGTGGGAGCCAGCTTGGTGCCGTTGGTCGCTACTGCGCTGGTATTCCTCCTGATTCGGACGAAGAAGGCATCATAGAATATGCAAGAGAACCTGACCTCACACCGAAGGGCACTCCTCGCGAAGACGGCGGTTCGCAGGATCGTGACGGAATTCGTAGTTCCGGGATCGATTCGGAGGTCTACGATGCCTGGGGTAACCGGTGATTACCCGAGATACGCCGAACTTCCGGATCCGGCGCTCGACAGCCTCAACCCGAGATGGTCACAAGGAGCGTCGGTCAAATCCTGCTGAACACCCAAGTATTTTTCAGTGGTCATAACCGAAGCGTGGCCGAGTGAAAGCTGAATCTGCTCCAGTGCGGCTCGTCCTTTGTGGGCAAGTTTCGCGAAGGTCCTGCGAAGATCATGCGGGGCGATGTTTTTCATGCCGATCTCAGCAGCGTACTTTTTGACAGTCTCGAAGATGCTCTGTGCGGTCATGGTTTCCCCGGCTAAGTTGTCGCCCTTGTTGACGGGCCGGAACACTCTACCGGAAGTGAAGCCCGCCCCCGCCATCCAACCGTCAATCGCCACTTTTGTCCACGAAGGCATCGGCACGGTTCGGACACGGCCACCTTTGCCATGCATGTCCACGATCACCCATCGGGCATCACGCTGTTGAATGTGCTCTACGGAAAGCAGTGCGGTCTCTTCTCGTCTGAGACCGCAGCCAATCATCACGGCCAGGAGCGCGCGATCACGTTTCCCTTTGAGGGTCGCGGTGTCCGGAGCGTTGATTAGCTTTTCGGCCTGATGGATTGTCAGCCAGTTCCCGGTACGAACGCCCTCTCTCTTGATACCCTTCACGCGACCGATGCCTGAAGCCAGTTCCGATTGCATCAAACCGTTGTCGCTGGCTTCCACAGCCAAGCGTCGGATCGCCGTCATGTACAGATTCACGGTGGACGACGATAGGCCGGAT
>Ga0116223_10000280_pt1 | contig 65889 bp, 42 predicted proteins | sample Sb_taG_3_FD_90092 | JGI IMG/M metagenome (GOLD analysis project Ga0116223, IMG submission 90092) | Peat soil microbial communities from Weissenstadt, Germany - Sb_50d_a_PC metaG | ecosystem: Environmental > Terrestrial > Soil > Wetlands > Peat | place: Germany: Weissenstadt | collected 2010-09-21 | reverse complement strand
GACGGATATCGGGGAGCAGAGAGGCAAAGCGTCCGGCGCTCTTGTTTGCGAAGCTCGGTGCCGTGCATGCCGGCGGAGAGCGAGGCTGGGAATCAGGTCACTTGGAACCATTTTCTTTTTGGGGCGCGGCAACGGGAGCGGTCCAGTCGGCCGCTCCCCCTTAAACCCCGTCTCGAACCCTACCTGGCCGGTCCGCCGAACGGATTCTCGTCCGCGCTCGGGCCGTAGATCGAGGGCACCGGCACATTCAACAGCCGAAGGTATACGCTGAGCTGGCCACGGTGGTGAATCCAGTGGTTCAGCATGATCGCCCGGATGAGGACGCCTCGCGGCATCGCCATCAACTGCGTCGGGCCCATCATCAGCCGGCAGGTGCCGCCGAGCTGCTCAGGGTTCAGCCCGCTCAGATACTGCTTCGCATGGGCCATGCTGGCGGCATGAGCCTTCATGATCTCGGCGCTGCTGCCGGCCTGGGGCGGACCGGCGAGTGCGGCGGGATCGATCTGGTATGCCTCGACAGCCGCCATGTCCGCAATTTCTCCCGGCGTGCCGGCGATGTGCATTGCGAGTTGGCCCAGCGACATCGATTTCTCGTGCGGCTTCCATGCGAGGTGCTGTTCGGGAACCCGCTCCAGCACGCGCGCCGTGGTGGCGCCTTCCTGTTCGAGTTCCATCAGGATCGAATCTATTGCGCTCATGTTTTCGAGGATACCGCGAACCGGGTCGCCGCTCGCTTACAATCGTGTAAAAAGATGGCAAAAGCGGAAGCAGCGGTGGCGATCGTGCGGGCGCGGGCGCCGGAAGAGTCGATTCTCCTGATCCGGCGCGCGGAGCGGGAAAGCGATTCGTGGTCGGGGCACTGGTCGCTGCCCGGAGGACGGCGCGAGGCGCAAGATCCGGACCTGCTGCACACGGCCTTGCGGGAACTGGAGGAAGAGTGCGGAATCCGCCTGGCGCGGGAACAAATGGAGGCGGCGCTGCCCCTTGCGGTGGCCAGGCGCCGGACCGGCCACTTTCTCCCGGTAGCGCCCTTCGTGTTCCACATCGACTCTCCGCCGGCGACGCGCCTGGATGCCCGCGAGGCGGTGGAAGCATTCTGGATTCCGCTGCGCACGCTGCTCGATCCCGCGTGCCACGCGTTGCGCCCGGTGCCCACCCGGCCGCCCTCGATGTTATTCCCGGCGATCGGGCTTCGCTCGATGCCGTTGTGGGGCTTCACCTACCGTCTGCTCACGGACTGGCTCTCGCCCGGCCTGCCGCCCGATGCCGGTTTCGATGCGGCGCGCCGCGTGCTGGCGTTCGTGCTGTCCCGCGGTTTGACGCTCGAGAACGACTGGACGGAGCGGGCGGCCACCGTATCCGGCGCGATCCCGGTCGAAGCCGCGATCGAACACTTCACCCAGCCCGCGCACTTTCATCCGGCGATCAACTGCCTGGACATCCACGCGAACCAGATTCGAATCATCGGCCCGGAGTTCGAAGAGTATGTGATCCGGTCAGGCTGAAGCCGCTCAGTACTTCGGCACGCTCGGATCCACCTTGTCGCTCCACGCCAGGATGCCGCCCACCATGTTGCGCACGTGCTGGAAGCCGGCCTGGCGCAGAACAGCGCAGGCCTTCGCGCTCCGAACGCCGCTGCGGCAGTGGATCACAATGTCGGCTTGGGGATCGAACTCACCCACGTGCCTGGGGAACTCGCCGAGCGGGATCAGCTTCGCGCCCGGGATGTTGCAGATCTTGTACTCGTGCGGCTCGCGCACGTCGATCAGCACAAAGTTGTCGCCGCGATCGATCTTGCGCTTCACTTCGGTAACGTCGATTTCGCCTTCGTTCAACTTCGCCTCCTGGGCGGGAGTGGAAGACGCCTGTTGGGGCACCCCGCAGAATTGATGATAGTCGATCAGCTTCGTGATAGTGGGATGGTCGCCGCACACCGGGCACTCGGGGTTTTTGCGCAGCTTCAATTCGCGGAAGCGCATGCTCAGCGCGTCGTACAACAGCAGGCGGCCCACCAGCGGCTGGCCAATCCCCAGGATGAGCTTCACCGTCTCGGTTGCCTGGATCAGGCCGATGGTTCCCGGCAGGATGCCCAACACCCCGCCTTCGGCGCAGCTCGGCACCAGCCCGGGAGGCGGCGGCTCGGGGTAGAGGCAGCGGTAGCACGGGCCGCCCTCGTACGCGAACACGGTCGCCTGGCCTTCGAAACGGAATATCGAGCCGTACACGTTCGGTTTGCCCAGCAGCACGCACGCGTCGTTCACCAGGTAGCGTGTGGGAAAGTTGTCCGTGCCGTCGACCACCAGGTCGTAGTCCTTCAGGATGTCGAGCGCATTCTCGCTCGAAAGCGCCGTTTCATGCTTCACGACGTTCACGTGCGGGTTGATCGCCTGCATCTTTTCGGCGGCGGAGTCGAGCTTCTTCCGGCCCACATCCTGCGTGGAGTGGATCACCTGGCGCTGCAGGTTGGTGAAGTCCACCACGTCGAAGTCCACGATGCCGATCCGGCCGATGCCCGCCGCCGAAAGGTACAGGCCGAGCGGCGCGCCCAGGCCGCCCGCGCCCACCAGCAGCACCTTCGCGGCCTTCAGTTTCAACTGGCCCTCGATGCCCACCTCGGGGATGATCAGGTGGCGGCTGTAGCGCAGGATCTCGTCGTTGGACAGCGTGGCTTCCACGACCGGCGCGGCCATCGTCGAGCCGCCGGCGATGGAAGGCACCAGCGAAATCGTGTCGCCGTCCTGGGCCGGCGTGGCATCCTTGCCGAGATAGCGGATGTCCTCGTCGTTCACATACACGTTGATGAAGCTGCGCAGCTTGCCCTCGTCGTTGTAGATCTGCCTGCGAAGGTCGGGATACTGCGTGGTGAGGCCGGCCAGCACCTCGCCCACGGTCCCGCCCGGAACCGAGACGACGTCCTTCTTGCCGGTGAATTGCCTCAGGGGTGTGGGGATTACGATTTTGGCCATATCAGTAAGTGAGTTCCTCCTTCAACGCCTCCGTCCGTTCGAGATTGGGCACGAAACAGTTGGCGTGATCGAATTCGCCGCGGCGGATCGACAGCACCACGAACGAATGCCACGGAGACGAGTTCTCCAAATCCGTCCTGGAAAAGTAGGCGTCGCAATCGGGATGCGAATGGTAGATGCCGATCAGCTCCATGCTGCGCTCCCGCGCCGCTTTTTCCGCCGCGTACAGGTCGTCGGGGCGCAGCTCGTAGCGCTGTGCCTGCGGGCCCGCAAACGCGTTCTCCAGCGCCACAGCCTGCCGCACCAGCTTCTCGCCGTCGGACACCGAGCCGATCATCGCGCCGCAGCATTCGTCAGGATAAGTCCGGCGGGCGTGCGCCACCATGGCCGCCCAGGCTTCCGATTCGATCCGGATCATTATTCGTCCCAGAAATGCTCGCTCAGGTATTTTTCGGCGCTGTCGCAGAGCACGGTGACGATGGTGGCCGATTCACCGCGCGCCGCCAGATCGCGCGCCAGCAGCGTTGCGGCGTGCACGTTGCAGCCCGACGAGATGCCCACCAGCAGCCCTTCCTCGCGCGCCAGGCGCCGCACCATGCGGTAGGCGTCCTCGGTCTCGATCCACAGGTTGCCGTCCGCCAGTTTCTCATCGTAGATGCCCGGCACGATGGCGGTAGGCATGTGCTTCAGTCCTTCCAGGCCGTGGAAGCCGCTGGAGGGCTGCGCCGAAATGCACTTCACCTCCGGCAGGTCGCGTTTGAGCCGCCGGGAAACGCCCATAAAGGTTCCGCTGGTGCCCATGGCCGACACGAAGTGCGTGAGCGCAGCGCCGGTCTGCTTGATGATCTCGGGCCCGGTGTGCTCGAAGTGCGCTTTCCAGTTGGCCGGGTTGTTGTACTGGTCGGGATAGAAGTACAGGTCCGGGTCGGCCATGTAGATTTGGCGGACCATGCGGATGGCGCCGTCGGAGCCCTCGTTGGGGTCGCTGAAGATCGTCTCGGCGCCGTAGGCCTTCAGGATTTTCTTGCGCTCTTCCGACGCGTTGGCCGGAAGCACGAGCTTCACTTTGTAGCCCCGGTTCGCGCCGATCATGGCGTACGCAATCCCGGTGTTGCCGCTGGTGGAGTCGAGAATGGTGCGGCTGTGATTCAGCTTGCCCGAGCGCTCGCCGTCCAGCACCATGTTCAACGCCGCGCGGTCCTTCACGGAGCCGCCGGGATTGAAGTACTCCGCCTTGGCGAAGATCTCGATTCCCTCGAACTCCAGGGGGATTCTTTCGAGGCGGAGCAGCGGAGTATTGCCGACAGTGGCCAGCAGCGGCTCGGCTTCGGTGCGGGCGAGGTGCGGAATGGGGAGGACGTAGGCCATGACCACCTTCTTGGATTCATTCCTGGGCAATTCGGATGCGAAGATCGCATCTTTTTGTATCCAAAGGAATTAATCACCCTCTGAGTCTTCGACCCATTCTACCATTGCCCTAATGTCTGTCAAGATGGGGGGGAAGGGCGGAGGCGGGGCGCCGGCCTAGGGGACCCAGGCGCCAAAATGAAGCGCGCTGCCCACTCGCACGAGCGCTCTGACCCTTACGCCAGTTGAGATCGGACTTAGCCTGTTGGTCGCCAGCGGTAACGCGCGCCATTCGCATCCGGCGCGCGTGAGCACCCCGAGATCGTCTTGCGGCGCGAGGGTTTACAAATCTTAACTTGATTCGTCTCATCTCGTCGCCGTAAGCTAAGAATTCTTGGTATGGGACGCAAGGCGCAAAAGAACGATTCGTTGCCCGGTTCACTGGACATGTTGATTCTGCGGACGCTGTCGCGGCGGGACCTCCACGGATACGGCATAGTCCAGTTCATTCAGCAATCGTCCGACAACGAGCTCCTCGTCGAGGAGGGCTCGCTATACCCCGCTCTCCAGCGGCTGGAGCTAAACGGCTGGATCGACGGTGCCTGGGGCGTGACGTCCAATAATCGACGGGCGAGGATCTACAAGATCACGGCGGTCGGCCGCAAACAACTGGCCGTGGAAGCCCGGAAGTACGCCAAACTCACGCTCGCGATCGCGCGCGTGATGGGAGCGGAGTGACGGACGTGTTACGACGGCTCAGGTATTGGATAGAAAGCGCCAGCCGCAGCGAGGCGCTGCGTGAGGAAATGGAACTCCACCTTGCGGAAAAAGCCGCGGAACTCGAAGCAGACGGTATGACGGCGGAGCACGCCCGGGCTGAAGCGCGCCGGCGATTTGGCAACGTCGGATTGAAGCACGAAGAGTCACGGGAGATTTGGATGACACGGTTTTTATCGGAACTTGGCCAGGATATCCGCTATGGCTGTCGCACCATGACCGCCAACAAGGCGTTCAGCGCTCTGGCGGTCTTGTCGCTGGCGCTCGGCATCGGCGCCAATACTACGATCTACAGCTTCATGGAGTCGATCCTGTTGCGCTCGCTGCCGGTGACTGATCCCGAGTCGCTGGTGGTCTTGAATTGGCATAGCCGGCCACCCCAGAACGCCAACAAGGAGTCGGTCCACGTCATGCACGCGCTACAGGGCTTGGCGTGGCCCGGCGACAAAGGCGACATGGTCCTTGGCATCTTCCCATACGGCGCTTTCGAGACGCTTCGCGAGGAGAATCCCGTCTTTTCCACGCTTTTCGGATACTTCAACGGACATAACAAGACCCTGGCCATCCGGGGGCAGGCCACGAGCGCCAGCACGGAGTACGTCACCGGCGGGTATTTTCGCGGCCTGGCAGTGTCGCCGGCCGCGGGACGTCTGATCGAGTCCGAAGACGACCGTCCAGGCGCAGCGCCGGCCGCGGTCATCAGCTTTGCGACCAGCCAGCAGCGCTTTGGGGGACCGTCGAGTGCGGTCGGACAACCGGTTCTCGTCGATAACGTGCCCTTTACAGTGATCGGCGTGGCGCCGCCGGAATTCTTCGGAGTCGATCCCGCGGCGGCGCCGGACCTTTACCTTCCGTTGCACACGAATCTGCTGGTGGACGGCGTCCGAGCGGCTCGTATGTATCCCGACAGAAACTTCTACTGGATCGAAATGATGGGCCGTCTGCGTCCCGGCGTAAGCATGGCCCAGGCGCAGGCAGCGCTGGCTCCTCGTTTCCATCAATGGGTTGCCGCCACCGCGACGACCGACGGTGAGCGCGCCAAACTGCCCGCGCTGACGCTGAATCCCGGCGCCGCCGGCCTGGGCAGTTTGCGCCGCCAGTATTCCAAGCCTCTGTACGTGCTCCTGACGATGGTGGGATTGATCCTGGCGATCGCGTGCGCGAACATCGCCAATCTGCTGCTGGCAAGGGCGGCCGCGCGACGCCGCGAAATGGCTGTCCGGCTCAGCCTGGGAGCCGGACGGTTCCGCGTCGTGCGGCAGTTGCTTACCGAGAGTGTGATGCTGGCGTTGCTCGGCGGAGCATTCGGGGTCTTGTTTGCAATCTGGGGCGTGCGATCGCTGACGCTTTTGCTCTCCAACGGGCAGCAGAACCTTACGCTGCACGCGGAATTGAACTGGAACGTGCTGGGCGCGACGGCGGCGCTCTCTGTGGTTTGCGGCCTGTTATTTGGCCTCGCTCCAGCGCTTCAGTCGACGCGTCCGGAGGTTATGCCCGCGCTGAAGGAGGGCCGCGGGGGCGGACCGCGCCGCCGCGCGCAGCACGTGCTGGTGGTCGCCCAAATCGCGATCTCTTTTCTCATCCTGGTCGCCGCCGGTCTGTTTGTCCGGACACTCAACAACCTGCACTCCGTCCAACTGGGATACGGTCGCGAGAACATCCTTCTGTTCTCTCTGAATGCGCGCCAGGCCGGGCATCGCGACCCGGAGATCGCCATTTTTTACGCGGACCTGCGCAAGCGCTTCGAATCGATCCCCGGCGTGAGCAGCGCGACGCTTTCGCAATCCTCGATCATCAACGCCGCCCGCACCGGGCAAGCAATCAGGGGACCAATGAAGATCGGCGCTGTTACCATCGAAGACGCGCGCGTCATGGCGGCCGGACCGCGTTTCCTCACGACGATGCAGATTCCGATCCTGGCCGGGCGTGAGATTGACGACCGCGACCAACCGGGCTCCAGGCCGGTTGCAGTGATCAGCGAGGAGCTGGCGCGAACTTACTTCGGGAACGAGGATCCGGTGGGCCGGCGCATCACGCTCCCGGACGAGAAGCGCGATCTCGAAATCGCCGGCGTATCGGCTAACCTGCGGTACGGTGGTCTGAAAAATGAAGAGGAGAGTGCCATGACCGTGTTCGTAGCGGTCAGCCAGTTTCCTCCGGACCGAATGATCTATGCGCTGCGCACTGCGGGTGATCCGCTGAGGTTTGTTCAGGGTGTGCATGAGATCGTGAGGGAGGCGGATCCACGCATACCCGTCACGAACGTGGTTACACAGGCCGCGGAAATCGATCGGACGATCAGCCGGGAAATCACCTTCGCGAAATTGTGTACGGGTTTCGCGGTTCTCGCTCTGCTGATGGCGTGCGTGGGGCTCTACGGAACGATGTCTTACAATGTCGCGCGGCAAATCGGCGAGATCGGAATCCGTATGGCTCTGGGCGCGCAACGCGGCGCCGTGGTATGGATGGTTCTGCGCCGGGTTCTACTACTGGCAGCGGTGGGACTCGCGATCAGCGTGCCTGCCGCGTTGAGCGCGTCGCAGCTGGTCAGATCCTTTCTGTTCGAGACCCAGCCCAATGATCCGGGGACCCTGGCGCTGGCAGGCGTCATCCTCCTAAGCGCCGCGATTCTCGCTGGCTATGCGCCGGCAAGGCGAGCGTCCCGAATTGATCCGCTGGCGGCTCTGCGGCACGAGTAAGGCATGGTCCTTGGGACCGAAACGAAGGATGAAGAATGTGACCGGGCAGGGCTTCGCCGTGCTTCAGGCGGCCGGCAATCAGGCGCAGTGCAAGCGCCTGGACTCCTGCGGTAGCCTGCTTCCTGGTGCGGCCATATGCGTCACGCCGGGGAGCGCCGCGATTCTGCACGTCTTTGTCGTGCTGCCAAACCCGAGCGTCTGCTACCATCATGGGTCGTGAGCCTCGCCTGGCGGCCGTGGTTTGTCTTCGTCCTCTTTGCTGTGCTGGTGATTGCCACCCGCTTTCCGCTGGCTCCCGGTCAACTCTTCACCTTCGACGACGTCAATCTCGCCTACTCCATTAATCACTTCGACATCCGCATCAGCCAGCCCCATCCACCCGGCTACCCGCTGTTCGTCCTGGAGATGCGGGTGCTCTGGTGGCTGCACTTTCGCCGTGTCGAGCATCTTCTCATGGTGCTGTCGCTGGCCGGCAGCATCGCGGCCCTGCTGTTGCTGGCCGCCGCCGGCAATCGCATCCTGGGAGGCGCGTCCGGATTCTACGCCGCATGCCTGATGGTCCTTCATCCCGTGTTCTGGCATGCGGGAGTAACGTCGGCGCTGCGGGTGCAACTCGCCATCGTCTCGGTGGCGGTGGCGGCCGCCTGCTGGCAGGCCTGGCGCGGCAACCCGCGCCGGGTCTTGTGGAGCGCCGTGGCCCTGGGACTCGCCGCCGGCATCCGTCCCGAAATCGGCCCGCTGCTGTTTCCCCTGTGGGCCGCCTGCGCCCTTCGCGCGCCGGTAACGTGGCGCGATCGCGCGATCGCCCTAGGCGGCATGGCAGTCGCCGTAGCCGTGTGGCTGCTGCCGGCAATGATCGCGTCGGGCGGCCCGTTCGACTTCGTGAAAGCCTGCCTCGACTACATCTCCGATCAGGCCTCGGTCAGTTCCGGACTGTTCGGCGCCACGGACACCAAATGGCGCACCACCTTCTGGCGCATGATGGTGTGGATCTTCGGCGGCCTTCCCGGGTTCGTGCTTCCCGCGGTGCTCGCGTGGCGCCGCCGGGAAGGTTGGGGCCTGGACCCGGACCGCCTGGCCTTCCTGGCGCTGTGGTTCGTTCCGCCGTTCGTCTTCGCCGTGCTGGTCCACATCGAAGATCCCGGCCAGGCGCTGTCCATCGTGCCGGTAGTCTCGCTGGTTGGCGGATATCTCATGAATCGGGCGCTGGAAAAAACGGACGCGCGCATCCCCCGCTGGCACGCCATCGCGCTGGCTCTGGCGGCGCTGGCTATGGCCTGGAGCGTGTGGCAGCACCACGACAGCAGTTTGCTCGTGATCTGGCTGAGCGGATACTTCATGTTCTACGCGTTCGCGCGGAACGATGCCCGGACCTACCCCTGGTACTCCACCGCGCTGGTTCTGGCGGCGCTGGGAATGGCTTGGATCGTGGACCACCAGGATGCGCGCTTCACCGTGCTTTGGCTGCCTCCGCTGTGCCTGGCTGCCGGGCTGGCGCTGAAACTGGCGGCGCTGCGGGACGCCGGCCCCCCGTTCCGGTTGTACCTGCTGACCTTCCTGCTTGCGCCTGTCGTCATCCTCAACCTCACCATGTTCCAGTACCTCGACTGGTATTACCAAGGCTCGTCCACATCCGGTTGGGCGGCCGCCGGCGAGCAGTTGCTGGCCGATCTCACCAGCGGTCTCGCTTTGACCTCATACGGCCAGATCAAGAGCACGCTCGAGATCGACGACCACACCCTTCAGCAGATCCGGAGTCTCGCGCGCGAGCGGCCGGGCAACACGGTGGTGGTCTGGGAACGCGGCCTGACCGCGTGGCGCAAGGTTGCCTACTACGCACGCTCCGTGCCCGTCGTGGTGCTGGAGCACAAGAAAATCCGGTCGGGATCGCCTCCCGTGATCGCCATCTGGAGGGGCCCCGTGCTGGAGCGGAGGACCCAGGGAGCGGCGCCGCTCGAAGTGTCCTTGCCCGCGGGCGCGCGCATCGTCTGGGTGCTGAATCCCCGAACCGATTTCGTCGACCTCGCCCGGCAGAGCTTTCCGCTCACCACCGCCGATCCGGTCTACTACACCGACCTTCCGCAAGAGCCCGGGAGCCGCACCGTCGGCGAGTACCGGCTCACGTGGTGAGCCACGGCCGAGCGAGACGGTGGCAATCCAACACGCTGCGGTGTAGGCTCATGAGGGAGTGGAGGCTTGCATGAAACGATCTAGTCTGGTCCGTCTGGCAGTCGGCTTTTGTTTTTTGTTGCTCGGCACTTGCGTCCTGGCGTTTCAGCCCCGGGGCGGCTACCATTTGCTCAAGAAAATTCCGTTCGGTGCGGCGGAGGGTGGCGGCGAGTATTTCGACTACATTTTCTTCGATGCCGCGGCGCGCCGCGTCTACCTCTCGCACGGCACCGAGGTCAAAGTGCTCGATGCCGACAGCAACGTTGTGGTGGGCACCATCACCGGTTTGAAACGGGACCACGGAGTCGCCGTAGTCCCGGAGTCAGGCCGCGGGTTCATCAGCGATGGAGACGCGGGGCAGGCCGTCATTTTCGACCTGAAGACGTTTAAGACCATCGGCCAGGTGAAAGCCGATTCCGATGCCGATTCCATTCTCTACGAACCCGTGTCGAAGCGCATATTCGTCTTCAACGGCGACCCCAACAGCGCCACCGTCATCGATCCCGCAAAGGGGACGGTGGTGGCGACCCTTCCCCTGGGCGGCGCTCCGGAGCAAGCCGTCGCCGACGGCAAGGGCATGATCTACGACAATCTCGAAGACAAGAACGAGGTCATCGCGATCGATTCCCGCACGCTGAAGATCACCGCGCGATGGCCGGTCGCGCCCGCCGGGCAGCCCGTAGCTATGGCCATGGACCGGCAGCACCGGCGCCTGTTCATTGGATGCCGCAACCCCAAGCTCTTCATCGTCATGAATGCGGACAATGGAAAAATCATCGGCCAGCCGTTCCCCATCGGCGGGCGTGTAGACTCCAACGTCTTCGACCCCGAAACCGGTCTGGCGGCCGCCTCGACCGGCGATGGCACGATCCACATTTTTCACGAAGACTCTCCCGACAAGTTCAGCGTGGTCGAAACCGTGGCGACCGAGTACGGGGCCAAAACGATGGCGCTCGATCCGAAGACACACAACCTCCTGGTGGACACGGCGGATTTCGATCCACCAGGGGCCGCCACCGCGAAGCAGCCCAATCCGCAGCGCAGGCCCAAGCCGGGAACATTCCGTCTGCTGATTTACGGCCGCTAAGAACGGCGGCAGCGGCATTTTCCGGCAGGCTCTCGCGCCGCCCGCCCATTCCTGGGCCGCTCTCGCCGCTCAGTCTGGAATTGTTATTGTTATTTCTTGTTATATTGTTAGAAATCGCAACTGCACAAAGCGCCCCTCCATGACTCCGAGCCCGTCACCCGTCGAAGCGGCGCCCGCCACCGAGTCCACAAGACGGCAGATTCTTGCGGCGCAGGTTCGGCTTCTCTACGGCAATGCGAACGTCGGAGTCGGTGTCACCCTGGTCGCCATGCCGATCTTGGGCCGCCTGGAGTGGGGAGTAACTCCGCACCCCACCATCCTCGGTTGGGGCCTGTACATGTTTCTGCTATCGGTGGCGAGGTTCATCCTGGGGCGGCGGTATTCTCGCGGTGCGCCGTCGAGGCTGAAGGCGAGCAGGTGGGGTGATGCTTTCGCCATTGGCGCGGGCCTGGCCGGAGCGGGTTGGGGCGCGGCGGGTGTTCTGCTATACCCCAGCGACCATCTAGCGAATCAGATTTTTCTCGTCTTCATTCTCGGCGGAATGATGCTGGGCGCGGTTTCCGTCCTTGCGCCGCTTCCCAAGGCGTTTCTGGCATTCATCCTCCCAACAGGTCTCGCGCCTGCCGTGCGTCTCGTGGTTCAGGGCGATGAGGCCCACGTTGCCATGGGGTTGCTGGCCGGCCTCTTCACTCTTGCCACTTTGCTCACTACCAGGCGAATCTATCTGACCATCGTCTCGACATTGAAGCTGCAGTTTGAAAACCAGAATCTTGTGGAGGATCTGCGGGCTGCCAAAAGCCAGGCCGAGGCGTTGAATGAGCAACTGGAGGTCCGGGTCCAGGAGCGCACGGCCGAATTACGCCGGTCGGCCGAGCAACTGCGGGCCGAGATTGCGCAGCGCGAGCGGATAGAAGAGGAACTGCTGCGTGCGCGCAAGCTCGAATCGCTCGGGGTGTTGGCCGGCGGCATGGCGCACGACTTCAATAACTTCCTGACGGTCGTCCAAGGCAGCATCGAGATGGCCAAGATGCAGCTCGATCCGGATGAGCCGGTTCAGGGCATACTGGACCAAACCGCGACCGCCTGCCAAAGGGCGGCATTTCTGTCCTCTCAATTGCTGACCTTCGCGAAAGGCGGCGCCCCGGTTCGCCGCCTGGTTTCCGTTTCCAAGCTCGTGATGGATGCGGTCCACCTGGCGCGGGTCGGAGCGCAGACCAGCATTGAGGTCGACATCCCGGAGGATCTCCGGTTTGCCGAAGTGGACGCGGGCCAGATCGGCCAGGTGCTCCACAACATCCTCCTGAACGCGCGGCAGGCGATGCCGGAAGGCGGAATCATCGAGGTTCACGCGGAAAACGCCGCCCCGGAGGACGCTCCCGGGGCTGACCCCCGCGTGAGGATTTCCATTCGAGACTACGGGTGCGGAATACCCGCCGACGTCCTGCCACGGATCTTCGACCCATACTTCACCACTAAGACCGGCGGCAGCGGACTCGGTTTGGCGACGTCATATGCCATCGTTGCCAAACACGGCGGTTGTCTTTTTGTGCAATCGAAACCCGGAGACGGAACCATATTCACGATTGATCTGCCCGCTTCGCTAGAGACTCCGGCGCAACAGGCTCCGGTGGTCGGCCACATGCAAACCGGCACGGAGCGGCTGCTGGTGATGGACGACGAGGAGTCTCTCCGAAAGCTGCTGGAAGCCATTCTCACCAAGCTCGGCTACGAAGTCCAGAGTGCCCGCGACGGAGCCGAGGCAATCGCTCTGTGTGAAAGCGCGAAAGCTTCCGGCCGCGGTTTTGATGCCGTCCTGCTCGACGTGACCGTGCGCGGCGGTGTGGGAGGGATAGAAGCGGCCGCGAGACTGAAGGCGTTGGACCCCTCCTTGAAGCTGATCGTTTCCAGCGGCTACTCGGATGCTCCGGTGATGTCGGACTTCCGCAAGTACGGCTTTGACGACGTGATTCCGAAGCCGTGGGCAGTGGCCCAGGTGAGCGAAGTCTTCCGAAGAGTGCTGGTGCCGGATCCCGATCGCAAAGAGAGATAGCTGGCCCGGCGCGGTGGCCGGCCGCGCGCGCCGGCGGCGATCAACGCATCGGCGGCCTCCACCCCATGGCTCCGTCTGTATTGCCGCGGGTAGACGCCCGCCTGGCGCGCTGCTTCGTCGTCGATCGCGTACAGGTCAGCGCCCGGAAAAGATCATTCAGAGCGTCGTGCTCATTGGGCCGGGCGCCGGCCCACAGTTCGGCCACACTGACAGGCGAATACAGGACAGCGGAATCTACGAGAACGGTCATTTCTTGTGAAGCCGGTCCAGGCGGCCGCCTTGACGAAGGCTTCGAATACACTCCACCGCATCGGGAGGCGCGGAGCGTTCCTTGCGAATCCCGACGAATTCCCGTCTCGGAACTCGTTGCCTCGGCAGGCGGGAGGAACAGATGAAGGCGATGCGGGATCGCCCGCCTCACGCCTACTGCGCGAACTTCGGCCTTTTTTCAGTCACAAGCGCAGAAAAATCTTTTTGCTCTTCGTTTCAAGGGGTTACAGCGGCCTATTTCGGAGTGCAGCCAGTCCGGGAGCTACCGTGAGATCGGAAGAAGGAGTTCGGACCCCTCATATGACCTGAAGTCTTCCCACTTCTTCCAATACCACCCTCCCGCTCCACAGGAGCGTTCCCCACCAATCCCGGATTCCTTCGCCGGCAAGACAGGCCTCGGGCCTGTCCTGCCGGCTCAAACTCACCCAGTGCCCGCCTTACTTCGCGCCCTTCCAATCGGGGAGACGGCCCGGAGTGGGCGGAGCGCCGGCCGCGTCGAGCTGCTTCTCGAGAGCCTTGATGTCGGTTTCGATCAGCTTGCGCAGCTTCGGAATCTCCAGGGCCAGGGCGTCGGACGCGATCTGATACTGCTCCATCGCCGTCTTGGTGGGCCGGCCCGTAGTCCCGCGCGCCGGCGATGCGGCTGCCTGTACGTGCTCGGAAATCGAGGCTGGCGAGCCTTCGTTGTGCGACCGCCAGACCCGGTCGCCCGAAAGCGCCAGGTTGATGTCGGCGAGGTTCTTGTCCAGCTTCAGCGCCTCCTCGCGGAGCTTGGAGGGAAGACTCGGGGTGGCATCGATGGCGCGGCGAATCGCCGAAAGGCGCTGGCCGGCCTCCGTAGCGGCATCCTGAGTTGCCGTCATGGCCTTTTGCAAACTGGCCAGCTTGTCCTGGAACGCCGCCAGGGCCAGGCGGTCTTCGCGGGTCGAAGGCCCTTCGGCGACCACTTCGAAGGATTGCGAACCGGCGAACGGGGTCACCACGCCGTCCTGGCGCCTGGCCAGCGTGACGGTGTATTTTCCGGGAACGGCCAGCGTTCCGGCGCCGCCGCCGCGTCCGCCGAAGGCACCGATCGCGGCGAGCAGTTCTTCGTCGCCGCCACCGCCGCCCGCGCCGCCACCGCCGCCTGCTCCACCACCGCCACCAGCTCCACCACCGCCACCAGCTCCACCACCGGCGCCGCCGCGGCCACCGCCACCGCCACCAGCGCCGCCGCCTGCTCCACCGCCTGCTCCACCGCGGCCGCCGCCACCACCACCGCCAGCCGTCGGAATCGCCGCAGCTAAGGCAGGGGGCTGGGTCCGCAGATCCCAAGTCACCCGGTGAATGCCGCGAGTGGCCGGCGCATCAAACCGCCGGATCACTTTGCCGGAAGCGTCGGCGATCGACACGATGATCGCAGGCCCCTCTTCCTGGGATTCCGCGCGCAGCTCTTCGGGGGTCGGATAAGGAGGCGGCTCGCCCTTCTGGATCGCCGCGCGCTCCCGCTGTTGGCGGTCCTGCAGCCGGGTGCGGATGGCATCCTTCACGTTGAAGGTGATCACCGCGCCGACCGGCGGGTTCGGCGCCGTGAAGTGGGCCGTGCCCAGGTCGCCGCCGGGATTGTAGGGAAGATACGAGAGCGCGTTCTTCACCGGGAAGATGGCGCTGTCCTTTTGCAGCATTTCCGGCGTGGCCAGCCGCAGCGGGCTGTAATCGTCGAGGACGTAGATGCTGCGGCCGAAGGTGCCGATCACCAGGTCGTCCATCTGCTTCTGGATGGCCAGGTCGCGCACCAGGATGGTGGGCAGCCCCACGTTCAGCTTGATCCACTTCTCGCCGCCGAGATTGGTGAAGTACAGGCCGAACTCCGTTCCGGCGAACAGCAGGTTCTTGTTGACGTGGTCCTCGGCGATGGCGTAAACGCCGCCGCGCTCCGGCAGGTTGCCGGAGATGTTGACCCAGGTCTTGCCCTTGTCCGCGCTCTTGATGAGATACGGCTTGAAATCGCCGTTCTGGTGATTGTCGTAGGCCACGTAGACCGTGCCCGCGTCATGCTGCGACGCCAGAATGCGTTGCACGTATCCGTCGGCCGGTGCGCCGGCGGGCTGTTCGACCTTGCGCCAGGTCTTGCCGCCGTCTTCGGTCACCTGCACCAGCCCGTCGTCGGTGCCCGCGTAAATCAGGCCTTCCTGTTTGGGAGATTCGGCGATGGCCGAGATGTTGTCGTAGAGCGCGGTCGAAACGTTCTTCTGGATGGCGTCGATGGGCCATATCTTGCCCATGAGGGGCTGCTTGTTGCGGTCGAGCTGCCGCGAAAGATCGGGGCTCACGGCGCGCCAGCTGTCGCCGCGGTCGTCGCTGCGGTACAGCCGCTGCGCGCCGAAGTAGAGGCGGGTATTCGAGTGCGGGCTGATGATCAGGGGCGTGTCCCAGTTCCAGCGCATGGGCGGGTCGCCCTTGGCCGGTTCGGGCTGGATCGAAACGCGCTCGCCCGTGCGCTTGTCGAACCGCACCATGCTGCCGTTTTGCATGTTGGCGTAGATGGTGTTGGGGTCCTTGGGATCCACGCGGGAGTAGAAGCCGTCGCCGCCGTTGGTGACGAAGCAGTCGCTGTTGGAGAGCGTGGTATTCCTGGTCCGCGCCGCACAGCCGATGCTGTTGTTGTCCTGCGTCCCGCCGTACACGTGATAGAACGGCGCATCCTCGTCGGCCGTGACGTCGTAGAACTGCCCGGTGGGCAGGTTGGCCTTGAAGATCCAGGTGGCGGCGCGGTCGAAGCTCTCGTAGACGCCGCCGTCGCAGCCCACCAGGTAGTGATTGTTGTTCTTGGGGTCGACCCAGATATCGTGATTGTCCACGTGCTTGTTGCGCGTGGGGAGGCTCGCCAGCGTGCGGCCGCCGTCGTCGGAGACCATGATGTTCACGCCCTGGACGTAGACGCGGTCGGGATTGGCGGGGTCCACCTGGACCTTGGAGTAATACTGCCCTTGCTGGTCGTAGCTGTTGCGCTTCTCCCAGGTCACGCCGTTGTCGGAGGAGCGGTACAGGCCGCCGCGCCCTTCGGGGCCCTCCACCTGCGCGTAGACCATGTTCAGATTCGACGGTGCGCGCTCCAGGCCGATGCGGCCGAGCTCGCCCGTGGGGAAGCCGCCGCGAACCTGGGTCCACGTCTTGCCGGCGTCGAGGGAGCGCCACAGCGCGCTCTCGGGCCCGCCGTGAATCATGCCGAAGTAGCGCCGCTGGCGCTGGTGGGTGGCGGCCAACAGGTTATCGGGGTTGCGCGGGTCGAGGATGACGTCGGAGCAGCCGGTGTAATCGCCGACTTTGATGAGGCTCTGCGACCAGGTCTTGCCGCCGTCGATCGACTTATAGAGGCCGCGCTCGCCGCCGCCTTTCCACAGGGGGCCGGGGGAGGCTACGTAGACCACGTTGGAGTCGCGCGGATCGATCACGATGCGTCCGATGTGCTCGGTGAGTTTCAGGCCCACGTTGCGGAACGTGCGGCCGGCGTCCTCGCTCTTGTACACGCCGTCGCCATAGGAGACGCTGCGCTGGTTGTTGTTCTCGCCGGTGCCTACCCACACGATGGACGGGTTCTTGGGATCGATGGTGACCGAGCCGATGGAGTAGGAGCCGTAGTTATCGAACACCGGCGTCCAGGTGGTGCCGTTGTTATAGGTCAACCAGATACCGCCCGACGCTTCGATAACCAGGTAGTGGTTGGAATCGTCCGGAAAGACGGCGAACTGGTTAACGCGGCCCGAGATGAACGCCGGGCCGATCTGGCGGGCTCGCAGGCTGGCGAACGTGCCAACGTTGATGGGGTCTTCCGACCCGCGGCCGCCGCGGCCGGGCGCGGCCTCATTCTGCGCCAGGATCGGCAGCGAAAGACACAAAAGGAAGGGAAATAGCTTCATCGACGGTGAGTATAACGCATGTCGGGACAAGCTGCTAAACCGGGCTCACTTAGGCGAGTCAATCCGGAGCCTCCCACACTTGTTTGGGCGACACACAGTCCCGGCAATGCAATATTTGTTGATCCCTCTTTTCAACGGACTACGCATTACCGGTTGGAAGCGGTCGAGCGCCCAAACGAAAGGTGTCGACCTTCCGGAGAGGGGATACGCATGCGTTTCAAACAAACCGTTGTTGCGGCCCTGTGGGTCATTCTGGTGGCCGCAATGTTGCCCATGATCTCAACTTCTCAAGGGCCGAACAACAGTATTTCACCCGGTCACAGCTTGACGATGCTGGCAAACGGAGAGTGGCTCCTCATCGGCGCCCGGATCATTGCCTGGCCAACAGCGTCGGCTGTCATCGTGAATACGCGTAACAACCAGGTGAGACCGGCCGGCGCCCTGATTCAGAGCCGTTCGTGGCACACGGCTACCGCACTGCCGGACGGAAAGGTTCTGATCGTTGGCGGTACCGATCCGGAAGGCCGCATTCTTGCCGCCCCGGAAATTTTCGACCCGGAGCGGCAGAGCTTTGAGGCTTTGCCGCCATCGGACCTGACTCCGCGGGCACACCATACCGCCACGCTGCTGACCGACGGGAGTGTCCTGCTTGCTGGAGGCACTTCGGAGGACGGCAGCCCGTTGAAGTCGGCGGATATCTGGGATTTCAGAACAAGAACGGGCAGGAAACTGGCATCGGAGATGATGGTCCCGCGAAGCAGGCCGAACGCCAGGCTCCTGCCGGATGGAAGTGTTCTCCTTTGGGAGGGAACGGAGGAAGCGGATCATGACCGGGCAAAAGAGGAGATCTACTCGCCTTGGCACCAGAGCTTTCTGCCTTGGTATGGAGGGCCGCCGGAGCGGGAAGTACCGGCGATCGAGGGATCGTTTCCGGAAAGTCAGGCGATGGAGGTTCCGGTAGATCAGGTGATCGGACTCCGGTTCTCCCGGCGGATGCTCGTCGATTCGGTCAGTCCGGCGACGGTTGCTCTTTCAGACGGCGTTCAACACCTCGACACGCGCGTGATCCCGGCCGAGCAGGGCATGCTAGTCTTTGTCACTCCGAAAGCGCCTCTTCTGCCGGCAACTCTCTACACTCTGGTGATCGATGGCGCCAAAGATGAACTGGGCGGTCTTGTTCCCTATTCGACCCGCACGTTCAGGACCGCCGAGGGTCCCATTCAGGTCAGCCAGACCAGCGGCCTTTCATACTCACCGGCGCTGGCGATGGTTCTGCAGCCACGCGCCGCCGATCCGGCAAACACCAAGACCATCAAGGCATTTCTTGACTGCCTGAATCCATCGAAGCCCAAGAGCATTACCGACAGCGTAGCCTGTCTCCCGAGCGCCGCCTGCAAGTTCACGGTCACCATGAGCACGCAAAGTTTGCAGCCCGCCTGCACCATAGCCACCGTGCAATTTCCGCGTGTGATTCTGGATTGTCCAGGTCCTGCGGCAAACCTGAGCTTTCGGCCGTCATACCTTCTTTGCCCCCAGGGCATGCAAGGTCAAACCAGGCTGAGCGATCACGTCGAACTCGGTGAAGACGCGGACGCCGTGACGTTCGGCCCGGGCGACAGGCAAAACCAGGGCGACATGTTTATGGGCGATGTTTTCGTGGATCCCCAGGGCGGTTACACAGCGAAAAAGTTGGAGGATGTCGCGATCTATGGCAAAGACCTGCAGAACTTCAGCAAGAACACCTGCGAGTCGTTTTGCCACAAGCCGGTGGTTGACAAGGGGCAGAATGAACTGGCGAGGTTCCCTCCCATCAATCCGTTTGCCGACTTTCGCGGGCAGAATGACCTCGCACAGTTCGTGATCTTCACGGATGTCGACCCCGCGAAGTATCCGGGCGCGAAAAACGCTCCTAAGGGCTCCGGCCAAAAGAAGAATTTCACCAATGTCTGTACAGCGATTACCAACAACAAAAAGCAGGTCAATGCAGCGGATAAGAGTATTCCACCAGCGGCCCTGGACGTCGTCGACGCCTTGTGCAAAGGCCTGCTGGCAAAGGTCAAGTGAGGGGAGAAAAAGCCATGAGAACCCAAATAGCAGTCCTTGCGCTCGTTACTCTGCCTGGCGTATGCCTCGCGGAGATAATCACCAATGGGGGGTTTGAAACCGGTGACTTCACCGGATGGACGCTGTCGGGAAACACCAGCGATACGTTCGTCGATGGAACTCTGCCACACAGCGGTCTTAACGCGGCAAATCTCGGACCGAGCCCCACAGACGGCATGCTGGCTCAGCTTCTGCCGACCATTCCGGGCCAAATTTATACCCTGAGTTACTGGCTGCAAAATGAGGGCGGCTCTCCGAACGATTTCAGCGTATCGTGGGACGGCGGCACTCTTCCCGGCAGCGTGCTGACAGACAGCGACCCCGGATTCGAGTACACGCTGTTCACGTTTCAGAACCTGGTTGCAACGCCGGGCAGAACCCCTCTGGAGTTTACTTTTGAACAGACCCCGGCATTCTGGCACTTAGACGATGTCTCGGTCTCGGTTCAGAGCGCGCCGGAACCGGCCAGTCTCACCATATGCGCGGCCATGCTCGCCGGGTTGGGGCTGATGAAACTTCTTCGCCGATCCGGTTAGGGCGGAGGCTTTGCGCGCCGGGCGGCATTAAGGAATTACAACTGCGCAGCGTTCCCGTTTGACGACGCAACCGACCGCACCCTGGCCCCGGCAACTTCAGGCGGTGCGGTGGACTCACGCACCCGCAGTTCCGCCCTTAGTAGCATTACCTCGCTCACGCCGCCATCGTCCGAGGCGTCGCTCATCTTCTTCAGGAGCATCTCCATGCCGCGCCTGCCTATCTCGTAAGTGGGCTGGGCTACGGTTGTGAGCTTCGGGGTAAAATTGGCCGTCCATACATAGTCGTCGAACCCGATGACACTCACTTCCGCGGGGCAACGCACACCCACCTCCCCGATCGCCCGCATCAGCCCGAGCAGCATTTTGTTGTTGCTGGAAATCAGCGCAGTCGGCCGCGTAGAAAGGGCTAACAGTTGGTGTCCACAGCGGTAACCCGTCCCGGTTTGCAAGTCTCCGCTACGAAGGTACTCGTCCCGGATCGGCAGTTGGTACTCCTGCATGGCCCGCCGGAATCCTTCGAGCCGGTCCGCATGGGGCGATAGCCGCAGGTTTCCGGTAATCATAGCAATGCGCTCGTGGCCTAACTCGATCAGGTGCCGGGTGGCGCGATAGCCGGCGTCCAGATTGTCGGTGGCCACGGCAGCGACCTTCAGTGCCTGCGGCACACGGTCCACAAACACGATCGGGAACCGCCGCCGGATCAGACTCTCGTAAGCCATTGAAGCATCCGAGCACGCAATGAGCACGCCATCCACCCGACGGGAGAATAATATGTTCAGGTGCCGTTGCTCCTGGACGGGGTCCTCGTTGGAGTTACACAGTATCACCGAAAAACCCCCGGCGTGGGCCGCATCCTCCACGCCGCGCACCATCTCGGGAAAGAACGGGTTCGTAATGTCCGGTATGAGAATACCGACCACGTTCGTACGCCCGACCCTCAGGCTGCGGGCCACCTGGTCGGGATGATAGTCGAGGGCGGCCATCGCCTCCCGCACGTTTTGCGCGCGAGCCTCACTGACTGTCGCCGTACCATTGAGGACTGCTGAAACCGTGGCGACTGAGACTCCAGCCAGGCGGGCCACATCGCGCATCGTGTGTCGCCCTCGCTTCACCATATGCGCTCATTATATCGAAACGATTCAGATTTGTACAGACGGCGGAACAATTAGCCTTCGTGCCGCACAACCCGGCTTCCCGGTCGAGGCGGCCCAACTCGTCAATCCAACCGCTTCCCGTCCGATTGGGTGGCCGCGCCTGAATTTTAGCGGGAAGGCCGCTCCTGTTCCGTGACGATCTCGCCTCCGGCGTCGAACCCGAGGCCCATGGACCGAAGCCGCGCTACCCCACCGGACCTCCTGCTGCGTTCGACGAAGAAAGTCCCGTTAATTCAATGGGTTACGCCAAAGTACCGCTCGGAATCAGGTCTCCAGCGACGCCCTGAATTGCGAATCGTAACGTTTCAGCAAAATATCATTATGGTCGATCAGGGCCACGTGGAGAGGCCAAAACAAGATCTGAAACGATTCGATTTTGCCTTGACAGGTCCGCCTGGAATCCGTAAAATAGACCCAAATGTCTGGATCAATGCGCATGGGATGGAAAGCGTTTGCCTTCACCCTCACTCTGGCGGTTGTGGCCATCGGTGCCGAGCCCCCCGTCATCCCCGTCGGGCTCGACGCGTATCGGCAGTGGGAACGCTGGCCGTATCAGCGAATCGGCGCCCGGGCTTACATGCGGAGTACGTACGATAGAACCGGCGGAAACGAAAGGGCTGACGCTTCCCACTTCCTGTATCAGTTGGCAGATGACTACAACGTGACCCTCGACGTCGAGGGTCCCGGAGTGTTGTACTTTGTCCGCTACAACCACTGGCACGGCAGCCCGTGGCACTATGAGGTCGATGGCGCCGATCATATCGTTCAGGAAACCAGCACTGCGGATCCCCTTCACCCCGCGCCGCACTCCGTCTTCCTGCCGGAGAACCTGTTCCCGAATCCGCTGACCTTGACCTGGGCGCAGACCAACGGCGCCGACCTGATGTGGGTTCCGATCTCTTTTGAGAAGGCCTTCCGGATGGGTTACTCGCGGACCTTTTACGGCACGGGCTATTACATCTACCACCAATACCTTCCGGGGGCGAAACTGTCGCACTCGATTACCAGTTGGGATTGGAAGACGCCCCCGGACAAGGATGTCCTCGATCTGATCAACCGGTCCGGCACGGACATTGCCCCGCCGGCTGGGACAGCGGGTGTCCGGGAAGAGACAGGCCAGTTGGATCTGCCCGCAGCGGGTTCCGTGCCGGTCTGGAATTCGAAGCGTGCTCCTTCCATGCTGCGCCTGCTCGAGTTCTCGGTGCCCCGCGAAGAGGCTTTGGCTTTCTCTCGCGCCCGCCTTCGCGTGACGTGGGACAACCGGGCCGAACCGTCCATCGACACGCCGGTTGCGCTGTTCTTCGGGGCCGGCATACTTTACAACCGCGATAACAGAGAATACCTGGTGAAGGCGTTCCCCAACGTGATCCGCTACGACGGGGACCGTGTGTACCTGAGGTGCTATTTTCCAATGCCCTTCTTCCGCGCGGCGCGTATCGAATTGGGGGGCGCCGGCCGATCCGCCGTTGCCGGAGTGAAGTGGATCGTGCGGTATGCGCCGTTCCAGGATCCTGCCAATCAGGCCGGCTACTTCCACGCGACCTATCAGGACCACCCGGTGCCTAAGCTTGGCCAGGACCTGGTTTTGCTCGACACCCAAAAGGTAGAAGGCGGCGGCGACTGGTCGGGCCAGTTCGTGGGGACGTCCTTCATCTTTTCTCAAAATGCGGCGCTCAATACGCTCGAGGGTGATCCGCGCTTCTTCTTTGACGACAGCCAGACGCCGCAGGGCCAAGGCACCGGCACCGAGGAATGGGGTGGCGGAGGAGATTACTGGGGCGGCCTGAACATGACGCTGCCCTTCGCCGGCCACCCAACCGGCGCGAAGAGCGCCAACGACGCCGTGAGCGCGGAGGACAAGATCGAATCCGCGTACCGGTTCCTGCTCGCCGACCTGATGCCCTTCGGCAAAAACGCCCTGATCCGGCTGGAACACGGCGGCACCAACAACTCCACCGAGCATTACGAAACTGTGACCTATTGGTATGGCTTGCCGGCGCCTTCGCTAATCAAAACAGACGAATTCCTGGTCGGGGAGCAAGCCAGTGAGCGGCAACATCATTACTCCTCTCCCGAGGCCTCGGCGCCTTACGAGATCACGTCCCGGTATGAATGGGGCGTCGATACGCTCAACGGCCAGGAAATCTACCCGGCGCTCAGCGACCGCGGCCGGACCACCAAGACCGCCTCCGAGTTCACGGTGAAGATCGATCCGCGCAACATCGGCGTGATGTTGCGCCGCAAGCTGGACTACGCATTCCCGAACCAGCGCGCCGAAGTCTATGTGAGCAACGCGAAGGGGAAGAGTGCCGGGTGGAAGCGGGCGGGCATCTGGTATCTTGCCGGTTCGAACACCTGCGTTTTTTCGTACCCGCCCGACAGAAACGAACTCGGCGCGACGGAGCACGTCGTGCAGACTTCGAATCGCAGGTTCCGGGATGACGAGTTTCTGATTCCGCGCGAGCTGACGAAAGGCCAATCGGCCATTCGCATTCGCGTCAAATTCACGCCGGTTCCAGTCCCGCTCTTTCCGGGCCATCCGTTGCCGGAACTTGCCTGGAGTGAGATGCGGTACACGGCGTATAGCTTTATCATGCCGAATTTCAGATTGAAGTAACGGCATGCAGGGGAACACAATGAAAGCCTCCTTAGTCGTGCTTATTGCATCTGCTACGGCCCTGTTCGGGCAAGCACTCGAGACGGGGACCCTCCGAGGTCTCGTCCTCGATCCATCCGGCGCGAGCGTTCCAAACGCTCCTGTTACGGTCAGCAACGACACCAAACTGATCGTCCGCTCCACCCAAACCGGCGTGGACGGAGCTTACTTGTTCCAATCCCTGCCTCCGAGCACGTACGAACTGGTGGTGGAGGCTGCGGGATTCAGCAGAGTGGTTCAAACAAACATTGTCTTGCACACCGCAGAGAACCTGCGAATCAACGTGGACCTCAAGCCCAGCCCGGTGGCCAGCACGCTTGAAGTGACTGCTTCTGTGGTCCCGGTCAATGCCGTCAACGCCAGCATCGACGCCGTGATCGCTACCTCCGACCTGAAGGAGGTAATGCTGACCCAGCCTGACGTCTTGTACATCGCCGCCTACCTCCCTGGCGCGCAGCAGGACCTATGGCACCAGGCCGGACAATCGCTCGCCCAGAATGTGATCCTGGTCGATGGATCGAATGAAGGCGACGAGGGCATCTCGGATTGGGGCACGCGCAAGATTGACCCGCCTCCAGACGCAATCGCGGAACTTCACGTGAGCCAGAACGGCTACTCGGCCGATCTGGGGCGAGCCTCCGGGACGCGGTTTGAAATGGTAACCAAGTCCGGCACTAACCAGTTCCACGGCTCGGCGTATTGGTTTAACCGCAACACCATGTTCAACGCCCGTAACTGGGGTGCGACCGCCACGTCTGTGAACCGGACTAATGAAGCCGGCTATACTCTGGGAGGTCCGGCCAAAAAGCAGCGGCTCTACTTCTTTTTTTCCAGTTACTACAACCGGATCAACACCCCCGCCTCCGGTTTTACGACTTGGCCGACCCAGGCTCAACTGGGAGGGGACTTCAGCGCCTGGCTCAATCCTGGCGCGGGGATTAAAGCCCGGATCGTAAAAGATCCGCTGACTGGAACTGCTCTTCCCGGCAACATGATCCCCGCCTCGCGTCTGAACCGGGATGCGCTGGCGTACCTCAATCTCTATTACCCGTCGGTGGCGAACCCATTTGCGCTCTCTAACAATGGGTACGCCACTTCGCCGGTATTAAATAACGACGACTACTACTCGCCTCGTTTCGACTTCCTTGTCACGAAAAAACTGAATATGTTTGCACGCTACACCCGCGAGTTGCATCACCAAACCGGCTCATATACGACCATCCAGCCAGGGATAAAGTACCATCCGGATGCGTATATCGTCCCGGGTTCGGCGAACGGCCTCACGCTCGGGGGCACCTACCTGATTTCGCCGCGGTTTCTGATCGACTTTCAGAGCGCTTTTTTTAGAAACGTCGGCGGGCGCATCGACTTGTATCCGGGCAGCGATTCGCGAAGCAATATTCCGGGTGGCTGGAACGGCACACTACTCTATCCTCAAGCGAACCCGTCCGCTCTGCCGCAGGTCAATCTCTCCAGCGGCTACACGACGGTGGCGCGGTCCCCCGGAAGAAAGGTGAATACCTACGGGCAGGCGAATGCAGCCGCCAATTTTGTTCTGCAACGCGAACGGCACAACTTCAAGTTCGGCTTCGACGACCTTTACCGCTACAAGCGCTTCGACGACTACTCGACCCCCAACATCGGCACTTTCAGCTTTGACGGGTCGGCCACGGGCGATGCTCTGGCCGACTTTCTCTTCGGCAAAGCGTATAGCTTTACTCAGTCGAGTACCCTTGATCGGTACCAGGGGATTAACTGGGAGCCCTCCATTTACGCCCAGGATGAAATCAAAGTAAACAAAAAGCTGACCCTGACTCTGGGCTTGCGTTGGGAAGGCGATAGCGCCTACAGAGCAGACAAATTGAAGCCTCCTCTGCAGGCGTTTTCAAACTGGCTTCCGAATCTGTATAGCCCCGCGGCGGCGACCCCCATCAATCCGACAACGGGTGTACTCGTCGGGACGTCCAATTACACGAACGGGTTTCAAGTCTCCACCGCAACGGAGCCGTTCCCGAAGAAGAACTTTATGCCTCGGGTTTCCATCGCGTATGCCCCCTGGGGCAACAAGACCGCCATCCGCGCCGGTTATGGTATTTTCTACGACCATCAGCCAGGCGGGGTCACGGAACTCTCGACCAACCCCCCCTTCCTGTACTCCGTCACTGTGTACCACGCCGATCTCGACGATCCCAGCGGCGGTCAACAAGCGCCACGGCCCCTCACCGTCGCGGCGGATTATGTGCCATGGCAGACCCCGCGCACCCAGAAGTACTCGGCCGGAGTGCAGCACGAGTGGCGTGGCATGGTGGCGGACGTTTCCTATTCCGGTTCCCGCAGCACGCACCAGGCGTACACCACGAATATCAACCAGCCCATGCCGAACGCCGGCGTCCTCGCCGGGACAGTCGCCATCGACTCCATTCGGCCGTACTACGGCTTAGGCGGCATCTCTATGACGCAGTGGGGGTTGAACGGCCGCTACAATTCCCTGCAGGCGCAATTGAAGCGGCCCGTGAGCAAGGGTCTGTTCTTGCTGGCGTCGTACACGCACGAAAAAGCGACCGTGGATGGGGGTGGCACCGATCCCCGCAACCGGGCATATGACGCCGGCGAAGTAGCCATGCACGACATTTTCAGCCTTGCCGGCACCTATACGCCCTCGGTTTTCGCCAACTCGCCCCTTTTGCCCAGGTTGGTGCTCCACGGATGGGAGCTTTCCACCGGCGCCCGTTTGTTGTCGGGCAACCCGCTGTCCGTTTCGATGCAGACCGACACCGCCGGTATCGGCAGGACGGTGCGGGCCCAGTGGTCCGGCAGCGTGAGTGAACCTCAGACGATGCACGAATGGTTTGATCCGACGGCGTTCTCCGCGCCGGCGCCTCTTACATTCGGCAATTCTCCGGTGGGCGCGATCTGGGGACCAGGGTCAGTCAACTGGGACCTCGCCATGTTCCGCAATTTCCCGATCCGCGAAAAAGTGAGATTGCAGGCTCGCCTGGAGGCCTACAACGTGCTAAACCACTTCAATTTGAACAACCCGAATACCACCTTCGGGCAGGCGACTTTCGGCCAGGTCACGAGCAAGAGCAACAGTACTCCCCGGAACCTGCAACTGGGGCTGAGAATAACGTTCTGAGCTAGAGGCTGGCCTCTGCGCGGGAAGCCCGCGGGGATCGAGTGACCCCGGAATGAAATCCATTCCCAACCTGCGGTGGTGGATCGCCGGATTGCTGGCTGCCGCCACCGCGCTCAACTACCTGGACCGCCAGAACCTGCCGGTGGTGATCTCGGAGTTGCAGAAGAGCATCCCCATCACCGACCGCCAGTATTCCCATCTCCAGGTCATGTTCCTGCTGGCCTATGCGGCAATGTACGCCGGCGGCGGCCGGATCATGGACTGGTTGGGCACGCGCGCCGGCTATGCCGTGATGATCCTGTGGTGGTCCGCCGCCAATCTGATGCATGGGCTGGTTTCGAGCGTCCTGGGTCTGGGCGCCGCCCGTTTCCTGCTCGGCTTGGGCGAAGGCGGCGGCTTCCCCGGTTCGGCCAAGGCCGTCTCCGAATGGTTCCCTCCTAAGGAGCGCTCTCTGGCTTTCGGCATCTTCAACACCGGCTCGGCCGTGGGAGCGGTGGCCGCGCCTCCGATGATCGCCGCCATCACCGTCTGGTTCGGCTGGCGCTGGGTGTTCTTCGTTACCGGCGTCTTGGGCTTCCTGTGGGCCGCCGCGTGGCTCAAACTCTACGACTTGCCCGGACGCCACCGCCTGCTCACCGGCGAAGAGCGCGCCTACCTCGAAGCGTCCCGGCCCGCGGCGCCCGAGGCCACCGGGCCGCCCGTCCGCTGGCTCACCCTTCTCCGCTACCGCCAGGTCTGGGGCCTCATCGGGACCAAGTTCATGTCCGATTCCGCGTGGTTTTTTTTCATCTTCTGGATTCCCAAGTACCTCGGCGACATCCGCCACTTGAGCATCAAAGAAATCGGCTACTACGCCTGGATCCCCTACGCCTTCGCCGGCATCGGCAGTTTCACGGGTGGCTGGCTGAGCAGTTGGCTGCTGCGCCGCGGAGCCACCATCGACCGCTCGCGCAAAATCGCCCTGGCCGTCAGCGCCGCTCTCATGCCCGTCTCGCTGCTGATCGCCGCTTCGCCCCTGGCGTGGGCCATCGTCTTCTTCAGCCTGGCGCTGTTCGGCCACCAGTTCTGGTCCACCATCATACAGACGCTGGCCGCCGACATATTCCCACCCAGTGTGGTTGGCTCGGTGGCCGGCATCATGGGCGCTTCCGGCTCATTCGGCGCGATGCTGTTCAACCTGCTGGTAGGTGCGCTCCTCGCCTCCTATGGCAGTTATGCGCCGGTCTTCCTGATCGCGGGTCTGCTGCATCCCGCGTCTTTTGCCGTCATCATGGCGGTGGTGCGGAAAATCGAGCCGCTGTCCGGCTTGGCTCCGCGGCCCACCGCGGCTTCGGTGAACCCATGAATAACGGCGCCATAGCGAGTCTATCGGACAAAGGACCGTAAATACTATGATGCTGACGGAGAGTACGACCACCAAACCAAGATCCGCGGTTTCCAAGCCGTTCCGCGTCGGACTGCTGAGCTTCTCCGATGGCCGCCTTCGCGTCCATCGGACCCTGGAAGATACAATCCAGCGCCACCTTGACATCCTGGCCGAAGCGATTGGCAAGGACCCATTATTGGAGCCGGTCCCCGCTACCGGGATCGTCGCTTCCGCGAAAACGTCCCGGCAGGTCGCGTCCGAGATGCGGGCCGCGGGCATAGAGGCCGCGGTATTTAACATCCCGGTATTCGCATTTCCCAACTTCAGCCTGATCGCGGCCCGCTTGCTCGACTTGCCAGTGCTGCTGAGCTCGCCGCAGGACGGAAAGCTGCCCGGTCTGGGCGGCATCATGGCGGCGCATGGCGGGATGGCGCAGATCGGAATCAAGACCGCTAAAATCTGGGGCAATCCTCTGGAGCAGCCAACGCTGCTGAACACCCTGAGCGCTTTCTGCCGCGCTTCGGGCGTCATCCAGCGCATGAAGGGCAGCGTGTTCGGGCTGTTTGGCGGCCGCAGCATCGGGATGAATACCGGCGCGGTGGACGCTGCGGAATGGATGCGCCGCTTCGGAGTGGATATCGAGCACGTCGATCAGCTTCAGATCGTGCATCGCGCCGGAAAGGTGGCGGATGATGAGGTAGAGCGTGCCTATGCCTGGATGACTGACAACATGGGTCGGGTTTCCACGGAAGGCAAAGCCGCTCCGGAGAACGTGAAGCAGCAGATCCGGCACTACATCGCGACGCGCGACATCATCGCGGACATGGGGATCGATTTTGCCGGTGTCAAGTGTCACTACGACCTGAGCGAATACTTCGTAACCAGTTGCGTCAACGCCATGGTGCTCAACGACCCCTACGACTGGAACGGCCCGAAAGTACCCATCGCCACTGCATGCGAGGCCGACTGCGACGGAGCGCTCACCATGCAAGTCCTGAAGCTGATCAGCGGCTACCCCACGCTTCTGTTCGACGTCCGCAGTTACGATTTCCAAAACGAGGTCTTCGTCTGCTGCAACTGCGGCGCGCAGCCTTCCTGGTACGCGGCTCGCAGCGACGATCCGAAGGAGAATCTGGCTTCGGTCCATCTGGAGCCGGTGATCGCCAAGTACGGGGGCGGCGGAGCGCACTTCCCGTATGTTTGCAAGGCTGGCGAGATCACTGTCGCCCGCCTGAGCCGCGTGGACGGCGATTACCGCATGTTCATCGCGCGGGGCGAGTTTGTGGATTTCCCGCGCGAGAAGATGGCGGAGACCTGCGCGGCATGGCCGCACGGCTACGTTCGGATGAGCATTAAGCCATCCGAGTTCATCGACTGCTTCAACACCAATCACGCTCATGTGATCCCGGGCGACCACACGCTGGCGTTGCGGTTCTATTGCGACATGATGGGCATCGAGGCCACCGTCGTGGAGGCGCGATAGGTCTTAGGGATCATCTGGAGGAATTATGACAAGCGCAGCAATTGGGAACCGAGTGGATATCCGGCAGGTGCTTCGGGAGCAGGACCGGCGCAAAAAGACCGCGCAGATGCAGTGCCTCGCGCAACAGTTTCGAGTCACCGTCTTTGACATCCTGCACGACAAAGGCACCGGACATTGGGGCGGAGCATCGTCGGCGGCGGAATTGCTCGTCTCCCTTTACTTCGATGCGATAAATGTCCGTCCGGAAGAGCCGCTCTGGCCCGGCCGCGACCGTTTCGTGCTCAGCAAGGGGCACGCGTCGTGCATGCTCTACACGGTCCTGGCGCATCGCGGGTTCTTCCCGGTCGAGGAATTGGACACCTTTCGCCAGTTGAATAGCAGGCTGCAAGGCCACCCTTGCATGCTGACGACGCCGGGGGTGGAGATGTCCACCGGGTCTCTGGGCCATGGCGCGTCCGTTACGCTCGGCATGGCCCTGGCGGCAAGGCGGCTCGGGAAGAACTTCTGGAGCTACGTGCTGGTCGGCGACGGCGATTTGAACGAGGGGCAGACGTGGGAGGCCATCATGGCGGCTGCCAAATTCAAACCGGAGCGCATGGTGCTGCTTGTCGATTACAACAAGGTTCAGTTGGATGGCCCGAGCGACGTGATCATGCCGATGGATCCGTTGCCGGACAAGTTCCGGGCGTTCAACTGGAACGTCGCCCCGCTGGTCTATGACGGCGGGAGCGTGGAGGAGATCCTGACGTCCTTCGATTGGATCAAAGAGCAGAGTGCGTGGCCCGTGGCGGCGATCTACAAGACGCATAAAGGCCGGGGTGTCTCGTTCATGGAAGACAACTCGTACTGGCATGGCGCGCCGATCGACGAGGAGAGTTATTCTAAAGGCCGCGCGGAGCTTTTGGACACGCTGGCGGAATTGGAGGCACAACTATGACGGCGGCGCCTGTAGCCATGCGCGACGCGTTGGGCGAAGCCCTGCTGGCGCTGGCGGAGAAGTACCCCGAGATGGTGGTGCTGGATGCCGATGTCGCATCCAGCACGCGGACCGCGGTATTCGGTTCCGCTCACCCCGACCGTTTTTTCAATCTCGGCGTAGCGGAGGCCAACATGATCGACGTGGCCGCCGGAATGGCTACCTGTGGTTTGAAGCCGGTGGTCAGCACATTTGCGCTTTTCATCACTCTCAAGGGCGCCGATCAGATCCGCAATATCATCTGCTACAACAACCTGCCGGTGGTATTTGCGGGCGGCTACGCCGGTCTTTCGGATTCTTACGATGGCGCGAGCCACCAGTCCGTTCTGGACATGTCTATTATGCGCGCCATGCCTAACATGGCGGTGATTGCGCCGGCGGATTCGGTGGAACTGAAGCAGGCGATCGAAGCCGGCCTGCTGCGCGGCGGCCCGGTATTCATACGCATCTGCCGCAATCCGACACCCGTTCTGTTCGACGGCGCGCCGCCTCTCGAGATCGGAAAGATCCGCAAGCTGCGCGACGGCGGCGATCTGACGATCGGCGTATGCGGGGTCCCGACCTTCATGGCGATGGAGGCGGCGGAACGGCTGGCATGCGAAGGAATCTCGGCCGATCTCCTGGAAATCTCGACCATCAAGCCGATGGACACCGAGGCGCTCCTCGCTTCGGTCCGGAAGACAGGCAAGATCGTGACCGTCGAAGAGCACACGATCTACGGCGGTCTGGGCAGCGCGGTCGCCGAGACGCTCGGACAGAACGCGCCTGCCGGCATACAAATGGTGGGCATTCGGGACCGCTTCCCGGAATCGGGAGATTACACCCAACTGTTGCGAAAGTATGGCATCTCGGCGGATCACATCGTGGAGCGCGCGCGGATCATGCTCGCGGGAGGCGCCCGATGAAGATCGGACTTGCAGTGGCCGCGGCCGACGCGCTGCCGAGCGCGTTCGTCGTATTTCGGGACGATCTCTGCCGATGCGTGGACCGGTGTGCCGCCCTCGGTTACGACGGTGTGGAACTTGCGCTGCTCCATGCTTCGCAAGTGGACGTGCCCAGGATGAAGAGCCGGCTTGCGTCAACCGGTCTCGAAATACCGTGTATCTCCTCCGGCCAGGTGTTTGCGGCCGACCACCTCTACTTCACGCATCCCGACGCCGCCGTCCGGGATGCTGCCGTGGAGCGCATTGTGGGAATGATACGCCTCGCCGGCGAATTCGGAGCCAAGGTGAACACCGGCCGGGTACGCGGCCTCGTCCACGAGGGCGAAACCGTCGATGTCGCAAAACAACGATACCTGGCTTGCCTCAACCGCTGCGCCGATTTGGCGGAATCGCTCGGCGTGGAGTTGATCGTGGAGCCCGTAAACCGGTACGAGGTCAACTTCATCAACAACTGCACCGAAGGCCTGCAGTTGGTTCGGGAATCCGGACGCAAGTGCGTGAAGCTGATGCCCGATCTGTTCCACATGAACATCGAGGACCCTTCCTTCCGGCAGGCGTTCGAAGCCGGCCGGGAGTACATCAGCTACGTGCACGTGGCCGACAGCAACCGGCTTGCGCCTGGATGGGGCCACATGCCGTTCGATGAGATCTTCCAAATCCTCGCAGATATCCATTACGCAGGGTATATCACGGCGGAGATCCTGCCCAAGCCCGATCCCGATCTGGCGGCGCAACAGGCGGCCCGGTTCTTGCTGAAGCGCCTGGACCGGCCGAAGGTTGGTGACTACACCCTCGTGTAGCATAGCGTGCGGCGCCAAGGCCGTTAACTGCCCCACCGTTATAATAAAAACACAAGGCCGGCAAAGTCTCCTGGGCGTTTTGGGGCCTGGTTCGTCCTTTCTCATAGCATGTCAAGTGAAGAAAAGGAGTGTATCCGAAATACGTTCAGCCGGGCGGCCGCCACCGCTGGGTTGCTTTTGTGCACTGCTATCTGCGCTATGTCCCAGACCCCCGAGGCCACAGCCGCGCCCATGGCGCTGCTAAAAACCCGGTATGAACTCCGGATTGGCGAGCCAGCCGGGATCTCGGCGCCTCCCGAGACAATCGACTTCCTGGTGCATGCCAGGACGCTTCGGCTGTCCATCGAAGGCCAGGAAGCGCCCGGTCTGGTAGTCGCATCGAATCAGACACGGGATCGGATCCTGCTCGCTCCGTCATTGAAGGCCAAGCCAGGCGAGTACACGGTTACCCTGTCGGCTGCCGGCCAGACAGGCGAGGCCCGGCAAGCCACTTTGGATGTGGTTGTCGAGCCTCGTGCGACCGTGCCGAACGGCGCCACGCGCCCCCCCGTGGTGCTGATCAACGGCTGGGAAACCGGCTTCACTGGCACGTGTCCGGTCGCGACCAGTTCGGCAAATACTTTTGGCAATCTGGCCCAGTACCTGGTGGCGGACGGCGTGCCCGTGGTGTTTCTGTTCGACAATTGCCTCGAGGATCCAAACCAATCGATTGAGACCTTAGCCAACGACTTGAGCAGTTTTCTGAACACCATCAAATATGACGATGGAACACAGGTGCCACAGATCGATCTGGTTTGCCACAGCATGGGGGGCTTGATCGCGAGGGCATACCTTGCCGGGCTTCAGCCGAACCAGACATACACACCGCCGGCCAACACCCTGGTGCGGAAGCTGGTCTTGATCGCCACACCGAACTTCGGCTCGTTTGTCGCGGGCAATTATGCGACTACGATCGCGGCGGAGGGAGCGCAAGGCGCCGAACTGGTGCCAGGGAGTTCATTCCTGTGGAACCTGGCGACCTGGAACCAGTACGGCGACGATCTGCGGGGCGTGGACGCCATCGCCATCATCGGCAATGCCGGTTCCTATGTTCCCAGCCTGTCATCCAGCTCCGTGCTGGCCAATGCCAGTGACGGGCTCGTATCGCTTACCAGCGCCTCCCTCAGTTTCGTGTCGCAGAAGCCTTCCCTGACCCGCATTGTGCCTTATTGCCACGTAGACCCGGGATCGTTTACCAACCCGAGTTTAGGAATATTCAACTGCGATGCCCCGGGCATCGCCAATGTCACCAGCACCTCTCACTACACCAGCCTCATTGTGCGCTCCTTCTTGGCGGGCACCTCAGACTGGTCGTCCATCGGGACGACGCCGACGTCGGACCCCTATCTGGCCAAGAACGGGGGAATGTTCTTCGCGGTTCAGAACACCAACGGGAGCTACGTATCGGACGTCTCCCAGGTCGTGTGGGGAAACGTTCAGCTCCAGAACGGCGGCGACACGGGAACTATTTTCTTCACGGACTTTATCTTCGGGTCCGGCGCATACACGGCTACCAGCACGTCGCTTCACACCATCTCCTGTGGTACGGTCACGGCGCCGGTAGGCTACTCGCTGGCGATCCGTTGTAAGCTGGGCGCGGCCGTATTCTCGATCACTCCGTTGGTAACCACAGCGGCGGGGAAGGCGGTGGCCGCCGGTACCACAGTCACCATCAACGGCGCGAACCTTGGTTCGCAGTGCAGCGGCTGCCGGGTCACGGCCACCGCGGCCGGATCCGGCACGGCCCAGGCGCTGACCGTTTCCTCGTGGCAAAACCAGGCGATCGCCGTGAAACTGCCGGCGAGTTTGACCGGATTCTCGACCATCACGGTGTTCGCCGCGGCCGGAAGCGATGCGATCGGGGTTATGTCGGTTTCACCGTCTACCATCGCAGTTGCCCCGGTCAGCCTGCAATTCGCGTACGTAACGGGCGGATCGGTTCCTTCCGCACAGTCCATCCAGATCACCAATAGCGGGACCGGCACGCTTGCCTGGACCGCGACGGCGAGCGCGTCCTGGTTGAGTTTGTCCGCGGCGTCCGGTACGGCTCCGTCGACGCTCTCCGTGTCCGTTTCCCCGGCGGCCCTCGGCGCCGGCACGTACAACGGCACGATTCAGATATCGGCAACGGGATCCTCCAACAGCCCCGTATCGATCGCTGTTACGCTGACGGTAACCGCGGCGCCGGCGTCTCTGGTGGTCACGCCCCAGGCACTCACGTTCCAGTACACGGCCGGCGGCGCGGTTCCGGCGGCACAGAACGTTTCCATTTCGAACGGCGGCGCCGGAACGCTCTCGTGGACTGCCTCCAGCAGCGCCTATTGGGCCGTCGTGTCCGCAACCTCCGGCAATGCTCCGGCTACGCTGTCCATCTCGGTGATCCCGGGAAATCTGGCGGCCGGATCTTACACGACGGTGGTGACGATTGCCGCGGCGGATGCCGGCATCGGTCCCGCCTCCGTTTCGGTGACGCTTGCCGTTCAAGGCACGCAACCGGCGCCCACGGTTACCGCCGCGGTAAACGCTGGAAGCTTCCAGCCGGGTATCGCGTCGGCCGCCTGGGTCTCCATTTTCGGCGCCAACCTGTCCCAACTCACATACACCTGGCAGTCTGGCGATTTTGGGAACGGGCTGCTGCCAACCACCCTCGAAGGGGTGTTGGTCACCATCAACGGCTTGCCCGCGTACGTCGAGTACATCAGTCCTGGGCAAATCAACGCGCTGGCTCCCGACGACGCCACGGTGGGCCCGGTCCAGGTCCAGGTGACCGCGGCACAACAAGCCAGCAATACCGTGAGCGTGCAAAAAAGCCAGTTTGCGCCGGCGTACTTCACCTTAGACGGCACTTACGTAGCCGCGCGCCACGCGGACTACAGTCTGGTGGGAGCGCCGAACCTGCTGCCAGGGGCGGTGACAACACCAGCCAAGCCCGGGGAGACCATCCTGTTGTATGGCGCGGGATTCGGTCCGGCAAACCCGCCGCTGCCCTCGGGGCAACTGGTCGCCATGCCGGTCCCGTTAGCGAACCCGGTTCAGATCACCATCGGGGGTGTAGCGGCATCCGTGGTCTTCTCCGGCCTGGTCGAAGCGGGCCTCTATCAGTTCAACGTGACGGTACCGAATCTCCCTGACGGCGATGCTCCCGTTGTGGCGACCATTGGCGGCGTTCCTACCCAGGCGGGAGTCTCCCTTACGATACAGCAGTGAGCGCGCGCCGCTACGGATAAGGGCCGCGGGTTACACTGGTGCTGCGCCCGGAGGATTAACGATGAGCCATGCAACCGGTAGACACTTTCTTCAAATACCCGGCCCGACCAATGTGCCGGACCGCGTTCTGCGCGCCATGGACTATCCCACGATTGACCATCGCGGCGCGGATTTCGCGGAGTTGGCCATGTCTTGCCTGGAGGGCATGAAAGCCATCTTCCAGACTCGGAATCCCGTGATCATCTTCCCGTCGTCCGGTACCGGCGCATGGGAAGCCGCCCTGGTCAACACCCTGAGTCCCGGAGACCGGGTGCTTGCGTTCGAGACCGGGCATTTTGCCACGCTTTGGTCGAAGATGGCGGCCAACCTCGGCCTGCGGGTCGACTTTGTGCCAGGCGACTGGAGGCACGGTGTGGACCCCGCGGCGGCCGCGGCGAAGTTGAGTGACGACCGAAACCACGAGATCAAGGCGGTTATGGTGGTCCACAACGAAACTTCGACGGGCGTCACGAGCAATGTCGCCGCCGTGCGTCGTGCGATCGATGACGCGAAGCACCCCGGCTTGCTGTTGGTGGACACCATTTCTTCCCTGGCGTCGATCGACTACCGGCATGATGAGTGGGGCGTGGACGTCACGGTGGGCGGCTCTCAAAAGGGCTTGATGCTTCCACCCGGGCTCTCCTTCAATGCCGTCAGCGGAAAAGCCATCGAGGCCGGCAAGACTTCCATACTGCCCAAGAGCTACTGGCGATGGGAAGAAATGCTGGCGAACAACGCCAGAGGATTCTTCCCTTACACTCCCGCGACGAACCTGCTTTACGGCCTGCGCGAAGCGTTGAAAATGCTCCGGGAGGAAGGCTTGGAGAACGTCTTCCGCCGGCACGGCCGCCTGGCGGAGGCAACCCGCCGCGCGGTGCGCGCCTGGGGCCTGGAGATCTGGGCCTGCAATCCCGCCGAATACAGCAGTGCGAGCACGGCTGTCCTGCTGCCGGACGGCTTCAGCGAATCCGCATTCCGGGCGGTCGTGCTGGACCGGTTCAATATGTCGCTCGGAGCGGGGCTCGGAAAGACCGCCGGCAAGGTCTTTCGCATTGGCCACCTCGGCGATTTCAACGACCTCATGCTGGCCGGCACGCTGGCCGGCGTCGAGATGGGGCTCGACCTCGCCGGTATTCCCCATCGGAAGGGCGGAATCAACGCCGCTCTCGATTACCTGACCGGGCAGGCAACGGACGCGGCTCAGGCAGGCTGAAACTCATGATGCCGGAACATGCCGGGCCAGGCTCTCTCGGAAACCGGTGGGTGCAACTCGCCGTCATGGTGTTGTCCACGGTCACGCTGTCCAACATGCAATACGGCTGGACGCTGTTCGTCAACCCCATGCGCAACGAGACCCACTGGGCGACGGTAGGGATACAGCTTGCTTTCAGCATTCTGATCTTCCTGAACACGTGGCTGGCGCCGCTGGAAGGTTGGGTGGCGGACCGCTACGGCCCGCGATTCGTGGTGATGCTGGGCGGTCTGGCGGCGGGGACTTCCTGGGTCATGAATTCGCGCGCGCACTCGCTCCAGACGCTCTACGTGGCGGCGGCCATCGGCGGACTGGGCATCGGTTGCGTGTTCGGCACGTGCATGGGTACGGCGCTCAAGTGGTTCCCCGAAAGACGCGGATTCGCATCCGGGATGATCGCGGCCGGCTATGGGCTGGGCGCGGCGATCACCGTGATTCCCACGTCCCGGATGATCCTGGCGAGCGGCTACCGCCACGCGTTTTTCTTTTTCGGGCTGCTCCAGGGCGTGTCGATTTTCTGCCTGGGAGCGTTTCTGACCAAGCCGCCGTATCGTCCCTCGCCAACGGGGAAGATACGCCAGGGGCGGGAGTTTACTCCGTCCCAGACGGTGCGAACGAAAGTATTCTGGCTCATTTACCTGGTTTATCTGATGATCGGCTCCGGAGGCATGATCGTGACCGCGCAGCTTGGGCCCATCGCGCGCGATTTCGGCGTGGAAAAACAGACGATCACGCTGCTGGGCCTCTCCATGCCGCTGGTGGCAATGGCCGTTTCGATCGACAACCTGGCAAACGGCCTCACCCGGCCCTTTTCCGGCTTCCTTTCGGACAAGATCGGGCGCGAAAACACCATGCTGCTCATGTTCTCGGCGGAAGGGATCGCCTTCCTGGGCATGGTCGCATTCGGACGGCAGCCGCTGGCTTTCCTCGTGTTCGCGGCTTTGATCTTCCTGTTCTGGGGCGAGATCTTTTCCCTTTTCCCGGCCATTTGCGGAGACACTTTCGGCGTCCGGAATGCCACCGCCAACAACGGGCTCCTCTATACCGCGAAGGGCACTTCGGCCCTGGTGGTTCCCCTGGCCAATCTCCTGGTAGCGGCAACCGGGACCTGGACGGCGGTCTTGCTCTTGATGGCGGTTTCCAGCCTGGGAGCGGGGGCCATGGCCAAGCTCGTGGTCGATCCGGCGCGGCGCAGGATGCTTGCTCCGGAAGCGTTGCCGGTGACGGGAGCGGGTGCAATTACAGCCGAAGTGATTTAGGGTTATAAGGAGGGAGCGAACTTCGTCAATCATGTCCGCACTGAAGGAAATCCCGGTTCAGATCCAGGCCGGAAGTGTCGCTCCATTGCTGGACGCCGTCGCGCTCCGCCGCGAGCTGGAGAGCGGAATTGAAGGCGAGGTCCGCTTCGATCCGGTTTCTCGCGCACTCTATTCCACTGATGCGAGCGTCTATCAGATCCAGCCGGTAGGCGTTGTCGTTCCCAGGAATCGCGAAGACATTCTGCGCAGCCTGGAGATTTGCCGGCGTCACCGCTGTCCCATCACCATGCGCGGAGGCGGCACATCCCAGTGCGGCCAGTCGATCGGGCCCGGCTTGCAGATCGACATTTCGAAATACTGCAACCGCGTGCTGGAAGTGAATGCGGCAGAGCGGTGGGTCCGGGTGGAACCCGGCATCGTGCTGGATGAGTTGAATGCGCAACTGGCGCCGCTCGGCTTACGCTTTGCGCCCGACATTTCCACGGCGAGCCGCGCCACGATTGGCGGCATGATGGCCAACAACGCCGCCGGCGCGCGCAGCGTGTGGTGGGGCAGGACCATCGACCACGTTCAGGAAATGGTGGTCGCACTGTCCGATTCGAGCGTCGTTCACTTCCGCGAAATTCCACGCACCGAAGTGCCGGCCGGGGACACGCTTGAGGCCGCCTGTTATCGCACGGTCCTCGGGCTGGCAAGCGAGAACTCCGCCGAGATCGGCCGCCGCTACCCGAAGATCATGCGCCACGTGGGCGGCTACAACCTGGACGAGTTTACGGATCCGGCGAAGCCCGTCAATCTCGCCAAAATCATGGTCGGCTCCGAGGGAACGTTAGGCATCGTCCTGGAAGCCAAACTACGGCTGGTGCCGCTGCCCAAGGCGAAGGCTGTGATGGTGATCATGTTCGGCGGCCTGTTGGAGTCGCTGGCCGCCACCCCCGTGATCCTGGAGCATAAACCATCGGCCATCGAGGTGATGGACAAGTCCATTCTGGATTACACCCGCGGCAATGCCGCCCTCGACCTCATTCGCCGCGCGTTTATCGAAGGCGACCCAGCCGCCACTTTGTGCGTGGAGTTCTATGGGGACCGGAAAGAGGACCTGCCGCCGCGGCTCCAGGCGCTGGAAGACGACCTGCGGTCGCGGAAGTTGGGCGACGCCTACCGGTCCGAAACCGACCCGGCATCGCAGGCGAAAATCTGGAGCCTTCGCGAGAACTCGCTGGGCCTCTCGATGGCCATGAGGGGCGACGCCAAATCGATCTCCTTCGTGGAAGACACCGCGGTCGCACCCGAAAAGCTGCGCGACTATATCGACCGCTTCCTGGAGATCATCCACCGCCACGGAACCACCGCCGGTATCTACGCTCATGCCTCGGTCGGCTGCCTTCACGTGAGGCCGGTGATCAATCTCAAGACCGAAGAGGGAATCCGGAAGTTCGAGGCCATGGCCCACGAGGTAGCCGACCTCGTACTGGAGTTCGGCGGCTCGCTTTCGGCCGAACACGGCGATGGCCTGTCGCGCAGCCCGTTCAACCGGCAGATGTTCGGTCCGGTGCTCTACGAGGCGTTCCGGCAGGTGAAACACACCTTCGATCCCGGCGGAATTCTGAATCCCGGCAAAATTGTGGACGCGCCGCCGATCACTTCCAATCTGCGTTTCGGCGCGGATTATCAGACGCCTGATCCGCCGTCCTGGTTCGACTACTCGGAATTCGGCGGAATGGGCGGCGCGGTGGAAATGTGCAGCGGCCTCGGCGCCTGCCGGAAGAAACTCTCGGGTACCATGTGCCCTTCCTACATGGCCACGGGCGACGAGGCACATACCACGCGCGGCCGCGCCAACGCGCTGCGCCTGGCGATGACCGGGCGCCTCGGGGAGGCGGGACTCGGCGACGAGGGCGTATACGGCGTGCTCGATCTGTGCCTGCAGTGCCGGGCTTGCAAAGCGGAATGCCCGGTCGGCGTGGACATGGCACGGTTCAAGAGCGAGTTCCTGGCGGATTACCAGAAGCGCCACGGGACGCCGCTGCGGGCGCGCGCGCTGGGTAATATCCACCGGCTTTCCGTCTGGGGCAGCCGGTTTGCTCCTCTGTCCAACTGGATGGTTGCCGGACGGCCCATGCGCTGGATGATGGAAAAGCTGCTGGGCATCGACCGCAGGCGCGTCCTGCCGCCCTGGAAACGGCAGACTTTCGAGCGGTGGCTCGCCGGCAACCCGCCACGGAGTTCCGCGGCGGGCACAAAGGTAACGTTGTTCAACGATACGTTCCTGAATCATTACGATCCCGAGATTGGCATCGCGATCCTGGAAATTCTGGAGAAGGGCGGCTGCCAGGTCAGCGTGGTCCGGCCCGGCTGCTGCGGACGCCCGTTGATTTCGCAGGGCCTGCTGGCCCAAGCCCGGGCGCAGGCCGCCCAAGTGGTGGAAGCGCTCTACCCTATCGCCGAACGCGGAGAGAAGATCCTGTTCTCGGAGCCGAGTTGCCTGTCCGTCCTCAAAGACGACGCTCCGGCGCTCTTGCGGGGCGAACAGCAGCATAAAGCGCGGGCGGTAGCCAGCGCCTGCATGCTGTTCGATGAATTCGCGGCGAAGCTGGACCTGCCGCTCAAACCCGGACCCGAGCGAATCCTCGTGCACGGGCACTGTCACCAGAAGTCGATGGGCCTGCTGCCGGCCACCATGTCGCTGCTCGGCCGCATTCCCTCGGCGAAGGTGATGGATCTCGATGCCGGCTGTTGCGGCATGGCGGGATCGTTCGGCTATTACAAGGAGCATTACGAGATTTCCGAAGCCATCGCCAATCGGCGCTTGCTGGCGGAGGCGCGGAAGATGGGGCCGGGTGACGTGCTGGTGGCGCCCGGCACCTCCTGCCGGCATCAAGTGGCGGAACTGAACGGCGCCAAGGCGCAACACCCCGCGGTGCTGATCCGCGATCTCTTGCGGTGACGGTTGGCAGGCTGCTTCGCGCGGCCGGGGTGCGGGCGTTCGCAATTTAGTCGTACCGAGGTGGATTATGCAGAGAATATCGATTCTGATGGTGACCGGGCTCTTGGTCGCATCGGGGCTGTCGGCGCAGGATAAGAAAGTCTTGTACCTGTCGAGGTTGGGTCCGTCGGTCTCCCAGAGAATGCGGAGTGCCGTCCCCAACGTGACGCTCATCGACGGCGATCAGACCAAAGTAGCGGAGCAACTGGCGGACGTGGATGGCGTCATTGGTTCGGTGAGCCCCGCGCTCCTCGCCAAGGCGCCCAAGCTCAAGTGGATCCAGGCCGAGAGTGCGGGCGTCGAGAACTACACGTTTCTGCCGGGTTTCGCGGACAGCGGCATCACGCTCACCAACTGCAAGATCGTTCAAGGGCCTGAAATCGCGGATCACGCCCTGGGCCTGCTGCTCGCGTTGACGCGCGGAATCGCGATCGCCGCGCGCAATTCGAAAGGCGAGTTTAACCAGCGCGCGTTCAGCCCGATCGAGCTGCGTGGCAAGACCGCTCTCATCATCGGGGTGGGCGGCATTGGAACGCAAATAGCCGAGCGCCTGCACGCCTCCGGAATGACGGTGATCGGGGTCGATCCGAAAGACATGCCGTATACCACCTATCTGGCAAGAACCGTGGCCCCGGACCGCCTGGACAGCGTGATTCCGCTCGCCGACGTAGTCCTCGTTTCGGCGCCGCTGACCCCGCGGAGCCGGAAGATGATGGGTCCGCGCCAGTTCGAGCTGATGAAGCAGAACTCCTATTTCATCGCCGTGTCGCGCGGCGGGCTATATGACACGGATGCCCTGGTGAAGGCGCTCGACTCGAAGAAACTGGCCGGCGCGGGCGTAGACGTGACCGATCCGGAACCGCTGCCGCCGGGCCATGCGCTGTGGAAGTTCCCCAATGTCGTGATCACGCCGCACATCGCCGGCAGGTCGGATGGCGAGAACGCGCGGTACGAAGAGCTGTTCACCGAAAATCTCCGCCGCTTCGCTGCCAACGAGCCGCTGCTGAATGTAGTGGACAAGGCGAAGGGCTATTGAGGGGCGTTCCGCTTCAAAACAGGAACTTCAATCCGAGTTGCATATACCTCGCCGTGTTCGCCGAGGTGATCCTCCCGAACAGGGAACTCGAGATATTGTTGCTGGGGGTCGAGTAATTTACACGATTGAAGGCGTTGAACGCCTCCCACCGGAACTGCAACGTTTTCCTCTCGGCCACGCGGAATTGCTTCGACAGCGCCGTGTTGAACTGCAGGAGGCCGGGCCCTTCCAGGATGCCCAACGGCGCGCTGCCAAACGTATACAGCGCCGGCAGTGCAAAAGCCGAGGTGTTGAACCACAGCGATGGGCTTGGATTCGCGATGTGGGGATCGCCGACGAGGTTCACACGCGTGCCGTTGCCGTTGCCGAGATTCGCTGGCCCGCCGCCGACCGAGAATGGGGTCCCCGATCGCCCCTGTTCGGTGAGCGTGAAGTTCCACCCTCCGGCTACCGCATCCAGCAGGCGTCCGGTGGCGGGATGGAACTTCTTCCCCTGCCCGAAAGGAATCTCCCAAAGCAGCGTGGCATACTCCAAATGCCGGTAATCGAACGGCGTGCGGCCGCGATTGTACCAGGCGGGCGAATACGAAAGAATCGACGTGCTTTCGTCCACGCCGTTCGAGCCCTGTGCCATGCTGCGCGAGAATGAGTAAGAGAAGGTGTAAGCGATCCCGGCCGAGAACCGGCGCTCCACCTTTGTCTGTATCCCGTGGTACCAGGAGCGCCCGTAGTTCTCCAATCGCGAGATGCTGCCGATCAGCGGATCGGGACGGTCGGCTTGCAGATTGGCGTGCGGCCCGATGGACGGATCGTTGTATGGGATCAAGTCCACGTCCCGGTCCACCTTGGTGCCCACATAGCTGAGAGTCAGAGCCGTCTCCGAGGGTAGTGCGGTCTGGACCGTGGCATTCCATTCGTGTGTCCGGGCCGGCCGAATCCGCGGATCCTGAGACTCGCCGATGCTGAAAATGCCGAATGCGTTGGGATCCGTGCTCCACACCGACTGCCAGGACTGCAACTGGTTCGGGCCGTAGCTGATCGACTCGACGCCCCAGAATGGAAGGTTCGCCGCCGCGGAGGCGGACCGGTTGCCGGTCATGGCGTTGTAGTACATCCCATACCCGGAGCGGATTACAAAGCGGCTGCTGGATGCCGGCCGGTAAACCAGGCCCACGTGCGGCCCCCAGTTCCCGTTGGATTCCCAGAGTTGATCCGGATATCCGGCCTGGCGCGCCGTCACCCACAGATTGGCGGTCGCCTGCGCGACATTCGGGGTCGTCAGAAATGCATTCAGGTTGATGCTTCCGTTGGACTGGTTCGCCGCGACCACCTTCTGCAGGGCCGGGTCCCACGTGCTGGCGGCATCGCGCGAATCGTGCCGCGCGAACCAGCGCTCGTAGCGCAGCCCCAGGTCCAGAGTGAAGTTCGGCCGGATTCGCCAACTGTCGTTGACGAACAGGGCCCCGTACGGCGCGCTGTCGGTCCCGAAGGCCGCCAGCGGCGCATTCCGTGCGCTCCCCGAGGTGTACCCGAGCAGATAGTCGGCGAACCCGTCGCCGGTATACAGGTTCGTAAAGTTGAACGTGCCGCGCACGTTCCCGCTGCCGTGATCGCCGTAGGTGTGCACATCGGTGTAATTGACGCCGGCGGCGATGGTGTGGCCGTGCCACACGTGATGCAGGTCGGCCTTGCCGCTGTAATCACCGCCGTACAACGCGCCGGGCACGCCCCAGCCGGCGAAACTGATCCCCTGGTAGCCGCTGGCGAAATTGATGTTCGGCGGACCGATCCACTGTTCCCGGCCCGCCGTCGGAAATCCCTGGATTCCCGCCGAAAGCGCGTCGTTGTTGACGCCCAGGGCCGCATTCGTATAGCTTTCCCGCGTGCGGAGCATGCCGCCGCCGAGCGTCAGCACCGTATTGGCGGACATCATCCAGGTGTAGTTCACGCCGGCGTTGTGCTGCGCCACCAGGTCGTTGGTGACCGCCGATGGCTCGTATCCCAGCAATGTGTTTGGCTCCCGGACCGTGACATAGCGGCCGTAGATGCGCTGGTTGGGGGTGATCTGATGATCCACGCGGCCGGTGCCTTCCCACGTGTCGTTGATGGTTCCCGCGTTGGCCTTGAACAGTCCGCCCGGGGAATTCGCCACCAGCAGTTTGGGAAGGAAGTACGTGGAGGCGGAGTTGATTCTCGCTTGCGGAATGAGGTTGCCGGGAAAAGGCGCTTTGTTCAGCGGATCGATGATGGTGGTTTTCAGCGCGCTGAAATCGCCCTGCTCCATAGCCGGCGTCACCGCCTGGGTGTTCCAGACCTGCGCGTTGTGGATCACCGTCCCCTCGAAATTGCCGTAGAAGAACGTCTTGTTCCGCCTCACCGGGCCGCCCACCGCCCCGCCGAACTGATTGCGGCGCACACGGGGGGCGGTCAGGGCAAACGTGTTGCGCGCGTTGTAGAAGTCGTTCTGATTGAACTCCCACGCCGCGCCGTGAAATTCGTTCGTGCCCGATTTGGTCGCCACCTTCACCTGCATCGGATCGCGGCCATTTTCGGCGCTGAAGTTCATCTCCACCGAGAACTCGGCGATGGCGTCGACATTCGGGATTCCCGTGCCGCCCTCGTCCATGGGAGCATTCGAGATAAAGCCGTCGAGCAGAAACTCGGTCCGGTTCTGGCGCAGTCCTTGTCCCTGCACATACGTCCCTCTCTCTCCGCCCGTCTCCGTGCTGACATATCGCATTCCCGGCACCAGCGACACGAGCGCCAGCGGGTTGCGCGTATCGAGGGGCAATTCGCGGATCTGCTGCATCTGGACCACGGTTTCCGCGCTGCTCTTCTCGGTCTGCAGGAGTTCCGAGTTTCCGGATACGGTTACCGACTCCGAAGTGTCGCCCACGGTGAGCGCCGGCGAGAGACGGCTGCGATCGCCAACCGTGAGCTCCGCCGCCACCTCCCAGGTCTTGAACCCCTTGGCTTTCACCGTTACGGAGTATCTGCCGATAGGCAAAGCGAGAATGCTGAAGTTTCCCTGAACGTCGGTGACAGTCTGTTTCGCCAGGCCTGTACCCAGATGGGTGGCGACAATTTCAGCCCCTGGAACGGAGCTGCCTGTACTGTCGGTGACGGTGCCGAAGAATGCGCCTTCCGTGCCGATCTGTCCGGGCAGCAACGAACAGGCGACACTCAACAAAATCGATGCGAGACAAATTGAACGCATTTGGTGCTCCTTTTGGTCAATCTTCCGTTCACCCCTCGGGAGAGTCAATTACAGCGAGGCGGGAGATTCCGACGTATTGGAAACTTGCTTTCCGCCGGCTGTCCGCGCCAGAAGGCGTTTGCTAGAATCCAATAGGTTGGAAAGCGGACCGCGAATTTGCCTGCTCAAAAAACGCCTACGGTGCCGGCTCTGGAACGTGGACTCGCGATTCTCGAGTTGGTGGCGAGATCGCGAAACGGTCTCACCTTCTCGCAGGTCTCCCGGCGCCTCAACTTTCCCAAGAGTTCCATTCACAGCCTGCTGGTCACCTGCGAGCGCCTGGGCTATCTGCAGCGCCTCGAATCCTCCGGGCGCTTCGTCGCGGGCCTCAACCTGGTGCGCATCGCCACGGTCGCTTCGCACGGCATCACCTTGCGGCAAAAGGCGGGCCCGCTTCTGTCCGACCTGGCGCAGCGCACCGGCCTCACCGTACACATGGCGATCCTGGAAAACAATGAGGCGTTGCTCGTAGCGAAGGTGGAACCTTCCGGAACGCCTCCCGTCGCCACCTGGGTGGGCAAACGGATCGACTACCACTGCACCAGCCTCGGCAAAGCGCTCATCGCCTGGATATCCGACGATGAAATCCAGCGTCTCGTGAAAGAGCGCCACATGCTGCGGCACAACGAGAATACCATCTGCACGCTGGCCCGGCTGAAGGAAGACCTCATGCACACGCGCGGCGTGGGCTACTCGGTCGACGACGAAGAGGAGGAGATCGGCATACGCTGCGTGGGCGCTCCGGTATTAGGCGCTTCCGGCAAGGTCGAAGCCGCCGTCAGCATCTCCGGCACCGTGGACCAGATCCGGCCGGAGGATCTCGCGCGCATGGGCGCGTTGGTTCAGGAGGCTGCCTTCGAGATGTCGCGGCGGCTCGGCTGGTCGCGCGCACCGGGCATGGACTGAAACATGCGGCTCAGAAACAAGGTTGCCATTGTCACGGGAGCGGCCCACGGAATCGGCCGGGCCATCGCCGAACTGTACGCCGGGGAAGGCGCCGCGGTGCTGATTGCCGACATCGACGCCGGCGCCGGCATGGAGGTGATGGCGGCCATCGCCGCGCAAGGCGGCTCCGCGCAGTTTCAAACATGCGACGTCGGATCGCGCGAATCCGTCGACGCCATGGTGGAGGCAGCCTCCCGCTTCACCGGACGAATCGACGTGCTGTGCAACAACGCCGCCTATCTCGGCCCGTTCCACGGCGTGCTCGAGGCGGGCGACGACGAGTGGGACCGATGTCTGCGCGTGCAGGTGCTCGGAACCAACAACTGCACTCGCGCGGTCCTGCCCTACATGCTCCAACAGCGCGCCGGCTCCATCGTGAACGTGGTCTCCGTCCAGGCGACTGCCGCCTGCCCGACTTCGGTGGCCTACACCGCCGCGAAGGCCGCGCTCCTGGGTTTCACTTTGAGCGCCGCCTACGACTACGGGCCTCACAACGTGCGCGTGAACGCCCTCTCTCCGGGACCCATCCAAACCCGCATATCCCCAAAGCCGGACGATCCCCGCTATCAGTGGCAGTGCGGCCAGACTATGCTCGGCCGCGTCGGACAGCCCCGCGAAGTGGCCTGGGCCGCGCTGTTCCTCGCCTCCGACGAGTCCTCATACATTACCGGCGCCAACCTGCCCGTTGATGGCGGATGGGCGGCCAAATAGGTGGTTTCCCATTAGCTGGAAACACGTGCCCGAGTGGCCGCGCCTTGCGGCGGGAGGTTTCTATAATTCAATTTGATGATCTCGCGCGTCTGGCTGGCGATCCCGCTGCTCGCCCCGTTCTGTCACGGCTCGGTGACCGGCAGTCTGCCGGTGCGCGTGACCTGGGGTTACACTCGACCCGCATCTTCGAGTTACTCCGTGCAGGTGACCGCGGACCGCGGCATGAGCATCGGCGCCATCACCGGCTATCGGCCCGAATCCGGCGGCGTCCATGGGGTGCAGTTCGTCCTCGACTGCCCGCCGCGGGAAGAGCCGCGGCTCCAGAAGCTCCAGGTGATCTGGGCCGACCTGCTGGCCGCAGCCGACGCGGACACGGCTCGCCGGCTGGGGCACGATGCCGCCATGGATCCGCACGCGCCGCGGCTTTATATCCGCACCAGCGAGGACGGCGCGAGCGGCTTTGCCGTCACCGTCGAGCAACTGGCGCGCGAGCGCGCCATGTGGGTGCCGTCCTACGACATCTACATCGCCGCGGGTGAGCCCTTCGTCGGCTTCGCGGACCACATGGCGTCCCTCGAGCCCTGGCGCGGGCAGACCATCCTGGAGCGGATCGGGAAGGAGCCCGAGGCGAGCTACGAACAGTACGCCGCACGCTGGGAGGACATGGGCAGCCCCCTGTACGCCAACCCCCAGCAGACCGGCCCAGGTCACATCATCGGGCTGGCCTGGGACAGTTCTATTCCCAAATTCGGCATCGACCGCGGATCCGGGGTCCGCAACGACCTGGGCAATCCCGACCACTTCCGCTTCTGGTTCGAGTTCGGCGACATCGCCAAGGGCATCGCTCAAACCTGGAAGAGCCAGGGCCTGCTCGACGGCCTCCCCGTGGTGACCACCGTGTTCGAGCGCGACCAGGTCCGCTACGAAGTGGAGCAGTTCGCCTACCCGTTGGATGGTCCGCCGAAAGAGCGGCGCGGCGACATCCGCATGGTCCTCATGCAGCGTCTGCGGCTGTCGTCGCTCGATGGCCAGGCGCGGCGCGTTCCGGTGACGCTGAGTCACCGGCGCGCCATGAACGCGGGATTGAGTACGGTCTTCGAAGTGGAACAGAATGGCCCGGCCCTTACTGCCAGGAGCAGCAGCTTCGGCCAGACCTTGCTTGCGGTGGACGGCGCGGACGGCGAGGCGGTCTGGTCCGGAGTGCACGACTACGACAACGCCGGCATGAGGCGTCTCGACATCACGGTCCCGATGGACGTGCCGGCGCAGGGAGCGCGCGATCTCGTCGTCAAGCTGCCATCGCCCATGCTGGATGCCGACGGCGCGGCGACGCTGGCGCACATCGACTACGGCGCCGCGCGCAACGCCGCCCTGCGCTTCTGGGCCGGATGGCTGGAGAAGGGCGCCCAGTTCAACGTACCGGAAAAGGTGGTGAACGACCTTTTTCGCACGAGCCTCTGGCACGCTCTGCGGCTGCCTCGCCGCCACGACGGAGCCGGCGAAGTGCCGATCGATCTGCCTTATTCCAATTTCGCCTACGGCCAGACCGGCACGCCCTGGCCGGTGAATCAGGCGGTGTACGTGGATTACATGCTGTTCGCCCTGCGTGGCTACAGCGACGTGGCTAACGAAGAGCTGCGCGCCCAATACCGGAACAACCAGGAGACCAGCGGCCATGTGAGCGGCTACGCCAACTGGCTGGTATACACGCCCGGCATGCTGTACGCCACGGCGCAAAGCTACTTCCTCTCCGGCGGCCGCGCCGCTCTCGATCGCCTGATGCCCGAAAGCCTGAAGGCCCTCGACTGGTGCCTCGATCAGATTCGCGTTGCCGAGCGCCGCGAAGGACCCACCCGCGGGCTGGTGGCGGGTCCGCTGAACGACCTCACCGGCGATGGGATATGGGCCTTCAACCAGGCGTACCTATACGCCGGCCTCGATCTGTTCGGCCGCGCTCTCGAGCAGATCGGTAATCCGCGCGGCGCGGAAGCGCGCGCCGCCGCCGCCCGGCTGGCAGCGGCAATCGGCCGCGGTTTCCGTGTCGCGGCTGCGAACTCGCCGCTGGTGCAACTCCGCGATCACACCTGGATCCCGTACGTGCCGTGCGAAGCCAACACTTTTCAGCGAACCCTCGATGACTGGTATCCCGCCGATGTCGACACCGGCCCGGTGCACTTGCTGCGCTTGAAGGCGGTGCCTGCCGGCAGCGAACTTGCCGGCTGGCTGCTCAACGACCACGAGGACAACCTCTTTTATAAGGGCTGGGGCATCGCCAACGAGCCGGTCTACAATCAGCACGCCACGGCCTACCTGCTGCGCGACGATCCCGAGGCCGTCATCCGCACCTTTTACAGCTACATGGCCAGCGCCTTCAGCCACTCCGCGCTGGAGCCGGTGGAGCATCGCTTCACCCACGGGCAGTACTTCGGACCTCCGTCCACCGACGGCGCATGGTTCGAGCTCTACCGCAATATGCTCGTGATGGAGCGCGACGATGACTCGCTGCTCCTCGGCGGCTTCACACCGCGGCGCTGGCTCGAAGACGGCAAACGGATCGAGGTTCTCCGCGCGCCGACCCGATTTGGACTGCTCTCGATGACCGTGCGCAGCCGGGCCGCCGCCAACGCCATCGAAGCGGAAATTCAGATGCCCGATCGCACCCCGCCCTCATCGCTGCTGATCCGGCTGCGCCATCCCGCCGGGGCCCCGATCCGCGGCGTCCAGGTGAACGGGCGGCCCTGGACGAGCTTTGACGTATCGAAAGAATGGGTCCGCGTGGATGCGCCCGCCGAGAAACGATACATTATTGTTACCCGATACTGATGTCCGGCTGACGGAAATATGACGGAAGGTTACTTTTACACGCTCCTTGCTCTCGTCGCCTTCAGTGTCCTCGGTGTCTTTCACAAACTCGCCGACACGTTCCGGTGCCGCCCCAGTTCGGTCAATGCGCTTCTCTATGGCTGGTCGCTGGTGTTCGTCGCGATCGCGCTCGCCGTGAGGCGCGCGGATTGGGCCGTTCCCTTCGGAGTTTCGGGCCTCGCGATTCCGTTCGGCATCAGCGCGTCCGTTGCGATTTTGGCTTTTCAGGCCGGCATCCGCCACGGCGACATCGCCACCAGTTGGCTGGCGATCAATCTCTCTTCCGGAGTGCCTACCATCGCCTCCATCGTCGTCTATCACGAGCCGGTGGGCTGGAAGCGCGCCATCGCCCTCTGTCTCATTCCCGTGTCGATGGCGCTGCTGTGGAAAGACAAGCGCGATGCGGAGAAGCGCCATGGTTGAAGGCAGTGTGAAACGTAAGGCCGAACGGGATACGGGCACGTGGATCCGCCTCATGCTGGTCGCGTTCCTGGCGAACGGATGCGGACCTTTCGGATTGAAAGTGCTCGCCGAAAACGGCCTTGCCGCCTATCAGTCGCAGTACCTCTTCTACTGGTATCTGGGCGGCGTTGTCTTCGCGCTCGCCGCACTCCTGGTCGCCCGCTCCGGAGTGAACCGCCGCGAAATCCTGCTCGGCGCCGTGATGGGCGGCTCCAGTTTCGCGGGACAGAGCTTTACCGCGCTGGCCCTTGCGAGAGGCCTGCCGGGGCACATTGCCTTTCCCCTGACCACCGGAGGATCGCTGTTCCTGGTGGCCCTCGCCGGCATCGTGTTGTTCAAGGAGCGGATCGGCCCCTACGGATTGTGTGGAATTGTTCTCGGCGTCGCCTCGCTGGTGATGCTGAGCATCGCCTAGAAGCGAAGGAAGGATGCAAGTTGGCCACTGAACATCGAAACAACGGAAGAGCCGCCGGCAGGGTCCTCGAGACTGCCCACCTGGAGCTCTTCGCGCATATCGAGAGGAATCTTTACACCGCCGTTTTGGCCGATTCTCTGGATGAAATGGGACTGCGCGAGCAGGCCATGCGCGAGACCATCCGGCCGCTGTCGCCCGATCTGGTATTCGCCGGCTGGGCCCGCACCATCTCCTGCATGGACGTCTATCACAACGGCCAGAATCCCTACGATATCGAAATCGAAGCCGTCGACAGCCTCATGCCCGGTGAGATCGTCGTCGTCGCCGCCGGCGATTCCAAGCGCAACGCTCCTTGGGGCGAGCTGCTCTCCACTGCCGCGCTCAGCCGCGGCGCGCGCGGCGCGGTGATCGACGGCCTCGTGCGCGATGTCAAGAAAATCCAGGCGCTGGGATTTCCTGTTTTCGCTGCCGGCATCAAACCCGTCGATTCCCGCGGGCGCGGAGTGGTGGTGGATTATAACGTGCCCGTGGGTTGCGGCGGTGTCCTGGTGACACCGGGCGATCTGGTGGTGGCCGATTACGACGGAGTGGTGGTGGTGCCCGCGGCGTCCGCCACCGAGGCCGTGCAGCTCGCTACGGAAAAAGTCGCGCGTGAGAATCGCAGCCGTGCGGATCTGAGGCGCGGCAAGCTCCTTCGCGACGTCTATCGCAAATACGGCGTGCTCTAGTGATCGTCGACGTCCATACCCACGTCTGGGAATGCCCCTGTCACATCGGCGAGACCTTCATCGCCGATGCCAAGGCCGTTGCGGGCGCCGGCTATCAGGACATCCATGTCGATCTCGACCGCCACTGGGAGGCGATGCAGCCGGTGGACCGCGCCATCGTGCTCGGCTTCCGCGCGCGCCACGTTGGCGTTCTGGTGCCCAACGAATATGTCGCCGAGTATGTCTCCCGCCATTCCGAAAAGCTGATCGGCTTCTGTTCGGTCGACCCGCAGGACCCCGACGCCGTCGAACAACTCGACCACGCCGTCCAGACGTTGCGCCTGCGCGGCCTGAAGATGGGCCCCATCTACCAGAACGTCGCGCCCACGGACTCGCGCTTTCGCCGCGTCCTGAAACGAGCGGAGGAGCACCGCATTCCGCTGCTCATTCATCAGGGCACCACGTTCTGCTCCGATGTCTCGCTGGAGATCGCCAACCCCATTCACCTGCAGCCCCTCGCCATCGAGTTTCCCCGCCTTGTCATGGTGATCGCGCACCTCGGCCATCCGTGGATCAATGAGACGCTCGTGCTGATCCGCAAGCACCGCAACCTCTACGCCGATATCTCGGCGCTCTACTATCGTCCGTGGCAGTTCTACAACGCCTTGGTGGCGGCCATGGAGTACGGCGTGCTCCACCGCCTGCTGCTCGGCTCGGACTATCCGTTCACCACGCCGCGGCAGACCATCGAAGCCCTCCGCGCCGTGAATCGCATGACGGAAAACACCAACCTGCCGCGCATCCCCGAGGCGGCCATCGAAGCGATGATCCACCGCGACACTCCATCGCTTTTAGGAATCGGATGATGAAAACTCCGCTGCTAGCGATCGGCATTGCATTTCTCGCGGCTCTCGCCGGCGGCCAGGAGCGGCCCGCGTCGGTTATCGTTTCCACCGCGCGGCTTACCGGCCCGCTCGACATGGGCCGCATGGCGTTGGGCCAGGGCGGACTGTCGGAAGAGCCCATGTGGGAGGACCGTGCGGCGGAGATCCGCGCCTTGCGCCCCAAGCTGGTGCGCTTGTTCATCCAGGAGTATTTCGACCTCCTGCCCGCCCGCGGCAGGTACAACTTCGCCACGCTCGACCGGTCTGTAGATCTCATCCTGAAAACCGGCGCGAAGCCGCTCATGAACATCGATTTCAAGCCGCCCCTGCTCTATCCGAAAATCGACCAGGACGTCGTAGAGCCCAACGACTGGGACGAGTGGGACCGGCTGATCGCGGCGCTGGTGAAGCACTACAAGGACCGCGGCGCAGGCATTCAATACTGGGAGATCTCGAACGAACCGGACATCGGCGAGGATGGCGGCTGCCCGTACCGCTTCCGGCCCGACAACTACACCGGCTACTACCGGCACACCGCCGCGGCGGTCCTGAAGGCCGATGCGTCCGCGCGGGTTGGCGGGCCGGCCCTGGCGAATTGGAGGTCGCCGATCCTCCCCGCGCTGTTGGACTTCTGCGCCAAAGGCAACGCGCCCCTCCACTTCGTATCCTGGCACGGCTACACCAGCAGCCCCGCGGACTTCAGCCGCTCCATCGACGGCGTGAAGAAGATGCTCGCGGCCTATCCGTCGCTGCACCCCGAGACCATGCTGAACGAATGGAACCTCGCGCTCATGAAGCCCTCCGGCGACAACCTGGCCGTTCAGCCCGCGTTCGTCGTCGAGACAATCTGGAACATGATCGAAGGCGGTCTCGACTACTCGTGCTACTACCACATTCGCGACTACCACGTGGAGCCGTCGGCATTCGCCAGGTTCATGTCGCCGCACGGCGTAGCTTTCATGGCGAGCTGGTGGAATCGAATGCCTCAGTACGACGGGCTGTTCGATTTCCAGGGCGAAGTCCGCCCGGCGTATTTCGCCTTTAAACTGCTATCGCGCGTTACCGGCCAGCGAGTGCAAGTCGAAGCCGAAGGAGTCCACGCGCTGGCGGCGTTCGATCCGCAATACGAGATGGAAAACGTCCTGGTGTGGAACTTCTCCGACACGAGCGCCCGCGCCACAATCGAGTTCCGCGGCCTTCCCGGCAATACCAGGGTGGAACGCGTAAAGCTCGACGCCCGCGCCCCCAGCGCCGACGAAACTTCGCGCTTGAAATTTCAGAATCCCGCGACCCTGTCGCCTCAAGACGACAAACGCGAGATCGTCCTGGAGCCCTACGGCGTCGAGCTCTGGTTCTTCAAGAGGCGGTAGCAGCCTTCACGCGATTCGATACTTCTCGACCACCGCCTCGTCCACCTCGACTCCCAACCCCGGACCCGCCGGCACCCGCAGATACCCGTCCTCCAGCCGAATCGGTTCCCGGCAAAGCGTCCGGCTCAGCGGCCCCGAAGCCGTATTGAACTCCACCAGCACCGCCCTCCGCTGAAAGGCATTCAAATGCAGCGACGCCGCCGTCAGCAGATCCGACGACCACGAATGCGGAATCACGTGCACGTTCGCCCACTCCGCCATGTGCACGATCTTCCGCCCCACCGTCAGCCCCCCGCAGCGCGTGAGGTCCGGCTGCAAAATGTCCACATGCGCCCGCTCGATCAACTCGCGGAACCCCCACTCGGTAGCCTCCTGCTCCCCGCAGGCGATCGGCGTGGACACCGCCTCCGCTACCTTGCGGTATCCGTCGTAATCCTCCGGATGCAGGATCTCCTCGATGAAGAACGGCCGGTAAGGCTCCAGCGAGCGGACCACCTCGATCGCCTGCTTCGGCGTGCGCTCCACGAACCAGCCCGTATCCACCAGCAGATCCTTCCGGTCGCCCATCTCCGCGCGTGCGGCCTCCACCAGTTCCACGTCCCGCCGCGGATCTTCGCCGAACACTCCCCAGCCGAACTTGACCGCGGTGAACCCGCAGTCGAGATAGCGCCGCGTGGCCGTGCGCATCCCCTCCGCCGTCGGCCGGAACAAGGTGCTCGCGTAGGCCCGGATGCGCTCGTGCCAGCGCGCTCCCAGCAGCACGCACACCGGTTGGCCGTAGAACTTGCCGCAGATGTCCCACAGCGAGATATCGATGGCCGACATCGCCTGCATGGCGACGCCGCGCCGCCCGTAGTAGATCGAGCCCCGGTACATCTTGTACCAGAGCCGCTCCACCTCCAGCGGATTCTCTCCCACCACCAGCGACGCGAGGCCGTCGAAACACTCCATGCCCGGCTCGCTCCACCGCGGCGCTTCCACCGCCGCCTTCGCCACCGGAGCGGCGGTCTCCATGTCGGAGTAGCCCGTAATCCCTGAGTCGGTGCTCACCTTCACCAACCCCATGTAGGTGGGCCCCACCGCCTCCTCATCCCCTTCCGGTGATTTGTAGAGCCCGGGCGACTTCAGCACCAGGACTTCGACATTCGTGATCTTCATTGCGGGAACCCGGTTTCTTCGCCAATCACAAACAGTGTCAGCCCCTTTGGGCAAACCGCCGCCGAATACCGCGCGATCAGCACCCCGGCGCGATGGGCGCGGATTTCGAGCGGCGCCGCGGAGTGGTCCGAGAAGTCGTGCAACAGCCCCAGCAGTTGCCCGTTCGCGACCTCGTCGCCCGGTGCGGCCAGCGGCTCCCAGATCCCGTCCCGCGGACAAGGACGGTAGTCGGCAAGGTCCGGCGCCTGGATGAGCCGCTGCCGCCGGGCTTGGTTCGCGATGGGACGCACCGGGCCCGCCAGCAGCCCGTAGTGACGCATCACGTTGAGAGAACCCTCGTAGGCGTGCCGTACGCCTTCCGGATTCACGCCTTCCCCCGAGCCGAACTCCCCGCCGATTGCAATCTTGCCGTCGTCCTCGGCTTCGTCCGCGAGCAAGCCCGACGCCATTTGCCGGGAGTAAACGAACAGGAATGGCGTATCGAAGAGCCGCGCCGCCTTCGAGATCTCGGTGAACTGCGCGGCATCCGGCAGTCTGTGGAACGACGTGCAAAGCGGGAACACCGCCTCGCGGCCACCCGAATGGATATCGATCACCACGCGCACGCGCGGGAACACCGCGCTCTTCACGAAATGCGCGATGCGGCAGGACAGGCTGCCGCGGGCATTGCCCGGGAACGCGCGGTTCATATTGACGCCGTCCAGCGGCGATACGCGCGTCCCGGCGCGGCACGCGCTCTCGCTCAACTGCGGCATCAGCACCACCAGTCCGCAAAGGTCGTTGGCCTCCAGACTCTGGCAGAGACGTTTCACCGCGATCTGTCCCTCGTACTCGTTCCCATGCGTTCCGCCGATCACCGCCATCCCGATCCCTTCGCCGGCAGCGCCGCGGACGACGGTCAACGGCACGAGCGAATACCCCCACGCCGAATCCAGATGAAACGCCAGCTGGTAGTGGCGCTTGCCCGACGTATCGAAATCGACGCGGGCGAAGTCGTAGATCGCTTCGGGAGGCTCAGGCATCGGCGTTCTGAATATTTGACAGTAGACGTGGGGCGGGCAATCCTGCCCGCAGCCGGCTTTCAGCCGGCTGGACCCGTTGGAAAGCGGGTCCGCAGCCAAGATATGGCTGCCCCACATCCGGTTCCGCAGCGTTGTCAATTCTTATGCGAGACACGACACTAGCCATTGTACTGGACGGTTCCCGGCGATCCGCTCGCCTCCTGCCTGGATCGGGCACACCGTCCGGCCTATTGGAAATCGTTGGGCGGCACGGTGCCGCCTCACCGAATGACTTCCTCGGTTGCCACTTCCAGTGTCTTGCCCCGGAATTCCACCCGGTTGTCCCCGAACCCGTGATAGATCCGCACCAGGCGCGAGGAGGACAGCGGCTTGCCGTCCATGCCGTGGATCACGAACAGCGCGGGCTCCGCATACTTCAGTCCGCCATAGCTGCGCGCATAGAATGCCACCAGCGTCGGGCTCTCGATCGCGAATCCCCACTGCGGCAGCACCGCGTGCGCCGTGGAGTAGTCGCTGACGCCGAAGTTCACCGTGATGTCGGTGTCGGCGCCGAATCGCGTGCTCTCCACCATCCGGTCGGCCGTGACGAAGCGGTGGTCCGTCATCGGCAGCAGCGCCGTATCCCGGCCCAGGGGACTCAGCACTTCGTAGGTGTTCTTGATGAACTGGTCGGTGGGGTTGAAGTGGCCACCCCTGGCGAAGACCATGCGGGACTCCTGCAAGGGCTGCTTCTGCGGCCCCTGCGGCGGCGCCGGGTTGGTCCAGTAGTGGTGGCTCCCGTACTGGTAGACCGGCATTTCCGCATAGAGTATGTGGTCGAGGATATAGCTCGGGTTGTCGATCCGCGGGCGGTCGCTCTGGTGCGCGTAGATCGGGATGGCGTCGCCGTACACCATCTCGAACATCGGTATCACGATGTCGGCGGCCGCGGCGCCCGTGAGGTTGTAACCGGTCTTGTGCGACATCAGGCCCTCGAAGTAATCGGCATGCGGCACGCCCCACTCCCGGCCCTCCTCGCTGCCGAACAGGCCAACCTGTTTGCGCAGATAATCGCACAGTAGCTGCTTGTAGTGAAGGTCGTCCTCGAACGACAGCGGATGCTTGGGATCGTAGCACTCGTAAAGCGGGGCCGCGAAGATGGTGTCCGAGAAATACACGTCGGGCGAAAACAGCTCCTTCACCTTGGGGACGTTCTGCGGACGGCTGGCCAGTTCCACGCTCTTCCGGGAACAGATCAGGTAAGCCAGGCCGCCGGCCCACTCGCCGCCCGCGTGCAGCGATCCGTCGGCGTTTTTCATGATGTAATCTTCGTTCCACGACTTGGCGTTCTTGTAGAAATCCTGGTAGTTGTCGTGGAGCCCGAAGACCCAGCCCTTCCCCAGCGCGTGAACGCGCCGCGAGGCTTCGATCAGAGCCTGGTCGCCGCCGATCTCGGGCGCCGCGGGGAGAACGTCGGGGTGCCTGTTGTCGTAGCCGCCATTGATCCATCCGTTCAGCACCAGCAGCGCGCGGTCGATGCCCAGGTCTTTGGCGAAATGCTCCGCCAGGTCCGCGCACTCCTCGAAGGTGAAGCTGATGTTGAGGCGCTCCTGGTCGGTGCGGTTCCACCGGGTGTTGGGGACGTAGCGCGAGAAGGCGAACGGCTTGAAGTCCGCGGCGCCGAAAAAGCGGGCGGCGTCCGGGTTCTCGCGTATCTTTTCCGCCAGTGTCTTGAGGTACCCGCGCTGCTTGGCAATGGGCCGATAAGCCTTGGAGACCTCCACATAGCCTCCGCGCCCCAGCGGTTGGAAGCGCACCTGGCGCGCCGTACGCTGGAGGTCCAGGCTCATCGCCAGCCGTCGCTGCGGCTCCACCGTGTAGTCCGCCACCATCACGGTGTAGGGGTCCTCCCAGGTGGCCAGCAGGGCCGAGCCCTTATGGACCGCGCCGAACATGGCCATGGAGTAACCGCTTCCGGAGTACGCCGGGAAGCGCCGCGTGTACGGTTTGTCGCCTTCCACGGGAACCAGGATTCCCATGCGGTTCGGAATGGCGTAGTAGTTATCCGCGCCGGGCTCGATCGTCAGTGATTTGTCGAGTAGCAGGACCTCGGCCACATCCGCGGCGGGCTGGTCGAAGGAATAGTTCACCGCCCAAGGGTTGGCTGCCAGCTTGAACTCGAACTGCATGCCTTTGTCGGTGCGGTAACTTAGCGTTCCTCCGCGGACGGTCACCGCGCCCGAAAGCCGCACTGGCGTCGTGGTCTTGTCCTTCATCACCAGCCGCGGAGCGCCCAGATTCCACTCTGCGTTGGAGCGCTTGTCCAGCAGGCGGGCCGACGCATCGGAAGGATCCACCTCCAGGCGAAGGCCCTGATTCTCCAATCGCGGCTTTTCCGCCGCCCCAAGGCCGCCGCCCAGCGGCAACAACAAAAGCAGGCTCGCAAAAACTCTCATAACTTGTCACCCCGAACTTCTCCGGCGCCTTCTTCGATCTTCAGATAGCGGTCCGCCGCGACATCGCGCAGCGTCTGGCGCAGGCCTGAGGGCCACTCGATTTCGACCGCCGTCACCCGGGCGTCCGCGCCCAGGCCGAAGTGCACCGTGCGGTCGCTCGACCCGGCGTACCCCACCGAGGTCGTCACCCGGTTCCACTGCTCGCCCGAGGGCGCCACGATGTGCACCCTGGCTCCGATTCCGTCGCGATTGCTGCGCCTGCCCTCCAGGCGCAGCGCGAGCCAGTGGCCCGTGGCGCGGGTGACGTTGCGCAGCACTAGCGGCGCTTCGTTCAGGCGCGTGACTACGGCGTCCATGCGCCCGTCGCGGTCGAAATCGCCGAAGGCGGCTCCGCGATGAAATGCGTCCCCCGGCAGCGGTTCGAGGGTGAACCTCCCGCCGCCCTGGTTCAGGAACACGAGGTTCGGCTGCCGCGACTGGCGGGCCGACGTCAGCTCGGCATTGTCGGTCACGTTGCCCCCGGCCACGAAGTAGTCCTTGTAGCCGTCGTTGTTGAAATCCATGGCGCCCGTGCTCCAGCCGCTCCACGGGAGGCTCGACGCGGCCATCCGGCTGAGGGCCGCCATATCGGCGAAGGCGCCCCCGCCGATGTTACGCCACAGCGAAAAGCGTTCGTTGGTCAGGCTGGTGACGAACAGATCCTCCCGGCCGTCGTTGTCGTAATCGCGGAAATCCACGCCCATCCACGAGTTCGTCCCTCCATCCGGGTTGTAGGCTACCCCCGCCGCCAGCGCGGTTTCGGTGAACTTGCCGCTGCCTTCGTTGTGGAAAAGAAAATTCGGCATGCTGTCGTTGGCCACGAAAATGTCCAGCCGCCCGTCGCCGTCGTAATCCCCGAAAACCACCCCCATGCCCTTCCCGAGGTGCCCTCCGATGCCCGATTCGCGCGAGACATCGCGGAACCTCCCGTTCCCCTCGTTGTGATAGAGGGCATTCGGCAGCGCCTCGTAATACCTGGGGTGGCAGTAGGTGCGGTACCCCGGCTTCCGGTCCCCGCAGTAGGGTTCTTGTTCCGGAGCCCACACGCAGTAGCGCACCACGAAAAGATCGAGCAGCCCGTCGTTATCGTAGTCGAGCCAGCCGGCGGCGATGGACCAGCGCCCGTCTGAAACCAGCCCGGCGCGCGCCGTCACATCCTCGAACGTGCCGTCGCCGCGATTGTGGTACAGCGTGTTCGTCCGGACTCCCGTGACGAACAGGTCCACCCAACCGTCGTTGTCGAAATCCGCCGCCGCCACACCCATCGAATAGCCGCTGCCCGCGACGCCGGCATGGTCCGTGACGTCGCTGAACGTTCCGTCGCGGTTGTTGTGAAACAGGCGGTTGTGGAAAGTCGCATCCGTTTTCCGCAACGAGGGAAGGGACGCGCCGTTGGCCACGAAGATGTCCGGCCAGCCGTCGTTGTCGTAGTCGAACACGGCCACCCCGGCGAGCATGGTCTCCACCTGATGCTTATCGCCGGAAGCTCCGTTCTTCACCACCATCGGCAGCGGCCGCGCGGCGAACTCCACCGGCCGCGCCGCGGGGCGCGCCGCAACCACCGCTGGGGCGTTATTCAGGGCGCGTGTGACGCGCTCCAGTTCGTCCTTCGCGTTCGCCTTTTTCAGATACGGAAGACTCTCCCTCCCGCGGCCCTGGTGGAACAGGAACATGCCGTAATCGATCAGCGCCTGGCGGTATCCGGTTTCGCTCGCTGCTTTGTAATCCGCCTCGGCCGCCGCGGTATCGCCCAGCGCCTCGAGCGTGAGGGCCAATCCATCCAACAGTCGCCCGAGTTCTCCCGCGCCATTGCGTAGCGCGGTCTCGAGAGCGCTTCGGGATTCGGTGTACCGGTCCAGACTGTACAGCAGCCGGCCGAGGTAGTAGCAGGCGTTTTCTTCGCGCGGATCGAGAGTGCACGCTTGCCGCAGCGGCTCCTCGGCAAGTTCGAGCTTCTGCTGGTCGGAATACACCATCCCCAGCAGCTTCTGGGCGTGCGCATTCCGCGGCTGCTCGCGCACCGCCTGTCGCAGAGCGCTCTCGGCGGTTGCCAGGTCCTGCCTGCGCAACGCCTCGGCGCCCCGCTCCAACGCCGACTGGCCGTCGGCCGCCGGGGCCGCCGCCAATAACCACGCCGCCACGGCGCGGAAGGCCGCCTGCTTACTCCGTTTCAATGCGAACCGGCGCCGCCCGGCGACGGCTGCCGCCTCCCGCGCTCGCCGGCCTCGCAGCCGTTCACTTCCTTCACCCTCCCCTCGCCCGCGGCCGAACCCGTCGCGTTACTTCATCGAGGCCAGCAGGCTTCGCGCGCCCACCAGGTCGGGGCTCATCTCCACCGCCTGGTTCAGCTCCGCCCTGGCCTGCGTCCGGTCGTTGAGGCCCAGGTATCCCAGGCCCTCCAGGTAATGCGCATTGGCCGAACGGACTCGCGCCGATTGCCCCCGGCCGCCGCCACGTCCGCCGCGTCCGCCCGCCGCCGGCGCAGGCTGCTGCAGCGCGTTCTTTCCAGACTCGACGAGGCCCTGGAACAGCGCCTGGGCCCGATCCTTCTGGCCCAGCTTCTGAAGCGCCAGCGCCTGGTAGTACGACTGCGACCCGCCGCCCATCGCGCCGCCCATCATCTGCCCGCCGCGCCGCCCCGACCCGGGCTCGCCTGGCGACACCGCCTTGTTCCAGGCTTCGGCGGCCTTCTGGTGGTCGCCCAGTCCCTCGTAAGCAACCCCGGTCCAATACGCCACTTCCGCGTTCCGGCCCCCTCCGCCAAATCCCGCCGGCAGGTTCGACGGTATCGTCACCGCTGCCTGGAGATCGGCCAGGGCTTCCTTGTACCGCGTGACTTCGATGTTCCTCTCGGCGCGCAGAATGTGCGCGTCCATCCAGTGCTCGGACACGTTGAGGTTGGCGCCTTCGGCCACCGCGAACCGCCGGCCGGTCATCATGGCGATGGCTTCGTCGTACTGCCCCAATGCCACCCTGAGAGCGATGAGCCGGTTCTGCGCGTCGTCCCGCTGCGCCACCACGCCCGCGTTTTGCGTGAACGCCGGGACCCGCTTCTCCAGCGGCGTTCCGGCCTGCTCGTAGAGTTCGTCCAGCTCGGCGAAATGCAGCGGGTATTTGCGGTCTTCGGAAACCGCCTTCTCCAACTCCGCGATCGCCTTCTGGAGATCGCTCCCGGACTTCTGGTGCATGTAGGCCGTCGCCAGGTTGCGGTGCACGATCGCGAACGTCGGGTCGAGGGCGGCGGAAGCTTCCCACATCTTCGTGGCCTCCTCCGGTTGCCAGTCGTACAACACGTTGCCCAGGTAGTACGGCGCGCGCGCATCGCGGGGATTGGCCTGAATCGCCTGCCGCAGCACGTCGATCGCCTCGTTCTGGAACGGGAAGACGTAGTCCGGCGGCATGCTCCGGGCCAGCTCGTAATACTCCGACGCCTTCCGCGCCTGTCCCAGCTTCCCGGCGAAATAGCCGAGGTAGTAATAAGCCATGGGATGGATCTTGGATTTGTCCGGAGCCGCCGCCGTCATTTGCAGCAGCACGTCCGTGCCGTCCTGCCAGAGACCCGCGTCGAGGTATTCCGCGGCCGTCTCCTGCGCCGTTGCCGGATGCCGGTTCATGGTCGAAGCGAGAGTCTTGGCCGCTTCCGCCGTCTTCGCCGCCAGCCAGGTCTCTGCCATGGAGTGAACGTCCAGCGGGTCGGCCTTGTGCGCCGCGGAGGCCACCAGTTGGAGGGCCTCCTTGGGCCGCCCGAGGTGGCGCAGGACCGCGGCCTTGAGGTTCTGAGCCCGGATGTTCAAGGCGTTGGAATCGATGGAGCGGTCGACGAAATCCATCGCGGCCGCCATGTCCCCGCGCGTGGTGGCGATCTCCGCCAGCGAATAGTAACCCGCGGCTTTCCATGCCTGGCTCCACGTGGCCTTATAGAACTGCGTGTAGGCCTCGTCGGTCTTGCCCTCCGCCTTCAGGGTGGCCCCCAGATAGTAGATCGCCTCGGCGTCTTTGGGATCGGTATACCGGTCGGTGAGCCGTTCCAGCGCGGTGCGGAGGTACTTTTCCGCCTCCGCATATCTGGCCTTCCGGAAGCTCGCGATGCCCAGGGCGGTGTTCACTCTGGCATCGCCCGGGTCGCGGCGAAGGGCCTCCTCCCAGTAGGGGAGAGGATCCACGCTAGGATCGTGGAACTGCTCGGCGCGCAGGCCCGTAAGGTACAACTCTTCGTTGGTCTTGATCGCCTGGGGCGCCGCCGGCGCGGTGACCACCTTCGGCATCGGCAGCGGTGTCAGCTTCACCGGCCGGTACGACACCAGTTCCTTGCCGCCGTCCGCAATCGAGGCGACCAGGTCGTGCGGGTCGATGCCGGCGGGCACCGACACCTGCTTCACATACGGCTTGCCCGGGTTGATCGCCACCGTTTCCCGGAGCAGGATCTGCCCTCCGGCCTTCAGCACCACCTGCGCGGCAGTGTGCGCCGAGGTGGTGTAAAAGCCCAGCTTCGCCGTGCCGTTGGCCACGTCGAGGTTCACGGCGGCGTCCAGGTTGGCCTTCTTCACCCCGCCGATATCCCGGAACGGATACCAGTTCATGGCGAACGACCGTGTCTCGTAGGGCTCCAGCCAGCTATAGTCCGGCTGGTTGTCCGAGTAGGCTCCCACCATCAGCTCGATGTAAGGACCGTCGTCGTCCGTCAGGATGTGGTCCCACGAGCGCCCGCTCGGGCCGTTGCCCCACGTCCAGAATTTCTTGCCCGGAATAATATTGTGGTCCGCCACGCTCATCGTCCCGGCTTCCTTGCCGTGGTCGTAGCCGGCGAAGAAATCGTCCTCGTAGTTCCACGCGAACACCGAGTTCGACGAAATGTGGTTCTTGTACCAGCTGATATCCACGCCCTTGGTGAAATCCGCGCCGCTGTACCGCGTGTTGGAGATCGGCCAGGCCGTGAATTCCCGCTTTCCGTGGTAGGTGCCGTACTGCGTGCTGGGAGGAAAGATGACCTGGTAATTGTCGTTGGCGTGCACCGCCAGGTTGGCGAAGCACAACATGGTATTCACCACCGGCGTCCGATTGAGGATCCTCAGCGAGGCTTCCAGGTAGGCCTTGCCCGGGCGCAGTGTGTAGCCCACCGCCCACCGCATGCGTTGCCTGATCTCCAGCTCGCCCACCCAGACCGTCTTGCTGCCGTCCGCGTTCTCTTCCACTTTGTACTGCACGGGGATGAAGGTGCTGGCCCGGTGGTGGTGCGGAATGTTCCATTCCACGCCCCCGGAAATCCACGCTCCGATCAGCCCGATCAGCGCCGGCTTGATCACGTGCTGGCGATAAATGAAATTGTAGTTGTTGGTCTTGTCCACGCCTTCGAAGATGCGCCCGCCGACCTCCGGGAGGACGCCGATGCGGATGTACTCGTTCTCCAGGTAGACCATCGTGTAGGTCTTGTCGGCCTTCTTGCCGGTCAGCGTATCGTACATCGGATAGGGATAGACCGGCCCCTGCGCTCCTTGCGACGCCCTCCCGAAGAAGAACATCGGGTTGGGTTCGGGCTCGCCGGCCAGGTATGTGGGGATAACGGCTTTCGTCTCCCAGACCTTCACCGATGAAGCATCGGCGGCTGCGAGAGGAGAGAAACCGATCAGCAGAACCGCGGCCAGGCCCACCAGCCGCGGCGTGTGGACGCCTTTACGAAACATGGCTTATTCCTTCCAAAAGGATCTGAAACGGCTCCATTGTACACCCTGGCACTGTGGGGCAGCCCTCAGGTGCCGTGTCCGCACTCCTGGGCAGCCGTTCAGTCGATGATGCGGATCTCCCCCAGCCGATACCGCCGCTGCCCGTCGTCGCCTTCGAGCGGCAGGGCGATCTTCGGCGTGCCGGTGCGCGTCCCCACCGATATCCACACGCTGTACGTGCCCGGCTTGAGAATGTTGGCCGGAGGCAGCGCCCACGCGGTGAGCGGTTTCGACGCCTGCGCGGTTCCCTTTACTTCCCGCCCGACCGCCTCGGCTTTCTCCGGCGGACCCACCGGCAGCGTGCGCACGTCGAAGTCTTCGTCCACGAATACCCCGGCGATTCCCGCTTTGCCGTCCTTGAGCGTGATCGCCGGATACCCGCCCGCCAGGCACGGCGCCACCCCGGCGTTGCGCCAGTTGTATCCGGCCGCCAGTGGTTCGTTGCGCCGCACTTCGGCCGGCCAGGAGGCTTCCAGCAGTTGCAGCCGGTAGCCCAGCCGCAGGTTGATCTTGTCGATCAGCGGCCGGCACTCCGCCAGGAACTCCCGCGGATACCAGTGCACCGTGGCGTAACTGGCGTGGTAGTCTTCGATGGCCTGTAGATACAGGCCGCCGTCTCCCCACGCGCCTTTTTTCTTCGACGAGCCATAGTGCTCCGGCTCCAGAATCACCGGCACTTCGGTCCAGAACAGCGGAGCCATGTAAGCGTGGAAGTACGCGCGCGGTCCGGCCTGCACCAGAATGCTGTCGTCGCGCAGCGTCAGGCCCATCTGGCGGGCATATTGGATCACCTCCAGCCCGCGGCCCTGGCTCGCCAGGTCGTCGTTGGCAACCAGCAGCGTGTGTTTGAAGTTCTTCTTGTACAGGTCGATATGCCTTCGAATGGTGGCCGCCGAGTAGGGCAGAAGCGAGCCGGCAAACGTGTGTCCCTCGCCCCACGTGCCGAACGAGCCGACGTCGATGAACGCCACCTCGGGGTTGCCGTCGTACCGCGCCGCCGCGGCAGCCAGGAAATCGTCGAGCTTCTGGAGAAAAACAGGATCGTCGTAATCCGGTTCCCAGAGCCGGCCGTCGGGCGCCACGCCTCTTCCCGGATTGATCAGGTTGCCTTTCGCGCCGGCCTTGCGCACCCATTCCGGAGTGGCGTATGGCGAGCCCTCCGCGCAGGTGAAGCGGAAAGCGACCTGCTTGCCTTTGGCGATCCACCGCGCCGCGGGCGTATCCACGATCGACCAGTTGAACTTGCCTTCCTCCGGTTCGAGGAAGGACCATGCCAGCCGCAGATAGATGGAGCTCAGCCCCGGAAACTCATCCACCGTGTCGGAAGGCTCGAGATTCACGCCGTAGTTCCGTATGCTGTTGTCGTAGTGGTGGAACTGCCAGCCCATGCCGGGGTTGACCAGCGCCGCTCCGGTATCCCTTGGATGGACGACGACGCGCTCCGCCGGGGTCTGGCCGAAAAGGCACGCCGCAACCAGGGCGGGGAGAAACAGCTTGGTTCTCATATGGCTGAAACGATTCTAATCCACTTCACTTTTGACGACTGTGGGGCAGGTTGGCAACCACTGGTGTCCAAATTAGACACGTTCAGCCAGACTCCACGTGCCAAACAATGGACATAGGCCCCCGTTCCGGCTGATTGGAAAAGCAGGTTGGTGGCTGTCGTC